>Ga0316224_1000053_pt1 | contig 184157 bp, 171 predicted proteins | sample TBH18013metaG_FD_206254 | JGI IMG/M metagenome (GOLD analysis project Ga0316224, IMG submission 206254) | Freshwater microbial communities from Trout Bog Lake, Wisconsin, USA - TBH18013 | ecosystem: Environmental > Aquatic > Freshwater > Lake > Hypolimnion/Profundal zone | place: USA...
CCGAATGGGTCAAAGTGTTGACGATGTAATCTGAAATCCCAAGGTCCGCCCCGACGCTGTTGAATGTGCGGCGTAGGTCATGACCGGTGACATCCACCTTCGCGGCAGCAAGAAGCTTCACACGGCCCTTGAACATAATTTCCGGAGTGATCTTGGAGGGCAGCTTGTCGAAGATCGGCCAAGCGGAGGTAGGGACATGGACCCTGGTCGTCCCCTTCATCCCGGGCGTCTTCTTCGGCCAATCAATAGTCTTCTGCTCGCGGTTGACCGAGCCCAAGCTCATACACAGCATGGCACCCCGGCGGCATCCGGTCAGCAATGGGAAGATCACGGCGAACTTTCGAGGGTCCGTTGAGGCCCGGAACGCCTCCCCAACCCTGCGGATCTCATCCTCAGTCAGCCGGTCAACATCCGTCTCCTCATGCTGCCGTTCATAGCCCTGGCAAGGGTTGGGCTTTTCGTGGAGGACCGCAAAATGCCGCTGACCCCACCCATGCATTTTGTTTAAGAGGGTCCATGTTCGGTTGCAGTTCACTATTGAGGACTTCGCGATATCGTCCAAGAGCTTGGTGATCACAAGGATGTTCACGGCCTCCATCTTCATCCGGCCTAGTTTGGGTAAGACAAACTTGTCCGCCTTCCAGCGTTGTTGCTTGGCGTAGCTCGTGGAATTCCGGGGAATCACCCACTCCTTAATGAAAGTCTCAACCAGCTCTGCATAGGTGCCCGGCTTGAATTTGGCATTGGGGTCCACCGGCCCCTCCCGGCGAACCTCCTTCTCCTCGACCTTGGGTTCAGGGGCGGACAGTAATGCAAGGTCCCCTCCCTTCTTCAAAATGCCCCGGAGCACCTCTGCCCGGTCCATTGCCGCTTCTGGGGAAAGGTCAGGCCATCGACCAAGGGTTGCGGTCTTGAACACCCGCTTCCCACCAGCCTGGTAGCTGTATCGGAACGTCCAGGACAATCCGCCCGTGTGGTGCATCACGAGCTTGAGACCACGCACCCCATCAACGTCCCATCGCTGGAATTTCCCGTTAGGTTTTTGCCGCTGAATGAACGCCTGGGTCACCTTGGTCATCGGGCTCCTCCCGGGGTAGATGTGGCAGACATGCTGACACCCTCATTCTGCCACAAATTCTGCCACATTCTGCCACATTTATGGCTCTCTACCTACATCGTCGGGAGCCCCTAGCTCGATTAATTCCGTCCAAATTTTCATCTTATTTCATTCAAAATAGGCCATTAGGCGCAGTAGCTAGTGGGGGTCGATGGCTTGCAAATTGATGGGTCGATTTTGCCCTCTTTCAGCTTCCCAAGCTGAACGTCGTCGGTTCGATCCCGATCGCCCGCTCCAATCCCAACCCCCGTCACCATCAGGTTCCGGGGGTTTCCCTTGCCGGTGGGGGAGCGGAGCCGGCGGGTGGGGCGCCCGCCCGTTCCTATCCCACCCCATCCGCCGGGGCGAGGCGGATCCCGTCCGGTTCCAGGACGATCTTGCGGTTTTTATAAAGTGCCCCCAGGCTCGACTTATAGGCTTTCTTGCTTACGCCGAACAAGGCATAGATGCGCTCGGGCGCGGTCTTGTCGGTGACCGCCAGGAAGCCGCCGCTCCGCTTCAGCTCGGCCAGGATCGCGCCGGCCACCGCGTCCACCTTGGCGTAGCCGGGCGGGGCCAGGGCGAGGTTGAGCTTGCCGTCCCCGCGCAGGGCCTTGACGTAGCCGGTGACCTGCTGGCCCCGCGCGAGGGTCCGGAACAGGTCGCTCTTGTGGACCAGGCCCCAGTAGCGGTGGTCGACGATCACCCGCAGGCCCAGGTCGGTCGGCTCGGCCACCCGCAGATGGACCGGGTCGCCCTCGCGGTAGCCCTCGGCCGAATCCTTCAGGAAATCGTCCAGCCGGGCCGAGGCGGCGATCCGGCCGTCCTCGGCCTGGAACACGCACACCAGGATCCGGCGGCCCTCCACCGCCATCTTCTTCTGCTCGAACTTGAGTTCGGCCCAGGGCAGCAGCAGGTCCTTGGGCAGGCCCCAGGCCAGGAAGGCGCCGGCGTCGTTGACGGCCACGATCTTGAGGTAGGCCACCTCCCCCACCTGGGCGGCCGGGATCGCCCGGGTGGCCACCGGCCGGTCCTCGAGGCCCAGATACACGAAGACCTTGACCACCTGGCCGGCCCGTACCGCCGGCGGCAGATCCCCCGCGGGCAGGAGCAGCTCCCCCAGGCCGGCGCCGTCGAGGACGGCGCCCCGGGGCTCCAGCCGGAGGATGGTGAGCTCGTTGAATCGGCCGATCTCGGTCATGGCGCCTTCCCGGGGGAACTGCCATTGTGGGCCAATCCGCCGCCCCGGATTGCGCAAACCTGCAGGATCCCTCTACCCTGGGGACATGACCCCCGGCAAACCGACCCTTCTGGAACGTCTCGATCAGGCGGCGGATCTCTCCCCCACCCAGCGGCGGGTGGCGGGCTGCCTGCGGACCAATCTGGAGGAGGCGCCCCTCTGGGGGGTCGAGGACCTGGCCCGGGAAAGCGGGACCTGCGTGGCCACCGTGGTCCGGTTCGCCAAGAAACTCGGGTTCTCCGGCTACCTGGAGATGCGCAAGGGGCTGGTGAGTTCCGCCCGCAACGGTCGGCAGCGCGGCGACCAGCTGCTCGGAGCCCCGGCCAACGCCGCCGCCATCCTGGTGGAGGTCGCCCGCAACGACATCCGCAGCATCGAGCAGGTGGCCAAGGCCGTGGACCAGGCCAGCCTCCAGCGCGCCGTGGACCTCCTCAAGGGCAGCCGGCTGCGCCTGGTCCTGGGCGACGGGGTGTCCTCGCTCATGGCCCGCCACCTGGCCTACCTGCTCATCGCCACCGGCCTGCCCACCATGGAGGGCAATCCGATGGATTTCGCGACCCAGGTAGCCTCCCTCGACTCCAGCGACCTGCTGATCGCCATCAGCATCTCCCCCTACACCCGGGAGACGCTGGACGCCGCCGCCTACGCCCGGACCCTGGGCATCCCGGTCCTGGCCTTCACCGACGGCCGGCAATCGCCCCTGGCCAAGGCCGCGGACCTCGCCCTGCCCATCCCGGGCAAGAACCTCCTGTTCTCCCACAGCACCGCGGCCTTCGGCGCCCTGGCCCACGCCCTGGCCACGGCCATCGCCCGGGAGCACCCGGAAGCCTCCCTGGCGAAGATGCGGGAGACCGAGCGGATCGCCAAGCCAAAGTGGTCCAAAAGCTAGAAGCCTTTCGGGGCCGATGGGGGGCATGGGCAGCCCCCTCTGAAAAAAAAATTGACAGCAACCCGGTGAGAGAATATTTTTTTATCAAATTCACATCACTGGGGGGGATCTATGGCCGGCTACCGTGGTTTCGCGCCGCTTTGCGGCATCGCACTGGGACTGGTGGCGCTGCCCGCCACGCTTTCAGCCCAGAGCAACACCACCTCCGCGATCACCGGGGTCGTCAAGGACGCCGGCGGCGCCCCGCTGGCCGGCGCGGTCGTGCGGGTTTCCTCCCCGTCCCTCATCGGCGGGGAGAAGACCACGGTCACGGCCCAGAACGGGGTCTATCGCATCCCCGGGCTGCCGCCGGGCAAGTACAAGGTCGTGGTCGAGGCCAAGGGCAGGACGACCCTTACCGGCCACGAGACCCTGGAATTGAGCCGCACCTCCACCGTGAACTGGAAGTTCCCGGCCGTCGGCAGCGCCACCGTCGAGGTGGTGGGCGAGGCGGCGGCCCTGGACGCCACCCCGGTCGGGCTCACCCAGAACTACAGCACGGAGGACCTGGCCAACCTCCCGGTGGAACGGTCCATGACCGCCATCATGAGCCTGACCCCCGGCGTGAACACCGGCTATGCCTGGGGCGGCGACTCCTCCGAGAACGGCTGGCTGATGGACGGCATGAACATCGGCGACGTCTCCGGCGGCAGCCAGTGGCTGTTCGCCAATCCCGACTGGTTCAGCGAAGTGCAGGTGGGCGGCATCGGCGCCCCGGCGGAATACGGCAACTTCAATGGCGCCTACAGCAACGCCCTGGTGAAGCGCGGCGGCAATGAATTCGAGGGATCGTTCAACGTCTACTACATGGATTCCAAGTGGGAATCCCGGAGCACCAACCGCTATCCGGGCCTGGACCGCACCGTCCTGCCCGGCAAGAGCTACGACGCGGCCGTGAACTTCGGCGGCCCGGTGATCAAGGACAAGCTCTGGTTCTTCGCCTCCGCCTGGGCCCGGCAGACCCAGACCACGCCCATCGGCGCCCTGGACACCGACAAGCGCAGCTACCAGAACTTCCTGGGCAAGGTCACCTGGCAGGCCACGCCCAACGCCACCCTGGAAATGCTGCTCGAGTACGACAGCCTGCCCGAGACCAACAAGGGCATCGACAACACCGTGATGCCGATCGCCTCGCACAAACAGGTCGCCCCGGACCGGCTCTTCAACACCATCTGGACCCAGACCCTGACCTCGAGCATGGTGCTGACGGCCAAGGTCTCAGGCTATTCCGGCAACTACGAGGGGCGGCCCAACAACGGCAACCAGCCCAGCCTCAACGCCGAAGGCTCGCTGACCACCACCAGCCTGGATCCGGGCAACGCCACCACTCTCGACTACTTCGGCAACAACCAGTGGTACCGGAACAACTACCGGGCCCGCATCGAGGGCGTCGTCACCCTCGACTACTTCCGCACCAACCTCATCGTGGACGGCGATTCCCATGCCTTCAAGGCCGGCTTCGAACAGGCCCAGGCCTCCAACGAGGACACCAAGCTGCCCACCGGCGGCATGCAGTTCTACGGGTATGAAGGCGACACCCCCGGCCTCGTGACCCCCGACGTGGTCGACGTGGGCGGCGGCTACCTCATCAAGATGCACAGCAACCGCACGGCCCTGTACCTCCAGGACACCTGGACCCTGAACGACCGCCTCACCCTGCGCCCCGGCGTCCGCTTCGAGCAGTACACCGCCCGCGGCTACGGGGAGACCAGCAACATCTGGGACAAGAAGGTGGTCGCGCCGCGCCTCGGCGGCTCGATTGCCCTCACCAAGGACCAGGCCAATGTGCTCAAGTTCCATTGGGGCCGCTACTACGCCGCCTTCTCCTCCTGGTTCGTCGACCGCGCCTACCAGCGCTGGATCCCGACCATGTCGGAATACTACTGGTCCGGCAACGACTTCAACCCGGTCACCACGCCGCCCAGCCAGTATCCCGCCGCCGACCTCACCCCCGGCAACCTCTCCTACACCTCCAACGGCATCTCCCCGGTCTCCCCCAACGCCCGCCAGCCCTTCACCGACGAGACCACCCTGGCGTATGAGCACAAGTTCAAGGGTCCCTGGAGCGCCACGGCCACCTGGGTCTACCGCCAGCAGAAGGACATCCTGGTCCGCAAGGACATGGCGGACAACCCGGCGGATCCGAACACCGGCAACTGGGACAACACCGGTTCCTACACCTGGCAGGGAGTGACCCACAACTTCACCTGGTGGAACAGCAACGTCGACCCCAACAACGGCAACGGGACCAACTGGCTGGTCACTTCCGAGCCCACCGCCAAGCGCAACTACGTGGCCGGGTCCATCGTGATCGAGCGCAAGTGGATGGACGACTGGAGCCTGAACGCCAGCTTCACCCGCGCCCGGCGCTACGGCAACATCGGCGAATCCGACGGCTACGATTCCTGGGCGCCCTACGAGAGCCCCAACTTCCTGATCAACTCCTACGGCCTCCTGCCGGGCTACAACGACTACGAGGGCAAGATCCACGGCGCGGTCAAGCTGCCTCTGGGCCTCAAGCTCTCCGGCAACTTCACCTACCTGAGCGGCCAGCGCTACACGCCGTATGCGCGCACCGCCCGCGACTACCAGGGCGTGCGCAGCTACGTCTTCGTCGAGCCGCGGGGATCCGAGAAATACCCCAGCGAGGATCTCCTCGACATGCGCCTGAGCGAGGGTTTCAAGTTCTCCGCGAAGTCCAACATGGAGGTGTTCCTCCAGGTCTACAACGTCCTCAACACGGGGACCACGCTGGCCTACGCCTCCGAGCGGATCAATTCCAGCTCCTACCAGATCCCCAGCAGCGTCGAACAGGGCCGCCGCCTCCAGATCGGCATGCGCTACAACTTCTAGTCCAGAATGGAGCCGGCGGCGGCGGGTCGCGCGACCTGCCGCCCCGGCCCTGCCGAAAGGAAGCCATGCTCCGCCGCCTCGCCTACCTCCTGATCACCTGCAGCCTCTGCGCCGGGCCCAGGGGCACCCTGGTCATCGTCGGCGGCCACGGCATGACGCCGGACATCCTGGAGGCCTTCCTCCAGGGCGCCGGGGGCCGGGGCGGCCGCATCGGCATCATCCCCACCGCCACCGAGGATCCCGAGGGCGAGCTCAAGGACTGGCAGCCGGACCTGGCCAAGGCCGGGATCGAGCTGGTGCCCCTGGACGTGCGCAAGCGCGAACAGTCCTCGGACCCGGCCATGCTGGCCGCGGCGGGCCGATGCACCGGCTTCTGGTTCTCCGGCGGCGACCAGGCCCGGGTCGGCGACAAGATCGTCGGGACGCCGCTGCAGAAGGTGATCGTGGACCGGTACGAGGCCGGGGCCGTGGTCGGCGGCACCAGCGCGGGCGCGGCGATCATGTCCAGGGTCATGCTCACCGGCGACGACCGCAACGGCGAGGAGGCCCTGAAGGAGATGGGCGTCGGCGGCTACCGCACCCGCGAGGGCATGGGCTTCCTGCCGGCCCACGTGATCATCGACCAGCACTTCATCAAGCGCAACCGCCAGAACCGGCTCCTCAGCATGGCGATGACCTTCCCGGACCACCTGGGGCTGGGCGTGGACGAGACCACCGCCCTCATCGTCAAGGACGGCCTGGCCACGGTCCGCGGCGAGAGCGGGGTGATGGTGTTCGATCCTTCCGGCATGAAGCTGGCCGAGGGCGGGTTCACCGGCCTGGCCGTCCATTTCCTGCGCAAGGGCGGCACCATCGACCTGGCCACCTGGAAGGTCCGGCTGCCGTGATCGCCCGGGCCGGGCTCCTGCTGTCCATGCTGCTCCTGGCGGCACCCGCCGGGGCCGTTCCCGCCGATCCCGCCACCCTGGCGGCCACCATCGGTTATCCGGAAATGGAGGCCTTCCTCAAGGGGATCGCCCGGCCGGGCTTCATCACGGTCAGCGAGGAGGGCCGCAGCCACGAGGGGCGGGCCATCTACCTGGTGCGCCTGGCCCGGCCCGGCGCCCGCTTCAAGGTGCTGTTCTACGCCCAGCAGCACGGCGACGAGGTCTCCGGCAAGGACGCGCTGCTCTGCATGGCCCAGGCGATCGCCGGAAACCCGAGTCTGCTGCCCGGGGACGTGGACCTCTACCTCATGCCGATGGTCAACCCCGACGGAGCCGAGGCCGGGCACCGCCGCAACGGCGCCGACAAGGACCTGAACCGGGACCACATCACCCTGTTCCAGCCGGAGACCCAGGCCCTGCACCGGGTCGCCCGGCGGATCCTGCCGCACCTGGCGGTGGACAGCCACGAGTTCACCCGGGACGGCCGGGACTGGGACGCCCGGGGCTGGGACTGCTGGCCGCTGATCACCATGGACGCCCTCAACGTGCCCTGGCAGCCCGAGGCGCTCCGGCGCGAGGCCCTGGCCTTCGTGGAATCGGCCCGCCCGGTGATGGCCCGGGCCGGATTCCCCTACACCCGCTACACCGTCGGCGGCCTGCCGCCGCTGGACGAGATCCGGCCCTCCACCTCCGAGGTGGACGACGGCCGCAACAGCCTGGGCAGCCTGGGCGCCCTCTCCTTCATCATCGAGGCCGGGGTTCGGCGCGGCCCCGGGGCGCCCGCCGACCTGGGCCGGCGGGCCGCGGCCTACACCCGGCTCTACCGGCATCTCCTGGGCACGCCGGCCTCCCGGAAGCGGGTGGCGGCCCTGTGCGCCCGGGCCCGGCGCGAGCCCCTGCCGCCCTTCCTGGCCACCAATTTCTTCTGGGCCAACCTGGGCGGCAAGGTCCGCACGGTAAGGGTGGTGGAACGCGCCTCCGGCCGCGCCCTGGACATTCCCACGGCCAATGTCATGACCGACCTGGTGGTCAAGCGCAGCGTGCCGACCCCCTCGGGCTACCTCATCGACGCGGCCGCCGCCACCCCGTTCAGGGCCCTCCTGGACCGGCAGGGCCTGCGCTACGAAGTCCTTGCGTCCGCCTCGACCCGCCCGGCCGAACGCTGCCGCCTGCTGCGGGTGGAGGCTCCCTACGATGACCTGTACGAGCGCTACGGCAACCGCCAGATCGTGGCCCGGGACGAGGCCGCCGCCCACACCTTCCCGGAGGGGTCCCTGGTGGTCCCCCTGGACCAGCCCCTGGCCCGGACCGCGGTCGGGGTGCTCGAGCCCTGCCTGATCTACGGCCTCTACAGCTACACTGAGTTCAGCGTTCTTGCCCAGCCCGACGGCACCCTGCCCGTCTGGCGTCTGCCCTGACCGGCAACCGGAGTCGCCCGATGTTCCTCATCAAGAACGCCGAAATCCATTCACCCGATTCCCAGGGCCGTTGCGACATCCTGGCGGGCGGCGGCAGGATCCTGAAGATGGCCCCGGGCCTGCGTGTGCCCAGGGGCTGGTGCCAGGTGCTGGACGCCCGCAATCTCATCGCCGTGCCGGGCTTCATCGACGGCCACGTGCACATCATGGGCGGCGGCGGCGAAGGCGGCCCGGCCACCCGCACCCCCGAGCTGGCCTTTTCCGACGCCGTCCTGGGCGGGATCACGACCCTGGTCGGATGCCTGGGCACCGACGGCTACACCCGCACCATGGGCGGCCTGCTGGCCAAGGCCCAGGGCCTGGAGATCGAGGGCCTCAGCACCTTCATCGTCACCGGCCACTATGCCGTCCCGGTGCGCCCCCTCACCTCCAGCATCGAGGAGGACCTGCTCTACATCGACAAGGTGGTCGGGGTCGGCGAGATCGCCCTCTCGGACCACCGGTCCTCCCAGCCCAGCTACGAGGCCTTCGCCCGGGTGGCCGGGGAGACCCGGCGGGGCGGCATCCTCTCGGGCAAGGCCGGTCTGGTCAACATCCACATGGGCGACGGCCCCCGGGGCCTGGACTACCTGCGCCGGCTGGTGGCGGAGGGGGAGATCCCGCCCCACCAGTTCCTCCCCACCCACATCAACCGCAACCCCGACCTGTTCCTGGAGGGCACCGACTACGCCCTGGCCGGCGGCTACGTGGACTTCACCACCTCCACCGTCCCCGCCTTCATCGCGGCCGGGGAGATCCGGCCCTCCGCGGGCCTGCGCCGGATGCTCGAGGCCGGCGTCGACCCCGGGCACATCACCTTCACCTCCCACGGCCAGGGCAGCCTGCCGGAATTCGACGAGGGCGGCCGGATCCGGGCGGTCGGGGTGGGCCGGGTCACCAGCCTGTTCGCCGAAGTGCGCGAGGCGGTGCTGCGCGAGGGCGTGCCCCTGGCCACCGCGCTCCAGGTCATCACCCGCAACCCCGCCCATCTGTATAAGCTGCGCGGCAAGGGCGGCCTGGCCGAGGGCCAGGACGCCGATCTGGTCCTGCTCGACCCCAAGGACCTCTCCATCCATTCGGTGGTGGCCAAGGGCCGGCTGCTGATGAAGGCCGGGAAGGTCCTGGTCAAGGGGACCTTCGAGTGACCGCGGCCGCCCCCGCCCCCCGCTTCCGGATGCCGCACACCCTGGTGGTGGTCGGCTCCCTGATCCTCATCATCCTCGTCCTGTCCTGGCTGGTGCCGTCCGGGGAGTTCCAGCGGGCCGACCGGATCCTGGCCGGGGGCAACCATGTGCGGGTGCCCATCCCGGGCACCTACAGCGTGCTGCCCAAGGTCTACCTGGGCCTGCAGAGCATCCTGCTGGCGCCGATCCGGGGCTTCCTGGAGGGCGGCGGCCTGATCGCCTTCCTGCTGATCATCGGCGGCACCTTCCAGATCTTCCAGGAGACCGGGGCCGTGGATATCGGCATCCAGCGCCTGGTGGCCGCGCTGCGCCGGAAGCCGGCCCTGGAGGGGCTGATCATCCCGGTGCTGATGATCGTGTTCTCCCTGGCCGGCGCGGTGTTCGGCATGGCCGAGGAGCTGATCCCGTTCGTGGCGATCTCGATCACCCTGGCCCGGGGCCTGGGCTACGACTCCATCGTCGGCGTGGCCATCCCGTTCCTGGGCGCCGCCACCGGTTTCGCCTGCGCCTTCTTCAACCCGTTCACGGTCGGCATCGCCCAGGGCATCGCCGCGGTGCCCCTGTATTCCGGCCTGGCCTACCGGGTGGTGTGCTGGGCGGTGGTGATGACCGCCGTCATCGCCTACGTGATGCGCTACGCCCGCAAGGTCCGGCGGGATCCCGAGTCCAGCCCCGTGCGGGACCTGGACCTGGCCCGGCCCCATGTGGAGACGGGCGGGGAGGTCCCGGTCCTGGGCGGGCGCCGGGCCCTGGTGCTCTGCGTGTTCCTGGCCGCCCTGGGCCTGCTGGTGTTCGGGGTGCTGGAATACCACTGGTACATGGAGGCCATCGCCGCCCTGTTCCTGGGCACGGGCGTGGTCATCGGCCTGGTCGCGGGCATGGGGCCCAGCCGGATCGCCCAGAGCTTCGTGGCCGGGGCCAAGGACATGGTCGGGGTGGTCCTGATCGTCGCCTGCGCCCGGGCGCTGCTGGTCATCGCCACCGACGCCCGGATCATGGACACGCTGCTGCTGGCGGGGGCCCGGGCCATCCAGGTGCTGCCCCGGGGCCTGACCGCCCAGGTCATGTTCCTGGTCCAGTGCGTCATCAACTTCTTCATCCACTCCGGCACGGCCCAGGCCGCCCTGACCATGCCGGTGATGGCCCCCCTCTCCGACCTGGTCGGGGTCACCCGCCAGACCTGCGTCTACAGCTTCACCCTGAGCGAGCTCATCAACCCGGTCCTGCCCACCAGCGCGGTCACCATGGGCGTGCTGGGGGCGGCCCACCTGCCCTGGGACCGATGGGCCCGGTGGTTCCTGCCGCTGATGCTGATGCTCATGGTCCTGGCCTGCCTCCTGCTGGTGCCGCCCACCCTGTTCTTCCGCTGGGGGCCCTGACATGGCCGACGCCCTTGCGAGCCTGCTCCAGGAAACCATCGGGCCGGTGGACCGGATCGACCTCCACCTGGTGCGCCTGCCGTACCTGGAGCCGTTCGGCATCAGCGTGGCCAGCTGGGACGCCAAGGAGGCCATCCTGCTCCGGCTCGGCCAGGGGGAGGCCTGGGGCTGGGGCGAGTGCGTCTCCGATCCCGATCCCTTCTATGATCCCGAGACCAACGGGACCGCCCGGCACATCATCCTGGAATTCCTGCTCCCCGAGCTGCTGCCCGGGCGCACCCTGGGGGACGTGCTGGCGCGGTTCCGGCGGGTGCGCGGCAACCCCATGGCCAAGGCCACGGTGGAGAATGCCCTCCTGGACCTCTTCGCAAGGCGCAAGGGCCTGCCCCTGCATGCCCTCCTCGGCTTCGAGGCCAGGCCGGTCCTCTCCGGCATCAGCATCGGCATCCAGGATTCGCTGCCCGTGCTCCTGGCCAAGGTCGCCGAGGCCGTCGAGCAGGGCTACCACCGGGTCAAGATGAAGATCATGCCCGGCAAGGACGTGGCCTGGGTCGCCGCGGTCCGGGAGCGGTTCCCCGACCTGCCCCTCATGGTGGACGCCAATTCCGCCTACCGGCTGGAGCACCTGCCCCTGCTCCAGGAGCTGGACCGGTTCCACCTCACCATGATCGAGCAGCCGCTGGGCCACGACGACATCCACCAGCACTCCAGGCTGCAGCCCCTGCTCGGGACGCCGCTCTGCCTGGACGAATCCATCCACAGCCTGGAGGACGCCGAAGCGGCCCTGGACCTGGGCGCCTGCCGGGTGGTGAACATCAAGCAGGGCCGGGTCGGGGGGCTGCTGGAGGCGATCCGCATCGCCCGGTTCTGCGCGACCCGGGGGGTGCCGGTGTGGTCCGGGGGGATGGACGAGACCGGCCTGGGCCGGGCGGTGAACCTGCACCTGCAGACCGCCGACAATTTCGTGATCCCCGGGGACACCTCCGAGACCCGCCGCTACTTCCGCGAGGACATCGTCGATCCGCCCGTGGTGCTCAGGCCCGACGGCTTCATCGACCTCCCGCCGGGGCCGGGCACCGGGGTCCGGGTGGACCCGGAACGCCTGGCCCGCTACACCCTGGAATACCGGCGGATCCTCTAAAGCCCGCGCATGAAAGGGGACCCTATGTCCAGGCTGCTGCGCCCGTTCCTCCTGGCCGCGGCCCTCGCGGCGGGGGCCGCGGGCCCGGCGGTCCCGGTGCAGGCGCTCGCGGATCCCGACCCGCGGGTGCGCGCGGCCGCGCTGGCGGAATGGACGGGCGCCGCGGCCCGGGACCCGGGGGTGATCCCGGCCCTCGTGGCCGCACTGGGCAGCCCGGATCCGTACCTTTGCGGGGCCGCCGCCCTGGCCCTGGGCCGGATCGGCGGACCGGCGGTGCCGGCCCTGGTCCAGGCCCTCGAACAGCCCGACCCGGACCTGCGCAGATCGGCCGTGATCGCCCTGGGAAGGGCCGGGGCCGCCGCCCTCGCGGCCGGGCCGGCCCTGGTCCGGGCCCTCCAGGATCCCAGTGCCGAGGTCCGCCAGGGGGCGGCGGTGGCCCTGGGCGGGTTCGGAGCCGCGGCCCGGGACCAGGCCCCGATCCTGACCCGGCTCCTGGGCGACCCCGACGAGACGGTGCGGGAAGCCGCCGCCACGGCCCTGCGGGCGATGGATCCCAGGGGCACGGCACGCCCCCGCGGCACGGCCGCCCTGGCGGCGGAGATCGGCCGGCTGGTGCCCGGGCTCATGGCCGAGCTGCACGTCCCCGGCGTGGCGATCGCCCTGATCCGGAACCGCCGCCTGGCCTGGTCCCAGGGCTTCGGGGTCCGCCGCGCCGGCGATCCGGCGCCGGTCACACCCGGAAGCGTGTTCGAGGCCGCCTCCATGAGCAAGCCGGTGCTGGCCATCCTGGCCCTGCAGCTGGTGGAGCGCGGGCGGATGGACCTGGACCGGCCCCTGGACGCCCGCGGCCGGGAGGGGATCCTGCCCGAGCTGCCGGAACGGACCCGGATCACGGCCCGGATGGCCCTGTCCCACACGACGGGTCTGCCCAACTGGCGCCCGGGCGGTGAGGAACGGGAAGGGCCGATCCCCCAGCTGTTCCGGCCGGGCGCCCGGTTCAGCTATTCCGGCGAAGGCGTGTTCTTCCTGCAGCGGGCCCTGGAGCGGATCACCGGAACGCCGCTGGCGCCCTGGGCGGACCGCGCCCTGTTCCGGCCCCTGGGCCTGGCAGCCACGGGCTACCAGTGGACCCCGGAGCTGGGCGACCTGCAGGCCACCGGGCATGGGGACGACGGCCAGCCTCTGGAGCGCTCCCGCTACCTCCACGCCAACGCCGCCTATACCCTCTACAGCAGCGCCGAGGACTATGCCCGGATCCTGGTGGAAGTCCTGCGGGCGGTCCGAGGGGAGTCGCGGCTCCTGTCCCGAAGCTCGGCCCGGGCGGCCGTTGCCCGCCAGGTCCGCCTGGACGCCCGGGAGCCCATCGAGCGCCCGGGCCGCGCCCGCGGCACCGAGGTCTACTGGGGCCTGGGCTGGTCCCTCAACGCCACCGGGCAGGGCCTGATCGCCCACCACAGCGGCTCCAACCGCACGGGCTTCCGGTGCTTCTCGCAGTTCTCGCCGGCCCGGGGCACGGGCCTGGTCATCTTCACCAACGGCACCCGGGGGGGCGAACTCTGGACCCGCCTGGTCGCGGCGGTGGGGGACCTCGAAGGCCCTCCGGATTCCCTATGATGGTGTCTCAGGAGGCCCCATGAAGGCATGGACCATCACCCTTGCGCTGGCCCTGGCGGCGCCCGCCGGCGCAGCCGCGCCGCTCGGCCCCGAGCAGGCCGCCCTCTGCGCCAAGGGCGCCCGCCACGAGCAGGCCGGCTGGATCGAGCTGCACCTGGAGGGCGGCCCCCGGGCCCGGGGCTTCCAGCACGGCTACCTGCTGGCCCCCGAGATCCGCCAGGGACTGAAGGCCACCCGCGCCTCCTGGGAACACCGGACGGGCACGCCCTGGGCCGACCTTGTGGCCAAGGCGGCGGTCTTCTTCGTGCCGGCGGTGGACCCGGAGAACCTGCAGGAACTGGCCGGCATGGCCGAGGGACTGGCGGCGGCGGGGGTGGCGGCGGGACGGGACGAACTGGCGGTGTACAACGGCTACTCCGAACTTTCCGACTACTGGTGGCCCCAGGAACTGAACCGCCTGCGCAATGAGCCCCTGCCCCACCACGTGCGGGAGGGCTGCAGCGCCTTCATCGCCGTGGGCAGCTACACCGCGGGCGGCGGGATCGTCATGGGCCACAACAACATGAGCAGCTACATCGACCCCCAGACCAACCTGGTGATCGATCTGGTGCCCGAGCACGGCCACCGTATCCTCATGCAGGGCATCCCGGGCTGGATCCACAGCGGCACCGACTTCTTCGTCACCGATGCCGGCCTGGTGGGCTGCGAGACCACCCTCGGCGATTTCCAGCCCTACGATCCGGGCGGGATCCCCGAGTTCGCCCGCATGCGCCGGGCCACCCAGGACGCCGCCGGCATCGACGACTGGTGCGCGATCCTGAAGAAGGGCAACAACGGCGGCTACGCCAACGCCTGGCTGCTGGGCGACGTGCGCCGGAACGAGATCGCCCGGCTCGAGCTGGGCCTGCGCTACGTTGGCTTCGAGCGCAAGGCCGACGGCTGTTTCACCGGCTCCAACATCGCCGAGGACGTCCGCATCCTGCGCCTGGAGACCACCAGCAAGGACACCGACATCACCGCCTCGAAGGTGGCGCGGCGGCTGCGCTGGCGCCAGCTCATGGAGGCCAACCGGGGCCGCATCGACCTGGCGCTGGCCAAGGCCTTCGAGGCCGACCACTGGGACGTCGCCCGCGGCCAGGAGCGCCCCGGCGGCCGCAGCCTCTGCGGCCACTTCGACCTGGAGCCCGAGCCGCTCTGGGACGGCCCCTACGAACCCGCCGGCACCACCGACGGCAAGGTCCTGGATTCGGCCATGGCCCGGCGGATGTCCTTCGCCGGCCGCTTCGGCGCCGCCTGCGGCACGGCCTTCGACGCGCCCAGGTTCCTGTCCGCCCATCCCCAGTTCGAATGGCTCAGGGACTACCTCCCGACCCGGCCGTCGCAGCCGTGGGTGACCTTCACGGCGGCGCCGGTGCCCTGAGCCCCTACGGCTTCGGGGTGCCGTCCGCTTCCAGCGCCTCCAGGGTGATCATCGGCGCGTGGATCTCCAGGTTGACCCCTTCCTCCACGTGCACCTGGGCCACCCGGGCCGCGGTGGGGGCCGTGTACTCGTTCTGCATCTTCATCGCTTCCAGGATGAGCAGTGGCTGGCCCTCCTCCACCGCCTCCCCGGGGGCGACCAGGAGCTTGAGCACCTTGCCCGGCATCAGCGCCCGGATCAGGCTGCACTCGCTCCGCTTGCTCCGGGCCATGGCCTCGGCCAGGAGGATCTTGCGGGGATCCTGGAGGGTGAACTCGTAGACGCCGTCGTAGGTGGTGCCCCGGAAGCCGTGCAGGTCCGGGTCGGGGTTGCGGATCCGGTCCAGGTTCACGCCCACGGACAGGTCGTTCAGGATGATGGAATAACTGGCCCGCTCGACCTTGCAGATGTCCAGGGGGATCTCCTCGCCGTCCCAGGTCATGACGGTGATGCCGCGGCGGCGGCGGATTTCCAGTTCGTGCGTCTCATCGGCGATGACCAGGGTGCGTTTCATATTCGATCCTCAAATCCGGTTGAACTTGGCGACGGACTTCCAGGCCGCGGGGCTGGCCTCGCCCTCCGGGTTGACCCGGGGCTGCTGGGCGCGGCGTTCCTCCATCTCCAGCTCGTCGAACAGGGCCGCGGCCACCACGAACTTGAGGTTGGGCCCGATCTTCCGCTTCTTCCACCAGGCGTGGTCCAGAATCCCGGTATGCAGATCCCCTTGAAGGAACGCCTTGTGCTCCAGCAGCAGGCGGAAGAAGGCGACGTTGTTGCGCACCCCGCCCAGCCGGAACTCCATCAGGGCCGAGTGCATCCGCTGCACGGCCTCGGTCCGGTTCTGGCCCCAGGTGGAGACCTTGGCCAGCAGCGGGGCGTAGAACGGCGAGAGCTCCCAGCCGAAATAGACGCCGCTGTCGTTGCGCATGTTGTGCCCCTGGGGCGAGCGGAGGTACTGGATCTTGCCGGAGCTGGGGGCGAAATCCCGGTCCGGGTCCTCGGCGTTGATCCGGCACTGGATGGCGTGGCCCCACAGCGGGATCTGCTCCTGGGTCAGGGGCAGCGGCTTGCCCTGGGCGATCTCGATCTGCCACTTCACCAGGTCCTGGCCGGTGATCCATTCGGTGACCGCGTGGCCGCCCTGGATCCGGCAGGTCATCTCCAGGAAATAGTAGTTGCCCTCGCCGTCCAGGAGGAACTCGACGGTGCCGATGCCCACATAGCCCACGGCCTTGGCGATGGCCACCGCCTGCCGGCACAGGGTCTGGCGCAGTTCCGGGCTGATCCCCGGGGCCGGGGCCTCCTCGCAGATCTGCTGGAACCGGCGCTGCACCGAGCCGTCCCGCTCCCACAGGTGCACGACGTTGCCGAACACGTCCCCGGCGATCTGGACCTCGAGGTAGCGCGGATGGATCAGCGCCTTCTCCAGGTAGACCCGCTCGTCCCAGAACGAGAAGATGGCCTCGCCCTTGACCCTGGGCAGGGCCCGGCGAAGGTCCCCGGCGGTCTTCACCAGGCGCATGCCCTTGCCGTCCCGGCCGAGCACCGGCTTGACCATCAGCGGGTAGCCCAGCTTGCGCGCCTCGTCCAGCAGGTCCTCGTCGTTCAGGGTCTCCTGGATGCCCGGCAGCACCGGGCAGCCCACGCTCCGGGCCAGGTCCCGGGCGGCGATCTTGTTGTCCATCAGGTCCAGCACATCGGCGCTGGGGCCCAGCCAGGTGATCCCGGCCTCCTGGATCTTCCGCACCGCCCCGGGGTCCTCCGCCAGGAACCCATAGCCCGGGTGGACGGCGTCCGCGCCGGTCTTCCGGCAGGCCTCGATCAGCTTGTCCACCCGCAGGTAGCTCTCCCGGGCGGGGGTCGGACCGATGGGCACCGACTCGATGGCCAGGCGCACGTGCATGGAGCCGCGGTCCGAATCGGAATAAACGGCCACCGTGGGAATATCGATCTCCCGGCAGGTGCGCATGATCCGGCAGGCAATCTCCCCCCGGTTGGCGATCAGAAGTTTGGTAACGGGCATGGCCTGATCCTCAAGGATGGCCCCGGCGACTGGAAGGAAACTGGGGCATCATAGAATAGTGCGAACCCCCAGACTACCAAACACGACTGGCAGACCCCTAATTTTGGCGCTCACGGTCCTCGCCTTGGGGGGCTGCGGCCGCAAGGGCGACCCGATCCCCCGGGTCCGCGCCGCGCCCGCCACCTGCAGCATCCGCTGGGCGGCCTTCCGGGTGCTGGAGGTGCATCTGCCCACCCAGGACGCCCGGGGCGGGAAACTGGTGGGCGTCGAAAAGATCCGGGTGTTCTACCTGCCCCTGGGCGCGGTCCGGCCCACGGCCCAGGAGGTCCTCGCCCACGGCGAGGTGGTGCTGGAACGCAGCCGCCCCGACCTGCCCGGCCCCGGCGGCGTGGTGAAGATGGACATGCGCCAGATCGGCCGCCCCGCCGGCTGGATCGTGGTGGCGGCCCTGCGGGTCGGCAATGTCATCGGCGCGCCCACCGAGCCGATGGCCTGGCTGGATCCGCTCATCGGTTAGGACCAATCCAGTTCGAGGCTTACACCCCGTTCAAGGCAAGCCAGCCGGCCCACCAGCGGGCCACCGCCATCGCCAGCTGGTCTTTGGGCAGCGGCCCCAGGGGCTCGGCCGGGCCGGCGGCGGTGATCGGGAGGAGGGTGTTGGCCTGGTGGCCGAAGGCCTTGCCGTCGCCCACGTCGTTCACCAGGACGCCGTCGAGGTGCTTCCTCTGCAGCTTGACGGTGGCGTTGGGGACGTGCTGCTGGCTTTCGGCGGCGAAGCCGAGCAGCCACTGGCCGGGGGCCTTCCCGGCGGACAGGGTGGCCAGGATATCGGGGGTGCGGACCAGGATGAGGGCCTCGTCCCCCTCGCCCTTCTTGACCTTGTCGGGGGCACAGACACTGGGCCGCTGGTCGGCGACGGCGGCGGCGGCCACCAGGCCGTCCATGTCCGGCCAGAGGGCCTGGCAGGCTTCCAGCATGTCCTGGGCGCTGCGCACGCGCGTGGTCCGAACCCCCCATGGGGCCGACAGGTCACCGCCCAGCACAAGATCCACCCGGGCGCCGAGGTTGCGGAAGGCCCGGGCCAGCTCCACGCCCATGGCGCCGCTGGAACGGTTGGTGAGGGTCCGCACCGGATCCAGGTCCTCCCGGGTCGGCCCGGCAGTGATCAGGACCCGCCGGCCCAGGAGGCTGGGGTGCTGGGGGCCGGCCAGGGCGGCGATGGCGTCGGCGATGTCTTCGATCTCCGCCAGTTTGCCCGGGCCCTCCTCGCCGCAGGCCAGCAGCCCTTCCACCGGTTCCACCAGGGTGTGGCCGAAGCGCCTGAGGGTGGCGACGTTGGCCTGGACCGCCGGATGCGCCCACATGAAGGTGTTCATGGCCGGGGCCCACAGGACCGGGCAGCGGGCGGCCAGCAGCACGGTGCTCAGCAGGTCGTCGGCCAGGCCGTTGGCGGTCTTGCCCAGGATATCGGCGGTGGCCGGCACCACCGCCACCACGTCGGCCCAGCGGGCCAGGTCGATGTGCTCCACGACCGGGTTGGCCCGCCACGCGTGGCCGTCCGGGTTGGCCCCGAAACAGGGCTGGCCGGTCAGGGAGGCGAGCGTCAGCGGGGTGATGAACCGGGCCCCGGCCTCGGTCAGGCAGCAGCGGACCACGTGCCCCTGGCGGGTGAGGGCCCTTGCCAGTTCGGCGGCCCGGTATGCGGCGATGCCCCCGGTGATGCCCAGCAGGATGTTCATGAAAGCCTCCCCGTCTATCCTAACGCTGGAAATCTCCTCATTTCCTTGATACACTTGGGACTCTTCTCGGTATCCCCCCCAGGGGATGTGTGAGACAATCCGACTCTTTGAGGGAAGTCCATGACCCAGCGCACCGTAGTCCATATTCCGGAAGAAATCGCCAACAAGTACCGGTTCGTGGTGATCACCGGAAAGCGCTGCGAGCAGCTCCAGCGCGGCGCCTACCCCAAGGTCGAGGTCACGGTCCCCATGAACAAGCTCGGCCAGCCCCAGGAAGCGCCCCGGCTCGCCTCGTTTTGGGCCCAGGTGGCGATCAAGGAGGTCGAGGAGGGCCGCATCGCCTTCGAGGAGCCGGAAGTGATCACCCTGGACTACACCACCGAGATCCCCATCTCGGTCGAGTAGCCGCCCGACGCCGTCCGGAAGACCCCCGCGAGGGGGTCTTTCCTTGTCTAGCCCTGGAGCATCAGGAAGGCGTTGACGCCCAGGGCGAACAGCGCGAGCAGCCACGGCACGGTTGAATTTTTCATTGCATATCCTATTGAGAAAAGCACCATCCAGAATCCGCAGTCCGCGACTTCATGAGTCAACATAGTTCTTTTTTCGAACCGGGTCGGCCAATGATGGATTCGCCGCCCGCCTGAACAGATAGGTTTCAACTTAACAATTCATGCCGTCACCGGAGCCCCGGGCAGACCCGGCCGCGCCCCGGTAGACTGATGGATGGAGCGGTTCATGCACAGTCTGAGTCTCGACCTGAAATCCTACATCTCCGATCCACGCCTCCTGGCCATCGCCGCCAAGGTGGAGGCCGGCGAGCGGCTCACCTTCGAAGACGGCCTCCTGCTCTACGAAAGCCCCGACCTCACCGGGATCGGCGCCATGGCCCACCACGTGCGCCTGAAGCTGCACGGCCGCAAGACCTACTACGTGGTAAGCCGGCGCCTGTCGTACACCAACATCTGCGTGACCCACTGCCAGTTCTGCGCCTTCCAGGCCCGGCCCGGCGACCCGCGGGGCTACGTGCTTTCGGCCGACGACATCCTCAAGGAGATGGAGAAGCCCGAGAACCTCGGCGTGCGCGAGCTGCACATGGTGGCGGGCCACTACCCCAAGCTGAAGATCGGCTACTTCGAGGATCTGTTCCGCCGGCTCAAGGCCAGGTTCCCCGAACTGCACCTGAAGGTCTTCACCATGGTGGAGATCGACTACTACGCCCGGGCCTCGGGGATCCCCGTGGCGGAATTCCTGGACCGCTGCATGGCCGCGGGCCTGGAGAGCTGCCCCGGCGGCGGCGCGGAGATCTTCGACGAGGCGATCCGCGAGCGGATCTGCGTGGGCAAGAAGGACGCCAGGGTCTGGCTGGACGTCGCCGAGCTCTGCCACCGCAAGGGCCTGCCCACCAACTGCACCATGCTCTACGGGCACATCGAGGAGGCCCGCCACCGGGTCGACCACCTGCTGCGCCTGCGGGACCTCCAGGATCGCACCGGCGGGTTCCTGGCCTACATCCCGCTGGCCTACCAGATCGAGGACAACGAACTGGGCCGCTCGAACGTGATCCACGAAACCACCGGCCACCAGGATCTCCGGGAGGTCGCCGTGGCCCGCCTGCTCCTGGACAACGTGCCGCACATCAAGGCCTACTGGGTGATGATCGGCGAGGGCCTGGCCCAGGTGGGCCTCACCTACGGCGCCGACGACCTGGACGGCACCATCATCGAGGAATCCATCGCCCACCTCGCCGGGGCGAAGACGCCGCAGGCGCTGACCAAGGGCGAACTGCAGCGCCTGATCACCGAAGCCGGCTTCGAGCCTCTGGAACGGGACAACCTGTATACGGTCTACGCCTAGCCCAGCTTGAAGATGCTCTCGCCGCCGGGGTAGTCCTCGACCGAGGCCTCGCGCATGCGCTGGAGGACCTGCACCAGGACCTGGATGCGGTCGACCATCTCCATGACCTTCTGCAGTTTCGGTTCGTCGGGATATTTCCTCGCCAGCAGCTCGGTCTGCATGGAGATCACGGCCAGGGGGTTGTTGATCTCGTGCTTCAGGGTGCCAGCCATCTGCCGGAGGGAATCCAGGCGTTCGGCGGCCCTCGCCTTGCGCTGGAGTTCGACGTGGCCCTTGAGGACCTGCAGGCGGTGGTGCAAGGTCTCCCAGCGGAAGCCTTCCGGCAGGCAGTCGGTGGTGCCCGAAGCCAGCAGTTCCGGGAACTGCTCGTCCGGGGCCCGGACCACCAGGATCGGCACGGTGGCGAAGCTGGCGTGCCGGCGGTAGGCGTCGACGCAGGCCACCGGATCCGCGGTGCCCTTGGCGTCGATCACCAGGTACTTGAACCCGGCGATCGGGGTGCGCGGCGGATCGGCCTCCAGGTGCTGCAGGTTCAGGTCCTCGGCCTGGGCGACGCTCTGGAACAGGTCCATCAGCTCCATCTCCTCCGTGACCAGGCCGAGCAGCGGCCGGGCCCGGGGATCGGGGGTGTTGTGGAGGTCCATGGGGAACTCGATCGTCAGGGTCTGGTCGTTCCAGTGCCACTGGATGCAGGTTTCCGCCAGGGTCCGGATGGTCCAGGAGTCCGGCGTGGGCAGGCCGAGGCCCGAGGAGAAGGTGATCTTCAGGGTCCAGTCCGGCCCCTGGTCCTGCCACCGGCAGGACACCGAGCTCCCTTCCGGGGCCCGCATGAGCATGGGCTCCACCAGGCCCATGAGGGCCTGGGTGGCCAGATCGCCCGCGACCCAGACCGTGCCCGACAGCACCGGCTCCATGGCCAGGGGGATGCTCCGGACCGCCAGCAGGACCCGCCAGGCGGGCTCCAGGACTTCCTGGAGAGCCTGCAGGCTGGTGGAGACCGGCGTCTCCCGCGGGACTTCCAGGAAGGTCTCCTGGAGGCCGGATTCGACCAGGAACTGGATCCGGGCCGTCTGGTTGCGCAGGACCGCGGCGAGGTCGCCGTAGCCGCTTTCGGCATAGCTCTGGATCCAGCGCAGGCTGGAATTCATGGCGCCGAGCAGCTCGCCGACCCGTTTCACGAGCCGCTGGTGGAGCGTGCGCAGGCGCAGATACTCGCCCTGGATCTCGGCCTGGCCCAAGGCCTTGCGCACCAGTTCCGTATGCCTCAGGGCCACCGCCCCCTGGCGCACGAAGGCCTGGAGCAGAGCCAGATCGAATCGGGTGAACGGGCGCCCGCCCAGGGCCCGGTCCAGGTAGAGCACGCCCTGGATTTCCCCGGCCACGTCCATGGGCGCGCACATGATGGCGCCGCAGCGCAGGTCCAGGAGGCTTTCTCCGCCGAACCGGGGATCCATCAGGGGGGCGTTGCTGAGCACCGCCATGCGCCGGGCCAGGACATAGGAGACCACGGTGTGGCTGAGCCCCAGCCGGTCATCCACGTCCCCGACCCTATGCAGGCTGTGCCAACTGCCATCCGGGTTGATCATCACCACGAAGCCCCGGTCCGCGCCCATGAGCTTGACCGCCTCGGCCAGGATGCTCCGGAACATGCTGTACGAGCTGCCCTCCATCAGCAGGCTCTCGGTGGAACGGTGCAGCAGCTCCAGGGCCCGGAGCAGGATCAGGGCCTGGCCCGCTTCGGGCCTGGCCTCGGTGAACAGGTCGCCCACCCCCTCGATGAAGTTCACCCCGTCCAGGCCCGGATACTGTTCGGAAAAGCGCAGGGTCCAGTCGCCCAGGCCGATTTCGTCACCGTCCTGCAGCGCGCTGCCCATCGGGGTGGACACCGGCAGGCCGTTCAGGAAGGTGCCGTTGCGGGAACCCAGGTCGCGCAGCCACCAGTGGCCCTCGGCCTGGGAGAGCAGGGCGTGGGTGCGGGAGATGCTCGGGTCCCCGGGCCTGGCCACCGGGCACTGCACCGGGTCGCGGCCGAGGCTGATCGCGTCGGCCACCTCATGGCGGCGGAAGACCCCGCCTTCGTTCCAGGACAGGAAGGGCACGGGAGGCTCCGATCAGGGAAGGGGGTAGGCGGTGGGCCGGGTCCGGCTGGCCCGGAAGACCAGGACCGTATGGCCCAGGACCCGGACGACCTCGAGGCCGGGGACCCTGGCCGGGAGGGTCGCGGCCACCGCGTCGCGGTCTTCGGAGGTGTTCTGGTTCAGGCGGATCTTCATGAGCTCGACGCTGTCGAGCATGGCGTCCAGTTCCAGGGCCAGGGGCTCGGTGAGCCCGGCCTTGCCGATATGGACGTTGGCCTTGAGCGGGTGGGCCTGGGCCTTCAGGAACTGGCGTTGACGGGGGGTGAGCATGGGCGCCTCGGTGATGATCCGGATCCTGCGGAAATCCTGGGATGTCCTAGTATAGAAGTATCCATGGGGCTTGCATTGAAACAGAAACCAACCTCCCTTTTCCTGGCGCTCGCCGCCACCTTCGCCGCGGCGGCCGCCCCCCCCACGCTCCGGGTGGACTACTACCATACCGGCACCGCGGCCTCGGAGACCTTCGCCCTGGACCGCACCGTGGTCGAGCCCCTGCCCTGGCCCGGCAGCCCGGACCGGGCCCTGGATCCCACCAACCTGGGCAAGTATTTCTTCGAAGTGGTCGACCGTGCCAGCAATAAGGTCATTTATTCCCGTGGTTTCTGTTCGGTCTACGGGGAATGGGAGACCACCGGCGAGGCCAAGGCTGCGGCCCGGACCTTCTCGGAATCCCTGCGCTTCCCCCGCCCCGACGGCCCCGTCCAGATCAACCTGAAAAAGCGCGACGCCGGCAACGCCTTCCGGGAGGTGTGGTCGTTCACCCTGGATCCCAGGGACCCGGCCATCGACCCCAGCCTGCCCCCCTCCCCCGGCCCGCTCCTGGTCATCCAGAAGGCCGGGGACCCCGCCGACAAGGTGGATTTCCTGATCCTCGGCGACGGCTATACCGAGGCCGAGCGGCCGAAGTTCGAGATGGAGGCCCGGCGCCTCACCGAGGCGCTGTTCGCCCATTCCCCGTACAAGGAGCACCGCCAGGACTTCAACGTCTGGGCCCTTTGCCCGCCGGCCCAGCAATCCGGCATCTCCCGGCCCTCCACCGGGGTCCACCGCCGCACCCCCCTGGGCACCGCCTACGACGCCTTCGGCAGCGAGCGCTACATCCTGACCTTCGAGAACCGCGCCCTGCGCGACGCGGCCAGCTTCGCCCCCTACGAGTTCCTGGAGGTGCTGGTCAACGGCGAGACCTACGGCGGCGCGGGGATCTTCGGCCAGTTCAGCACGGTGGCGGCCTCCAACAAGTATGCGCCCTACGTGTTCGTGCACGAGTTCGGCCACCACTTCGCCGGCCTGGCCGACGAATACTACACGTCCGACGTCGCCTACGGCAGCCCCAAGGACCGCCCCGAACCCTGGGAACCCAACGCCACCGCCGATCCGCACAAGCCCAAATGGGGCGCCCTGGTCACCCCCGGCACGCCGCTGCCCACCCCCTGGCAGAAGCAGCCCTTCGAGGACGCCAGCCACAAGATCCAGGCCCGGCGCCGGGAGCTGCGCGCCCACAACCGCCCCGAGGCCGAGATCAACGCCCTGTTCGAGGAGCAGAAGACCTTCGAGACCGCCCTCCTGGGCGGCGATGCCCACGGCCATGCGGTGGGCGCGTTCGAGGGCGCCAACTACGAGTCCACCGGCTACTACCGGGCCCAGGAGGACTGCATCATGTTCACCCGCGACGACGTGCCCTTCTGCGCGGCCTGCCAGGCCGCAATCGCGAGCGTGATCCGGCTCTACGCGAAATAGTCACCTTCCTGGCCAGCGCCAACCCAGGTCGGTGAACCAGCGCAAGCCGTTGCCGGTGCGGCCGGCCATGTACTCCACGGCCCCGTGGCGCTGCCAGGCGGTGCCGGTGTCCAGGGTCAGGCCGGGGCGGATCCGCCAGCGCAGGGTCTGCTGGACGCCGAAGATCCGGTCGCCCCAGGGCTGGGCACCGGGGTGGGCGTCCCGCCAGAGCGCCGGGTCGTCCCGGAACGGGCGGATCCCCCAGTCCGCCCAGGACACCAGGGCCAGCTTGGCGGAGGCATCCACCTCCAGCCGGGCGGTGGTGGCCCGGGTCTCGCCGGCCAGGGCGTTGCCCAGCGGATCGCCGTGGTAATAGAAGCCGGTCAGGTAGATGCCGTGGGCGAAGGTCCGGTGGCCCTGGTCGGCATTGTTGCTGGTGTCCAGGTACTCCACGCCCAGGCGGACCCGGGGCCAGGCCAGGAGCAGGCCGACGTTGTCGTTGGGGGTCAGCTCGCTGGGAACGGTGTAGAAGGCGTCGTAGTTCCAGTTGAAGCCGAACCTGCCGGTGGTGAGGTTGCGGCCGATGGCGCCCAGGTCCTTCAGGAAATACCTGGGCGGATTGCGCAGGAACACCCCGATCGGCCAGCCCATGGATTTGGACCCCCGGCTCACCCACAGCCAGCCGTGGTCCGCACCGAACACCCGGGCCAGCCTCGGGGCCTCCATGCGCAGGCCCCAGTCGATCTCGGAGGCGCTCTGGGCCCCGTTCACCGGGCCCGGGTTGGCGAAGCCGCCGGCTGGGTCCTTGTTGGCCTCGGTCAGGGTGTCCTTCAGGCCGAGCATGGCCGTGAGGTACTCGCCGGCGTTGTAGCCCTGGGTCATGCCGGCCCCGTTCCGGGTGCCGCTCCACAGGTTCAGCCAGTTCAGGTAGTAGGTGAAGTGTTCGCCGAACCGGGCCTGGACCCGGTAGCCGGACAGCAGCGGCGCCTGGGGATCCCCCTGGCGGGCGATGGCGGCCTGGCGCCAGGCGGCGTCCTGGATGGCTGCCGGCAGCTCCCGGTGGTTGTCCAGCCGGCCCAGGAAGGTCTGGAAGCTCCAGGTGCCCAGCGGCACCCGGAACAGGGACAGGTGCCGCTCCCGGGATTCGAGACGCAGCCGCGGAAACGGCCGGGCCGCCTCGCCCAGCGTGTAGCCGCCGTTCAGGCCGTAGCCCCAGACCAGCGGCTCCTGCTCGAACCCGCCCTGCCAGCCGCGCTCGCCGTGCCACCAGGCGTGGCTCCGGTAGAGGGTCAGATAGCTGGCGCCGTCCTCGCGGACACCAAGGGCCTCGCCCGCGAAGTCCCAGTGGCCGATCCGGAAGCCGCCCTCCAGGTGGATCCCCGCGCCGGTGACGGCGTTGCCCAGGCCCAGGGAATCCACCAGGGTGGCCGGCGGCCCCTGCCCCGCCGCCGCCCACGGACCGCCGCCCCACCAGGCCCAGGCACCGGCCTGTCCCAGGGGTTCGCGCTGGAACCAGCCCGGGGGCAATTGGGCCGAGAGGGGACCGGCCAGCAGCAGGAGGCCGCACATCAGAATATTCATGATTAAATTATTAATCATTTTCCCCATGGCACAACCCCGTCGTTGGAAATCCGGAAGGTCTGCGCTAGATTGAGGCCTCGTCCGGAGGTGCCATGGCGGGTCCGAGGGTCCTGTTCATCCGCCCAGCCGCATTCGGAGACGTGCTGCTCACCACGCCCTTCCGCCGCCGGCTGCTGGAACGCGAGCCCGATTGCAGCATCGACCTCTACACGCTCCATGGCCAGGCCTGGCCGCCCGGGGCGGGCCGGGTCCTTGACATGAAGATCCTGTCCTTGGCAAAAATTATTAATGACGACTACCCCCGAACCCACGTCTTCTCCTATGAGCACACCCCCCACCTGCACATCCTGGACGCCTACCAGCAGACCTCGGGGCTGGACCTGGCGGACCGGACCCTGGACTGGACGCTCCAGCCCCCGGACGCCCTTTGGGCCGGGAGCGTGCTCCCTGATTCCAAGGGCCCGGTGATCGGCCTCCACCCTGCGTCCGGAACCGCCACCCGGTCGCTCCCCCCGGGCCTGGTTCCCGCCCTGGTCCAGGGCCTCCGGGCCCGGCTGGGGGCCACCGTCGTCCTGACCGGGCTGGCGCCCCTGGAAGCCGGCGGCGCCCTGGACCTCACCGGCCGGGTGGCCAGCATGGGCCGCCTGGGCGCGTTGCTGGCCCGGATGGACGCCTTCATCACGGTCGATTCCGGCCCCTTCCACCTCGCCCAGGCCCTGGGCGTCCCCACGGTGGCGGTGTTCGGCTGCACCCTGCCGGAGCTCCGGGCGACCCGCCCGGATCGGCTCCAGGTGGTCCTGCAGAGCGACCTTGCCTGCCTGGGCTGCCACCACCAGGGCGCCCCCGGCGCCGAGGCCCTGTCCGGCTGCGCCCGGGGCGATCTCGCCTGCATGGCCCAGGTCGAGCCCCAGGCCATCCTGCAGGCGGTCGAGCATGTCCTGGAAGGCCGCCCGGATGCCGCCCTGGCGGACCGCCTGCGCCGCTACGAGGACCGGCGCCCCGCCCTGCTGGCGTCGGGTCCCGGCCGGGACGAGACCCTGGCCGCCTTCCAGGCGGGACTGCGGCGTTTGGACCGTCATCTGGGCGGGTTCAAGCGCTGGCGGCGGCAGCTGCGGGCCTGGTTCAAAACCTGGGGTCCCGCCCGGTCCTCCCCATGAAGGCCGCCGCCAGCCCGAGCAGGGTGGGCGCCAGCAGGCCCCAGCGGCCCTGGAAGAACCTCTTCTGGAGCAGGTGCATGGCCCGGAGCAGCCGCCTGGGTCCGGCCAGGGGCCGGAGCTCCCGGTGCAGGCGGAGCTGGTTGCGCACCCCGTAGAAGATGGCGAGCCGGGAACGGATCCCCACGGTGCTGGACCGGGCATGATCCACCACCAGCCCGGTGATCGCCATGGGCAGCCCGGCCCGATGGGCCCGCATGCACCAGGCGGTGTCCTCCAGGTACAGGAAGTAGTCCTCCGGCCACGGACCGAGCCGTTCCCAGGCCTTGCGGGACAGGTAGATGGAAGCGCCGCACAGGGTCTCCTGCGGGCCCAGGACCCGGCAGTCGCCGGCCAGTCGCGGAACGGCCAGGGCGGCCCCCTCCGCCCAGGCGAAGGACTGCCGGTCCACCCCGCGCAGGGTCCGGCCATCCCTCAGGTGCGTGCCCCAGAGGGCCACGTCCGGGTGGCTGCGGGCCAGCCCCGCCAGTGGGGCCAGGACCGGACCGGTGAGCGTGACATCGTTGTTGATGAACCAGAGCCCCTGGGCGCCCTCGGCCAGGGCCAGGGCGGCCCCGCGGTTGCAGCCCGGGCCATAGCCCGGATTGGCGGGATCCGGAAGGAGGGTGAGGTGCGGGTGGAGTCCCGCCAGCGCCTCGGCCAGGCCGCCGCGCGGCCCATGATCCACGAGGATCACCCGGTGCGGGCAGGTCTCCCGGTCGGCCAGGCTGGCCAGGCAGCGCCGGGTGAGGGCGGGATCCCCGAAGTGGATGAGGATCACCGCCTGAGCCCGCCAGTCCGGGGCCTGCCCACGTCCGATCCCGCCGCTCTCCGCCAAGCCTCCGGCCCTCCCAGAATGCAACCCGGCCGCCAGGACCTCCCCCAGGGCCGGCGAAACCCGGCCAGGGAGATCCGTCCTGCATGCCTACGACAAAGGGAATTTTATGGACGCGCTACCTCCCCATGCCCCAGAAATTTGCGCAGTCATGGGGCTCTCGCAAGGCTTTTTTTACAGCGACTTCCGGATAATCGCATTTTATGGATTTTTCGAACATTGGGTAATTCAATACCGGGACCCGGATGGAACCGGCCCGAAGGCGGGCGAGGTGGCCTTCCGCTCAGCCCTTGGGCTGGCCGTCCAACCAGGCTTCCAGCACGGCCCAACGGCGGGCCTGCAATTGGCCCGCATCCAGCAGTTCACCCTGGGGCCCGGCCCGGTGGGCCAGGATCGCCAGGCAGAGGCCGTCCTCGGGTCGCCAGAACAGGGCGGGCCCGGTGAACCCCAGGTGATACCAGAACCCCGAGGGCGGCCCAGGGGGCGACTGCGGATCGGGGATCGGTGGGCGCAGGGCGGTGGCGTCGTCCACCAGCACCTCGAGCCCTCCCCGGCCAAGCGGGATGCCATCCAGGAGCGATCCGAAACGGCCGGCGCCGGTGAGCGCCCGCTGCAGGCCCAGGCCCCAGCGCGTGCCGTCCGCGCCCACGGCCGTGTCCCTGGCCATGGCGGCCGGCGCGCCGGACCCCAGCCAACGCTGGAGGCAGCGGCGCAACCCTTCCGGGTCGGTCCCGAAGCCGGCATGGCCGCGCATGCCGGCCCGGGCGTTGGCGTCGTTGGGTAGGCCGGGCGCCCGGACGGGGAAGGCCCGCGCCGGTTCCGCCAGGGCCCACCAGGCCTGATCGGGCCCCTGGGGCACGAACACGGGGGCCTGTCCCCATGGAGCCGGCTCCAGGCCGCTGGCCCGCGCCCCCAGCGTGGCGAAGGGCACACCGGTCTCCGCTTCCAGCAGTTCGGCCAGGAGCCGGTAACCCAGGTCGGAGTAGAGGCTGACGCCCACGGTTCCGGCCGCCAGTTTGGCCGGCATGCCGGCCGGGCAGCCACGGCGGAGCTGCGCGGCCAGGGATTCCCCGGTGTATGGCAGCCAGGGCGGCAGCCCGGCGGAATGACTGAGCAACTGGCGGACCGTCAGCGGTTCGGCCCGCGTCCGAAAATCCAGCTGGCCGCGCCGGTCGGCGTCCAGGTCCAGGTGCCGGAGCGCCAGGGGCGCCGTCACCAGGGGCTTGGCCAGCGAGGCCAGATCGAAGAACATCAGTCGGTCTTGAGATTGGCCAGGGATTCCGCCACCGATTGCTGGACCATCTCGGCCACCTTCATGGCCTCGAAGGCATCATGCCAGGGCACCAGGTCCGCGCCCAGGCCCAGGCAGGCGGTGTAGAACGCCTCCAGCTCCAGCTTGAGCGGTTCGCCCTCGACGATGTCCACCACCTCCGGGCGCACCTGCGGGGTGCCGTCGGGACCGATGGCCAGGCGCAGCACCTCCAGCTTCTGGGCGGCGAAATCCAGGCTGGCATAGGCCTGGGAGCCGAAGGCGCGGAGCACCCGCTCCTTCTTGCGGGCCACCCGGCTGGCCGTGACGGTGGCGAAGGCGCCGCCCTCGAACTTCAGGCGGGCGTTGACCAGGTCGGCATATTTGGTGAGCACCGGCACCCCCACGGCCTCCACCGACACCACCGGCCGGCCGATGAGCGCCAGCAGCAGGTCCAGATCATGGATCATCACGTCCATGATCACGTCCACTTCCATGGAGCGCATGGGGAAGGGCGAGACCCGGATGGCCTCGGCGAAGTGCGGCTTGATGCCCATGGCGCGCAGGGCGGTCACCGCCGGATTGAACCGCTCCAGGTGCCCGACCGCCGCCACCAGGCCGGGGTGGAGCACCCGGGCGGCCGCCAGCGCTTCCAGCAGGGCCGCGCCCTCGGCCTGGGTCGCGGCCAGGGGCTTTTCCATGATCACGTGCTTGCCGGCCTTCAATACCTCCAGCCCCAGGGCGTGGTGGAACCCGGTGGGGGCGGCGATCTGCACGGCGTCCACGCGATCGAGCACTTCGGCCATGGTGGCCACCCAGGGGGCCCCGAACTTGTCGGCGATCTCCCGGCCCCGGGCCTCCCCGGGATCGACGACGGCCACCAGCTCGGCGGCCTCCGAGGCCGCGGCGATCCGGGCGTGGTGCTGGCCCAGGCTGCCGACTCCGACGACGGCCACGCGCAGTTTGGACATGGGATCTCCTCAACAAAGCGATGGTTCCAGCCTAGCCTAGTCCGGCAGCCCCGTCAGGAATTCGGCCAGGGCCCTGGGGTAGAGGGCCATCTCCTGTTCGTAGACGCGCTTCTGCAGCGTTTCGGGGGTGTCCCCGGGTTCGACCGGGACCCGGGCCTGGGCGAGGATGCGGCCGTGGTCGTAGAGGTTGTCCACCAGGTGGATGGTGCAGCCCGATTCCGCCACCCCGGCGGCCAGCACGGCCCGGTGCACGTGCATGCCGTACATGCCGTGGCCGCCGAACTCAGGGAGGAGGCCGGGGTGGATGTTGAGCACCCGGCCCTCCCAGCGGGGCGGGATGACGAGCTTCTTGAGCCAGCCGCAGAGGGCGACCAGGTCGGCGCCGGCCGCTTCGGCGCGGGCGAAGCAGGCGTCGGAGTAGGCCTCATCGTCCGGGAAGGCCGAACGCAGCAGCACGGCCACGTCCAGGCCCTGCCCCGCCAGGCGTTCCACGCCGGCGGCCTTGGCGCTGGAGGAGAGGCCCAGCACCGGCCTGGCCGGAACCTGGCCGGAGCGGCAGGCTTCCACCAGGTTGAGGGCGTTGCCGCCGGTGCCGGAGATGAACAGGGCCAGGGATTTCATGCCCCATTCTCCCACAGACCAGAGGCCTTGACTTCATGCCCAGGCTCCGCCTGGGAATGAAGTGGGGGTGTGGGGGGACGCGATTGCAACAGATAGCGTATACGCTATCTGTTGCAATCGTCGAGCCACGCGAGCGCGCGGTCCCCCCACGGGCATATCAGAGATCCTGCAGGAAGGTCTGCGGATCCATCCCGGTGCGCTGGAGGAAGTCGGCGGCCAGGCTGGGGACGCCGGAGCTGGGCTCGTCCAGGTAGAGGGATTCGACCCGGTGCATCGGGAAGAAGCGCGTGCCCAGGGCCACCTGGTCCTGCTCGCCGCGCCGGGCCAGGGCCAGGGTCTCCTCCCAGGCGCGCAGATCCAGGCCGCGCAGGACGACGCCGGAATTTTCGAGGCCCAGGAGCCGGCCCCACATGCGTTCCCGCGGCTCCCGGAGGATCACCACCACGAGCTGGCCGGGAGAGAACGGAAGGGCGAGGGACATGCCCCCATTGTGCGAGGGTTCCCCCCCGGGCGCCAGAAATAGCCAAGTTGGGCGGCGCTGGTTATCATGGCCTGGACGCCTAGGGAGAGACCATGGAATTCACGAGCCGGATCGACGACCATACGGCCACGATCGCGCTCGACGGCAGGTTCACCTTCGAGGCTCACCCGGGCTTCAAGGCCCGCACCCGGGAGGCCCTGGAGACGGCCCAGCTGGAGCGGATCGTCCTGGACATGGAAAAGGTCACCTACCTGGACGCCAGTTCGCTGGGGATGATCCTGCTCCTGCGCGAGGCCGCGGAATCCAAGCAGGTCACGGTGATCCTGCACCGGCCCTCCGCGGCGGTCGTGACCCTGCTGGAAGTCGTGCAGTTCGAGAGGCTTTTCCAGATCACCAACTGATGGACGCGCTGCGCATCTCCGACACGGTCCGGGTTCCCGAGGCCGCCTTCCAGGTCAAGGCGGTCCGGGCCGGCGGTCCCGGCGGCCAGAACGTCAACAAGGTCGCCTCCAAGATCGAAGTGCGGGTGGATCTGGCCCTGATCGAGGGGCTGGAGCCGGACGCCCTGGACCGGCTGCGCCAGCGGGTGGCGAACCAGACGGATGCCGAAGGCCGGTGGATCGTCACCAGTTCCCGCACCCGGGACCAGCTGGCGAACCTGGCGGATGCCCGGGAGAAGATCGCCCAGGTGATCGGAGCCGCCCTCAAGGCGCCCGTGCCGCGCCGGCCCACCCGCCCCACCCGGTCCAGCAAGTTCGTCCGGCTGGAAGGCAAGAAGCGCACGGGCGCGGTCAAGCGGGAGCGTGGGCGCAAGACCTGGGACTAGCCTCGGCCGGGGATCGTGGCGGTGGTCATGCGGCGGGGCCCTTTTGAAGCGGGTGCTCCCCCCCGTCCAGTTGAAATCGGCCAAGGACATGAAACAATGCCCTCAGCCCCAATGGAATTCCCCCTTGCGGCGCCGTTCCTGCGGGAATTCCCGACCCGGGATGCGATGAAGGTATTCCAAGGAAGGACCGACCGTGCGATTGGCAAACTGCTCCCTGCTTATATCAACATATAATTGGCCCCAGGCCTTGAATCTGGCCCTGAAGAGCGCTCTTTTCCAGACGCGCCTGCCCAGCGAGATCCTGTTGGCGGACGATGGCTCCAAGGAAGAAACCAGGCAGCTGATTGACCGTTTCAAGCAGATAAGCCCTGTTCCCATCCATCATTTCTGGCAGGAGGACATCGGCTTCCGGAAATCCCAGATATTAAACAAAGCATTGGCCAAGTGCTCTTCGGAGTATGTCATCCAGATTGATGGCGATTGCATCATGCATCCCTATTTCGTGCAGGACCACATGGCCAGCGCGCAGAAGGGCGTCTACCTTTTTGGTCCGCGGGTCGATATCCTGCCGGACCATGTGGCGGATGTCCTGGCCAATCAACAGACTGAATTCAATGTTTATTCCAAAAAAATCAAAAACAAGACAAGGAATCTTCACATTCCATTTATTTCAAATTTCTATCGCCCGAAGAAGGGGTTTTCCGATCGCTTCAGGGGTTGCAACGCCTCCTTCTGGTACCAGGATTTGCTGGCCATCAATGGCTACAATGAAGACTACGAGGGCTGGGGGCGGGAGGATTCCGATCTGGTCATCCGGATGGGGAACGGTGGCGTGAAAGCAAAAAGATTGAAATATGCAGGCATCGTGTACCACATCGACCACCCGATCAATTCCAGGGATCGTTTCGACTTGAACGACAAGCTCCACAATGACGTCATCACCAAGGGCACCGTCCGGATCGCCAATGGCATGGACAAGTATCTGGATGGGCCTGGCCAGCCATCGCCCGGCGCCTGAACCTCGCCGTCAGGCCCTTCCATCCAGAGGCCCGTAGGCGGCTTCGAAGGCACGCTGCCAGTCCTCCGGCGGCAGGACCATGCCCGGGGTCTCGGGGCGGGTCTTGAAGCGCCGGTGCATCCAGAACCACCAGCGCGGGTCCTTGCGGATCTGCGCCTCGATGCGGCGGGTCATGAGCTGGGTGGCGGTCCACACGTCCCGGGCGGCGTCGCCCGTGACGGGCACCTCGAAGGGCGGCTCGAAGCGGACCGTGTAGGTGCCGTCACCGTTGGGCCAGCTGAACACGGGCAGGACCGGCAGCCGGTAGCGGGTGGCCAGGGCCCCGGCGGTGGAGAAGGTGGAGGCCCACTGCCCCAGGAACCGGGTGAGCACGCCCATCTGCAGCGCGTCCTGGTCGAGGAGGAAGCCCACGCCGCGGCCCGCCTTGAGGGCCTTCATGGTCTCGCGCATCGCGCCGTCCTTGAGGATGACGCGGTTGCCGAACCGGGTGCGGAAGCCCAGGGAGATGGGCTCCAGGAGCGGGTTCTTCATCGCCCGCCCGATGGCGTCCATGGACCGGCCCCGCAGGCTCTGCACCAGGGCGATGGCCTCCCAGTTGCCGTAGTGGCCGGTGAGCTGGATGAAGCCCCGGCCCGAGCCCTGGGCGGCGTCGAAGTGTTCCAGCCCCTCCACCTTGATCCAGCGGGCCAGTTCCTCCTCGGAGGCGTGGCGCAGGCGGAGCAGGCTGACGAAGAAGGCGCCGAAATGCCGGAAGCAGGCCTTGGCCATGGCCCGGGTCCCGGCCTCATCCAGACCCAGCTTGGCGAAGCGCAGGTTCTCCCGCACGACGCGCCGGTGCCGGGGATCGACCAGGTAGAAGAGCGAGCCTGCCGCTTCGCCCAGGGCCTGGACCGTCGCCCAGGGCAGGCGCCCCAGGACGCCATCCAGGAAGAGGAAGAGGCCATACTCCAGTCGGTGGCGAAGGCTTGGTACGGAGGTCGTGGTCGTTGCGGCCATGGGTTTGCGGGTGCCACTCCTGGGGAAGATCGAGGAAGGGCAGATTACCAGGAACCGGGAACCGGCGGAACCCGCCGGGGACCGGTATGAAACTCCAATTTGGCGGAACAGCCGACTTTCACTACCATGGATCTGTGATCAATCTGATACGCAACCTGTTCCGGTCCAAGCGGCCCGCCTCCCCGGCCCCGCCCATGGCCGCGCCAGCCGCGACCGCGGCCCCGGCGAAGGCCCCGGAAGCCCCCGCCCTGGATGGCTTCGAGGGGCCCTGGGCCCTGCTCTCCGGCGCCGCGGCCGGGCCGGCCCCGGCCCTGCCCGCGGAATTCCAGGATCGGGTGGAGCAGCTGGCGCCGATGGTCATGGGACATTTCTCGAAGAACCATCCCTCCCCCACCTCCTTTCCGGCCCTGGCGGTGCAGATCATCGACCTGCTCAACGAGCCCGATGTGGACATGAACCGCCTGCTCAAGGCCATCACCCCGGACCCGGCGATCTCCATCAACGTCCTGCGCGTGGCCAATTCCGTGCTCTACAGCCGGGGCACGGACGTCAACGAGATGCGCATGGCGGTCATGCGCATCGGCCTGCGGGGGGTGGGCGAGATCGCCGCGGGCGTGGCCGGGAGAAGCCTGTTCGACGTCGGCCTGCGCGTGGAGTACGAGGTCTTCGGCGAGCGCTGGCACGACCTGTTCCTGGACACCATGGCCGTGGCTTTCGGGGCCAGCCAGTTCGCCTTCGAGCAGCACGTGGGCCGCCCCGACCACGCGTTCCTGGCCGGGATGTTCCACGATATGGGCAAATCCCTGGCCCTGCGGACCCTGGCCGCCCTGGTCATCGCCGGCGAGGTATCCCCGGAGCTGCCGGCGCCGGTGGTGGACGAGGTGCTCGAGCGGGTCCATGTGGAGATCGGCTGCGCCCTCCACGAGCTGTGGGGCCTGCCCGCGCACCTGGGCGGGATCTGCCTGCACCACCACGACCCGGAGGTCCCCGCCGACCCGGACCACATGGACCTGCACATCCTGCGCATGGTCTCCGGAATCCACCGGCTGGTGAAGGACCCCAGCGATGCCAGGCGCCTGGACGAGACCCGCCAGAGCCTCGCGGCCATGCGCCTGGTGCGCCGCGGCGCACACCTGCTCTACCGGGAGATGGGCCAGCACGCCGAACGGGTCAAGGTCCTGTTTCCCAGCTGATCAGGTCATCTCCAGATAGGTCGGCAGGCTGCGCTGCTGGGTGAGCAGCGCCTTCAGCGCCTCGCCCGCGTCGCTCTTGTTCTGCCGCCGGCGGGAGGGCCCTTCCACCAGCTCGTCCGGGTCGTAGTGGACGCTGCGCAGCACCGCGTCCATGGTGTCGCCGGGAATGATCTGCTGGATCTTGAAGTCCTCGTCCTCGTTGACCACCACGTGGGCCTCGGTGGGCGCCCCGAACAGGTTGTGGCGCATGCCCAGGATGTCCTGGTAGGCGCCGGTGAGGAAGAACGCCAGGTAGTAAGGCTCGCCGCTCTTGGGCTCGTGCAGCGGGATCTCGTCCTTGACGTCCTTGAGGTCGATGAACTTCTCCATCTTGCCGTCGCTGTCGCAGGTGATGTCGCAGAGGGTCGCGGAAATGGTCGGACGCTCCTTGAGCCGGTGCACCGGCATCACCGGGAACAGCTGGTCGATGGCCCAGTGGTCGGGCATCGACTGGAACAGGCTGAAGTTGGCGATGAGCTTGTCGGCCAGGGACTTGCTGAGGTCCTGGAACTCCTCGGGGATGTACTTCAGGCTCTTGTAGCTGAAGATCCGCGAAAGCTTGCGGCAGACCTCCCAGAACAGGATCTCGCCCTTGGCCCGGTCGTCCAGGGACAGGTAGCCCAGGTTGAACAGGGTGATCAGCTCGTCCTTCTGGGTGATGGCGTCGTGGTACATCTCGGCGAAGTTCTTCACCGACAGGTTGTCCCGGGTGTAGGCCAGCTCCTTGAGCACCTGGGCCTCGCTGCCGTTGAGCTCCACCTTGTACTTCGTGTGGGTGGTGTCGATCAGGCCGATGATGTCGACCACCACCACCTCGTGGAAGGCCGCCACGGCGCGGCCGGATTCCGACAGGAGGTTGGGCACCGGCACCTGCTCCTGGGTGCAGACATCCTGGGTGGTGTAGACCACGTCCGAGGCGTACTCCTCGATCGTGTAGTTCATGGAGGAACTGAAGGTGGTGCGGGAGCCGTCGTAGTCCACGCCCAGGCCGCCGCCGACGTTCAGGTACTTCAGGGGCACGCCGCGCTTGTAGAGCTTGGCGTACATCCGGGTGGCCTCCTTCATGGCGGTCTTGACCCGGCGGATGTCGGTGATCTGGCTGCCGATGTGGAAGTGCAGCTCAACCACGGAATCGAGCAGGCCCTTGCGCTCGAGGGTCTCCACCGCCTCCAGCAGCTCCTGGGTGTTGAGGCCGAACTTGGAGTGGTCGCCGGCCGAACTCTCCCACTTGCCGCTGCCCATGGCGTTGAGCTTGAAGCGCAGGCCCAGCAGGGGCTCGACCTTGAGCTCCCGGGCGACCTTCAGGATGAGCGGCAGTTCGGTCATCTTCTCGACGGTGATCAGGACGTTCCGGCCGGCCTTGCGCGCCAGCAGCGCCATCCGCATGAAGGTCTCGTCCTTGTAACCGTTGCAGGTTACCAGGGCCTCCGGGTGGAGGTTCATGGACAGGGCGATCATGAGCTCGGGCTTGGAGCCGGCCTCCAGGCCGTAGCGGTACTTGTACCCCGCCTTCACGATCTGGTCGACCACCTCCTTGATCTGGTTGCACTTGACCGGGTAGACCCCCTGGTAGCCGCCGGCGTAGTCGTATTCCTTCATGGCCTTGTGGAAGGCCTCGTTCAGCTCGGTCACCCGGGCCGCGAGTATCTGCGGGAAGCGCAGCACCAGCGGGGTGTTGACGCCCTTCTTGCGCAGGTGCTGGATGATCTCGTGGACATCGCAGGAGAGGTTCTCGTCCCGGGTCGGGTGCACCACCAGGTGGCCCTTGCTGTTGATGCCGAAGAACCCGTAGCCCCATTCCTTGACGCCATACATGGCCATTGCGTCCTGGACCGTGAAGTTCTTTATCGCCATCTAGGTGCTCTCCCGAAGTTATCCCCTTCCAGCCACGTTATAGAAAAACGCCAGGAGAATAAACCAGTAAAAGGGCTCAGGGCGCCTCCGGTTCCAGGATCCGCGCCACCGTGGCCAGCCAGTGGCGGTGCCGGACCCGCCGCAGCGCGGTTCTCCGGGTGAGGGACTGCCAGCGGCCGGCGCCCATGCGGGCCAGGGCCGCCGGCTGGGTGTGCAGCGGGCTGGGGCCGCCCCAGAGCTCCGGGTCGCCCCAGAGCGGGGCCCGGTTCCAGGGGCAGACCTCCTGGCAGATGTCGCAGCCCGCCGCCCAGCCGGTCCGGGCCAGGGCCCGGGCCACCTCCGGCGGCGGCGGGGCTTCGGTCTCCACCGTGTAGGTGGTCAGGCAGCGCGCCGGGTCCAGCAGGAACGGCTCCAGGGCGCCGGTGGGGCAGGCCTCCAGGCAGCGGGTGCAGGCTCCGCAGTGGTCCTTCGGCCAGGGCCGGTCCGGGGGCAGTTCCAGGTCCAGCAGCAGCACCCCCAGGAAGCCCCAGGAGCCGCCCTTGCCGGCGATCAGCAGGGTGTGCTTGCCCTTCCAGCCCAGGCCGGCCCGCGCCGCCAGTTGCCGCTCCAGGACCGGCGCGGTGTCCACGCAGACCCGGCCCGAAAGGCCCGGCCAGCGGGCCTGGGCCGCCGCCAGGAGGGCCGCCAGCCTTGGTTTCAGGATCTGGTGGTAGTCCCGGCCCCAGAGGTAGCGGCTGAGCTTGAGGGCGCCGTCCGGGCCGGGCACGGCCCCGGGCCGGGCGTAGGGGAAGAACCCGACCAGGGCGGTGCGGGCCCCGGGCAGCACCTGGCCTGGATCGGCCATGGCCGCCTCCTGCAGGTAGGGCAGCAGCCGGCCCCGGCCCTGGGCGAACCAGGTCCGCAGCCCGGCGCTCCCGAACGGCTCGCAGCCGGCGAACCCGACGCGGCCGAAACCCTGGTCCAGCGCCGTCCGGCGCAACCATTCCTTGAAGCTTTCCGGGGTCTCGGCTGGCAAAGGTCTTAAACTCCATTCATGGATATTCTCACCCTTGAACTGTACGACGTCACGGTCTCGGAGGCCCTGCGGGAAATCAGCCGCGTGCTGGCCGACCACCCCGGCCTGCCGTTGCGCATCCTCACCGGCGGGGACGAGATGCTGCTGCACAACCTCCAGCGCTACCTGGAACGTGCCGGGCGCTCGGCCAAGCCGGTCCGCGAGCAGGGCCACTGGCGCATCGACGCGACCCTCCTGGGGGGATCGGATCCCGCCCCGGCGCCGCGCCCCGCGCCGCCTCCGCCCACCCTGCGCCCGGGCCTGGCGCCGGCCCTGCCGGCCCCGCCGCCGGAACCCGCCGCCATGAGGCCCCTGCTGCTCACCCGCGCGGCCCTGGGCAGCGGCAATCCCGGGGCGGGCCGGCGCCTGCTCCTGGGCGTGCTGCGCGAGCTCGATCCGGGGGTGCCCTGGGTCGGCCTGGCCCTGGAAGCCACCGAACTGCTGGAGGATCCCGAGGCCGCGACGCTGCTGGCCTCCCTCCAGGCCCGCGGCACCCGGATCCGGGTTTCCCGGGAGAGCCTGCTGTTTCCCGACGACCCCGCCGGCGCCTTCGAGCTCATCGAGGATTCCCTCTGGCAGAGGCTGGCGGGCAAAGGCGACCTGACCATAATATAAATTGTTCAAACAAGACCCTTCCATTGCTTGAAGGCCCCCTTGAGCCGCTAGACTGGTGCTTCAACCTGAGTGGACCATCCGGGTCTCTACGGACATCCCCGCACGCCCCCAAGGACCTATGACTGTTCCGAACTATCTGACCCTCGCCAGGATCCTCATGGTGCCCATCCTCGTGGTGGTGCTCCTCACGCGGGTCACGAACCACGAGATCATCGGCGTCCTGCTGTTCTGGATCGCCTCCATCACCGATCTCCTGGATGGCTACCTGGCCCGCAAATGGAGCCAGGTGACGACCCTGGGGAAGCTCCTCGACCCGCTGGCCGACAAGCTGCTGATCTCGGGCGCGCTGATCAGCCTGGTGGAGATGGGCTACGCCCCCGCCTGGATGACCTTCATCATCCTCGGCCGGGAGATCGCCATCACCGGCCTGCGCGGGATCGCCAGCGAGGAGGGCGTCACCATCGCCGCCGAGCGCCTGGGCAAGTGGAAGCTGGGCGCCCAGATCGCGGCCATCTCCTGCCTGCTGGTGGGGCGCAAGGTGGATTCCTGGTTCTACCTCTGGACCCACTGGGACATCTTCCGGTTCTTCATCAAGTTCCCCAAGCCCTACAGCTTCTTCTGGGGCATGGGGGTGCTGTTGCTGTGGGCCGCCATGGTCCTGGCGATTCTCAGCGCGGTATCCTATTTCCGCAAGTTCTGGCAGTTGCTGGGCCCCAGCATCCTGACCGGCCAGGGACGGCTGTCCCGGCCGGAAACGCACGACCCCAGGTCATGAGGCATAAATGTTCAGGAAGTACCTCCTAGCGGGTTTCTTCACCCTGCTCCCCTCGGTGGTGACCTTCTGGATCCTAAGGGCCATCTTCAATTCCCTGGTGGACATCTTCCGCGGCCCCTCGTCCGTGGTGGCCAACATGTTCCATCTGCCCGAGCCGCCCTTCTGGGGCCTGGCGCTGATCTCGGCGGCCGCCACCCTGGCGCTGCTGTCCCTGGCCGGGGCCCTCGTGGGCAATTTCGTCGGCCGCCAGGTGCTGGAGTGGCTGGATGAGTTGATCATGCACATCCCCGTGGCCAAGGGCATCTACGGCGCCACCAAGCAGCTCATGAGCGCCATCCAGAGCGGCCAGGGCGGCTCCTTCAAGGAGGTGGTGGTGGTGGAGTGGCCCCGCCCCGGTTCCTGGACCCTGGGCTTCGTGGCCCACCGGGACTGCGCCTGGGCCGGCTTCGAAAGCGGGACGATGATCGCGGTCTACGTGCCCACCTCGCCCAACCCCACCTCGGGCTACGTGATCCTGGTGGAGGCCGACAAGGTCAGGCCCCTGGACATCGGCCCCGAGCAGGCCCTCACCTGGGCCATCTCGGGCGGCGTGGTGACGCCCCCCGGCCCCGGGAAGCTGCCGTGAATCCCGCGGGCCCGCTGGCCGGCCGGCGTCTGCTGGTCTCCGGGGCCGGCTCGGGCATCGGCCGGGCCTGCGCCCGCCGCCTGCGGGAGCTGGGCGCCGACCTGCTGCTCCTGGGCCGCCGCGAGGCGGCCCTGCGGGAGACCCTGGCCGACGCCGTCCCGGTCGTCCTCGACCACGCCGACGACGCCGCGGTGGCCGCCTTCGCCCGGAGCTGCCCGGAACTGGACGGCATGGTCCTGTGCGCCGGGGCGCTGGAGACGGGCAGCGTCGAGGCCACCGGAGCCGAGGCCTTCGAGCGGATGATCGGCGCCAACCTGCGCGGCCCCTGGCTGCTCTGCCACCACCTCGGGCCGCGCCTGCGGGACGGCGCGAGCGTGGTGCTGCTGGGCTCCAACGTGGGGATCCGGGCGATCCCCGACAGCGCCGCCTACTGCGTGGCCAAGGCCGGCGTGCACATGCTGGCCCGGGTGCTGGCCCTGGAGTGGGCCGGCCGGGCGATCCGCTGCAACGCCATTGCCCCCGGTCCGGTGCACACCGCCATGGTGGAGACGCGGATCCAGGCCCAGCCCGATCCGGCCGCGGCCCTGGCGGCGCTGGCCAAGGTCAATCCCCTGGGCCGGCTGGGCCGGGAGGAGGAGGTGGCGGCCCTGGCCGCCCATCTCCTGGGGCCCGACAGCCGCTGGACCACCGGCGCGGTGATCCCGGTCGACGGCGGCGCCACGGCGGTGTTCTGATTTGCCCGGGCCCCGGCCCGGTGTCAGACTGGAGCGATCGAACCTCAAGAGGACCGCGACCATGCCGGTAGTCACTCCCGCCCAATACCGCACCATGCTGGACCAGGCGACGCAGGGGAAGTACGCCTACGCCGCCTTCAACGTCACCTCCACCGAGACCGCCAACGCGGTCCTGCTCGGCCTCAAGACCGCCAAGGCCGACGGCATCATCCAGGTCTCCACCGGCGGCGCCGAGTTCATCTCCGGCCTGGGCGTCAAGAGCATGGCCCTGGGCGCGATCGCCCTGGCCGACTACGTCCGCTTCATGGCCCAGCACTACGAGGTGAACGTCGCCCTGCACACCGACCACTGCCACCCGAAGTACCTCGAGACCTTCGTCCTGCCCCTGATCGCCGAGACCGAGCGCCGGCGCGCCCTGGGCCAGGGCAACGTGTTCAACGCCCACATGTTCGACGGCTCCGAGCTGGCCCTGGACGAGAACCTGCGGCGCTCGGCGGAACTGCTCGCCCGCTGCGCCAAGAGCGAGATCGTCCTGGAAGTGGAGATCGGCGTGGTCGGCGGCGAGGAGGACGGCCACGACACCAGCGGCACCCCCAAGGACAAGCTCTACACGACCCCCGAGGACATGGTGGCCGCGCACCGGGCCCTGGATCCGATCGGCCCCTACCTCCTGGCCGCCACCTTCGGCAACGTCCACGGCGTCTACAAGCCTGGCAACGTCGTCCTGCGCCCCGAGATCCTCCATGACGGCCAGGCCGCCATCGCCGCCGCCTGCGCCGGCGCCCGCAGCCGGCTGGTGTTCCACGGCGGCTCGGGTTCGAGCCTCGAGGAGATCCACGCCACCCTCGATTCCGGCGTGGTCAAGATGAACGTCGATACCGACACCCAGTACGCCTTCACCCGCGCCATCGCCGGCCACATGTTCAAGAACTACGACGGCGTGCTCAAGGTCGACGGCGAAGTGGGCGACAAGAAGGCCTACGACCCACGCCCCTACATGAAGAAGGCCGAACAGAGCATGGCCGACCGCGTGGTCCGCGCCTGCCAGGACCTCCGCAGCGCCGGGCGGACCCTCGGAGCGCTCTGATTCAGGCAGGCCAAGGTTCAATAGGGATTTTCATCCTTTTTCATCCCCGTTCATCCCCTTCATCCCCGGCAAAGAAAGCCAATGATGTTGCCAAGCTGCCTAGTACAGGCGTATCGGCAACATCATTGGTTTTTTTTGCCGGGGATGAAGGGGATGAACGGGGATAAAAAAGGATAAAAAAGGGTTCTTCACGGATTTGAGTGAAGAACCCAAAAAGGTCAGGCCTGCTGGGCAGCTTTGGCGTGGATTTCCATCACGGCATGCAGCAACTCCAGCGCCTCGGCCTTGGGGCGCTGGAAGGCGTTGCGGCCCATGATGCTGCCGAAGCCGCCGCCGGCGGCGATCTCCTTGACCTCGGCCAGGACCGCGTCGGTGCCCTTGGCTTCGCCGCCGGAGAAGATCACGATCCGGCGGCCGTTGAAGGCGGACTGGACCACGTGGCGGACGCGCTCGGTGAGGGTGGCGGCGGGAATGGCGAATTTCTCGTAGACCTTCTTGGCCTCGGCCTGCTCCAGGAAATTCTTGGGCGGCTTGACCTTGATGATGTGGGCGCCCATCTGGGCCGAGATCTGGGCCGCGTAGGCGACCACGTCCAGGGCGGTCTCGCCCTCCTTGGAGACCCCGCCGCCCCGGGGGTAGGCCCAGACCACCGTGGGCAGGCCCACCGCCTTGGCCTCGAGGATCAGCTCGCGCAGGGTCTCCAGCTGGTAATTGCGCTCGCCGCTGCCGGGGTAGATGGTGTAGCCGATGGCCGCGCAGCCCAGGCGCAGGGCGTCCTCCACGGAACCCGTGACGGCCGAGCAGGGCTCGTCCAGCTTCGAGAGGCTATCGCTGTTGTTGAGCTTGAGGATCAGGGGGATATCGCCGGCATGGTCGCCGGCCACCGCCTCCAGGAAGCCCAGGGGCGCCGCGTAGGCGTTGCAGCCGGCCTCGATGGCCAGCTCCACGTGGTAGCGGGGGTCGTAGCCGGGGGCGTTGGGGGCGAAGCTGCGGGCCGGACCGTGCTCGAAGCCCTGGTCGACCGGCAGGATCACGAATTTGCCGGTCCCGGCCAGCCGGCCGGTGTTCATCAGCCGCGCCAGGTTGGCCTTGACCCCGGGATTATCCGAGCCGTACCACGAAAGGATTTCCTTGACGCGCGCCGTAGCCATGGGGCCCTCCCGGACTGGTGGCCCATGCTACCGCCGTTCGGTGTCAGGCTCCAGGTTCCAGGCCGCGAGGCGACCGGGCGCGTCGAGGGCGGGCCGCCCAGGCCAGCCCCAGCAGCCAGGTACCCAGCAGCGCACCCAGGGCGATGTCCCCCAGCAGGCTGGGCAGGACCCCGGCCCCGGTCTGCTCGGTCCAGGTGCCGGCCACGTTGACCAGGCGGAACACCGGCAGGGGAAGCCCCACCACCCGGTGGGCGGCGTCGGGCGCATAGCTGAGCTTGGCCAGGCATCCGCCCAGGATGGCCCCCAGGATTCCCGCGGCCAGCCGCCACTCCAGGGCCGGCGGGCGGAGCGCGGGGCCCCGGCGGGGGCGGCGGGGCGTTGCGAAAAGGGAAAGCGGGAACGGGCGCATGGACGTTTCCTGAGGGGCGGGCGGCGGCCCCGAGCACGGGGGGTTTGGAACGAACTTTCAATATAAATTTTTTATTCAAACAAGCAAGATCACTCCGTGCGTTCGTGCATCTGCGACCCATTCTCAGGTACACTGTTCCCGAGGCCGCCCATGACCCCCGATCCCTTCCCCACCCTTCCCGACTCCGCCCGGCTCTGGCTCCTGGCCCTGGATGCCGACCCGGATCCGGCGACCCGGACCCGGCTGGCGGAGGGATTGGCCGCCATCCTCGGCCAATGGCGCCACAAGGGCCAGGCCTATCTGGGTGATTTCGCCCTGCTGGAAGGCCGGATCCTGGCGGTGGCCGAGCCCTCCCTGGCCGCCAACCCCTCGGGCTGCGCCATCGACGGCATGCTCCGCAAGGTCACCCGCCTGGCCGGAGAACTCGGCCTGGGGCTGATCGATCCCGCCAGCACCATCCTGGCCCGGGTGAACGGCTTCCTGCGGGCGATCGGCAAGCCGGATCTGGAAGCGGCCCTGGAGAACGGCACCCTCGACCCGGGCACCCCGGTCCTGGACCTGGCGCTCTACAACCTGGGCGACCTGCGCGCGGGCCGGCTGGAGAGCCCCCTGGCGGCCACCTGGATCGGCCGCAAGTTCAGCCTTGCGGCTCCGGGTCCGCCACCACGATCTCGGTGATCAGGGAGTTGGCGATCATGCAGCACTCGTGGGACGCCTCGTGGAGGTCCTTGAGCTGCACCGCCGTCGGGGCCTGGCCGGAAAAGGCGATCCGGGGGTTCAGGACGATCCGGGTCATGGCCACCCGGCCCTTGGCGTTGCGGCCCATGGTGCCGGTCGCGTCATCCACGTAGCTGTCCACCACGAACCCCTGGCCGGCGGCGATGGACAGGAACCAGAGCATGTGGCAGCTGGAGGCCGAGGCCACCAGGGCCTCTTCCGGGTCCACCCGGGCGGGGTCGGAAAGGGGCGGCCGGACCACAAAGGGCGAGGAGGAGGCCGGCACCGTCAGTCCCCCGTCGAAGCTCCAGGCGTGGGCCCGGCTGTAGCGGGAATCCACGAAGGGCGCATCGCCCCGGGACCAGCTGATCCGCGCCTGATGCTCCGCCATTTCGTCCTCCGATGGTGAATTCTTTTATACAAGATAATGACTGGCAGAATAAAGCAAATAAATTCGTTCGGCGGACGGCCTTGATTTTCTTATGAATTTGCAAATATTCCCATTTCCGGGGTCCTGGATGACCCCAAAATCGAAGCATGGATTCCCCATCCCGCCCCCCGCTCATCTCCCTCTGGGACTTCCTGGCCCTGGCCGGCTTCGCCGGCCTCTGGGTGTTCTACCTGCAGATGCTGCCCAGCCTCCCCGACCCGGTCCCCACCCACTTCAACGCCCTGGGCCACGCCAACGGCTGGACCGCCAAGGCGGACCTGCCCTATGGGTTGTTCGGGGTCCCGGCCCTGGTCTGGGGCGCCACCACCGTCGCCGCCATCTTCGCCTCCCGCAGCCAGGCCGATCCGGCCCGGGCCGAGGCCTTCGCGATGTACCCCCTGCGCGGCCTGCTCGGCCTCGGCCTCGTCCTGGTGGTGGGCAGCTCCCTCCTGGCCCCGGCCCGGGGGCCCAAGGTGGTGCTCTGGGGCGTGGGCGCCCTGTTCGCCCTCCTGGGCCTGGGCATCTTCCAGACGGCCCGGGCCTTCGGCGCCCTGCCCGGGGCCGCCCAGGAAGGCTACCGCTGGGGGCTGATCTACATGAACCCGGATGATCCGCGGATCCTCGTGCCCAAACGGATCGGGATCGGCTGGACGCTCAATTTCGGAAGGCCGGCCTCCTGGGTGATCCTGATCCTGATGCTTTTGCCGGTCGCCGGCGGCCTCCTCCTGGCCAGCCATCTGTCCTAGCTAGAACTGCCCCCGGAAGGCCTCGAACTCCGCCCGCAGCTGCGCCAGCTCCCCGCGCAGGGCCGCCACCTCGGCCTCCAGCAGGGCCGTGCGGGACGGCCCGGCCGGCGCCGGCACGACCGCCGCGGCGGCTTCCGGGGGTTCGCCCAGCAGGTGGGCGTAGCGGGTCTCCTTGGTGCCGGGCTGGCGGGGCAGCTTGGCCAGCAGGGGGTCCTCGGCCTCCAGCATCAGGGCCAGGACCGCCTCCACCTCCGGCAGGTCCTGGAAGGCATACATGCGGGTGCAGCGGCCGCGCAGCTCCCCGGGGGTCTGGGGCCCGCGCAGCAGGAGTTCGCCGACGATGGCGGTCTCCTGCACCGACAGGCCCAGGGACTCGGCCAGGCGGTGCTGGTATTTCTGCACCCGGCTGCCGGCCGCGCCCACGAACCAGACCGCCTGCTGGTCGCGCAGGCCGTACAGGGCCGTCATGACCGCGGTCTCGTCCAGGTTCATCACCGGGTCCCGGCTGGTGCTCTGGTTGCAGGCGTTGACCAGGGCGTTGAGGGTGAGCGGGTAGTAGTCGGGGGTGGCCAGGCCCTTTTCGATCAGGCAGCCCAGGACCCGCTGCTCGGGAAGGGTGAGGGGTGGATCGAACATGGGCGGCGCTCCTGGAGTCCATCTTGCCGTACTGGCCCCATTTTTGCTCCGTCCAGGGGACAACCTGCAACGGTTGCCCAGGAGAGTCCCATGAGCGTCATCGGCGTCGGCACCAATACCTCCCAGAGCCTCGGGGCGGAGATCCTCCAGGCGCTGACCGCCGGTTCCAACAACAACGGGCAGAGCACGGGCAGCGGATCCGGCTTGGCCAGCGACCTCCTGACCGTCTCCACCGCCTCCCAGAGCCTGGCCCAGGCGCCCGCCGCGGTTTCCCAGGCCATGACCGACCTGATGACCACCCAGGCCAGTGTCTCGAGCGACCTGGCCCAGCTGAAATCCTATTTCGCCAGCGACCCCCAGGCGCTGGCCAGCCTCATGGCCACCCTCCAGGGCGGGGCGAGCACCTATTCCGCCTCGGGCAGCGTGCCCTCCACCGCCTCCCTGGCGGCGTCCCTGCAAAGCGGCCAGATGAGCGGCGCCCAGGTGGTGGCCCTGCTCCAGTCGCAGACCCAGGACCCGCTCCTGGCTTCGCTGAACGGCAGTGCCACCAGTGGCACTTCCTCCAGTTCCGTGGTGTCCATGTTCGGGTGAGGGCTCAGTCGGCGAGGCCCAGCACGACCCGCACCCGGGCGATGAGGTCGTCGGCCGACACGGGCTTCATCAGCACTTCCACCCCATGCATCATGCCCAGGTGGATGTCGTCGTCCTGGTTCTGATGGGCCGTGACCATGAGGACCGGCACGTGGCGCAGCTCTTCGGTGGCCTGGATCACCCGCAGCAAGGCGTCCCCGTTGAAATTGGGCATGAGGAAATCCAGCAGGATCAGGTCCGGGGTGGCCTGCTCCAGGGCCTTGCGGGTGCCCACCAGATCGGTCGGTTCGATCTCCACCGGCCGGAACCCGTGCTTGCGCAGGACGGAACCGTGGAAGGCCCGGCTCAGGCGGCTGTCGTCCAGCACCGCGACCACGCCTCTGCAGGCCAGGGACCAGCCCGGGTCCGGGACCAGGGTGCCGGCCAGGAAGCGCTCGGCGCAACCGGCCAGGACGGTCGGCGATACGGGCTTGGCCAGGTAGTGGACGTTGCCCATGGCCTGGAGGTACCGGCCCAGTTCCTCGCTGCCGTGGGCGGTGACGACGATGATCTTCACATTGCGCAGGTGCGGATCCTCCCGGCACAGCCGGACCAGGGTCTGGCCCGGGCAGCCCGGCATCACCAGGTCGGTGACCAGCAGATCCGGCGGCTGCGCGTGCAGCGCCTCGAACACCTGGAACAGGCAGGTCGGCTCCACCACCCGCACCTCCAGGCCGAGGGGCTTGAGGCTGGCCGCCAGGAACTGCCGGGCTCCCGGGTTGTCATCCACCACCATGATGCTGGGCATAGGCAAAGTCCGATCCATTCATTCTACGCAGCCACCGGAGGGCCGCCTTTGTGAAAAGATGGAAGCCCATCCCTCCCCAGGTGCCCCGTGCCGACTCTTCGCTCGCTTCTGCTTCTCGCCGCCCTGCCCCTCCTGGCCGCCCCGCCCCTGCCGGACACGCCCCGGCGGCCGGTGGCCGACACCTACCAGGGCGTCCGGGTCAGCGAGGACTACCGCTGGCTGGAGGCTTCCGGCGACCCCGCGGTCAAGGCCTGGAGCGCCGCCCAGAACGACCGCAGCCGGGCCTACCTGGATGGCCTGCCCGGGCGGGCCGCCCTCAAGGCGCGGATCGAGGGCCTGATCCGGGGGGAATCGGTGGACTACCAGGTGGAGGCCGTCCGCGCAGGCCTGCTGTTCGCCTATCGGATCGATCCCCGGAAGCAGCAGCCCGCCCTGGTCACCCTCAGCTCCACCGACGCCGCCCGCAGCGAACGGGTGCTTCTGGATCCCAACATCCTGGACGCCAGCGGCGCGGTCGCGATGGACTGGTTCGTGGTCAGCCCGGACGGCCGTCGCGTGGGCGTCTCCCTCTCCCGGGGCGGCAGTGAAGCCGGCGATCTGCATCTGTTCGATGCGGCCTCCGGCCAGCCGGTCGGGGAGATCATCCCGCATGTGCAGAACGGCACGGCCGGGGGCAGCATGGCCTTCAACGCGGATGCCTCCGGCTTCTGGTACACCCGCTATCCCCGCGGCGGCGAACGCCCGGCGGCGGACGCGGCGTTCTACCAGCAGATCTGGTTCCACCGCATCGGCACCGCCACCGAGGCCGACACCTGCGAACTGGGCGCGGGCCTGCCCAAGGTGGCCGAGTGCCTCCTGCAGACCAAGGCCGACGGCCGCTGGGTCCTGGCCGAGATCAAGAACGGCGACGGCGGCGAGGTGGCGTTCCGGATCCGGCGCACCGAGCCGGGCAGCGCCTGGATCCCCCTCTCTGGGTTCAGGGACCGCATCACCAAGGCGGCGTTCGGAACCGACGACAGCCTCTGGCTGCTGTCCCTGAAACAGGCGCCCAGGGGCCGGCTGCTGCGCCTGGACCTGGCCGGTACCCCGGCCCTGGCCCGGGCCCGGACCGTGGTGCCGCCCTCCGACGGCGCGATCGAAAGCTTCCTGCCCACCGCTTCCCGGCTCTACGTGCAGGACGTCCTGGGCGGCCCGTCGCGGATCCGGGTGTTCACCCTGGAGGGCCGCAGGCTCAAGGACCTGCCGATCCTGCCGGTCTCCTGGGCGGGCGCCATGGTGCCCCTGGGCGGCGATGACCTCCTGTTCCGCAACGACAGCTTCACGGTGCCGGCGGCCACCTGGTCCCTGCGCTCCGGCGTCCTGGCCCGCACCGCCTTGGCCCGCACCTCGCCGGCCGACTTCGGCGACGTGGAGGTGCTGCGCCGGACCGTGCCGGGCCGGGACGGCACGCCCATCCCCGTCACCATCCTGAAGCGGCGCGGCACCGCCCTGGACGGCCAGAGCCCGCTGCTGCTCTATGCCTACGGCGGCTTCGGGGTCAGCGAAGTGCCCGGATTCTCGCCCCTGCGCCGGATCTGGCTGGACCGGGGCGGCCTCTGGGCGGTGGCCAACATCCGCGGCGGCGCCGAGTTCGGCGACCCTTGGCACCAGGCCGGGCGGCTGCTGAAAAAGCAGAACTGCTTCGACGATTTCCATGCCTGCGCCCGCTGGCTCATCGATAACCATTTCACCAGCCCGGCCCGGCTGGCCATCATGGGCGGCAGCAACGGCGGCCTGCTCATGGGCGCGGTCCTCACCCAGCACCCGGACCTGTGCCGGGCGGTGGTGAGCGAGGTGGGCATCTACGACATGCTGCGCAACGAGCTGACCCCCAACGGCGTCTTCAATGTCCTCGAATACGGCTCGGTGCGCGACCCGGCCCAGTTCCGGGCCCTGTACGGCTATTCACCCCTGCACCATGTGCGCGACGGCGCCGCCTACCCGGCGGTGCTGCTCACCACCGGCGCCAACGATCCGCGGGTGGAGCCCTGGCAATCGCGCAAGTTCTGCGCCCGGCTCCAGGCCGCCAGCAGCTCCGGCCGGCCGGTGTTCCTGCGCACCAGCGAAAACGCCGGCCACGGCATCGGCTCCTCCCTGGACGAGACCATCGCCGAGGCCACCGACATCTACGGGTTCCTCATGGACCAGCTGGGAATGCACTGACTTGGGAGTGGCAGGCCGGTCCTGATCCTGCTTTTTCCCCGCCACCCTGTTACGTCTTGGGCGGCGGGTGTGTGAATGGGTGGATGGAATCTTGAATAGGGATGGGCCTCGATGGTCCCCGGTGCTTTGGGATTACCTAGAAACTGAACAAGCACAGAGCGCCACAGAGGATCAGAGGACACAGAGGAAATTTGGGGGCTGGCTTCCCATCAACGGGAGCCGGGCCTTGCAGTTCGACCCAACCCAGGCCCTGGCCCGCTGCGCGTGCCAGGCAGCGCTGCGCGCTGCCGGCCAGGGGCCTCCGCTATCCCTTGCCAGCACGCGCCGCTTCGGCCCCTGGCCTATTCGGGCCTTTGCGGATCGGTGATGGACGCCCCGGCTCCCGAGGCGTAGAGGGACCACCTGATGCCAATTCCGTCATGACGAAGGAGGAAATCGCGACCACAAGCAACGAACTGGGCTATCCGGCCTGCCATCAGGAAACTCAGGCCTGGCCGAGTCATGAGGAGACGGGGCGGGTTGAACCGAACCCTCAAGGCCCGATAAGGCCAGGGGCCGAAGCGACGCGTGCTGGCAAGAGATAGCGGAGGCCCCTGGCCGGCAGCGCGCAGCGCTGCCTGGCACGCGCAGCGGGCCAGGGCCTGCGTTGGGTCGAGCTGCGAGCCCCGGCCCCCGTTGATGCGAAGGCCAGCCCCCAAATCTCCTCTGTGTCCTCTGCGCCTCTGTGGCGCTCTGTGCTTGATCAGTTTCCATGTAATGCCGGAGCTTGCAGGACCATCGATGCCGATCCGCAATCAAGTCCCAAGACGTATCAGGGGTGCAGAAACCCGTCCACGGCCGCCAGCCACTGCCGCGGCTGGTCGACGAAGGTCATGTGGCCGCTCTTCGGCAGGATCACCAGCCTGGAGCCGGGGATCTTCTCATGCATCTCCTTGGCCAGCCAGGGCGCCGACTCGTCGTGGTCGCCCACGGTGATCAGGGTCGGGATGCGCAGGCTGCCCAGGGCCTCCGTGAAGTCCACCGGCCCCAGGTTGCCGTCCACCACGAACTCGCCGTGGGAGCCCCACATCTCCCGGTAGAGGTCCCAGGCCATCACGCCGTTGGCGGCCGGGTCGTAGTTGGCGTCCGGGCGGTTCTGGTAGAGGTAGGGGAAGTAGCCCTCCCCCCAGGCGGCGGCCATGTATTCGGGGGTGTAGCGGTTGCGCTCCCAGGTCTGGCCGTGGCCGTAGAGGCCGGCGGCCTCCAGCTTGTCGATCCGCGCCCGCAGCTCCGGGGCCATGTCGGCCTTGATCTGGCGGAACACGGCATTCAGCTTGGCGGTGCTGTGGAAGGTGCTGCAGAGGACCAGGCGGCTGAGCCGGTCCTGGTGCTTGAGCGCATAGGCCTGGGCCAGCACTCCGCCGAAGGAATGGCCCAGCAGGGCCATCTTCTCCAGGCCGAGGGCCTGGCGGACCGCCTCGACATCCTGGACCATGGCGTCCAGGGTGTAGCCCTTGGGGTCCTCCAGCTTCTCCGACCGCCCGGAGCCGCGCTCATCGATGAAGATCAGCCGGTTGCGGCGCATGAGCGGGAGCAGGTAGGGCAGCAGGTAGTCGTGGGACGCCCCCGGCCCGCCGTGGACGATGCACAGCGGCTCGCCCTGGCCCACCGCCTTGAAATAGATCAGCACGCCGCCGGAATCGACGAACCCTTCGGTCTGCGCGTAGACCGCCGGAGCCGGCGTCTGGCCAAAGGCCAGCGGTGCGGCGAGAATCAGCAGGGCAGCAAGGATCGCGCGGCGCATGGGCACTCCCGGGAGGTTCCCCAGGCTATCACGGCCCCGGGTCCGGTCCGGCCTTGGGGGGAAAGTGCTGGTTCTGGCAGTCCGGGCACATCCCGTGGGTGAAGGTGGCGTCGGTGTGATGGCCCAGGTAGTCCTCGATCCGCGTCCAGAACCCTTCGTCGTCGCGGATCTTCTTGCACCAGCTGCAGATCGGCAGGAGCCCCTGGAGCGTCCGGATCTCCGAGAAGCTGCGCTCGAGTTCCAGGTTGGCGGCCCGCAGTCGCTCCCGCTCCCGGTGGTAGACCTCCAGCACCAGGGCCAGGATCAGCACGCAGGTCAGGGTGCAGACGACGTAGCCGGTCTGCAGGTCCCAGTACCGGTCCCCGGCGTCGCCGAACGGGACCACCAGGGCCGGGAACCGCCGCTCCACCCAGAGCAGGGCCGCGCTGTTGGCCAGGAACAGGCCGATCATCCACCCGCGCCCGCGCCCCTTGTAGAAGATCATCAGGGCCATCAGGAGCGGGAAGAAAAAGGCGCCGATGCTGCCGGTGGAGCCGCCGTCCAGCAGCCAGCTGGAATCCAGGGTCAGGAAGGCCAGGAGGAAATAGGCGTCCACCAGCGGGTGACCGCGCCGCGCGGCCAGATAGATGGCCAGCGAGGCCAGGCCGAAGCTCATGATCGGCAGGTTCAGCCAGGGCGACAGGTGCTGGAGCGCGTTGATGGGCGGCACCACGAGGAGGCCGATCCACGCGGTCACCGCGCAGATCCGCGGAAACAGCCGGTCCTCAAGGGGAACGGCGGAACGGGCGGGGAACGGCCCCAGCACCCTCTCCCACCAGGTCCTGCCCGCCATGTCCAGCCTCCCGCCCATGACTCTAATCTAATGAGCCGTCAATGTCCTCACCCGCGATGCGCAACTCCGGAGGGGGGGTGGCCCGCAGTTCCATGGGCCGCCCGGTGTCCGGGTGCCGGAACGCCAGGCGCTCGGCATGCAGCCAGTAGCCGCCATCCCCGGGCAGGGCCGGGTGCGGCAGGGGCAGGCCGCCCGGGCCATAAAGGGGATCGCCGGCCAGGGGATGGCCGGCCCAGGCCAGGTGGATGCGGATCTGATGGGGGCGGCCGGTCTCGATGGCCACGCGGAACAAGGTCGTGTCCGTCCGCCGCTCTAGGACCTCAGCCCGGCTGCGGGCCGGCTTGCCCGAAGGGTTGGCGGCGAACAGGGTGCCCAGCCAGGGATGCGGCACCGGGCCGATCGGGGCGGCGATCTCCAGCAGGTCCGGGGCGCAGACGCCACTGCCGAGGGCCCGGTAGACCTTCTCCACCCGGTGCGCGCGCCAGTCCGCCTGGAGGGCCGCGCCCGCGGCCGGGGTCAGGGCGAACAGCACCAGCCCGGAAGTCTCCCGGCCCAGCCGGTGCATCGGGCTGGCCCCGGGAAAGGCCAGCCGCACCTGGGCGATCAGGGTGTGCTCCAGGAACCCGCCGCCGGGCAGGGTGGGCAGCCCGCGCGGTTTGTGCACGGCCAGGATGGACCCGTCCTGGTAGAGGACCGGCGCCGCCAGCTCGGCCTCCGGCTCCGCCCAGGGCGGCCGCCGCCAGACCAGCTCCTGGCCGGCCGCGAGCGGCTGGTCCGGATCCGGGCGGCGGCCGTCCAGGTCGACCTCCCCGGCGAGGATGCGGGCCCGCCACTGGGCCGCGTCCGAATGGGGATGGTGGCGGGCCAGGTGCTCCAGGACGGTCGCGCCGGCGCGCGCGATCCGCTCGCGGTAGGTGAAGCCGGCGTTGAGGCTCACCGGGCCGCCATCCGGTGCATGAGGATGGCCCCGGCGGCGGCGACGTTCAGGCTGTCCACCCCCGGCGCCATGGCGATCCGCACCCGCCGGTCGCACCGGGCCAGGTCCCCGGCGGCCAGGCCCGGCCCCTCGGGCCCGAGCACCAGCGCCGTGCGGGCCGCGGGCCGCCATTCCGCCGCCTCCTGGGCCTCCGGCCCCAGGGCCGCGGCCACCACTTCCGAGTCCGCGCCGCGCCAGGCTTCCAGTTCCGCCCAGACCTCCCCGGAGCGCCACAGCGGCAGCTTCCAGGCCGTGCCCATGGAGACCCGCACCACCCGCCGGCTGAACGGGTCCGGGCCCGGGCCCAGCAGCGCCCCGTCCAGCCCCAGGGCGGCGGCGGTGCGCAGCAGCTGGCCCAGGTTCTCGGGATCGCCCAGGGCGGGCAGCACCAGCAGCCGGCCGGCACTCCGCAGCCGCTCCGGCCCGGGCGCCGCCGGCACCCGGGCCGCGGCCAGCAACCCCCGGTGGAAGGCGAAGCCGGTCAGGGCCTCCAGTTCGGCCCGGGAAGCCTCCAGGAGCGCCGCGCCCGCGGGCAGCCGCGGCCGCACGGCCTCGCCCTGGCCGGCCTCGGCCAGCACCGCCACCACCTCCACCCGCCCGGCCCGGCCCCAGGCCAGCAGATCCTCCACCAGGATCCGGCCCTCGGCCACGAAGCAGGGCCCGCCCCCGTCCAGCGCGCGGGGGACGGCGAAGCGCAGGTCCTGGAACAACGGCCAGAATTCGGATTCGGTCATCCCCCATCATCCCGCAAAGGCCCAGCCGGCGGCTATTTCCTTGCATTGCCGGCCCAGCCCCAAATAATGATGGGCGAAGGAGTCGTCATGGTCAGGAAGTTGTACCGCAGCCTTCTGGGTTTCCTTCTGCTGGCCAGTCTGGCCGTCGCCGGCGCCGCCCGGGCGCCCGAATCCCCCGCGCACCCACCCAAGATCCTCGTGGTCGTGGCGCACCCCGACGACGATTCCTGCTTCTACGGCCTGATCTACCGCACCAGCAAGGAACTGGGCGGCACCGTCGACGAGGTGGTGATCACCAATGGCGAGGGCGGCTACAAATACTCGACCCTGGGCGGGGTCTTCTACCACCTGGACCTGACCAACGAGGAGGTGGGCCGCCGGGAGCTCCCGGCCATCCGCAAGCGCGAGCTGCTCAACGCCGGCCGCATCCTCGGCGTCCGGAACTACCACTTCCTGGACCAGCAGGACCTGCGCTACACCCTCGATCCGCGGGAGCCGCTCGACCAGCTCTGGGACGTGGCCTGGATCAAGACCTTCCTGACCCGGCTGCAGACCCGGGAACACTACCAGCTGATCCTCTGCCTGCTGCCCACGGCCGAGACCCACGGCCACCACAAGGCGGCCACCCTCATCGCCCTGGACTGGGCCAAGGGCCTCGCCCCGGCCGACCGCCCCTGCATCCTCGGCGGCTCCCTCTCCGGCCGCAGCGACAACCCGACAAGGTTCACCCAGCTCGACGGCTACCCCGAGACCCAGGTCAACCGCGACCCCCAGTGGCACTTCGACCGCAACCAGCCGTTCGGTTTCAAGAACGCCCTCAGCTACCAGATGATCTGCAACTGGGCCATCGCCGAGCACAAGTCCCAGGGGACCTTCTCCATGTTCTTCAGCCGCTTCGACACCGAGGACCTGTGGTGGTTCAAGGCCAACGATCCGGCCCGGATGCCGATGGTGGACGGGTTCTTCAAGGCGCTGGTCAGGACGCCCGCGTTGCCATGAACTCCCCGTTGCCCACCGTGGCCAGGCAGGTGGTGAAGGCCCCATCCGCCCGCACCAGCGCCATGAACGGCTCCATTTCCGCCGCATGGGAGGTGGCGTTGTCCACCACCAGCAGCCCGCCCGGCCGGAGGGCGCGCTTGAGGTCCGGCCACCAGTCGACGTATTCGCCGCGCTCGGAATCGAGGAAGACCAGATCATAGGCCCCGGTCTCGCCCCAGGCCAGGATCCCGCCGGCATCGCCCTGGACCTGGGTGATGGTGTCCGCGAGGCCTGACCGTTCGAAGGTGCGGGCCGCCAATTCACGTTTGTATTCGGACAGCTCCACGGTGGTCACCCGCCCGCCCAGTTCCTTGGCCGCCCAGGCCAGCCAGAGCGTCGAATAGCCGTTGGACGTGCCGATCTCCAGGATCCGCCGGGCCCGGGTGGCGGCCACCAGGACGGCCAGGAATTCCCCGGTGTCCCGGGTGATATTCAGCATCCGCCGGGGCCGCTCGGAAATCGCACGGTCGTTGGCTTGGCCGAACTTTTCCAATTCATCCAGAAGGGCGGCGAGGTCAGGGCGCATGGTCGGCTCCGGCGGCATGGGTGGTCATTCTACCCAGGCGGGGCCGGTGTATGATCCAAAGCATCGCTTCCTGCTCCTCCGGCGCCCGGTTCCCCTATTCAGGACCGGGAAGTCCTGGACCTTCCGGAGAACCGATGCCCCCCTCCCCCCGCCGCAGCCCAGCCCCGCCCAGGCCGATCAGCCTGGCGCTGGGCGTGCCGGCGCTGGCCGCGGCCTACGTCCTGGCCGGGCTGGCGGTGGGCGGCCTGGCCACCCCGCCGGGCTATGCCTCGGCCTTCTGGCCGGCTGCGGGGATCGGCTTCATGGCGTTGCTGTTCCAGGGTCGGCGGCTGTGGCCGGGGCTGTTCCTGGGTTCCTTCCTGGTCAACCTGGCGATTTCCGGGAAGGCCACCGGCTGGGGCCCGCACCTGCTCCACCTGGTGCCGCTCTGCCTGGGCATCGCCGCGGGCGCGGTGCTGCAGGCCTTGGCGGCCGTGGCCCTGGTCCGCAGGACCGGCGACTATCCCTCGGCCCTTCTCCGGCCCAGCCAGACCCTCCGGTTCCTCGGCCTGGCCGGCCCGGCGGCCTGTCTCATCAATGCCACCCTGGGCGTCGCCCTGCTGGCGGCCAGCCGGATGGTGCCCCTGGCCGCCGTCCCGTTCAACTGGTTCAGCTGGTATGTGGGCGACACCCTGGGCGTCCTGATCCTGGCCCCCTTCGCCCTGGTCTGGGCCGGCCAGCCGGCCCGGTTGTGGCGGCCTCGGCGGCTCCAGGTGACGGTGCCCCTGATGGTCGCCCTGGCGGTGGGCATCGGCGTCTTCCTGGTGGCCCGCCGGCAGGAACAGAACCGGGTCGCCGGCGAATTCGCCCGCAAGGCCTCGGACGCCGGCGCGGACATCCAGGACGCCATCAACCGGCACCTGACCGTCATCGAACTGGTGCGCGCCTACTTCGACGCCACCCCCCAGGCCGGGCGCCAGGGCTTCAGCCTCCTGGCCCACAGCGCCCTGCAGAGCCAGCCGGGCTTCCTGGCCCTGGAGTGGGTGCCGCGGGTGCCGGCCAGCCAGCGGGCGGCCTTCGAGGCCGGCGTTCGCGCCGAGGGGCACCCCGGGTTCACCCTGATCGAGCGGACCGCGGACGGGGCCATGCACCCGGCCGGCGCCCGCGCCGAATACTTCCCGGTGGATTTCATCGAGCCCCTGGCCCCCAACCGGAAGGCCTTCGGCTTCGACCTGGGCTCGAGCCCGCCCCGGCTGGCGGCCATGCAGAAGGCCCTGGACGCGGGGACCGCCATCGCCACCGAGGCCGTGGATCTGGCCCAGGGTCCCCGGGGGGTCCTGGTGTTCATCCCGGTGTTCCGCCCAGGCCCGCTGCCGGCCGCCCCCGAGGCCCGCCTGGCGGCGCTCCGGGGCTTCGTCCTCGGGGTCTTCCGGATCGACGAGATGATCGACCGGCCCCTGGCCCAGACCGGACCCGATGACGTCCGCTATCAGCTCCTCGACCACGCCGATGCCCGCCCCGGGCTGGTGCTCCACGCCCATGGCCCGGCCCCGGATCCCGCAGGGGAACCCGGAGCCGGGATCACCCTGGTCCACCCGCTGGCGATGCCCGGGCGGGCCTGGAACCTGCGCTTCACGCCGACCCAGGGCTTCCTGGCCGCGACCCGGTCGGCCCTGCCCTGGCTGGTCCAGGCCGGCGCCCTGATGTTCGTGGGGCTCCTGGGAGTGTTCCTGGTGGTGGTCTCGGGCCGGGCCCAGGGCATTTCCGAGGAGGTCGACCAGCGCACCCGGGAGCTGCAGCGGACGAACCAGAACCTGGCCCGGGAGATGCGTGTGCGGGAGGCCGTGGAGGAGGCCCTGCAGGGGACCCAGCGGGAACTCCAGGGCGCCATGCAGGAGGCCCGCGAGGCGGCCCGCCAGGCCCTTGAAGCCCAGGCCCGGGCGATCGAGGCCAGCCAGTCCAAGAGCGAGTTCCTGGCCAACATGAGCCACGAGATCCGGACCCCCATGAACGGGGTCCTGGGCATGGCCGACCTGCTCAAGGAGACGCCCCTCAATCCCGAGCAGCAGGACTACGTGGAATCCATCGCCCGCTGCGGCGACGGCCTGCTGGTGATCCTCAACGACATCCTGGACTTCTCCAAGATCGAGGCCGGGAAATTGAACTTCGAGGCGATCGTCTTCGATCTGCCGACCCTGGTGTTCGACCTGGTCGAGCTGCATCGGCCCAAGTCGGCCGGTGGCGACCTGGAGCTGCTGGCCGACCTGGATCCGGCCGTCCCGTCCCGGCTGGTGGGCGACCCCAGCCGCCTGCGCCAGGTGCTGGGCAACCTCATGAGCAATGCCGTCAAGTTCACCCAGGCCGGCCACGTGCTCGTGTCGACCCGGCTCGTGACCCGCCAGGACGGCCGGGCCCGGATCCAGCTGGCGGTGCGCGATACCGGCATCGGCATTCCACCGGCCGCCCAGGCCCGCCTGTTCCAGCCCTTCAGCCAGGCCGATGCATCCACGTCGCGCAAATTCGGTGGCTCGGGCCTGGGCCTGGTGCTCTGCCGGCGGATCATCGAGGCCATGGGCGGCGAGATCCGGCTGGAGAGCCGCGCGGGCGAGGGCTCCACCTTCACGGTGGAACTGGAACTGCCCGTGGACCCCGCCTGGACCGGCCTGCGCCCGCCGCCCTCGATTCTGGCCGGCGCCCGGGTCCTCCTGGCCATCGGCCACCCGGTGCACCGGGGCATCCTGGCCCGGAACCTGCGGGAGGCCGGCCTCGTGGTTGAGCTGGCCGAGGACCCCGCGGCGATCCCCGCGGCCCTGGCCGAGGCCCGCCGGAAAGGCCGGCCCCACGCCGCCGCCATCCTCGATCTGCGCCTGCCGGGAGAACCCGGCGAACAACTGGGCCGCCGCCTCCGGGACGACCCGGCCCTGGACGGCCTGGCGCTGGTGCTGCTCACCGCCATCGGCTGCCGGGGCGAGGGCGAGCGGGCCCAGGCCGCGGGCTTCGACGCCTACCTGGCCGAGCCGCTGCGGGAGCTGGCCCTGGCCAATGTCCTGGCCCTGGTCATCCCGCGCCGCGGAACCGGCGGCAGGGGGCCCCTGGTCACCCAGCACACCGTCACCACCGCCATCCCCACCCGGGAGGAGCTGCCCCCCCTGCCCCGCACCCTCCGGGTGCTGCTGGCCGAGGACAATCGGGTGAACCAGAAGATCGCCCTGCGCATGCTGGCCGGGCTGGGCACCGAGGCCACCCTGGCCCAGGATGGCTTCCAGGTGCTCCAGGCCCTGGAGGGCGCGCCATTCGACCTGGTGCTCATGGATTGCCAGATGCCCGGCATGGACGGCTTCACGGCCACCGCCCGGATCCGGGAGCGGGAGCGGGCCGGGGGTGGCCACCTGCCGATCATCGCCATGACCGCCAACGCCCTGGAGGGCGACCGGGGCCTCTGCCTGGCGGCCGGGATGGACGACTACGTCAGCAAGCCGATCAACCGCCACAGCCTGTGGCAGGTGCTGAACCGCTGGTGCGGCTAGGCCCGCGCCCCGCGAGTGATCTCGGCCACGTCCTCGGCGCTCAGCCGGATGTTCCGCGCGGCCCAGTTTTCCTCCAGGTGCGCCAGATTGCCGGTGCCGGGGATCGGCAGCATCATCGGGGAGCGCGCCAGGAGCCAGGCGATGGCGATCTGGGCCTGGGTCGCCCCGTGCCGGGCGGCGACGGCGTCCAGGGCGGGCTGGGGCCGGCCCAGGGCGCCCACGGCCAGGGGGAAGAAGGGCAGATAGGCGATTTGGCGGGCGGTGCACAGGTCCAGCACGGCCTCGGGATCCTCCACCACGGCGTGGGTGGCCTGGGCCAGCATGCCCAGCCCGCCGGAGATGTTGTAGAGGTTCTGGACCGTGGCCACCGGGGTCCGGGCCAGGGCCTGTTCGACCTGGCCGGCGTCGACGTTGCTGAGGCCGATCTGGCGCAGCTTGCCCTCGGCGCGCAGCTGGATGAGCGCATCCAGGCCCTCCAGGAACGGCACGTCGGTGTTCAGCCAGCGCAGGTGCACCAGGTCGATGCAGTCCACGCGCAGTTCGCGCAGATCGTGTTCGAGGCCCTGGCGGAGCTCCTCGGGGCGGTTGAAGGGGGCCCAGCCCTTGTCGGGGGTGCGCCGGCCGCCCAGCTTGGTGGCGATCACCAGGTCGGCGGGATAGGGGTGCAGGGCCTCGGCGATCAGCGGGTTGGCGACGTGCGGGCCGTAGTACCAGGAGGTGTCGATGAACTGCACCCCCAGTTCCACCGCCCGGCGCACCACGGCCACGGCGTTGGCAGGGTCCTCGGGCATGCCCCAGATGTCCTTGCCGGGCAGGCGCATGGCCCCGAACCCCAGGCGCCGGACCTCCCGGTCCCCCAGGCGCAGGGTGGTGGGCGGGTGGGCGAAGGCGGTCGTCGGGCTCATGGCTCCAGTCTAGAGGGATTCCGGGTGCTCCGCAGCCGCCTTCAGGAGGGATTGGCGATGGCCGGCGCCTCCGGGGCCCGGCGCTCGATGAACAGGCTGCAGCCTTCCTGGCGCTTGGCTTCCTTCTTGGCGCTGGCGGTGGCGGCGGACAGCTCGTGGTGCCCGGGATAGGCCCCCGCCGGGGCCGCCACGGCCCCGATCGACAAGCTGATCAGGGGATGGAACACCACCCGGCCCTGCCGGTCCTCGACCTCGTAGCCGCCGCGGTCCCAGGCTTCCTGGGAAAAGAACCGGCGGCGGCCGCGCTGGACCTCGTCCAGCACGCGCCGGCAGCGGGCCTCCCAATCCGGGCTGCGGAAGACCAGCATGAAATCGTCCCCCCCGATGTGGCCGGCGAAATCCAGATCCGGTTCGCAGGCGCCTTCCAGGAGCCGGCCCAGCCAGTGCAGCAGCTCGTCGCCCAGATGGTAGCCGTGGACATCGTTGAACGGCTTGAAGTGGTCGAGATCGCAGTAGCAGGCCACGAACGGCAGGCCCTGCCCCAGCAGCTCGTCCAGGTGCTCGCTGATCGGGACATTCCCGGGCAGGCCGGTGAGGGGATTGGCGTAGCGGGCGGCATTGATCTGCATCTGGGTGATCTCCCGCATGAGGTCGTGGCCGCTGCCCATGCCGGCATAGTCGCCGTCCCGGGTCAGGATGAACCCGTGCAGGATGTGCCGGGGGTCCGATTCCACGATCAGCCGGCTCAGTTCATGCAGCCCGGTGCGGTGGTCCGCCACCAGGATGCAGGCGTCCATCTGGGTGGCGCAGGCCTTCTTCCCGTAGAGCTCGCGGGAGAAGGGGCGCGCCATCACGTCCATGAACGCGTGCCGGTTGATCAGCCCCACCGGGACCCGGTCCTTGACGATGGGGATCGACTGCAGCTCCCGGTCTTCCGAGAAGCGCCGTTCCACCTGGAGATTGGAGGCTTCCGGCGGCAGGGGGACGATCTCCTGCATGAGCCGGGCGGCGGTGGAGCGGCTGGCCCGGATCCAGGCCGAGCCGGCACCGGCGTCCTGGCCGGCGACGTGGGCCTTCACCCGCATCGGGACGGACGGGGGCTGCGGGACCGGAACCGGTCGGCCCAGAAGGTAGCCCTGGCCGAAATCCAGGCCCAGTTCCTGGACCACCGCCAGATCCGCCTCCAGTTCGAGGCCCTCGGCGACGATCCGGGCGCCGGTCTCCCGGGCGATGTCCCGGATCGAGCGCAGGAACTGCAGCTTGACCGGATCCCGGCTGACCCCCTGGACGAAGTGCATGTCGATCTTCACGTATTCCGGGCGGAGTTCGGACCACAGGCGCAGGCTGGAGAAGCCCTCGCCCAGGTCGTCCATGGCCAGGGCGAAGCCCATCGCCCGGCAGCGGGCCGCCGTCTCCACCAGCAGCGGGTAGGGGAAGCCGGCCTGGCCCTCGGTGAGCTCGATGACGATCCGCTCCGGCGGCAGGCCCAGCTCGGCCAGGCCCCTCAGCTGCGTGCGGGAATGCTGGGCGGCTTCATGCAGGCACCCCGGGCTGAGGTTGAGGAACAGTTTGTGGGGTTGCCCGCTGGCCGCAAAAGCCCGGGCCAGGGTGGCGCAGCAGGCCAACTCCGTCGCCAGGAGCTGGCCCGTCGCCGCCGCCGCCTTGAACAGGTTCTGGGGGGAATGCAGGATCGAATCCGAGGGTCCGCGGATGAGCCCCTCGAACCCGTGCACGCGGCCCGCGGCCAGGTCCATGATCGGCTGGAACTGGGGCTTCAGCCGGTCCCCGGCGAGGATCGCCTGGAGATCCCGGGCCAGCGCGCCCAGCTCCTCGGGCCCGTCCGCCAATCCGGTCCGTGGCGGCATGGCCGACCTCCAAGATGCCTCGGCGAAGCCGGGAAGCGGGAACGGGGGGAGCAGCAGGGAATTCGCCATTGGACCATTAGGCCGTGCCGGCATGTCCAGGTCATGCCGGGCTGGTAAATTAGCCGTGACCCGCGCGCTCCGCCAAGGATGCAAAAACAGCAGCTTCAAGATTATAACTTGCGAATGGGCCGCCCCTTCCTATAGTAGGTTGTAATTTTCCATCCCAGGCTTGTCCACCATCGGAGCCACCCCATGCGTCTGACCCCCTTCCTCGTCCTTTTGTCCGTGACGGCCCTGGCGGCCCAGGATGGCCCCCGCTCGAACCCGCCCGGCGGCCACTGGGAATTCGGCGTCATCCGCCAGGCCCCGGACTTCTCCGGCAGCTACAGCAAGGTGGGCGGCTCCAGCTACGACACCGACAAGGACCTGGGCCTGGGCAAGGACACCACCGGCATCGGCGCGCTGATCGAATACGAGGGCCGCCGCTTCCTCCTGCACATGGCCACCTACGGCCAGGACTACATCGGCGACAAGGTCACCAGCCAGGACGTGGTGATCAACAACACCACCTATTCTGGCGGCACCGAGGTCAAGAGCCAGGTGAAGCTCAGGAACTACGAGCTGGACTGGACCATCAAGGTCTGGCGCTGGGACATGGCCTACCTGGGCCTGGACCTGGGGTTCAACGCCTGGAACCTGAAGGTGGCGGCCCAGGGCGTCGGCACCGCTCCCGGCTATCCGCCCCAGTACCGCAGCGACTCCGCCGCCGTGACCGTGCCCATCCCGCAGCTGGGCGGCTCCTTCGGCGCCCACCTGGGCAAGCGCGCGGACTTCCGCGCCTACTACAACTGGCTCAGCCGCAGCGGCGCCAAGTACCACCGCGAGGGCGCCGACGTGCGCTTCTATCCCTTGGATTGGCTGGGACTGCGGGTCAACTACGAGAGCGAGGGCTTCAACGTGCCCGAAGGCAGCATCGACACCAGCACGGCGCTGCACATCAACAAGAACGGCGTCGGGTTCGGGGCGGTCGCCCGGTTCTGAAACCGGGCGACGCCCCAAACGCGCTACTTGGCGATCCCCTTCGGATAGCAGAGTCCACCCGTGATCTCGATGGTCGTGGCGTTGAGCGCCTCGTTCTGCGCGCAGAAGCCGATCAGCGAGGCGATCTCCTCCGGTTCCACCAGCCGGCCCAGGTGCACGTCCTCCAGGATGGCCTTGAGGGCGTCCTGGTTCATGCCCGTGAGCATGGGGGTGGCGGTGTAGCCGGGGGCGATGGCGACGCAGCGGATGTTGTGGATCCCGCGCATGTGGAACTCGCCGATGATGATCTTGGGCATCAGGGCATCGGCCACCTTGGCCGAGGAGTAATTGATCTGGCCGACCTGGCCCACCTTGTTGACGGAGGAGATCGGCACCAGCAGGCCGGTCCAGCCCCCGTTGACCATCGCTTCCGCGGCGTCGCGAAGGGTCAGGAAGGTCCCGGTGAGGTTGGTGTCGATCACCGCCTGCCACTTGTCCAGGGGCAGCTTGCGGGAGACCTGGCCGGTCTCCTTGTCCAGGTTGAGCATCATGCCGTCGCGGATGATGCCGGCGGAGGAGACGACGATGTTGAGCTGGCCGAAGGCCTCGATCGTCCCCTTGATGAACCGCGCGGTATCCGCTTCGCTGGTGACATTGGCCTGGATGCCGATGGCCTCCCCGCCCATCTCCTTGACGTCCTTGACCACCCGGTCGAGGTTCTTCTGCACCATGTCGACGATGGCCACGCGGGCGCCGAGCCTGGCCAGGTGCTTGACCACCGCCTCGCCGATGCCGTTGCCGCCGCCCGTCACCAGGGCCACGCTTCCCTTGATTTCCATGATTCTTCCCTCCTAGAGAGCAGGTGCTCGGATCAAAGCTGCTTGGGGCAGGAAACCGTGTCCTTGTCCCAGTAGATGAAGTTGGGGTGGGTGACGTCCGGACCGATGATCCTCAGATCTCCAATCGTGTTCGGGTGGGTCACATCCGGACCCACCGTGCGGATGCCCACCGGGAAGATGGTCTTGATCAGCGCCAGGGCGCGCACTTCCGCCTCGGCTTCGGTCGATCCGGCGAACAGCCCGGAACCCGCGACCGCCTGGGACCCATCCGGCTTGGCGTAGGTGAGATCCCAGCGGCCGCCCCGGGGTTCGACCGTGAACTGCATGTCGTTGTAGGTGATGGTTGGCATGACCGGCCTCTCCCCGTGGCTAGAGTTTCTTAAGGACCGTGACGCAATTGGTGACTGCCGAACCGCCGACGTTGAAGCTCACTGCCACGTCGGCCTTGCGGGCCGCCACGCCGATGGGTTCGCCGATCAGCTGCTTGTGCAGCAGGGCATGCATGGAGACGCCGGTGGCGCCCACCGGGTGGCCCTTGGATTTCAGGCCGCCGGAGAGGTTGATGGCGATCTTGTCATCCCGGGTGAAGCGCCCGTCCAGGTAGTCGTAGCCGGCCCGGCCGTCATCGGCGAGGCCGAGCGCCTCGGTGGAGATGATCTGGTTGATGGTGAAGCAGTCGTGGACCTCGGCCAGGTCGATGTCGGCGGCGGTGATGCCGGCCTCCTTGTAGGCCTTGGCGGCAGCGTCCCGGCCGGCCATCAGTTCGTACATGTTGGGACGGACATTCTCGGGCAGCCGCTCCACCGAATGGCCGATGCCGGCGATCACGCTGGCGCGGGCCTTGTTGGTCACGTTGCCGGTCAGGGTGAGCACCACCGCGGCGGCCCCGTCGGTAACCAGGGAGCAATCGTGCAGGCGCAGCGGCGCCGCGATCATCATGTTCTTGCACTTGCCCTTGGCATCCACCTCATTGAGCTTCATGATGGCCTCGAGGCTGGCCGGCCCGGTGCGCACGTGGGCCAGCGGATTCTCGGCGCCGTTCTTGTAGCAGAGGGCGCCGGCGGTCCAGAGCATCCTCTCCAGCTCCTCGGTGGGGATCCTGTAGTGGGCCTGGTAGCCCTTGGCGTACTCCGCGAAGAGCATCGGGAAGCTCATGCCCTTCGAGCCTTCGCTGGGCCAGTGGGAGGAGCAGGCCAGCACATGGGTCATCTGCGGGGTCGGCAGCAGGTTCATCTTCTCCACGCCGATGACCAGGACATGCCTGGCGCGGCCCGCCTCCAGCGCGTAGACGCCCTGGTAGAGGGCCACCGAGCCCGAGGCGCAGGCGCACTCGCACCGGGTCATCGGCTTGAAGCGCATGGCCGGGTCGATCTCCGCCGCCAGGGGCGCGACGTGCTCCTGGTTGATGAAGGAGCCCGGGGAGCAGGAGCCGACGTAGATCGCGTCGATGTCCTGGGCCGAAAGGCCGGCGTCGGCGATGGCGCCGCGCCCGGCCTCCACCAGCAGATCGTAGTAGGTCCGGGTGTCGGTGATCAGGCCGGTGGCCTTGTCCTTCTTCACGAACGCGCCGAACTCGGTGTTGTAAGCACCGATGATGCTTGCTTTGCTCATATCAGGCCTCCTGTGGGCTGGCAGGCCCCTGGCGGGGCTGCCGTTGAATAAATCAAACTGTCCGGTCCGGACTCAACGTTCGTGGATGGTGTCCTTGTTCGTTTCCTTCGCGAACGACACCGAGACGGCGGTGATCACCACCAGGGCGATCATGTAGAAGGCGACGTAGGACGCGCCCTTGCCGGCGGCGACGCCCAGGGAGAGGAGCCAGGTGGCGATCAGGGGCGACAGCCCGCCGGCGAAGATCGAGGCCAGCTGGTAGCCCAGCGAGGCGCCCGAGTAGCGCACCCGGGCCGAGAACATCTCGGAGAGCATGCTCGCCTGGGGACCATACATGGCCGCGTGGCCAAAGACCACCGGGATGACGATGGCGACGGCCAGGACCCAGGGCTGCCGGGTGCCCAGCATCCAGAAGAAGGGGAAGGACATCAGGCCGCAGAAGACGGCGCCGTAGATGTAGACCGGCCGGCGGCCGATGACGTCGGAGAGCAGGCCCCAGAGCGGCGCGGCGATGATGCCGATGGCCGAGGCCCAGAGCAGGCCGTTCAGGCCCACGACGCGGGGGACCTTGAGGTGGGTCGCGATGTAGGTGAGGGAGAACACCGTGAACACGTAGAACAGCCCGTTCTCGGCGAACCGGGCGCCCATGGCGATCAGGATGTTCTTGGGGTGCTTGACGATGGCCTCGATGATGGGCATCCCCTTGACTTCCTTCTTCTGCGCTTTCAGCTTCTCGAAGACGGGCGATTCGGCGATGGTCATCCGGATCCAGATGCCCACGACGACCAGGCCGAAGCTGAGCAGGAAGGGCACGCGCCAGCCCCAGGAGAGGAACTGGGCCTCGGGGAGCTTGGAGACGGCCCGGAAGACCAGCGTGGAGAGCAGCAGGCCGATGTAGGCGCCCACCTGCGGCCAGGAGCCGAAGAATCCCCGGCGGTTGGCGGGGGCATGCTCGACGGCCATCAGCACCGCGCCGCCCCATTCGCCGCCCAGGCCGAAGCCCTGGAGCAGGCGCATGCAGACCAGGAGGATGGGCGCCCAGATGCCGATCGTGTAGTAGGTCGGCAGCAGGCCGATGAAGGCCGTGGCCAGGCCCATGATCACCAGGGTGATGTAGAGCATCTTCTTGCGGCCGATCTTGTCGCCGTAGTGGCCGAACACGATGCCGCCGATGGGGCGGGCCAGGAAGCCCACCGAGAAGGTGGCGAAGGCCAGCAGGGTTCCGATGAGGGGGTCGTAGCTGGGGAAGAAGAGCTTGTTGAACACCAGGGCCGCGGCGGTGCCGTAGAGGAAGTAGTCGTACCACTCGATGGAGGTGCCGATCAGGCTGGCCAGGGCCACCTTGATGATCTGCCGGTATTCCTGGTCGGAGACGGCGGGGGGGGCACCCTGCTGGGGGATGGCGGGTGAAGCGGCGTTGGCCACGGAACCTCCTTTGGGAAAGCGGATGGTTAAAAGCGAACGAACGGTCGGTTTGTGCTGAAGTGTGGCGAGCGAAGCTGATACCTGTCAAGCGGGCAGAAAGGAATCGGCCGGATTCAGTCCTTGGGCAGCATGTCCAGGAGGCCCATGGGTTCCTCCCGGAAAATGGCCTCGGGCATGAGCCGGAGATCCGGGGCGATGGCCGGGGTGAAATCCATGAGGGCGAGGATGTCCTTGTCCAGATCGATGCCCGGGGCGATCTCGATGAGTTCCAGGCCCTTCTCGACCAGCCGGAACACGCAGCGCTCGGTGATGTAGAGCACCCGCTGGCCGGCCTGGAAGGCCACGGCGCCGCTGAAGGTGCGGTGCTCCACCTCCTTGACGAACTTGCGGCTGGAGCCCTCCTTGAGGATGCGCAGATGCCCGCCCTCCGCGGCGATCTTCAGGCCCACGGCGGTGAAGGTGCCGACGAACACCACGGTCTTGGCGGACTGGGAGATGTTGATGAAGCCGCCGGCCCCGGCGATGCGGGTGCCGAACTTGCTGACGTTCAGGTTGCCGAAGCGGTCCGCCTGGGCCAGCCCCAGGAAGGCCAGGTCGAGGCCGCCGCCGTCGTAGAAATCGAACTGGGCGGGCTGGTCGATGACGGCCGCGCTGTTCGAGCCGGCGCCGAAGCTCATGCCGGCGGCGGGCACGCCGCCGATGACGCCCGGCTCGGTGGAAAGGGTCATGAGGGCCTCGGCCCCCTCCTCCACCGCCACCAGGGCGATGCCTTCGGGCATGCCGATGCCCAGGTTCACCATGCAGTCCGGCCGGAGCTCCAGGGCCGCCCGGCGGGCGATGATCTTGCGCTCGTTGAGTTCCAGCACCTCCATGGAGCTCATGGGCACCCGGACCTCGCCGCTGTAGGCCGCGTTGTACTGTTCGCCGAAGGTCTGCATGTGGTATTCCGGGCATTCCGCCACCACCACGCAGTCCACCAGCACGCCGGGGACCTTCACCTGGCGGGGGTTGAGGGTGCCCCGGTCGGCGATCCGCTCCACCTGGACGATGACCTTGCCGCCGCTGTTGTGCACGGCCATGGCCACGGCCTGGGCCTCCAGGGTCAGGGCCTCGCGCTCCATGGTGATGTTGCCGTCGGTGTCGGCCGTCGTGCCGCGGATCAGGCCGATATGGATGGGCATGGCCTTGTAGAAGAGGTAGTCCTTGCCGTGGATGGTCATGTGCTCCACCAGCTCCTCGGTGGTGCAGGCGTTGATCCGGCCGCCGCCGAATTCCGGATCCACGAAGGTGCCCAGGCCGATCCGGGAGATCGTGCCGGGCTTGCCGGCGGCGATATCCCGGAACAGGTGGGCGATGATGCCCTGGGGCAGGTTGTAGGCCTCGATCTTGTCCGCCAGGGCCAGGGCCTGGAGCTTGGGCACCAGTCCCCAGTGGCCGCCGATGACCCGGCGCACCAGGCCCTCGTGGCCGAGGTGGTTGAGGCCGCGGTCCTTGCCGTCGCCCTGCCCGGCCGCATAAATGAGGGTCAGGCCGCGCGGCGCCGCGGTCTCCAGGAAGCGCTTTTCCAGGGCGATGGCCAGGTTCTCGGCGAACCCGATGCCCACGAAGCCGCAGGTGGCCAGGGTGTCGCCGTCCCGGACCAGGGCCAGGGCCTCCGCGGCGCTCATGATCTTGTTGCGGCCAGACCGGGTTGGAGGCTGGGCGGGCGAGGGACTTGACATGGGAACTCCAGGGGAATAGGGGTGGAGCCTTCCATGCAACGGATATGCCAACCGTAATTTAATCAATAAGCATAAATATATTAATAAATAAAATGACCGGATTGAACCATCCATGTCTCCATTTGGAGACACCTCCGGGTCCACCCCGGACCCGCCCGAAATCCGGTCAATGATGGTCAAACACCCTTATTTTAGTATTTACATCAATGATCTCTCTTCAGAGACATGTCTCACTTCCGAGACTCCCTTTTGAGCGCCGCCATCCGCTTGTAGAACGTGGCCCGCCCAATGCCGAGCCGGCGCGCGGCATCCACCACCTTGCCGCCGCAGGCCTGCAGGGCCGAGGCCAGCAGCCGGCGCTCCGTTTCAGCCATGATCTCCGCATAGGTGCCTTCCACGGCCATCGGAGCCGGGGCGGGACGGGGCGCCGGGCCCAGCCGGGCCAGGCCCGGGAAATCGGTGGTTTCCAGCCTCCCCGCGTCCGTGTTCATCATCGCCCGCTCCAGGACGTTGCGCAGCTCCCGGACGTTACCCGGCCAGGCGTGGCGGCGCAGCAGGTCCATGGCGTCGGGGCTGAGCTCGCGGGCCTGGGTGCCATGGCGGAAGGCGGATTTCTCCAGGAGGTGCTCGCACAGCAGTTCGAGGTCGTCCAGCCGCTCGCGCAGGGGCGGCAGCGGGATGTTCAGCACGTTCAGCCGGTAGAACAGGTCCTGGCGGAACCGGCCGGCTTCGGCCATGGCTTCCAGGTCCAGGCTGGTGGCCGCCAGGATGCGCACGTCCACCCGCATGACCCGGTTGGAGCCCAGGGGCTCGAATTCCTGCTCCTGGAGCACCCGCAGCAATTTGGCCTGGATGGCCATGGGCATATCGCCGATCTCGTCCAGGAACAGGGTTCCGCCGTTGGCCAGTTCGAACTTGCCGGGCCGGTGCTTGCGGTCCGCCCCGGTGTAGGCGCCGGGCGCCACCCCGAAGAATTCGGCTTCCAGAAGGTTCTCCGGAATCGCGGCGACGTTGACCGTGACGAAGGGGTGGCTGGCCCGCAGGCCCCCGGCATGGATGGCCTGGGCCACGAGTTCCTTGCCGGTGCCGGTCTCGCCGTGGAGGAGCACCGGGGCGTCCAGCAGGGCCGCGCGGCGGGCCAGGCGCTTGACCTCCATGGTCGAGCGGCTGGTGCCGATGAAGGAGGAGAAGGTGTATTTGGTGCGCCGGGCCTCGGCGAGCTTCTTCTGGGCCTGGGCCAGTTCCAATTGGAGGGTGGAGAAGCGCGCGAACAGGGGCTTGAGGGCCTCGTAATGGCTGAACAGGGCGAATCCGACCGCGCCCACCACCTCCCCCTCCTCGTCGCGCACGGGCATCCGCATGACCACGAAGGTCTGGTCGGCGGTGTCCAGGATATCCAGGAGGATCGGCTTGCCGGTCGTCACCACCTGGCGCATCAGGCTGTTGGGGATGATGTTCTCCACATCCTGGCCGATGGCCTTGGCCGGATCGATGTGCAGCCGGGCCGCGTAGCGGTCATTGATCCAGACCACCCGCGCGGCCTTGTCCACCACCATGGTCCCTTCGCAGAGATCCTCGAAGCAATCGAACATCGATTGCAGGGCGGTCTTCTGGAGCAGGGTGGTGTCCTGCAGGGCGAGCAGATGGCGGGTCACGGTCGGTTCCGGGGTCGGTTGCCCCCCATCATAACCGGCCCTGGTTCCGGGGCGGGCGCCCCTGCCGGATGACCGGCTTGCCCCGCAACAGCCACAGCGCCCAGCCCAGCCGGGTGTTCAGGTCGCCTTGCCGGCGCTGGCCCTTGCGGTGCTCGATGGGCGCGAACAGCCGGCGCTGGCGGCGGTCCCTCCGCCGCAGGTTCTGCTTGCGGACCAGCAGGCCGTAGTAGAGCGCGATGGCGCCCAGGACGAGGACGATCAGCGCCGCGTATTCCATGTGCCGATCCTGAAGGGTGGTCGGTCCCCATTATATATACATGGAGACCCGCGGGAGAACAGCTATCCTTCCGCCTCCGCCCACACCGCCACCAGCTGCAGGCAGACCCCCACGGCCTCGGCCATCCATTCCAGGGACACCCATTCCTGGACCGAATGGAAGCTCTGCCCGCCCGCGAAGATGTTGGGGGTCAGCAGGCCCATGAAGGACAGGTTGGCGCCGTCGGTGCCGCCGCGGATGGCCTTGCGCTGGGGCTCCAGGCCCTGCCGGCGGACCGCCGTCATGGCGTGGTCCAGGACCTTGGGATCCTCGGCGATCTTCAGGATCATATTCCGGTAGGAGCGCTTTATCTGAAGCTCCGTCTGGGCCCCGGGGAACAGCGCCTGGGCCTGGGCGGCGAGTCCGCGCAGGACGTCCTCCTGCTCGGTCAGGCCCTCCTCCGAGAAGGCGCGGACGATGAACTTCAGTTCGGCCCGGGTGACGTCCCCCTGCAGGCCGAGCGGATGGAGGTACGGCTGGCGTCCCTCCGTGGTCTCCGGCAGGGCGTCCCCGGGCAGCCCGGCGATGATCGCGGCGGCCACCCGGAGCGCGTTGACCATCACCCCCTTGGCGTAGCCGGGATGGACGTCGTGGCCGGTGATGGTCAGGACGGCCGAATCGGCACAGAAGGTCTCGTCCTCGATCTCGCCCAGGTCGGAGCCGTCCAGGGTGTAGGCGTAGCGGGCCCCGAACCCCGCCACGTCGAAATGCTCGGTGCCCCGCCCCACCTCCTCGTCGGGCGTGAATCCGATCCGCAGCTCGCCGTGGCGGAAGTCCGGGTGGCCCTTGAGCCAGGCGACCATGGTCATGATCTCGGCGATGCCGGCCTTGTCGTCCGCGCCCAGGAGGGTGGTGCCGTCGGTATGCACCAGGGTGTGGCCCTGGCAGCGGGACAGGCTGGGGTTGGTGGCCACCGGGATGGCCTGGCCCGGGGTGCCCGGCAGGGGGATGTCGCCGCCGCCGTAGGCCTCGATCACCTGCGGCCGAACGCCGCCGCCGGGGGTGCCCGCGTAGGTGTCCAGGTGGGCCAGGAACCCCACGGTCGGCACCGGGGCCCCGGGGGGCAGGTTCGAAGGCACGGTGGCGGTCACGTAGCCCCACCCGTCCATGGCCGCGTCCGCGCAGCCCAGCTCCTTCAGTTCGGCCACCAGCAGCCGGCCCAGGTCCTTCTGCTTTTCCGTGGACGGGAAGCACTCGGCCTCCTCGTCGCTCTGGGTGTCGATCACGACATAGCGGAGGAAGCGTTCCAGCAGTTCCCGCCGCTCGGCGGGGTCGAGGCTCAGAATGGCCATGTTTTCTCCAAAGGGGACAGGAGACAGTATGTCAGCGCCCATTGGACAAAGCTGGCTTATCGTTTTTTTCAACCTGGCCGGAGACTATAAGGTGAAGTGCGCCACCTGCCGGTGCAGGCCCTCGGCCAGGCGGGTCAGGTCGTTGGCGGTGCGGGCCACCTCCTGGTTGGCCGTGCTCATCTGGCCGACGGCGGTGGCGACCGTGCCGGCCTCCTGGGAGCCGGCCTCCACCTGCCGCGCCACGTCGGCTCCGGCGCGGGCCTGCTCCACGGTGGCGGTGGCCACCCGCCGGGTCTGGTCGGCGAATTCGTCCAGGCTGGTGCGGATGGCCGCCAGGGTGGCCACGGCGGTGCCGACGGTGCGCTCGCCCTGGGCGACCGCCTCCCGGGCGGCGGTGATCAGCTGGTCCACTTCCTTGGCCGAGGAGCCGCTGCGCTCGGCCAGCTTGCGCACTTCCTCCGCCACCACCGAGAAGCCCTTGCCGTGCTCCCCGGCCTTGGCGGCCTCGATCGCCGCGTTCAGCGAGAGCAGGTTGGTCTGGTTGGCGATCTCCTGGATGACTCCGACCGCCCGGGAGATCTGCCCGGCCGTGTCGGCGATCTGGGCCATGGCCTGGCGGGTGCTGGCGCCGGCCTCCTGGCCCTGCCCGGTCAGGTCCTGGGTCCGGGCCAGGCGGTCCAGGGAGGCCTGGGCGCCCTGGTTCACCTCGTCGATGGAGGCCGAGAGCTCGGTCACCGCCGAGGCCATGCGCTCGCTGCCCGAGCGCAGGCGGGTGGACATCTGGTCGATGCCCGTGGAGGTGGCGGCCATCTCCTCCGCCGAGGCCGCCAGCTGCGCCGCCCCGCTGGAAACCCCTTCGATGCTCTGGCGGACCTCCCCCAGGACGGTGCGCAGGCCCGCCACCATCATGTCCAGGTGCCGGCTCAGCTGGCCGAACTCGTCCGCGCGGGCCAGGCCGCAGTGGGCGGTCAGATCGCCCTTGGCCACGGCGGCCAGCACGCCCCCGAAGGCGATCAGGGGGTCATGGATGCCCTTCTTCAGGGCCAGGCCGAGCAGGGACCCCACCAGGATCCCCAGGATCGAGAAGGTGATGCCCCTGACCAGGCCGTTCCGGTAGTCGCGCCGCCCGTTCTCCAGGGCTTCCGAGGCCTGGTTGGCATTGTCCTTGACCAGTTGGGCGCCGATGGGCCCGAGCCGGGTGTCGCTGATGTCGATCTTCTCCGCCAGCAGCTTGCGGGCCCCGGGCAGATCGCCCTTCCGGGCCATTTCCATGACCTCCTTGCGGATCTGCCGCTGCTCCAGGGCCAGCGCGTGGTACTGGGGCCCCGCCTGGCGGGTGACCTCGGAGGTCCAGGCCCCCTGGTAGCGTTCCCAGGCCGCGTCGAAGTTGGCGTCCATCCTGTCCATGTCCGCCTCGAACCTTGCCGCCTGGTCCGGGGAGCCGGCGCGCAGCACGTTGTTCGCCAGCACCAGGGCCCGCAGCAGGGAGGTCCGCACCGCGGTCAGGTCGCCGGTGGCCAGGAGGTTCTGGCGGTACATGGCCTCGTTGCGATCCTGGCCGGCGCGGACGTCCCGGATCGAAAGGCCCAGCATGGCGACCAGGACCAGCGAGAAGAAGGCGACCACCCAGGCGATCTTCTGCCGGACCGGGATGTTCTGGAACCAGGCGCTGAGCATTTTGCCTCCGGGCCGTTGCAAGTTTGGGAATGCAGGTGAACGATAGATTTCCGGCGCAGGAATGCAAGCGAACCTGCCGGCCCAGCCCAGGACCCTCCATGGTAGACCGCGCCACCCCCAATTCCAAAGCGTGCCCCTTCTGCGAAGGAATCGCAGCCCGGATCATCGCCGGCAACCCCCTGGCCTTCGCCATCCGCGACGCCTTCCCGGTCTCCCCCCTGCACTGCCTGGTGATCCCCCGGCGCCACGTGGAGGACTGGTTCGGCCTGACAGCGGCCGAGCGGGAGGCCTGCGCCGAACTGCTCCAGGAACTCCGGAGCGCCATCCTGGCCGAGGACCCGGCGGTGGCCGGGTTCAACATCGGCATGAACGCCGGCCTGGCGGCCGGCCAGAGCATCTTCCACAGCCACATCCACCTGATCCCCCGGCGGACCGGCGACGTGGAGCACCCGCGCGGCGGGGTGCGGCTGCTGATGCCGCGCACGGGGGCCCAGACCTCGAAGGTCTGCCCGTTCGGCAATAAGGAATTCGAGGAAGGCTGATCAGCCTGCGGCCACCGGCTGGCGCACGTAGGGGATGGTCAGCGGACCGTACGGGAGCACCGCCACCCGGGCGTCCGGGCCGAACCGTTCCAGCAGTTCCGCCAGGGTGCGGGCCGGGTCGGCGCTGGGGGTGAGCTTGGCCCGGCGCACCGTGTCCGCGTCCAGCATGGAATACAGGTGGCAGTCGGCCTTGAGCTGGATGATGGCCTGCACCTGCACCTGCCACTGGTCGAACATGCTGAACGAGGGATCGGTGATCATGTCCAGCAGTTCCTGGGGCGTGTCGCGCATCTGCAGGATCTTGGCGTAGTTGCCGTGGTTCGGCACGCCGTCGCAGCACTCCGAGGTGCTGAGGATGGCCCCGCCCCGCTTGACGATCAGGGCGGCCGCGCTCATGCCCTTGATGGTCTGGTACAGGTTCTGGTCCAGGGGGTAGCCGGAGTTGGTGGTGATGACGATGTCGAAGGGTTCGTCCACCGCGTACATGGCGCTCTCGCGCACGAAGTCGCAGCCGATCCGGTGCGCTTCGATCACGTCCCCGGCGAACACGTTGGTGATCTCCTTGCGGCCGTTCAGGGTCACGTTCAGCATGAAGTCGGGCTTGGCCATCAGGCAGTTCTGGGTGGCGGAATCCTGCAGGATGTTGCCCTCGATCAGCCCCCAGGTGCTGTTGGGATGGCCGATCAGGTGGGCGTTGTGGAAGGCCAGGATGGTCTTGATGCCGGCGATGCCGGGGTTGACGCCCTTGGGCCCGCCCGAGAACCCGGCGAAGAAATGCGGCTCGATGAAGCCGGTGACGATCCTGAACGAGGATTCGACGTAGGTCTTGTTGAAGTAGACCTCCGCGCCGTAGGTGTTGCGGCCCACGTGGACCAGCTTGGCGTCGTCGAAGGCGTCGTGGTTCTCGATCCGGACCGTGTCCACCACCTCCTGGCCGAGCATCTGGATCAGCTCCTCCCGGGTGTTGGCCCGGTGGCTGCCCAGCCCGTTGATGATCACGAAATTCTCCCGCGGCACGTGATCCAGCTCGGCCATCAGCCAGGGCACCAGCTTCTCGTTGGGGGTGGGCCGGGTGATGTCGGAGATGACGATGGCCACCTGGTCGCCGGGCTTGACCATGCTCTTCAGCGGCGGCGTGCCGATGGGCTGGCGCAGGGCCGCGGCCACGGCCCCGGCCTCGTCCTTGAGTCCGTCCAGGTGGCGGGGTTCGATCACGTGGGCCTGGTCGGGCACCGCCAGGTCCAGTCCGTTCCGGCCATAGGCGAGTCGCACGGTCTTCATGGGAAACCTCCAGGTGGATGGGCGGCCAGGGCCCGGGTGCGGCGCGCCTGGAGCAGGCTCCAGGCCCGTTCGGGGTCTTCGATGGCGGCGAGCTCGTCTTCGGTGGCGCAGAGGATCCGGTCCACCCGGGTCGCGCAGGTCGTGCGCACCCCGAACCGGTCGAGCACCGGCACGGCGCGCCGGCTCAGCAGCGCGGTGTGCAGCTCCCGGATGCCCAGGCGGGCCACCAGGAAGGCCGCGGCGCGGCCGGTGACCCGGTCCACCAGGCGGGCCCTGGCCGGCAGGGCCGGGTCGGCCCCGGCCAGGAACGGCGCCAGGTCGAACAGCGGGTGCAGCCAGTGCCGGTCGCTCTCGAAGACCGCCCGGGCGCCGTCGTAGAGACGGAGCGTCAGGGGTTCGGGCAGGTCGCCCGGGCCCAGGCGGCGATCATCCTTCATGGGTCGCGGCGGGGCGCCGCCCCAGGGTCCCGAGCACGGCACGGCCGCCCAGGATCATCAGGAGCACGCCGGGGAGGTGGAACCGGAAACCGGCCAGCATGGCGCCGGCGCCGTGGGCCAGCAGCGGGGAGAGGGTCAGGGCCTGGTGCGCGAGCACCACCAGGGCCAGCACCGCCACGGTCGCCCGGCGGCCGCCGGCGAGGCCGGCCAGGACGCCCAGGAGGGCCGACGAAAGGAGCAGGCCCGGCAGCACCGGCGTGGGCGGCATGCCCGTGAGGAGATGGTTGGCCAGGGGCGACAGGAGGCCGGTGAGCAGCCCCGCCTTCAGCCCGAACCGCCAGCCGGCGATCAACGTGAAGAACAGGATCGGCAGGAGCATCTGCCCGCCCTGGGGAATCCGGTGCACCGCCCAGGGCAGCGCGAGGTTGCCCAGGACCATGGCCGCGGTGGCGAGGTAGAGCCTGGGGTCCGCGAGGCCGAGGGACTGGGGCAGGACGGCGGAACTGGCACTGGACTGGGACACGTTGGACTCCTATGGCCGAGGACGCTCACCCGCATTGTAGTTCATAACCGAGCCGACCTTCAGCAGCCGGCAGACCCGCGCGGCCCCGGATTCGATCAGGTCGGCGCCAGCGCCCATGCATTCCTCCAGGGACATGGCCTGGGGCACGATGCTGGCCAGCGCCCCGATGCCGTGGCTGAGCACTTCGTCGGCGCCCAGGGCCAAGCCACCGGACAGACATACCACCGGCACGCCATGCCGCCGGGCGACCGCGGCGACGCCGACGGGGGCCTTGCCCATGGCGGTCTGGGCGTCGGTGCGGCCCTCGCCGGTGATGACCAGGTCCGCGCCCTCCACCAGCGCCTCGAAGCCCGTGGCTTCCAGCACGATCTCCACGCCGGGCCGGAGCCGGGCCGGGGTGAACCACAAAAGGCCCGCGCCCAGGCCCCCGGCGGCGCCCGCGCCGGGCTGGGTCGCGATCGCCCGGCCGGTGGTGCGGGTGGCGACTTCGGCCAGCACCGAAAGGGCGTGGTCCAGTTCCTGGACCATTTCCGGCGTGGCCCCCTTCTGCGGGCCGTAGACCGCCGAAGCGCCCCGGGGCCCGGTCAGCGGGTTGTCCACATCGCAGGCCACCATCATCTCGGACTGGGCCAGACGGGGATCCAGCCCGGCCAGGTCGATGGTGGCGAGCGCGGCCATGGCCGCGCCGCCTTCGGGCAGGGGCCGCCCCTGGGCATCCAGGAACCGCGCGCCCAGGGCCCGGGCCATGCCCGTGCCGCCGTCGTTGGTGGCGCTGCCGCCGATGCCGATGACCAGCTTGCGCAGGCCCTGGTCCAGGGCCGCCTGGATCAACCGGCCGGTGCCGGCCGTGCTGGTGATCCGGGGGTCCCGGCGGTCCCGGGGCACCAGCGGCAGGCCGGAGGCCGCCGCCATCTCGATCACCGCCGTCTCGCCGTCGCCGAGGATGCCCCAGCAGGCCTGGACCGGCTCGCCCAGGGGCCCGGGGGCCTCCGTGCGGATCAGCCGCCCGCCGGTGGCGGCGACCAGGGCCTCCACCGTGCCCTCGCCGCCGTCGGCGATGGGGACCTTCTGCACCTGGGCCTCCGGGAACACCGCGCGGATGCCCCGCTCCACCGCGTCGGCCACGCCGATGGCCGACACGCTCCCCTTGTACGAATCGGGTGCGACGATGATGCGCATGGCTGGCCCCCGGTCAGGGCACGAGGCCCGGGAACACGAAGGCGTAGGCCCAGCCCATCAGCGCGATGAGGATCACGTAGGGGATGGTGTACTTGATGGTCTGGCGCATGATCAGGCCTTCCTTCCCGACCAGGCCCACGGCGGTGGCGGCGATGACGATGCTCTGCGGGGAGATCATCTTCCCGGCGGTGCTGCCGGCGTTGCCGACCGAGGCCATCAGGATCTCGGACAGGCCCATGCCCTGGGCGGTGAGCTTCTGCAGGTTGCCGAACAGGGCGTTGGAGGAGGTGTTGCTGCCGGTCAGGAACACCCCGACCATCCCGAACACCGGGCTCAGGAGCGGATACACGTGGGCGCTGACCAGATGCACGATGCTGCCGGAGAGGGTGGCCACCATGGAGATCTGCTTGGTGCCCAGGACGCCCCACACGGCCAGCTTGGTCTTGGGATCGATGATCGGCAGGGTCAGGTTCATCACTTCGGAGATGGACAGGATGCAGGCCACGGCGATGAACGAGGGGATCATCTGCTTGAAGGTCTTGCCGAACTGGGTGCCGACCACGCTGAACTTGATGCCCAGGAAGGGGCAGGCCACCAGGCCGGCGATCAGCATGATCGTGCCCGGGGTCTGCAGCCAGGTGAAGGAGTAGATCTTGCCGGGGTTGTAGATCTGGCACTTGAGCACGGCCCAGCCCCAGCCGGGGGCGGCGCCGGCGAACAGCGGCTTGGTCTTGGGCAGGTTGACCGCGATGACCATGGCCGCCAGCAGCAGGTACGGCAGCCAGGACAGGAACAGCTCCTTGGGGTGGAATTCCTTGGGCTTGGCGGCCTCGACCCGCTCACCCTCGAACAGCCAGGGCTCGGCGTCCTTGCGCAGGCTCAGCCAGATGGCGGTGGCGGTGAGGCAGACCAGGGCGCCCAGCACGTCCGCCAGTTCCGGCCCGACGTAGTTGGCGACGAAGAAGAAGGTGATGGAGAAGCTGAACCCGGCCACCAGGATGGTGCTGATCGCGCCCCTCACGCCCTTGCCCTTGGACATCGCGTAGACCACCGCGAAGGCCATGAGGAAGGCCATCGGCGCCATGATCCGGCTGGTCATCTGGGACAGCTTCATGAGGTCCAGGCCGGTGGTCTTGGCCAGGGTGACGGTGGGAATGGCCAGGGAGCCGAAGGACACCGGGCCGGTGTTGGCCACCAGGCAGACCATGGCCGCCATCATCGGGTTGTAGCCCAGCCCGACCAGGATCATGGCCGGGATCGCCACCGGCGCGCCGAAGCCGCAGATGGCCTCCAGGAAGGCGCCGAAGCCGAAGGCGATCAGCAGCGCCTGGGCGCGCCGGTCGATGGTCAGGTTGGCCATGGCCCCCTGCATCTTGTCCATCCACCCGGTGACCTTCAGGACGTTGTAGATGACCAGGGCGCCGAACGGGATGTACATGATCGGGAAGATGCCGGTCAGGCCGCCCTGCACCGCGGAAAGCAGCACCACCTTGGTGGGGAAGCCGAAGAACAGGATGGCCCCCAGCACGGTCACGGCCCAGGCCACCGGCGCGACCTTGGCGGCGGGTTTCATCAACCAGGGGATGCCGATCAGAAGGACGATGAGCGGAAGGGAAGCTATCAAAGCTCCGACAAACATGGGTGGCCTCCAGGGTTATTGAGGACAAACATATCAGGATTTAGCCTCGCGGAAGCGCCATTGTGCCTTCCATCTTTTCCAAGGCGAGGATTTATTTGCCGTGCGTAAAACGCCTTATGCAATCCTCCGGATCGCAGTAGCATCATTTACCCTGACAATCATCCAATCCATGGTCCGAGGCGGCGCCCCCGTCCGGGACTCATCCTTCCTGGAGGTCCAAATGCGTAACCCGGCCCTGGTCTGCGGCATCCTCCTCACCTGCCTGGCGCTGCCGGCCGAGAGGCCCACCCAGGCCAAGGCCGAGGCGCTGGTGCACGCGGCCATCGCCTACGCCAGGCGGACCAGCCTGGACCAGCTGATCCAGGAGACCAACCGCGCCGATGGCCGTTTCCATGTGGGGACCGGCGGCGAGCTGTACATCTTCATCTACGACCTCGACGGGACCTGCCGGGCCATCGGGTTCGACACCGCGGCGGTGGTGGGCAAGAACCGGATGACCCTCAAGGACGCCGACGGAAAGCCCTACATCCGCGATTTCATCAATCTGGCCAAGGCCCAGGGCCACGGCTGGCTGGACTACAAGAAAGCCAGCCCGGTCAACAACAAGATCGAACCCAAAACGTCCTATGTGGAACTCTTCGAAGGCGTGGTGATCGGCGCGGGCGTCTACAAGGAGTAGCTGCCGTTGACAGGCCTGGATTTGTGGGCAGAATTCAAGCATTCCAGACTTCCTGCCGACCGCATTTCAACGACGCCGCTTGCGAAAGGGACCACCGGCAATGAGCGAACTTCCGGGCGACCCGTCGTCTGAAGCCCTCGCCCGGGGTTGGAGCCCGCTGCTGGAGGCCCTGCCCCAGGGCGTGCTGCTGGCGGCCCCAAGCGGCCGGCTGCTGCGGGCGAACCCGGCGGCCCTGCGGATCCTGGGCCTCGGGCGGGAGGCCCTGCTCGCGCATTCCCTGGAGGATCTGGCGGCCTGGGTCGACCCGGGCGGCGAGGCCGGCCCCCTGGCGCCTTCGGACCGGGTGCCGGTCCGGAGGGTCCTGGGCTGGCGCCGGGACACCGGCGAGACCGTCTGGCTGGACTGGGCCGCCCAGACCCTGGAAGCCGATCAGGTCCTGGTCAGCTTCGAGGACGTCACCGAGACCCGGTTCCTCTCGGCCCGCCTGGAGCGGCTCACCAAGCTCTACGCCGCCCTCAGCCAGGTCAACCAGGCCATCGTCTGGAGCGCCTCCCGGCAGGCCCTACTGGACAAGATCTGCGAAGTGATGGTGGTGCACGGCCACTTCAGCATGGCCTGGATCGGCCTGGACGACCCCCTGACCCACGAGGTCGAGGTCGCCAGCAAGTATGGCGACGAGCACGGGGCCCTGGACGGCCTGGGGGTCCGCAGCGACGACACGCCCCTGGGCCAGGGGGCCGCCGGCCGGGCCATCCGGGAGGATCGTTCCGTCATCATCAACGATTTCTTCGCCACGGCCGGCCAGGCGCCCTGGTTCCGCAATGCCCAGCAATCCGGCATCCGGGCGGTGGCGGGCTTCCCCTTCCACATCCAAGGCCGGGCGGCCGGCGCCCTGACGGTATATGCCAAGACCGCGGATTATTTCGGCCCGGAGGAGTGCGCGCTCCTGGAGGAGGCGGCCGGGGACCTGTCCTTCGCCCTGGAGCACCTGGAACTGACCGACCAGCGCCGGGCGGCCGAGGCCGGGATGGCCCGCGCCCAGGCCAATGTCACCGCCCTGATCGAAAGCACCCGGGACATGATCTGGTCGGTGGACCGGAGCCACCGGCTGCTGATCTTCAACACCACCTTCGCCGACCACTTCCGGAACTTCTATGGAACCACGCCCTACCCCGGCGCGACGCCGGAGGCGCTGCTGCCCCCGGAGCGGACCGCCCTGTGGGGTCCCCTGTACGAGAAGGCCTTCGCGGAGGGGGCCTTCTCCCAGGAGATCGCGCTTCCCGACGGCCGGATCCTGGAGGCCATGTTCCACCCGATCCTGGGCGACCAGGAGGTCCTGGGCGCCTCGGTGTTCGGCAAGGACATCACCGCCCGCAAACAGGCCGAGCGGGAGCTGCGGGAGGCCCTGGAATTCAACCAGAAGCTCCTGGGCGCCGGCCCCATGGGCGTCCAGGCCTTCCACGGCGGGACCGGGCGGTGCGTCCTGGCCACCGAAGGCGTCGTCCGGATCGTCGGCGGGTCCGTCCCCGAGCTCCTGGCCCAGAATTTCCGGGAGCTCGCCTCCTGGCGGGGCAACGGCCTCCTGGAGGCCGCGGAGCGGGCCCTGGCCACCGGGGAGGATCAGTTCCTGGAGCCCCGGGTCCGGACCACCTTCGACCGGAATGTCTGGCTGTCCTGCACCTTCACGACCTTCCTGGCCCACGGCGAGCCGCACCTGCTCCTGACCGTGTTCGACAGCACCCAGCGCAAATCGGCCGAGGCCGACCTGAGGGACAGCGAGGAACGCTACCGCACCCAGTTCGAGCTGTCCACCGAGGGGATCCTGGCGCTCGGCACCGACGCCCGGATCCTGGACGTGAACGAGGCCTTCGCCCGGATGCACGGCTACACCCGCGAGGAGATCCTGGCGATGCGGCTGGAGGACCTGGACACCCCGGAATCCTTCCGCCACGCCGGGGAGCGGATCCGGCGCATCCTGGCCCGCGAGGACCCCGTCTTCGAGGTGGAGCACCGGCACAAGGACGGCCACGCCTTCCCCCTGGAAGTCTCGGCGGGCCTGGTCCACCTCGGCGGGCGGGACATCGTCCTCAACTACCACCGCGACATCACCGAGCGCAAGCGCACCGAGGCGGCCCAGCAGCAGGCCCAGAAGCTGGAGAGCCTGGGCGTCCTGGCCGGAGGCATCGCCCACGACTTCAACAACCTGCTCACGGCGATCATGGGCAACCTGAACCTCGCCCAGGACAAGGTGGGTGAGCATTCCCCGGCCCGCCCGCACCTTGAGAAGGTCGAGAACACGGTCCTGAAGGCGGCCGAACTGAGCCGGCAGATGCTGGCCTACTCCGGCAAGGGCCATTTCGTGGTGAAGCCGCGGGACCTGAACGCGATCATCCAGGAGATGACCGGCCTGCTGGCGGCCTCCCTGCCCAAGAAGATCCATCTGGAGCTGAACCTCGCGCCCAGCCTGCCCCTGTTCAAGGCCGACGGGGCCCAGATCCAGCAGGTGGTCATGAACCTGATCACCAACGCCGCCGAGGCCATCGGCGGCCAGGAAGGCACCATCGCGGTCACCACCTTCAACGCCGACCTGGACCGGGAGGTCCTCACCAGCGGCTTCCCGGGCCAGCCGATGGAGGCGGGCAGCTACCTGGTGCTGTCGGTCGCCGATTCGGGCTGCGGCATGGACCCCCAGATCCGCTCGCGGATCTTCGATCCCTTCTTCACCACCAAGGCCTCCGGGCGCGGCCTGGGCCTGTCGGCCATGCTGGGCATCCTCAAGGGCCACAAGGCCGGCATCCGGATCCAGTCGGAAGTGGGCCTGGGCACCATCTTCGAGGTGTTCTTCCCGGCGCTGGGCGAAGCCGAGGCCCTGGAGGACCTCCCGCCCACCCGCCGGGAGCGGCGGATGGCCGGCACCGTCCTGCTCGTGGATGACGAGGAGATGATCCTGGACAGCACCGCCCCGGCCCTGGAATCCCTGGGCTTCCGGGTGGTCAAGGCCCGGGATGGGGTCGAGGCGCTGGAGCATTTCATCGAAATGGGCAAGGAGCTGGCCCTGGTCTTCATGGACCTGAGCATGCCCCGCATGGACGGCATCTCCGCGTTCCTGGCCATGCGCCGGAACCGCCCCGAGGTGCCGGTGATCCTGACCAGCGGCTACGACCAGATGGAAGCCACCGAGGACCTGCTCGCCCAGGGCTTGGCCGGGTTCGTGCAGAAGCCCTACCGCATCCGCGACCTGGCCCGGGAACTGGACCGGGTCCTGGGCGGCACCAGCCACAACTAGGCGCGGTGGCGCTCGGCGAACCGGGAACGCTGCAGGGCCAGGAATTCCACCAGCCCCCAGAGCGTCGCCACGGCGAAGGCCGCCAGGGACATGCGCAGGGTTCGGGCGGAGGACTTGGCCATGGAGGCTCCCGGGGGGACTGGAGCGATTCTGGGCCGCCCCGGTGACCGGACCGGAGCTTTGGTGTGAAGGCTCTGTTACGGCGGCCATTTGCCGCGAAAATCCCCTTACCATGGTGGCCATGCACAATCCGGGGCCTTTCGAGGAACTCGCCAGGATCATCGACCAGGGCGGCGCGCACTTCGAGACCCGGACCCTGGGCGAGGTGGCCTGCCAGGGCCTGGCGCTGCCGCTCCAGGTGGTGGCCCTGGGCAACCCGGACCCGGCCGTGCCGGCGGTGGGATTTTTCGGCGGCGTCCACGGGCTGGAGCGGATCGGCGCCGAAGTCGTGCTCGCCTACCTGCAGAACCTCGCCACCCGGCTGGCCTGGGACACGACCCTGCACCGGCAGCTGGAGACCGTGCGGCTGGTGTTCATGCCGCTGGTGAACCCCGGGGGCCTCCTCCGCGGCACCCGGGCCAACCCCAACGGTGTGGATCTGATGCGCAACGCCCCGGTGGAGGCCGCCGAGCCGGTGCCCTGGCTGATCGGCGGGCAGCGGCTCAGCCGCCAGCTGCCCTGGTACCGGGGGCCCGCCGGGCAGCCCATGGAGGCCGAGAACCAGGCGGTCTGCGAGGTGGTCGCCCGGGAATTCCTGGGGCGCCCCTTCAGCCTGACCCTGGACTGCCACTCCGGCTTCGGAGTCCAGGACCGGATCTGGTTCCCCTTCGCCCACACCCGGGCCCCGGTGGCGCACCTGGCCGAGTTGCACGCCCTCAAGGAGCTCCTGCTCGAGACCCTCCGCTACTCCCGCTACATTTTCGAACCCCAGAGCAGCCAGTACCTGGCCCACGGGGACCTCTGGGACCACCTCTACCTGCGGGCCCGGCCCGGCCAGGTGTTCCTGCCCATGACCCTGGAGATGGGCTCCTGGACCTGGGTGCGCAAGAACCCCCGGCAGTTCTTCTCCCGCCTGGGCATGTTCAATCCGCTGATCGAGCACCGGCAGCAGCGGGTGCTGCGCCGCCACCTGCCCCTGCTGGAGTTCCTGGTCCGGGCGGTGGCCAGCCATGCGCGCTGGGCGCCGGCCGGGGCCGCGCGGGCGGCGCAGCGCGCCCGGGCCCTGGCCCACTGGTATCCTGAGCTGGACCCGGAGGACCGGCCATGAGCACCTGGATCCTGCTGCGCGGCCTCACCCGGGAACGGCGGCACTGGGGGGATTTCCCCGGGCGGCTGGCCCGGGCCTTCCCGGACGAACCGGTGCTGACCCTGGAACTGCCGGGCAACGGCGAGCTCAATGGCCTGGCCAGCCCCGCCGGCATCGCCGGAATGGTGGCCCATTGCCGGGCGGAACTGGCGCGGCAAGCCATCGCGCCGCCCTACTCCCTGCTGGCCATGTCCCTGGGCGCCATGGTGGCCGCGGCCTGGGCGGCCGGCCACCCCGGCGAGGTCGACGGCTGCGTCCTGGCCAGCGCCAGCTTCGGCGCCTTCAGCCCCTGGCACCGGCGCCTGCGGCCCGGGGCCTGGCCGACCCTCCTGGGCATCCTGCTGGGATCGGACCCGGTGCTGCGCGAACGGCGGGTGCTGGCGCTGACCAGCGGGAACCCTCGCGCCCACGTGGAGATCCTGGACGACTGGGTGGCCATCCGGGAGTCCCGGCCGGTCCACCCGTCCAACGCCCTGCGCCAGGTCCTGGCCGCGGCCCGCTACCGCCCCCCCGGCGAGGCACCGGTGCCCACCCTGGTCCTGCTGGGCGCGGCGGACCGGCTGGTCGACCCAAGCTGCTCCCGGGAGATCGCCCGGCGCTGGAACTGCCCCCTGGCGCTCCACCCGGAGGCCGGCCATGACCTGCCGCTGGACGCCCCCGACTGGGTGATCCGGGAGATCCTCCGCTGGCGGCCGGGGGTCCGCTGACCCATCTGTACCGTGTGGAAAATTCAAATCTGTACGGTTCCCTCGCCGGCTCTCCGGCCCGATGCTTGAGAACCCCCCAGCCGGGGTTTCTTTGTTCGAACATCCATCACCTTCAGGAGGTCCCATGGATATGATCCGGTCTTTGCGCACGGCGGCCTTCGCCGGGGCGGTCGCCACCCTCGCCCTGCTGGTGGGCTGCGGCGGCGGCGCCTCCTCATCCGCGGCTCCCTCCGGGAACGGGACGGTGAACCTGGCCATCACCGACGCCCCGTCCGACAACTGGCAGCAGCTTTCGGTGGTGCTCGAATCCGCCAGCCTGGTGCCCCAGGGCTCCAGCACCCCGGTTCCGGTCTGGACCGCCAGCACCACCAACCCCAATGCCGGGGTGGTGAACCTGGTGGACCTGAACAGCGTGGCCACCCTGCTGGGCACGGTGACGGTCGCGACCGGCACCTACAGCCAGCTGCAGCTGGTCATCAACACCGACCCCTCGACCATGACCCTGGTCGATGACAACGGCAACACCATCCCGGCCGCCGACATCACCGTGAAGGGCAACGGCACCATCAAGGTGGACCTGTCCCCGGCCCTGGTGGTCCCGGCCAGCGGGACCGCCACCCTCCAGGCCGATTTCAACCTGGCGGATCCCCTCTCGATCGTCGAGACCACCCTCGGCGGCGCCACCCAGGTCGTCCTCGACCTGCAGGTGCGCCACAAGGCCGTGCCGGTCAATCTCCGGAGCCTGCAGTTCGCCCGCAAGCTCGGGCTGGTGAGCGCCCCCACCGCCACCGGGTTCACGATCACAGACAACTCAAGCAATTTCTTCACTTATATTGTCGATGCCAACACCATCTACTTCGATGCGGACGCCAAGGCCGCCGGCACCCTGGCCGGGTTGACCGCGGGCAAGTACGCCCTGGTGGCCTCCAACCTCAATGCCGATGGCACCCTCTACGCCCGCCGGGTCTGGTATGCGGCCAGTGCCGCCACCCTGCCCGTTTGGACGCCTGAAGGTCTGGTCCGCCGGGTCCATCCCGACATGGACAGCTTCACCATCTATACCAAGAACACCAACGCCACCAATACCCAGCACGCCTGGGTGCCCCAGCAGGTCCTGGTCGACGCCCACACCGCCTGGACCTTCCACGATACGGTCATCATGGGCACCGGAACCGGGTTCCTGGCCGATCTCTGGCGCGGCTGCCGGGTGGATGTGCAGCTGAACGCCGCCGGGACCACCGCCACCTCCGTCAACATCCAGTCGGCCTATGACGAAGGCTTCATTGGTGCCACCAGCGCCACCTCCGTCACCTTCGGCTGGAGCGCCATGGCGCCCCCGCCCATGGCCGGGGGGGTCACCTGCGGGATCAACGACATGTCCGGACGAACCTGGAGCTACTACCAGAATCCCGCCGATCCCTCCAACGCCTTCAGCTGGTGGTACTTCGGCCTTCCCTCCGGCGCCGATTCGGCCCCGGCCGACCTGACCTCCGTGGTCACCGCCGCCAAGGGGGCCAAACTGCCGGTCACCGCCAGCGCCAGCCTGTTCTGGGACACCGTCTCCAGCTCCTGGCAGGTCTACCAGCTGGTGCTCGAGCCCGAGCGGCTGCGGACCTCGATCATCACCACGGGCTACAAGGACGGCGGCAGCGGCTCGGGCACCATGGGCGTGACCTGCCTGAGCCCCTTCAACGACTGGGATACCGCCACCCCCCCCACGGCGATGACCGTCACCCTCGACTACACCGGCGATCTCCAGACCCTGGTCGAATCGGCCACCTGGACCCAGGCTTCGCGCACCTTCACGTTCATCGCGCCGGTGCCGGCCTCCGACTGGGCCACCCTGCTCCAGCCCGCGGCGACCGCCACCATGAGCTTCGATCAGGTCTGGGTGCGCCCGGTCCTGAACGGCACCGGCATCGACTGGCACGCCTACACCGTCCAGCAGTTCACCGCCCAATAGCGGCGGACCGTCCGCCCGCCAGGGCCGCCCTCCGGGGCGGCCCTGGCCTTTTGGCATCCGGGTCACCTTCCGGCCACAAAAGATTCACCCGGACCCGGCCGCCGGCCGATGTAATCATGGAGGTCCAGGTCCGGGTGCAGGGTGCCGGGGTTGGCCGGCAGCATCCGCGGCGCTCCCTTGGGCCGCCCGCAGAAAACGGCAAACCCGCGGCGACGTGGGGACGCAAAGCCAGTGCCCCCCCAGGGGTCGAACGGCTGCCTGAAATGCGAGGGGCCATGTCCAATGAAATCAAAGCGGAAGACCTGATCGTCACCGAGCGGGACGGCACCCGCCGGATCGACCATGAGTTGCTGAAGGAAGTCGGCCTGTTCAATCTGCCCAAGCCGGTCCTGCGCAGCGCCCTGATGGTCTATTACGAGAACGCCCGGCGCCAGGACCAGGAGGCCGCCCAGACTGTCCGTACCCTGATCAACCTCACCAACGCCATCGAGAAGTTCCCCCGGGAGGTCGCGGTCAATTTCACCCGCGGCCCGGCCTACCACCGCAACATGAAGCTCCTGGCGCGGTATTCCCGCTGATTCAGCGGGCCAGTTCCGCCTTCAGCTCCTTGTCCAGCCGCCCCGGGCTGAAGCCGGCCCAGGCCCGGACCACCTTGCCGTCGCGGCCGATGATCAGGGTGGTGGGGATGGCGCGGATATCGCCGACCACCTTGGCCAGGCCGGCCGGATCGGCGGGGACCATGGCGAACAGGGCCATGGCCGGATTCGCCTTGAAAAACGGCTGCACGGCCGCGAAGCCCTCCCGGTCCAGGGACACCGGCACCACCGCGTAGGCCGGGCCCTGGCCGTTCTGCAGTGCGGCCAACTCAGGCAGGCTCATCCGGCACGGCGGGCACCAGGTGGCCCAGAAATCCAGCAGCACCACCCGGCCCCGCAGATCGCCCAGGGTGCGGGTGCGGCCCTCGGCATCGCGGAGGGTGAGCGCCGAGACGTTGCGCCCGACCAGCGCGGACCCGGGGTTCCCGCCGCCGGTGACCACCCGCACCCCCACCCAGCCCAGCCCCATCGCGCCCACGCCGACCAGGAGCAGCGAAAGCCCCCGCCCCAGGCCTTCGCTGCGCCGCTCCTCGAGCCATTCGCCGAACGATCTCATCGATGCGCCCCCGACACCATTATTCAGCGCCCGCCCAGGTATCCGTGCACGGTTTCCGCGGCCTTGCGGCCGTCGGCGATGGCCCAGACCACCAGGCTCTGGCCCCGGGCCTGGTCGCCGGCGGCGAACACCCCGTCCACGCTGGTCCGGAAGCCGGAGGTGCGGACGTTGCCGCGGCCGTCCATCTCCACGCCCAGCTGCTCCAGCAGGCCTTCCCGCTCGGAGCCGACGAAGCCCATGGCCAGGAGGGCCAGGCCGCAGGGGATCTCGAACTCGGTGCCGGGGATGGGCGCGAAGGCCGGCGCCGGGCCCACCCGCACGGCCTGCAGGGCCCGGACCCGGCCGTGGCCGTCGTCCAGGAAGGCGGTGGTGGCCACGCCCCATTCGCGCAGGCCGCCCTCCTCCTGGGAGGAGGAGGTGCGCAGGGTCTGGGGCCAGGCGGGCCAGGGGTTGTTGGCCGGGCGCCGGTCGGGCGGCTTGGGCAGCAGCTCGATCTGGGTGATCGTCGAGGCGCCCTGGCGGATGGAGGTGCCCAGGCAGTCGGAGCCGGTGTCGCCGCCGCCGATGACCACCACCGGCTTGCCGGTGGCCAGGATCCCGGTCTGGGCCTCCAGGGCCTCGCCCGCCACGCGGCGGTTGGCCTGGGTCAGGAAGGGCATGGCGAAATGCACCCCGGCCAGTTCCCGCCCGGGCACGGCGAGGTCGCGCGGCTTGCGGGCGCCGCCGCAGAGCAGCACGGCGTCGTATCCGGCCAGCAGTTCCTGGCCGGTCAGATCGGCGCCGACGTGGACGCCGGGCCGGAAGGTCACGCCCTCGGCCTCCATCTGCGCCATCCGGCGGTCGATGAGGTGCTTGTCCAGCTTGAAGTCGGGGATGCCGTAGCGGAGCAGCCCGCCGATCCGGTCGTCCTTCTCGAACAGGGTCACGTCGTGGCCCTTGCGGGCCAGCTGCTGGGCCGCGGCGAGTCCCGCGGGGCCGGAGCCGACCACCGCCACCCGCTTGCCGGTGCGCACATGGGCGGGCCGGGGGTGGATCTCCCCGGCGGCCCAGGCGCGGTCGCTGAGGCTGCGCTCGATGTCCTTGATGGTGACCGCGTGCTCCTCGAGGTTGAGGGTGCAGGAGGCCTCGCAGGGGGCGGGACACACCCGGCCGGTGAATTCCGGAAAATTGTTGGTGGAGTGCAGGATGGCCAGGGCGCGGCCGCCCTGGTCGCGGTACAGATGGTCGTTGAACTCGGGGATGACATTGTTCAGCGGGCAGGCCCCGTGGCAGAACGGGATGCCGCAGTCCATGCAGCGCGAGGCCTGGTCCTTGAGCTCGGGCTCGCTGGGCAGGAGCTCGAATTCGCGCCAGTCCTGGATACGCTCGGCGATCGGGCGCTTGCCGTGTTCGTGCCGCTCGACTTCGAGGAATCCGCGGATGTTGCCCATCACTTCACCTCCACGGCCGGCGCGGTTTCCACGATCCCGCCCAGCTCCGCCAGCGGCAGCCCGTTGGTGGCCGGGGTCTCCGCGGCCTCCAGGGCCCGCCGGAACTCGCTGGGGTAGACCTTCACGAACCGGGCGCGGACCGCTTCCCAGCCGGCCAGGAGCGCGCCGGCCTTGGGGCTGCCGGTGCGCCGCACGTGCTCGTCGAGCAGCGCCCGGACCTTGGCCTCGTCCTCCCCGTCCAGGGGCACCAGCTCCACCATCTCGGTGTTGCAGCGAACCCGGAAGGTCTCGTCCTCGTCGTAGACGTAGGCCAGGCCGCCGCTCATGCCGGCGGCGAAGTTCCGGCCGACCGTGCCCAGCACCACCACCAGCCCGCCGGTCATGTACTCGCAGCCGTGGTCGCCCACGCCTTCGACCACCGTGATGCCGCCGCTGTTGCGGATGGCGAACCGCTCGCCGGCCCTGCCGTTGAAGAAGGCCCGCCCGGAGGTCGCCCCATAGAGGCAGACGTTGCCGACGATGACCTGCTCCTCGGGCCGGAACGGCGCGCCCTCGGGCGGCCGCACCGCCACGATACCGCCGCAGAGGCCCTTGCCCACGTAGTCGTTGGCGTCCCCCGAAAGCTCCAGGGTCATGCCCGGCGACGCGAAGGCCCCGAAGCTCTGGCCGGCGGAACCGGCGGCCTGGATGCGGATGCTGTCCTCGGGGAGGCCGGTGGCGCCGAAGCGGCGGGCGATCTCGCCGCTGAGCATGGACCCGGTGGCCCGGTCGCTGTTGCGGATCCGCGTCTGGAGCACGACCCGGGCGCCCGCCTCCAGGGCCGGCTGGCTCTTGGCGATCAGCACCAGGTCCAGAACCTCGTCGAGCTTGTGGTCCTGGAACAGGACGCTGGCGCCGGCATCCTTGGCGACCCGCATGGGCCGGTGCAGGATCTCCGAGCAGTCCACCTTGCGGGCCTTGGGATTGAGGCCGTGCTTGCGGGGCTGGATGCACTCCTGCCGGCCGACCATCGCCTGGACGGTCCGGAAGCCGAGGCTGGCCATCAGGCCGCGCAGTTCCTCGGCGACGTAGAAGAAGTAGCGGATCACGTGCTCGGGGGTGCCGGAGAACTTCCTGCGCAGCTCCGGATCCTGGGTGGCCACGCCCACCGGGCAGGTGTTCAGGTGGCACTTGCGCATCATGATGCAGCCCGAGGCGATCAGCGGCGCGGTGGCGAAGCCGAATTCCTCGGCGCCGAGCAGGGCGGCGATGGCCACATCCCGGCCGGTGTTGAGCTTGCCGTCGGCCTGGAGCACCGCCCGCGAGCGCAGGTTGTTCATGACCAGCACCTGGTGGGCCTCGGCGAGCCCCAGCTCCCAGGGCACCCCGGCATGGTGGATGGCGGTGAGCGGGGACGCCCCGGTGCCGCCGCTGTCGCCGCTGATGAGCACCGCGTCGGCATGGGCCTTGACCACGCCGGCGGCGATGGTCCCGACCCCGGCCTCCGACACCAGCTTGACGCTGATCCGGGCCCGGGGATTGACGTTCTTGAGGTCGAAGATGAGCTGGGCCAGGTCCTCGATGGAGTAGATGTCGTGGTGGGGCGGGGGCGAGATCAGGGTCACCCCGGGCATGCTGTGGCGGACCCGGGCGATGGTGACATCGACCTTGCCGCCGGGGAGCTGGCCGCCTTCCCCGGGCTTGGCGCCCTGGGCCATCTTGATCTGGATCTCGTCGGCGTCGACCAGGTACTCGGCCGTGACCCCGAACCGGCCCGAGGCCACCTGCTTGATCCGGCTGCGCCGGCTGTCGCCGTTGGCGTCGGGCTTGAAGCGGGCCGGGTCCTCGCCGCCTTCGCCGGTGTTGGAGCGCCCGCCGATCCGGTTCATGGCGATGGCCATGTTCTCGTGGGCCTCCTTGGAGATGCTGCCGAACGACATGGCCCCGGTGGCGAAGCGCTTGACGATGTCGGCGGCCGGCTCAACCTCCGCCAGCGGCACGGGGGTCCCGGACGGGATCAGGTCCCAGAGGCCGCGCAGGGTGCCGGGAAATTCCGGGTGGTCGTTCACCAGCCGGGCGAACTCCTCGTAGCTGGCGGCATCCTCCAGCCGCACGGCCTTCTGCAGGGTGGCGATGGTCTGCGGGTTCCAGATGTGCCGCTCGCCGCCGGCGCGGTACTGGAAATGGCCGCCCTGCTCCAGCACCTCGGGCGGATCCGGGGCGAAGGCGCGGGCGTGGCGGTCGATGGTCTCCTCGGCCAGGTCGCGCAGGCCGATGCCCCGGACCCGGGAGGCGGTGCCGGTGAAGTACTCGTCGATCACGAACTGGTCGATGCCGATGGCCTCGAAGATCTGCGCCCCCTGGTAGCTGGAGAGGGTGCTGATGCCCATCTTGGACATCGTCTTGAGCAGGCCCTTCTTGAGCGCCTTGAGGTAGTTGGCGGTGGCCTTGGCGGGGCCGGGGGCGCCCGGCATCTCATGGCTCCGGCACATCGCCTCGAGGGTGGCGATGGCCAGGTACGGGTTCACCGCGCCCGCCCCGTAGCCCAGGAGGAGGGCCATGTGGTTGACTTCCCGCGGTTCGCCCGACTCGACCACCAGGCCGACCCGGACCCGGGTGCCTTCCCGGATGAGGTGGTGGTGGACCGCGGCGGTGGCCAGCAGGGAGGGGATCGGCACGCGCCGGTCGTCGGCGCCCCGGTCGCTGAGGATCAGGATGCTGAAGCCGTCGGCGATGCACCGGCTCGCGGCCCGGCACAGGGTCCGCAGGGCCTCGTAGAGCGCCCGCTCCGGATCGCCTTCGGGGCGGAACAGCATGGGCAGGGTGGCGCTGCGGAAATCGGAAAGGGGGTTGGCCCGCAGCTTGGCCAGGTCCTCGTTGGAGAGGAACGGCTGGGGCAGTTCGAGCATGCGGCACTGGCGCGGGGTCTCCTCCATGAGGTTGCCCTCGCCGCCCACGCAGCTCACCGCGGACATGACGATCTCCTCGCGGAGCGGATCGATGGGCGGGTTGGTGACCTGGGCGAAGTGCTGCTTGAAGTAGCGGAACAGCGGCTGCGGATGCTCCGAGAGCACCGCCAGGGGGATGTCCACCCCCATCGAGCCCACCGGCTCCTCGCCGCCCACGCCCATGGGCCCCAGGATCAGCCGCAGGTCCTCCTCGTAGTAGCCGAAGGCCTGCTGCAGCCGGGGCAGCTCGGCTTCCCCGACCGGGTTCTGGACGGGTGCCTCGGGAAGGGACGAAAGGTCGATCTTGTTCTGGGCCAGCCACTCCGCATAGGGCTTGCGGGTGGCCACCTGGTGCTTGATCTCCTCGTCGGAGACGATCCGGCCCTCCTCCACATCGACCAGGAACATCTTTCCGGGCTGCAGCCGGCCCTTCTGGACCACCCGCGCGGGCTCCAGGTCGAGCACGCCGAACTCGCTGGCCAGCACCACCAGGCCGTCGGCGGTGACCAGCCACTTGGCCGGGCGCAGGCCGTTGCGGTCCAGGGTTGCGCCGATGATCCGGCCGTCGGTGAAGGCGAGGGCGGCCGGGCCGTCCCAGGGCTCCAGGAGGCAGCCGCTGTATTCGTAGAAGGCCTTCTTCTCCGGCGACATGTCCGGATCGTGGCTCCAGGCCTCCGGCACCAGCATCATCATGACCTGGGGCAGGCTGCGGCCGCTGCCCAGGTGCAGGAAGTCCACCACCTGGTCCAGGGCCTGGGAATCGGAGGCGTCAGGCCGGGCGATCGGCCGGAAATCCTCCACGGTGCCCTTGCTGAACGCGGAACTGGCGAGCAGGGCCTCCCGGGCCGACATCCAGGCCAGGTTGCCGCGCAGGGTGTTGATCTCGCCGTTGTGCGCCAGCAGCCGGTACGGGTGGGCCCGCTTCCAGCTGGGGAAGGTGTTGGTGGAAAATCTCGAATGGACCAGGGCCAGCTTGCTCACGCAGCGCGGATCGGCCAGGTCCGGGTAGAAGGCCGCCACCTGCTCGGCCAGCATCAGGCCCTTGTAGACGATCGTCAAGGACGAGCAGGAGCAGACGTAGAAGTTGTCGAACTTGGCGTTGCGCCCGGCCTGCTTGCGGATGGTGCAGAGCACGGCCTCGAACGACGCCGCCGCGCACTGGCGGCCGATGAACAGCTGGCGCACCGAGGGCATCGAATCCCGCGCCGACGGGCCCAGGGCCGAGACGTCCACCGGCGGGGTGCGCCAGCCGATGACGGTCTGCCCGTAGTGCATCACCGCCGCCTCCAGGATCGCCTGGTGGTGCCGGCATTCGGCCGGGTCCTGGGAGAAGAAGCACATGGCCACGGCGTAGTCGCCGGGCGCCGGCAGGGAGATCCCCTCGGCCGCCATCTCGGCCCGGAACAGCGGATCGGGGATCTGCAGCAGGATCCCGGCGCCGTCCCCGGTCAGCGGATCGCTGCCGGCCGCGCCCCGGTGGGTCAGGTTCTCCAGGATCTCCAGCCCCTTGGCGACGATGTCGTGGCTGGCCTGGCGGCTCAGGGTGGCGACGAAGCCCAGGCCGCAGGCGTCGTGTTCGAAGGCTGGATCGTAGAGTCCCTGGCGGGGTGGCAGCGGCATTATCGGCATCCTTTGGCTCGGGCGGATCGGGGACCCTTGCCCATCTCCAAATCTACTAAACGCGCGGCCCGGGCGCCGGTCTGGCGTGCAGTATTGGGAATGGTAATAGTCCGATTCACTGGGAAACCACCTGTTCTGGACCGTGAACCCCGGTCGGCTGCTACACCGCTCGGGGGGACCGGGGGCGGGAGACCTGACCCCCTATGGCACAAGAGTTTATGTTAAATTCACAGGAATGAAGCATAATTTTGAATATATGTAATATAATTTTAAAAGTTTTAATATAATGCAATTCGGATCGCCACCGGACCGATTGGGATTTCCAACCTTCCTTCCGGCACCCTATACTTTCCCCATCACGCGACAATCCCGGCCGGGCGAGGAAAGGGCTCATGCTCTCCGATAAACCCCAGAAAATGCGGATCCAGGGGCACGACCTGGCCTACCATCGCCATGGCCAGGGCCCGCCCCTGCTCCTGGTGCACGGCATCACCACCTATTCGTTCATCTGGCAGAAGCTCCTGGCCGGATTGGCCCGGAGCCGCGAGGTCGTGGCCGTGGACCTCCTGGGCTGCGGCGATTCGGACATGCCGCTGGACGTGAGCTACGGCATCACCGCCCAGGTGGCCCGCCTGGAGGCGCTCACCCAGGCCCTGGGCTGGGGGCCGTTCGCCATGGTGGGCCACGACATCGGCGGCGGCATCGTCCAGCGCTTCGCGGTCGACCATCCGGGAAGGCTCACCCACGCGGGCGTGGTCAACGGCGTGGCCTACGATTTCTGGCCGGTGCAGCCGATCATCGCCATGCGCACGCCGATCATCCGCCAGCTGGCCATGGCCACCCTCGATCTGGGCGCCTTCAAACTGATCATCAAGCGCGGCCTGTACCACCCGGACCGGGTCGACGAGCAGCTGATGGCCGATTTCTGGAAGCCCATGCGCACCCGGGCCGGCCGCAAGGCCTTCCTGCACTTCGCCGAATGCCTCGACAACCGCGACCTCACCTCGATCGCCGGCGGCCTCCGGGCCACGAGGATCCCCTTCCTGGTCGTGCGCGGTACGGAGGACGTCTACCTGAGCGCCGAGATCGCGCACAAGCTGGCCCGGGAGATCCCCGGCAGCCGCCTGGTGGAGATCCCGGAGGCCGGCCACTTCATCCAGGAGGACCAGCCCGGGCGGCTGCTGCAGGAACTCCAGGCCTTCCTGGGCGACTGAGCCATGACCCCCGATCCCGAATCCAGCGCGGACCTGCGCGACCGCCTCCGGGTCCTGGAGCGGGAGAACGACCTCCTCACCGAGCGGGCCGAGGAGATCACCCTGCTCGGGCTGGTGGCCGAGCAGGTGGAATCCGCCCATGATCCCGCCGCCCTGCTCGACTCGGTCCTGGAGCGGGTCTGCGTCCTCAAGAGCATCCCCTACGGAGCCTGCCTGTTCGGCCATCGCGGTGCCTTGGCCGCGGACCCGGCCTACCATGCCCGCAGGATGGAAGGCGGCCCGGGCCTGGACCGGTTCCAGCTCCGCCCGGACGAGGCCTGGCCGCCGCTCCGGGCCCGGGTGCTGGCGGCCCCCGAGCTGGCCGGGGTGTTCGAGGTCCTGGCGATCGCCAGCCCCGGACTGGCGCCCACCGCCCTGGCCCTGGTCCCGCTGCGGGTGGGGCCGGACTCCGACGGCTGCCTTCTGTTCGCCGACGACCGCCGAGGGCCCGCCGAACTCGGCCACCTGGTGCCCCTCCTGGAGCGGGTCGCGGAGCTGGTCAAGGCGCAGCTGATGAACCTGGCGCTGATCGGCGCCCTGCAGGAACTGGCCGGGGACCTGGACCGCAAGGTGGCCGAACGGACCCGCGAACTCAGCCGCAGCGAGGCGCGCTACCGGATCCTGTTCCAGCACGTCCCGGACGGCATCCTGCTGGTGGACGCCGACAGCGAAGGCACCCTCGGCCGGATCGAGGACGCCAACGAGGTGGCCGCCGAGCTCCACGGCTACAGCCTCGGGGAACTGCGCCGGATGGATCTGGATTCGCTCCGCGGCCAGGGCCAGGGCGGGCCGCTGGAGGCCTTCGAGTCCCGGGTCTGGCGGCTGCGCCCGGGCGAGACGGTCCGGGAGGAGCTGGAGCACCGGCACAAGGACGGCACCACCTTCCCGGTCGAGGCGATCGGCACCCTGGTGCGGGTCCATGAGCACCAGTACCTGCTCGGCTTCTTCCGGGACCTCCGGGAACGCAAGCAGGCCGAGCAGGCCATGCTGGCCGCCCAGCGGGCCGAGAGCCTCGGCCTGCTCGCCGGCGGGATCGCCCACGACTTCAACAACCTGCTGACCGCCATCATCGGCCAGACCAGCCTGGTCCTGGACCGGCAGGGGCACGGGTTCCGGGATCGGGACAACCTGGAAAAGGTCCTGGACGCCGCCGAACGGGCCGCGACCCTCACCCGGCAGATGCTGGCCTACTCCGGCCGGGGCAAGTTCACGCTGGAGCCCGTCCAGCTGAACCAGGTGATCCGCGACAACCTGCGCATCCTGGAAGCCGCCGCCCCCAAGCAGGTCCTGTTCGAAGTGGACCTGGAGGAGGGCCTCCCGCCCGTGACCGGGGACCTGAGCCAGCTGCAGCAGGTGGTCATGAACCTGGTGATCAACGGGTTCGAAGCCATCGGCTCCGCCCCCGGGCGGGTCACCGTCCGCACCCGGTCCGAGTCCATCGCCCGGCCCGGCGGGCCCCTGGCGCCCGGGGCCTATATCGCCATCGAGGTGGCCGACACCGGCTGCGGCATGAGCGAGGCGGTCCGCGTCCGGATGTTCGAGCCGTTCTTCACCACCAAGGAGAAGGGCCACGGCCTGGGCCTCTCCGCGGTGCAGGGGATCATCCGCGGCCACCGGGGCAGCCTGACGGTCGCGAGCGCCGAAGGCCGGGGCACCACCTTCCGGATCCTCCTGCCCGCGGGCGGTCTGGAACTTCCGGTGGCCGGCCTGCCCGCCGCCCAGGTCGGCGCCGACGGGCCCCGGGTCGTGCTGGCCATCGACGACGAGAGCTACATGCTGGACGTCATCCGCGACAGCCTCGAGGCCGCCGGCCACACCGCCCTGCTGGCCGGCAGCGGCGAGGACGGCCTGGAGCTGCTGGGGGCCCGGGGCAAGGGCCTCGACCTCATCCTCCTGGATCTCTCCATGCCCGGCATGGGCGGCCCCGAGACCCTGCGCCGCATCCGCGCCGTCGATCCGGACATCCCCGTGGTGCTGACCTCCGGCTTCGCCGAAGAGGAAGCCGCGGCCCAGCTGGAGGGCATGGCCACCGCCGGCTTCCTGCAAAAACCCTACCGGGCGCGGACCCTGATCGAGCTGGTGGAGTCCCTGCCGGGGCGGAGCGGCCCGGCCTAGCCCCGGAGGCTGCCGAAACGGAGGGCGTATTCCCGCGTGAATTCCGCGCCCAGGAAGAAAATCTGGGCGGAGTAGTAGACCCATATCAGCAGCACCGCCAGGGACCCGGCCGCCCCGAAACTGGTGTTGATCGCGCCGCTGCGCAGGTAGGCGGCGATGCCGTACTCGCCCAGGCTGAACAGGGCGGCCGTGATGAGCGCCCCGATGGCCACGTCCCGCCAGGACAGTTTCACCTCCGGCAGCATCTTGTAGACCACCGCGAACAGGCAGGCGATGACCACGAACGTGAAGGCGGTGGACAGGCCACTGAAGATCCAGAGGGATCCGGCCCAGAAACCGGCCAGCAGCGCCAGGCACGTGTTCACCATCAGGGAGGTCAGCAGCAGGAAGGACAGGGTCAGCACCAGGCCGAAGGAGAGCAGCCGGGCCCGCAGCAGCGCCAGCAGGCCGGTGGGCACGGGCGCATGGCGCCTCCAGATCTCGTCCAGGCTGTCCTTCAGCTCGGCGAACAGGCTGGTGGCGCCCACCGCCAGCAGGACCAGGGCGAGGGCGGTGGCGCCGCCGCCGGAGGGCATCCGGGCGCCCGCCGCCAGGTTCTGGAGGGCGGCGGCGCCGGCGGGGCCCACCAGGGTCTTCAGCTGCGCGGAGATCGCCCCCTGGGCGACCTGGGCGCCCAGCAGATGGCCGGCGACCGTGAGGACCAGCACCAGGATCGGGGCCATCGAGAACAGCGTGTAGAAGGCCAGGGCCGCGGCCTTGCTGGAGGCCCGGTGGGTGAGGCAGGCCTTGAACGCGGCCAGGAACAGCCCGCCGATGGCCCTGGCTGACTGTCCCATCACCGGCACCTCCCCGGACTTGAGGCTACACCGGAGTTCAGGCCGGGCGCGGCGCCCGACGGAATTTCCGCACCAGCAGCGGCACCAGGAACATCGCGCCGAGCACCACCGCCACGGTGATGTTGGGATCCTTGATGTAGGCGTTCAGGCGCAGGGTGGCCACGGCCAGGACGGCGTAGTAGAGCATGTCGCCGGCGATGGCGAAGGCCCAGCCCATCAGGAAGCCGTGCCCGGCGGCCATGGCCGAGGCGCGGCCGGTCATGGGGTCCACCCCGAAGGCGATCAGCACCAGCGCCACGGGGCCCGCGCCGGCGCCAGTGAAGTGGGCGGCGCTGCGGGCCATGGCGGCCTGGGCCACCGCGCCCAGGCGGGCCAGGAACGGGACCCGGCCCCCCAGCCGCACCAGCAGCCGCAGCACCGGCTCGAAAGCCAGGGCCAGCATCAGGTCCGAAAGCAGGTATAGGCCGGCGGTCAGGGGCCAGGCCAGGCCATGGGCCCGGGCCAGCAGCACCCCGGCCGGGATGCCGCCGCCGACCGGCAGGAGGAACAGCAGGAGCACCGGCAGCATGGGGGCCTCAGGCCGGGCGGGGCGCGAACATGATGATGGCCATGCCGGCCAGGGCCACCGCCACGCCCAGGAGGTCCCAGCGGGTCGGGCGGATCCCGTCCACCGCCCAGAGCCAGCCCAGGGCGACCGAGATGTAGACCCCTCCATAGGCCGCGTAGACCCGTCCCGCGGCCTCCGGATGCAGGCTGAGCAGGAAGGCGAAGAGAGCCAGGCTGGCGGCGGCCGGGAGGAGGTACCAGGCCGGTCCGCCCTTGCGCAGCCAGAGGTAGGGCAGGTAGCAGCCGAGGATCTCCGCGAGGGCGGTGCCGGCGAACAGGGCGAAGGTCTTCAGGATCTGGGCCATCTGGCTATCTTAGGGTGCAATCGGCGGGCCCGGGCCCGGAACGGCATTTATAGGGGACGTTTCGGGTAGCATTCGCAAGCCAACCGCGGTTTTCCGGGATGGATTTATAAAGTCCCCGGAAAAGGTTTTTTTGTCTGCGGATCCCGGAGAACTCAACGTAGAATGCCTGACACGGACAGGAGGGTTCATGCCCAGATATATGTGGAGTCCAGACTGGGATACCGGCGATGCGGTCATCGACGGCCAGCATCAGGCCCTGTTCCAGCAGCTGGAGAAGCTGACGGACGAGATCACCGCCGAAAGCGGCAGCCTGGGCCGGGAACGGGCGATCGCCAAGCTGGAGCGCCACATCGCCGACCATTTCGAGCAGGAGCAGGAGCGCATGGAGCAGACCCACTACCCGGGCCTGGGCCAGCACATCACGCTCCACAAGGACATGCTGATCCAGCTCGAGGCGATGGTGGTGGCGCACCTGCGCGATCCGGAGGGCACCCCCTTCGACCTGATGAACTTCATCACCACCTGGCACCTGAAGCACATCGCCCAGGAAGACAAGAAGTTCGCGGACTACCTCAAGACCCAGGGATAGCCGGGCGGCGCGGGCGGATTTTGCGCTTGCGTCCCAATCGCACAGATGGCATATGATGGGTGAAAGGTAAACCTTTCATGCCTCTCTTGCCCGGCACTCGGCTCGGCCCCTATGAGATCCTCGCCCCCCTGGGGGCGGGCGGCATGGGCGAGGTCTACAAGGCCCGCGACACGCGCCTGGACCGGCTGGTGGCCGTGAAGGTGCTGCCCGAGCACCTCGCCCGGGACCCCGAGGCCCTGGCCCGGTTCGAGCGGGAGGCCAAGGCGGTGGCCGCCCTCAACCACCCGAACATCGTCGGCATCTTCGATTTCGCCACCCACGGGGAGACCGTCTGCGTGGTGGCCGAACTGCTGGAGGGCGAAGTCCTGCGGGCCCGCCTCAAGGAAGGGCCGGTCAGCCCCCGGAGGGCCACCGAGCTGGCCGTGCAGATGGCCCAGGGCCTGGCCGCGGCCCACGGCAAGGGCGTCGTGCACCGGGACCTGAAGCCCGACAACCTGTGGATCACCCGCGACGGCCGGCTCAAGATCCTGGATTTCGGCCTGGCCAAGCAGATGGCCGCGCCGGCCCCGGCCGGCCTCACCGAGGCCCTCAGCCAGGGCCTGCACACCGAGGCCGGGATGATCCTGGGCACCCTGGGCTACATGAGCCCCGAGCAGGTCCGCGGCGAGGCCGTCGACGCCCGCGCCGACCTGTTCAGCTTCGGCGCCGTGCTGTTCGAGATGCTCACCGGCCGCCGGGCCTTCGCCGGGGCTTCCGCGGCCGACACCATGGCGGCGATCCTCAAGGAGGATCCACCTGAACTGGACGACACCAGCCGGCCCATCCCGCCCGGGCTGCGCCGGATCGTCGACCGCTGCCTGGAGAAGACCCCGGCCCGGCGCTTCCAGAATGCCGAGGACCTGGCCTTCGCCCTGGAGAACCTGGCCACCGGCAGCGACGCCCCGGCCCCGTTCAGCGCCCCCTTCGCGCCCCAGAACCGGCGCGCCACCTGGCTGTGGGGGGCCGTGGCCGCCGCCGGCGCCGTCCTGGCGGTCCTGGGCGGCTGGGCCCTGCGCGGCGGAGCGCCGGAGCCGCCCGGCTTCACCCGCCTGACCTTCGTGCCGGGCACCATCGAGACCGCCCGGTTCGGCCCGGACGGCCGCACCGTGTACTTCTCCGAGCGGATCGCCGGCGGCCGGCCGGAACTCTACGTCCTCGCCCCCGGCTCGACCGAGCCCCGCCCCCTGGGCATCAAGGACGCCCTGCTGCTGGGGGTCTCGGCCAACAATGACCTGGCCTTCATCCGCGAACCCAGCCTGACCACCTCCGGCCGCTACCGGGGCACCCTCGCCCAGACCCCGGGCGGCGGCGGCGGCGCCCTGCGGGAGCTGCAGGAGGACATCTCCGAGGCGGCCTGGGACGGGGCCGGCATGGCCACCCTGAGCGTCGACGCCGAGTTCCGCTCCCGCCTGGAATTCCCGGCCGGCACGGTGCTGTTCCAGGGATCCTCGGACAACCGCTACTTCAGCAATCTGCGGCTCAGCCCGGATGGCGCCCGCCTGGCGGCGGTGGACGCCGACGCCGTGGCCCGCGCGCAGGTCGTCGTGTTCGACCGCTCCGGCCACCGGAAGGTCCTGTTCACCAAGCTCGGCGACGCCATCGGCGACACCCTCACGGGGCTGGCCTGGGGACCCGGCGGCGAGCTCTGGTGCTCCGAGCTCCAGGGCGACCAGACCGCCCTCTGGGCCGTGTCCGGGAGCGGCCGGCGCCGGCCTCTTTGGCGCAGCGCCGGAGCCTACCAGCTGCAGGACGTGTCCGCCGACGGCCGGGTGCTGATGGCCCTGCACCAGAGCCGCTGGACGGTGCTGGCCCAGCGGGCCGGGGAGGCCCAGCCGCGGGACCTCTCCATCCTGGGCAGCACCCAGGCCGTGGGCCTGAGCGCCGACGGCCGCAAGGCCCTGCTGCTGGAATCCACCAGCGTGGACGGCGGGACCAGCCGGGACGGCGTCTACCTCCGGCCCCTGGACGGCGGCCCCCCGGTCAAGCTGGGCATCGGCAACGCCGAGACCCTGTCGGCCGACGGCCGCTGGGTCAACGTGGTCATGCCGCCCCTGCCCGCCCGGGAGCTGGACCCGGCCTGGCTGGCGGCCGTGAAAGCTGCCGGCTTGGCCGCCCAGGACCTGGAGGATGTGGACAAGCGCAACAACTTCGCCCTCTTCATACCCACCGGCCTCGGCCGGCCGTTCGCACTGGCCATGCCGCCGGGTTCCACCATCTCCGGGTACAGCCACCTCCTGCCCGATGGCCAGCGGGCGGTGGCCCTGGCCTCGTCCCAGGGCAAGGCCCACTGGTTCCTCCTGGACCGCAACGGCGGCGCCCCGAAGACCGTCACCCGGGAGGGCCTGGGCAACTCCTGGGTCAGCCTGGCCCCGATCTCCCCGGACGGCACTCGCCTGATCGTCGCCGGCAACCGCAAGGAATGGTTCGTCCAGCCCGTGGCCGGCGGCGAGGCCCAACCCATCCGCGGCATGCTGCCGCTGGAGCGGGTCGTGGGCTGGGCCGCGGACGGCAGGGCCGTGTTCGTCCGCCCCGAACTGTCCGTGCTGCCCGTGGTCCTCACCCGCCTGGACCTGGCCAGCGGCGCCCGGACCCGGATCGCCGCGTTCACGCCGGCCGACCCGGCCGGGCACCTCCAGGCGAGGGGCGTGTTCGTCTCGCCCGACGCCCGGGCCTTCCTCCTGACCTACCAGAAGAAGCTGAGCGAGCTTTATCTGGTCGAGGGGCTGCGCTGAGCGTCGGCTCGAAATGGTAGTAAATTAGTCACATTTTAATATATTTTTGCAAGCTTCCGGCCTGCCCCGGCTATTATCGACCCATGCATCTTCAATCCTTGGCTTTGGTCGACATCTGCCCTGCGCAGGAGGTGAAACCGTGAACGCCCTGACCCTCGTGTTCGTCACGCTGTGCATCTTCGCACTGGCGTACCGGTACTACGGAATCTTCCTGGCCACGAAGGTCCTGAACGTCGACGGCGACCGCACCACCCCCGCGGTCGCCATGGCCGACGGGCACGACTACCACAAGACCAACAAGTTCGTCCTGTTCGGCCATCACTTCGCGGCCATCGCCGCCGCCGGTCCCCTGCTCGGGCCGGTGCTCGCCGCGCAGTTCGGCTGGCTCCCCGGGACCCTGTGGATCATCATCGGCTGCGTGCTGGGCGGCGCCGTCCACGACATGGTCGTGCTGTTCGCTTCGGTTCGCTACAAGGGCAAGAGCCTGGCCCACATCGCCGAGAACGAGATCGGCCAGCGGGCCGGCACCGTGGCCGGCTTCGCGATCCTGTTCATCCTCATCCTGACCCTCGCCGGCCTCTCCATCGGCGTGGTCAACGCCCTGTTCAACAGCCCCTGGGGCACCTTCACGGTGCTGATGACCATGCCGATCGCCCTCTACATGGGCGTGCACATGTACATCCTGCGCAAGGGCGATGTCCTGGGCGCCAGCATCATCGGGGTGGCGGCGCTGTTCCTGACCCTGCTGGCCGGGCCCTACGTGGCGGCCAATCCCACCCTGGCGCGCTGGCTCACGCTCAGCAAGAACCAGCTGGGCATCATCATCCCGGCCTACGGCTTCATCGCCTCGGCCCTGCCCGTGTGGCTCCTGCTCTGCCCCCGGGACTACCTGTCCACCTACCTGAAGCTGGGCGTCATCATCATGCTGGTCGGCGGCATCGCCTGGGTCCACCCGACCCTGGTCAACGCGCCGGTCACCCAGTACATCCACGGCGGCGGCCCGATCATCCCCGGCACCGTCTACCCGTTCATCTTCATCACCATCGCCTGCGGCGCCCTGAGCGGCTTCCACGCCATCATCGGCACCGGCACCACCCCCAAGATGATCGCCAGCGAGAAGGACATCCTGTTCGTGGGCTACGGCGCCATGCTGGTGGAGGGCGTGGTGGCCATCATGGCCCTGATCGCCGCCAGCGTCCTGATGCCCGCCGACTACTTCGCCATCAACGCCGTGCCCAAGGCCTACGCCGCCCTGCACATGACCCCCATCCACCTGCCGGCCCTGGGCCAGGCGGTGGGCGAGCAGCTCCAGGGCCGCCCCGGCGGCGCCGTGTCACTGGCCGTGGGCATGTCCTACATCTTCTCCTCGATCCCCTTCATGAAGCACCTGGCCGCCTACTGGTACCACTTCGCTATCATGTTCGAGGCGGTCTTCATCCTCACCGCCGTCGACACCGGCACCCGGGTCGGCCGCTACATGCTCCAGGAGATGCTGGGCAAGGTCTGGCCCCGCTTCGACGAGAAGAAGTGGATGCCCGGCATCATCATCACCAGCCTGGCCTTCACCGGCGCCTGGGGCTACCTGGTCTACACCGGCGACATCTCCACCATCTGGCCCCTGTTCGGCATGGCCAACCAGCTCCTGGCCACCTGCGCCCTGATCGTCGGCACCACCATGCTGATCCGCCACGGCAAGGCCCGCTACGCCTGGACCACCGCGGCCCCGGGCCTGTTCATGGTCCCGGTCACCTTCATGGCCGGGGTCCAGAACATCCTGTACAACTACCTGCCCAAGGGATTGTGGCTGCTGGTGGCGTTCTCGGTGGTGCTCATGCTGCTCATGGCCGTCGTCTTCGTGGAGGCCTTCATCAAGTGGTACCAGCTCCTGCGGATCCACGAACTGATCGCCGACCGCCACGGCGAGATGGTCCTGCTCGAAACGGAGGAATAGCCTGGCAGCTTCAAATCTTTTCTCGGCGAACCTCGGCCACCTCGGCCATAGGCTATTGGCTTTTCTAGGATGTTGGTACCCGCATAGGGCGTGTTTTCAAAGCTTGGATAGGTATGGCTTATTCCCGATCGTATCGGAGCATGCCGCATTCGAATGGGCATTGCTTTGGCCGCGACCGTCTCGTAAGCAACGCATCGACTCATGCGAGAACTAATTAGAAGTGGTAACAAAACCATAGCGTTCCGGCCTGCCGGTGGTTGAGCCGAGTTATCGTCGTTGGCCGTTCATCTGACCTCTTTCATCCCTTTCCATCCCCGTCCATCCCCGTGCATCCCCGGCAGAACCTTGCGCGGGTGTGTCGGCACGTAGGGATCAGGGGACTGCATGGCCATCCAGGATCCGCTTACCGGCCTCATCATCGGCTGCTGCTTCAAGGTTGCCAACGAACTTGGCAACGGGTTCGTGGAGAAGGTGTATGAGAATGCCTTGGCCCACGAGCTGCGAAAAGCCAAGGCCAAGGTGGTCCAGCAGCAGGGGATCGAGGTCTTCTACGATGGGGTGAACGTCGGGAACTACGAGGCCGATCTCATCGTCGAAGGCCGAGTCATCGTCGAGGTGAAGGCAGTCCGGGAATTGGACGATGCCTTCATCGCCCAGTGTCTCAATTACATGAAGGCGACCCGCATTGAGACTTGCCTTCTGGTCAATTTCGGGAAGGCGAGGGTTCAAGTGCGACGGTTGGGAATGACGCGAGGCCCGGCTGCAGGGGAGGTAGAACTGGAGGTCAAGGACGTCCAGTAACCTGCTTGCGGCAAGCCCAAGGGTGGAATTGGCCGGGGATGCACGGGGATGGACGGGGATGGAAAGGGATGAAAAGCAGTCAGCCCAGAGCCGAATAGCAGATCATGCAAGCTGCAAGCTTCAGGAAGGCCAGGTGGATATCCGCCCGACGTTCGTAGCGCACGGTGAGCCGCTTGAAGTGCCGGAACCAGGCGAAGGTCCGCTCCACAACCCAGCGGTGCTTCCCCAGCTTCTCCGCCGTTTCGACGCCACGCCGCGCAATCCTAGATAGGATGCCCCGGACCTTGCAGGCAATCCGGCATCGCCGAAAGTCGTAGGCTTTGTCCGCATGCAGCTTCCGGAATCGGTGCCGTGGCCTCCCCCTGCCATGGCGCACTCCAGGAACCGCATCGATCAATTCCTCGAAGGGAACGGAGTCATGCTGGTTCGCAGGCCCGACCAGCACGGCCATTGGAATGCCGTTGGCATCGGTAATCAGGTGGTGCTTGGTGCCGTTCTTGCCTCGATCAGTCGGATTCGGGCCGATCGCTTCGCCCCCCTTTTTGCCCTGATGCTCGATGCATCCAGGGCCCCCCGTTCCCAATCAATCCTGCCGGCATCGTTCAACTCTTCAAGCAGGACCCGATGCAGTTCCTCCCAAACCCCAAGGCCGTGCCACTCCTGGAGCCGCCGCCAGCAGGTCATTCCGCTGCCGCACCCCATCTCCTTGGGCAAGTCCGCCCAACGAATGCCCGTCTTCAGGACAAAGAGGATCCCGCGCAAGGCATTCTGATTGGCCACTGGAGGCCGCCCCCCCTTCGGCTTCGGCGTGGGTGGCGGTAGAAGGGGTTGGATGCGTTCCCAAAGCTCAGAGGGCAAGATATCTCGGGCCATCCAAGTACACTATGCACCTTTTTGTTGAGGTACAAGGGGTTTTGTTACCACTTCTTAACGAGACAATCTGCGGTCAATGTCGCCATTGTTGTCCTTGTTTCCCTTGTTGGGTTTTGCCTGATCCTGATTCCATTCCTGACCGTTTTTGGCCTTCTCGGTGCAACCCGCGTGCACCCGCATTGACTTTATCTCAAGCTCCATTCAGCCCCATGCCAGGTCGTACAAGGTTTTTCGGTTCCTCACGGATTTGAGTGAAGAACCCGTTTTTCTCAGGGGCGATAATCCCTGTTACGCAGGGCCTGCGATGGTTTCTTACCACCCCTTATTCAATCACATTGACGTGGGAGGTTCGTTCAAGCTGCCCTGGATGACTTGTATGTATATGTAAACAGGGGGTTGCCGTTTGTGGCATGCAATCCGCTTATCTCTGCCCGCGGGGACCTCGGCCTCAGGATGGCCGGCAACCCATGCGGCACCCGGGAATACAGGGCGATCGTCACCCCTTCGGAGGAAAAAAATGAAGCTGTTCATGCTGCTTGGTGTCTTCCTCGTAGGGGTGGGCATCATCGCCTTCGCCTACCAGGGCATCACCTACACAACCCATGAAAAGGTTGTCGATATCGGTGCACTTCAAATCACCACCGAAAAGAAGAACACGATCCCCCTGACCCCGGTCGTGGGCGTGCTGGCCCTGGTGGGTGGCGGCCTAATCCTGGTATTTGGACGCAAGGGTTACTGAGCCCCGGCCCGATGAACCTGGCCGGTTGGCGCAGGTCGCACGCCCTTCCCTTCCAGGGTATGATCAGAAGCCAAACCAATCCCTTTTGCGAAGGGAGATGGATATGCCGGACATCCTTCACCGCGTTGGTATCGATGCTTCCCCTGGGAAGGTATTCGAGGCGCTCACCACGCTCCATGGACTCCAGAACTGGTGGGTCGGAGAAACCTCGGGCGATACCACGGTGGGAGGAATCATCAACTTCGGTTTCTGCCGGATGACCGTGGTTGAAGCCAGGCCCGGATCCCTGGTCCACTGGCGGTGCACCTCGGGCCCGGACGAATGGATCGGGACCGAAGTCCTTTTCCGCCTGGAATGGAAGGAGAACCAGACGTTCATCCTGTTCAATCACTCAGGCTGGCGGGAGCCCATCGAGTTCATGCACCATTGCAGCACCAAATGGGCGACCTTCCTGCTCAGCCTGCGGGACTGGCTGGAAACGGGAAAGGGGCGCCCCGCTCCCCATGACTTGAAGATCCATATCGGCGATTAGCTCAACCTTTCTTCGCGGGTGGGTCGATGGACTCCGGGACTCGCCCGGGAGAGCTTTTCGGGTGCTCATGCGGTCTGGGCTCCCAGAGTTCGATCTTGGTGCCGTCCGGATCCAGGATCCAGGCGAAACGGCCGTTCGGGTCCTGGTCCTCCCGCTTGAGGATTTCCACCCCCTTGGCCCGAAGCCGGGCCAGGAAGGCGTCAAGGTCGTCAACCGTGAAATTCAACATGAACTCCCGGGTCGAAGGCGCGAAATAACCGGTTTTCGTGGAGAAAGCGTTCCAGACCGCATGGGGTGGGAGGTTGGCCGGGTCGAAGCGCAGGAGCGCACCACCCCACGGTTCCAGCTTCATTCCGAGCACCTCCTGATACCAGGCGGCCAGCGCGCGCGGGTTGGGGCTCTTCATGAACACGCCACCCAGGCCGGTGATCCGGCCCGTCTGCGCACGCGCCAAGGAGCTGGATATCAAGGCGGCTGTCAACAGGGCGCTGGCGACGCGTGTGAGGTTTCCCATGGTCGGATCCCTTTCTCCATCGACTTTCGCCGTGACGGATCACCATCATTGCATCATGCCTTGTCCGGCGGGAGAATGACGGATTCTCCAAAAAAGGAAACAGCCATGCGCTGGTACCACTATATTTCATACTTCCTTGCCGGTGCCTTCCTGGCGAACGCGATCCCCCATTTCGTCAACGGGGTGTCGGGGAACGCCTTCCAGAGCCCTTTCGCGTCACCGCCCGGGATCGGCCTTTCTTCCTCGACCGTCAATGTCCTTTGGGGCCTTCTCAACTTTGCGGTCGGTTACATCCTCGTCTGCCGTGTCGGAAACTTCGATCTCCGAAAGACACGGCATATGCTCGTCCTCGGTGCAGGCATCCTGGCCATATCAGTCCTGTCCGCGCATGCCTTCGGCCGGTTTCACGGGGGTCTGGTTCGCTGACAGGGCCGTGGACGCAGGGGCCACGCTCGGGCCTTTGAGCTCGACCTGGTTGCCTTCAGGATCCTGGACAAAGAACGACCAGCCCTGGCCCTCGGCCCCATACCGGGAGGCCAGATCCTTCGCCTCGACACCCAGGGCGGAAAGGTGGGCGCGCAAAGGCTCAGGATCGAAGGGCTCGACCCTGAAACACAAATGGTCAAGGTTGCGTCCTTCGGGGCCCGGTGCGGCGCCGCCCTGGCGCCCCAGGGTTCCGTCCACGGTCACCAGATCGACCAGGGACCTCCCTGCGCGCAACTGGAAGAGGCCGATTTCAGGCTGTTCCCGTTCGAGGGTGCAACCCAGCACGTCCCGGTAGAACCCCAGCATCGTGGGAAGGTCCACGACCCGGAGGACCACGTGATCGATGCATTGGATCCGGATCATGGCGAATCCCTCCCCGGTGATGATAGGCGGTCGCTCCTGCCCGGGACGGTCGACTTGACCGGCCAGGGTGTCCACCTACCTTGATGGTACGGAGGGTCCGCCGCGGTGGCCAAGACATGATTTCATCGCCTGGAACCGCTTCGAAAGTTCAAAATGCCAGCCGCTGGGCCGGATGGGTTCTCGTAACCATCCATGGGATTCTCGCACTCTACATTGCCTTCAATTTCCGTACGAAGGCCGTGGAGTGGTGGCCCTTCTACCTGTTCTTCCTGGATTTCCCGGCATCGCTCGTACTCACGGGGATCGGTCGCCACTTGCACCCGTGGCAGCTGTGGGGCGGCTTCCTCGCCCTTGGCAGCGCCTGGCATTTCTATTGGCCCCAAGGCCTGGTCTGGCTGCTCCGGAGGGTGGTCGAACGCATGGGGCGGTAGTCCGGTGGTACACTGGGGCCGATGGGAACCACGCCTGAGGAAATCCGCCTCCGCTACCTTTATCGCACGGTCATCCTGCGAGGGAAGGTCCGGCTGCCCATCGAGGACGCCAAGAAACTGGTCGGGCCGGATTGCGCCTACCACCTGTATTCCACCCGGGTGGAACCGTCGGGAGACGTTCAAGCCGAGGCGCCGTCCTGCAGCGAAGATGCTGCCGTGGCACTGTATAATAGTCCCATGCGCCCCGAAGAACGCCGGCGACAAGGCACCTCCCGCGTCATCCGACTCCATGCCCCCGCGGATCCGGAGTTGGATATGCTTTCAGAATCGACACCGCAAGCCCGGATGGAGGCTTTGTGGGATCTTACCCTTGAGTACCTGACATGGACTCGCCCAGATGAGCGTGAATCCCGACTTCAGAGATCTGTTTGCCGCGTTGAACGACGCGGAAGTTGAATTCCTGATCGTTGGGGGATATGCCCTGGCCGTTCACGGGGTTCCCCGTTTCACCAAGGATCTTGATGTCTGGGTCCGAGCCGATGAAGCCAATGCCCGCAAGGTCTGGAAGGCGCTTGATGCCTTCGGAGCGCCGTTCGGAGACTTGAAGGTGGAGGACCTGTCCTCACCGGGGATCATATTCCAGATGGGCGTGCCGCCCAATCGGATCGACATCATCACCGGCATAGACGGGATCGGCTTCGAGGAAGCCTGGGGACGCCGACTCGGTTCCGCGTACGGAGATCAACCCGTCATGGTCATTGGGTTCGACGACCTGATCCGGAACAAACAAGCAACGGGGCGCCCTCAGGACACCTTGGATGCCGAGAATCTGCGAAATCGGCCCCATTGATCAAAAGGGTCGCCGACCCGGCCTTCAGCCCTGGATGTCCCGCGCCAGGGCGTCCCGCAGGGTCGGCCCGAAGGTCACCCGCGCCTCCAGGGCCGGATGGTCCACACGAAGTTCCGCCGGCCGCGCCCCCCGCCCCACCGGAAATATCAGGAACTGCACGGAGGAGAGCTTCTCCTCGCTCATCTGGGCCGCGTCCCAGCGGGCCGGCACCCGGGTCCCGTCGGCCAGCACCAGGGCGATGTGCCCGGGCAGGTCGCGCCACTGCCGCAGCAGGACCTCGCGCCGCTCCGGTTCCTCGATCTCGATGAGCAGGGTCGCCCCCAGTTCGCCCTCGGCGCCCAGGACGGCGTTGTAGGTCTCCAGCTCGTGGCGGATGTCGGCCTCCCGGACCATCTGCTCGGAGCGGACCATCTCCAGGATCTGGTAGCGGATGGTTTCGCGGTTCTCGAACAGGAAGGTCAGGTGCGGACCGGCGTGGACCCGGCGCAGGTCCTTGGCTTCCATGGCGGATTCCCGGATGGCGCCGCGCTGCTCGGCGTAGGTGACGTAGTCGAGGATCTCCTCGCGGGTGACGGATTTCACGGGCGCTCCACGGGGGTGGGGAAGCCGTCCCGGCGGTAGGCGCGGGCCAGGATGGTCATGGGGTGCAGGGCCCTGCGGCCGGCGTGCTGCTCGAACTGGAGGCCGGCCAGGGGGCATTCGGTGGCCCAGACCTGGGCGGCGGCATCGCCCTTCATGCCGGCGAAGGCCTTGCCGCCGAGGCGGCGGCTGGCGTCGAAGGTCTCGGACTTCATGGCGAAGGTGCCGTCGTGGCCACAGCATTCCAGGACCGACGTGACCGTGACGCCGGGAATCTTCTTCAGCAGGTCCCGGCCCTTGAAGCCCACGGACTGGGCGCGCAGGTGGCAGGGGGCGTGGTAGGCCACCGGGCCGGGGCTGGACAGGAACTCCCAGTCGGCCCGGGGCTCATTGCGGATGCTCCAGAGGTATTCGCCGGTGTCGCGGATCGCCGCGGCCAGCTGGCGGGCCCGGTCCCGGTCCGCGCCCTCGAGCAGTTCCGGATACTCGCGGCGCATCATCATGGCGCAGGTGGGATTGATCACCACCACCTTGGAGCCGGCCTGGACGTGCGGCATCAGCACGTCCAGGTTGTGCCGGGCCTGGGCGCGCAGGCTCTCCAGATCGCCGTGCTCCCAGGCCGGCATGCCGCAGCAGACCAGGCCGCCCACGCACTTGGCCTGGCAGCCGTTCCGCTCCAGCACCTCCAGCGTGTCCTTGCCGATCTGCGGGTCGTTGTGCTGGATGTAGCAGGTCTGGAACAGCACCACCTCGGCCCCGGGGGCGGCGGCCAGCTTGCCGCTCTTTTCCGCCCAGGCTTCGAAGGTGGCCGAGGCGAACTCGGGCAGGTGGGCCTGGGGGTGCACGCCCAGGATCTTGTCCATGAACCAGCGGTGCACCGCCACCCGGTTCATGGCGTTGGCCATGCCGAAGCTCTTGCGGGCCAGGGACCCGGCCAGATCCGGGTCGCCCAGCACCCGGTCGCGCAGGCTGAAGCCCTCCCGTCGTTTGCGGATGGCCTGGTAGCGGTGCACCAGGCGCGGGAAGTCGAGCTGGAAATCGTGGCCCTCCCGGGGCGTGTAGGGGCACTGCACCTCGCAGAGCTTGCACTGGAAGCAGTCGTCCATGATCCCGTCGCGCTCGGCGCCGGTGAGGGCGCGCACATCGCCCGCGCGCGGCCCGTCCAGCAGCTTGAACAGGTTGGGGAAGCTGTCGCAGTACTTGAAGCAGAGCCGGCAGCCGTGGCAGATCTCGAAGGCCCGCTCCACCTCCTCCTGGAGCAGGGCCTCGTTCCAGTAGGCGGGATCCGAGGGGTCGTAGCAGGTGGAGGGTCCGGCCAGGTAGCTGATCCGGTGGCCCGGCGTGGTCTCGGGACGATCGTGGTCGGGGTTGGCCTGCTCGGACATGGCGGCTCCTGGCAAAGCTCCGGCGGCGGGCGAGGCCCGCCGCCGGGGACGATCTAGCTGATGCTGTCGAGCATCTTCTGGAAGCGGCCGGCGTGGCTCTTTTCGGCCTTGGCCAGGGTCTCGAACCAGTCGGCGATCTCCCGGAAGCCCTCCTCGCGGGCGGCCTTGGCCATGCCCGGATACATGTCGGTGTATTCGTGGGTCTCGCCGGCGATGGCGGCCTTCAGGTTGAGGGCGGTGTCGCCGATGGGCAGGCCGGTGGCGGGGTCGCCCACGCCCTTGAGGTAGTCCAGGTGGCCGTGGGCGTGGCCGGTCTCGCCGTCGGCGGTCTCCTTGAAATTGCCCGCCACTTCCGGGTAGCCCTCGATGTCGGCGACCTTGGCGAAGTACAGGTAGCGGCGGTTGGCCTGGGATTCGCCGGCGAAGGCGTCCTTCAGGTTGGCGTGGGTTCGGGTGCCTTTGAGGTCTGGCATGGGTTGCTCCTGCTGGAACGGAGGCCACGGGCCTCCGGGGTGGTACCAACTAGGCAAGGCCGATGCCGGTATTTTACGCCTGTGTTTGCAGCATAAAGAACACTCATGAAGCCAAAATCCCACCGAAAGGACTCGAAATTCAACGTCATTTCGGTGGATACCGAAATGGTGGTAGATTGGGGGCCGCAAAGGGGCCGGCATGGAAACCATTCCTCCTGATCTCGCCCAGGCGCTCAAGCAGCTGGCCTTGGCCGCCGGGCGCCTGCCCCAGGGCGAGGCCTTCCTGCCGGCCGCCCTGGACGCCCTGGCCGGCATCGTCCCCTACGACCTGGCGGCGGTGCTGCGCCTGGAGGAGGACGGCCTGCGGGTGGTCTGCGCCCGGGGCCCGCTGGCCGGGGCCCGGGTCCGGGCGCACCGGGTGGCGCTGGCCGATTTCCCCAGCATCGGCGAGGCCCTGGCCACCGGCCGCACCCGGGTCATGCGCGAGGAGGACCACGCCCACGGCGACGGGGATCCCTACGACGGCGTCCTGGATCTCCCCCACGGCCACGCCTGCATGGTGGTGCCGCTCTCGGGCGGCGGCCGGGTGCTGGGCGCGCTGACCTTCGACCGGGCCACCTGCGGCGCCTTCGACCCGCTCACGGTGAACCTGGCCACCATCTACGGCCAGCTCATCGCCCTCACCTGGATGGCCCAGGAGCAGAACGCCCAGCAGCACGAGCTGCTGGAGGCCGAGAACCGGATGCTGCGGCTGGAGGCGGTGGGCGACCACGACGCCGGGACGCTCATGGAGCGCAGCCTCAGCCCGGCCCTGCGGCGGGTGGCCGGCCTGGCCCGGCAGGTGGCCCAGACCGACAGCGCCGTGCTGATCTCGGGCGAGACCGGCACCGGCAAGGAGGTCCTGGCCCGGGCCATCCACGGCTGGAGCCGGCGGGCGGAAAAGCCCTTCCTCAAGCTCAACTGCGCGGCCCTGCCCGAGCAGCTGGTGGAGAGCGAACTGTTCGGCCACACCCGGGGCGCCTTCAGCGGCGCCAGCCAGGCCCGGCCCGGGCGGTTCCAGGTGGCCCACGGCGGCACCCTGCTGCTGGACGAGATCGGCGACCTGCCCTTGCCGGTCCAGGCCAAGCTGCTTCGGGTGCTGCAGGAGGGCAGCTTCGAGCCGGTCGGCTCGGACCGCTCGGTCACCGTGGACGTGCGGATCCTCGCCGCCAGCAACGTCGATCTGGAGCGGGCCGTGGCCGAGGGCCGGTTCCGGGCCGACCTGTTCTACCGCCTCAACGTCTTCCCGCTCCGCCTGCCGCCGCTGCGGGAGCGCCGGGAGGACATCCTGCTGCTGGCCGAGGACTGGCTGTTCCGCCAGGCCCGGCGCACCGGCCAGGGCCCCTGGCGGATCCCACCGCGGTCCGCGGCGCGCCTGGAGGCCCATGCCTGGACCGGCAACGTCCGCGAGCTGATCAACGTGCTGGAGCGGGCCACCATCCTCTGCCCGCACGGGGACCTGGAACTGGAGCCGGTGGGCATCGCCCCCGCCCCGCCCGCGCACCCGGAGCCTCCCCGCGAAGCGGCCTCCGGCGGCGATCTGCGCACCCTGGAACGGGAGGCCATCCTGAACGCCCTGCGGGTGAGCGGCGGCAGGCTGTACGGCCCGGCCGGCGCGGCCCGGACCCTGGGGCTCAAGCCCACCACCCTGCAGAGCCGCATGAAGAAGCTGGGAATCAGCCGGACCGCGGTATACGCCTGAGCTAATCCAGCACGAAGATGTTCTTCCGGGCACAGATCTCCTTGAGCTTGGCCGGCCAGACCGAGACCGTCACCTCACCGAGGTGGGCGGTGCGCAGGAGGTACATGTAGGTGCGCGCCTGGCCGATCCCGCCGCCGATGCTCAGGGGGATCCGGTCGCCGAGGATCGCCTGGTGGTAGGGCAGCTCCAGGAATCCGGTCTGGCCGGAGAGCTGCAGCTGCAGACGCAGGGTCTCGGGGGTGACCCGGATGCCCATGCTGGACAGTTCGTGGCGCCGCCGGGTGACCGGGTTCCACACCAGGATGTCGCCGTTGAGGCCGTGGGTGGGGTTGCCGGTCATGGCCGAAGTGTCGGTGGCCCAGTCGTCGTAGTCGGCCGCGCGCAGCTCGTGCGGATAGCCGTCCTCGAGCACCCAGCCGATGCCGATGATGAACACCGCCGGGTGCTCCTGCAGGATGGCGGTCTCCCGCGCCTTGCGGGGCAGGTCCGGGTAGCGCGCCAGCAGGTCCTCGGCGTGGATGAACGTGATCTCCTCGGGGAAGTCCGGAAGGCCGGCGTCGGCCAGGGCCGGGAAGGTCTCCCGGGCCATCCGCCCGGCATCCCGGATCACCCCCCAGATCCGCCGCACCGTGAGCTTCAGGAAGTCCAGGTTGCGCAGGCCGGGGCTGATCCGCTGCTCCCAGTCCCACTGGTCCACGTAGGCGCTGTGGTCGTGGTCCAGGAAGTAGTCCTTGCGCACGGCCCGCATGTCCGTGCAGATGCCGGTTCCCGTCGGACAGCCGAACTGGGCCAGGGCCATGCGCTTCCACTTGGTGGCCGCCTGCACGACCTGGGCCCGGATCGGCGTCTCCAGGCCCAGCCCGCAGGGGAACTCCACCGGCGTGCGCGAGCCGTCCCGGTCGAGGTAGTCGTTGACGCCGCTGTCCCGGTCGACGATCAGCGGCACCTGCACCATGTCGAGGTTCAGCTTCCGGCAGAGGTTCTCCTCGATGTAGCGCTTGACGGCGAACACGGCGCGCTGGGTCTCGAGCCGGCTCAGCAGGCTCTGGTAGTGGTCGGGCAGGATCCGCTCAACCTCTTCGTAGGTGCTGACGCCGGGTCCTGCAAGGTCCGCGGTTTTGGTGGCCATGGCGATCCCTCCTGGAACCGGGGACCGCGCCACGCCTCGACCCGTTCGCAGGTTGGCGGAACGGCCCCCAAGGCGGGTCGGATTCTGCGCCCGGGAGGGTGGGTTGGCAAGAAATAAATGACCTGAATATCATCTTTTTTTGCCCGAGAACGACGCCGGGATGCGGTAGCGTTGACCCAGCCCACCGGGAGGTGACCATGAAGATCCGGGAGAACCTGGATGCCCTCATCGAACGCCATCCAGAAATCTACGACGCCTATTCCGCGTTCGGCCGGTCCGTCCACGAGCAGGGCGGCCCGCTGGACGAGCGCACCCGCTGGCTGGTGAAGGTGGCCACCTCCGCGGCCCTGGGCCTGGGCAAGGCCCAGCTCACCCACATGGCCAAGGCCGTGGCGGCGGGCTGCAGCGCCGAGGAGCTGGAGCACGCGATCCTGCTGATCGCGCCGACGGCGGGGTTCCCGAGGATGATGGAGGCGATGGAGCGGTTCCGGGAGTTCCTGCGGGAGGAAGGGGATTAGGCCGGAGGCGGCGACCGGATTTGCCAGGATCCGCCGCATCCCCCAATATGAAAGGGACGGCCCCGAGGCCGCCCCCCACCGCTGGAGCACCCGTGACTGCCGAGACCACCCTGATCACCGAGACCGTCGCCGAGCTGATCGGCCTGGGCGCCGCCATGGCCGCCAACAACGCCGAGGCCTTCCAGAGCCACAACGACCGGCTGGAGGTGCTGGGAGTCAGCCGCGAGGACCGGATCCAGGCGATCAACCTGGCCCTGCAGGTGAAGATGGCCCCGCACCGGGAGCTGATGGGCCTGGCCGAGGAGGCCCTGGTGGGCGGGGGCGGCTGCTGCGGCGGCGAATGCGATTGCGCCGGCGAGGACAGCGAGGAAGCCGCCTGCGGCGGCCCCAACTGCGCCTGCGCCAACGAGGAGTAGCCCGCCCGGCGGCGGCCCGTGAGTCTGCCGGTCTGCCCTTGGCCGGTGGCCGGCCTTTATGCGGCCGCCTGGGCCCTGGGCGCCGGCGTGGCCCTGGCCCGGCTGCGGCACCTGCCGGAGTTGCCGGAAGGCAGGCCCCGCGGCTTGGACCGGGTGACGCTGTGCGTCCCGGCCCGGGACGAGGGCAAGGACCTGGCCAAGGCCCTGGATTCCTGGCTGGCCCAGGACTACCCCGCCCTGGCCATCCTGGTGGTGGATGACGGCTCGACCGACGCCACCCCGGCCATCCTCGCCGCCCGGGCCGCGGCCCATCCGGAACGGCTGCGGGTCCTGCGCAACGACCACCTGCCACCCGGATGGCTCGGCAAGAACCACGCCCTCGACCTGGCCTCCCGCCAGCCCGAGGCCCTGGCCGCCCAGTGGCTGCTGTTCGCCGACGCCGATGTCCAGGCGCCGCCGGACCTGCTTTCGCGGAGCCTGGCCTGGCTGGAGGCCCACCCGGCCGATCTCCTGGCCCTGATCCCGGCGGTGGACACGGAGAGCTTCATCGAGCGGGCCTTCCTCCCCTGGGTCACCCTGGGGCTGATCTGGGCCATCGATTTCCGCCGGGTCCCGGAACCCGGCGCCTGGGCCCACTGCGGCGTGGGCGCCTTCACCCTGGTGCGCCGGGCGGCCTACGACGCCGTCCAGGGCCACGCCGGGGAACCGATGGCGGTCATCGACGACATGGGCCTGGCCCAGCGGGTCAAGGCCGCCGGCTTCGTCAACCGGGTGGCCCAGGGCGGGCCGGCCCTGCACCTGCGCATGTACCACGGCCTGGGCGAACTGGTCCGGTCGATGCGCAAGAACGCCCTGCCCTTCGCGGTGCTGGTGCCGCTGGTGCCCCTTTCCGTGCTGGCCGTCCTGGCGGCCAGCCTGGGCCCGGCGCTGCTGGCCCTGGCCGGCCGCCCTTGGGCCGGGCTCGCCGTCTGGGCCCTGGTGACCGCCCTGGTGGCCCTCGTCCAGCGCCGCCTGACCGGCCGCCGATGCGACGGGGCCTGGGCCTTCTGGCCCCTGAGCGGCCCCCTGATGGCCTGGGGCATCCTCTGGACCCTCGGCGACCGCCTGCGCGGCGTCAACCACTGGCGCGGCCGGGACGTGCGCCTTTGAATCCCCACGGCCCGCGGCCAGAATGGAGCCGGAGGCACCGATGACCATCCAGCTGCTGGAAGTCCGCAAGGGCAGGATCAAGACCTATGGCGAGGGCGCCGGGGCCTGGAGCAGCGCCATCGGCAAGGAGCCGGCGGCCGGCCCGGTGCAGCTGGACCCCCTGGGACTGGACGGGGACCAGGTGGGCTGCCCGGAGGTCCACGGCGGCCTCGATCAGGCCGTCCTGGCCTACGCCAGCGAGCACTACCCGCGCTGGCGGGAGGAGGGCTTCGCGGCGGATCCGGGCGCGTTCGGGGAGAACCTGCTGCTCTCCGGCCTGACCGACCAGCAGGCCTGCATCGGCGATATCTATGCCCTGGGGGAGGTCCTGCTGCAGGTGAGCCACCCCCGCCAGCCCTGCGACACGCTGGCCCGGCGCTTCGGCCGCAAGGACGTGGTGGCCCAGGTCTGGACCCACGCCCGGGGCGGCTGGTACTGCCGGGTGCTGCGGCCCGGCCCGGTGGCCGCCGGGATGGACCTGATCCTGAAGGAGCGTCCCAACCCCGGCGCCACCGTCGCCCGGGTGCTGACGGCCTACCTGGATGCCGCCAAGGCCCCGGCCGAGGCCCTGGCGATGGCGGCCCTGCCCGGCCTGACCCGGGAGTGGCAGGTGAAGCTGGAAAAGAAGGCCGGCGGCCAAACATCATGAGTTGAGGTATGCCGGGCCGGGTGCTAAGCTGCCTCCCGTCCCCCGGAGACCCCATGGCACGCTCAAGCTGGCTGCTCCTGCCCCTGCTCACCCTGACCCTCGCGGCCCAGCACCCGGCTCCGGCCGCCCGCACCGGCAACGGCCCGGCCCCGGCCGCCGCACCGGCCGCGGAGGCGCCGGACCCCAAGCCCTATGACAAGGTCATCACCCCCGAGGCGAAGACCCAGACCGGCCTGTTCACGGTCCACCAGCTCAAGGGCAAGGTCTACTTCGAACTGCCCGAGGCCGTGCTGGGCCGGGAGCTGCTGCTGGCCGCGACCATGGCCGAAGCGCCCCAGGGGGTCGATCACGCCGGCAAGCTGGTCAACGAGAACGTGGTGCGCTTCGTCCGCCAGGACAACCGGATCTATTTCCAGACCGTCTCCCATGCCCTTGTGAGCGACCCCGGCAAGCCCATCGCCCCGGCCGTGGCCGCCTCCCAGCGGGACGCGGTGCTGCTGGCGTTCAACGTGGAGGCCCTGGCCAAGGATGGCGCGGCGGTGATCGACGTGACCCGGCTGTTCACCACCGAAGTGGGCGATTTCAGCGCCCGCCAGGACCTCAACGCCACCGGCCAGGACGCCGGCCGGAGCTACGTGACCCGGGTCAAGAGCTTCCCCCGCAATCTGCGGGTGGACGCGGTGCAGACCTACACCCTGGCCGCCAACCCGCCCGGGGCCGCCCCGCCCCAGGGCCAGCCGGCCCCGCCGCCGCGCAGCGGCTCGGTGCTGATGGCCTACAGTTTCGTGGCGCTGCCGGAGACGGTCATGCCGGGGCGGCTGTTCGACGACCGGGTGGGGTTCTTCACGGTCGGGCGGGTGGACTACGGGAGCGAGGCCCATGAGACCCGCGCCGAACGCCTGATCACCCGCTGGCGGCTCGAGAAGAAGGACCCCACCGCGGCCCTCAGCGAGCCGGTCAAGCCGATCGTCTGGTACATCGACAAGGCCACCCCGGCCCAGTGGGCGCCCTACATCAAGAAGGGCGTCGAGGCCTGGAACGTGGCCTTCGAGGCCGCCGGCTTCAAGAACGCCGTCCAGGCCCGGCCCTTCCCGACCGCCCAGGAGGATCCGGAATTCGATCCGGAGGATCTGCGCTACTCGATCATCCGCTGGGTGCCCTCGCCGGTGGCCAACGCCTACGGTCCGCACATCGCCGACCCCCGTTCGGGCGAGATCCTCAACGCCGATATCGTCTTGTACCACAACATCCAGCAGCTGCAGCGGGACTGGTACTTCACCCAGGTGGGCCCCCTGGATCCCCGGGCCGCCAAGCTGCCCCTGCCCGACAGCCTCATGGGCGATCTGCTGGCCTACGTGGTCACCCACGAGTGCGGCCACTCCCTTGGCTTTCCCCACAACATGAAGGCCTCCAGCACCTATCCCCTGGAGAAGCTGCGCGACAAGGAATGGCTCAAGACCATGGGCCACGTGCCCACCCTGATGGACTACGCCCGCTTCAACTACGTGGTCCAGCCCGAGGACGGCATCGACCCCGAACTTCTGCGGCCGAAGATCGGCCCCTACGACATCTTCGCGGTGAAGTGGGGCTACACCCCCATCCCCGAAGCCAAGGACCCCAGGGCCGAACAGCCTTTGCTGGACCGCTGGGCCCGGGTCCAGGACGACACGCCCTGGCTGCGCTTCAGCACCCCCCGGGCGAACGGCAGCGACCCCGGCGAGAACACCGAGGCCGTGGGCGATGCCGACGCCGTCCAGGCCACCACCCTGGGCATCCGCAACCTGAAGCGGGTGCTGGCCATGCTGCCGGCGGCGGGGCTGCCGGCCACGGACAGCGACGAGGAGCTGCAGCACCTCTACCGCGCCCTGTGGAACCAGTGGGGCCTGGAACTGGGCCACGTGACCGCCATCGTCGGCGGCTTCCAGAGCCAGAACAAGCACCTGGACCAGCCCGGGCCGATCTGGACCCCGGAGACCCGGACCCGCCAGGACGAGGCCGTGCGCTTCCTCAACGACAACCTGTTCCGGACCCCCCAGTGGCTCCTGGACCAGGGCCTGCTCAGCCGGCTGCCGCCGGGCGAGGGCGGCCGCCGGCTGCTGGCCGCCCAGCGCCGGGTCCTGGCCGCCCTGCTCCTGGACCATGAACGCAGCCATCGCCTGCAGGAGCACGAGGCCCTCCTGGGCAGCCAGGCCTACCGCCTGGCCGACCTGCTCGACGGCCTCCGGGCCGGGGTCTTCACCGAGCTGGCCGCGCCCGCCCCGAAGATCGAGCCCGCCCGCCGGAACCTCCAGAGGACCTACCTGGACCTGCTGGACGAGCGCCTGAATCGTCCGGATGCCCACGCCGGCGAGATCCCCGATGACGCCCGCGCCCTCATGGCGGCCCAGCTCAAGGGCCTCCAGGCGCAGCTGGCGACCCGCAACGCGGCCGACCCGGTCACCCGGGCCCACCTGGCCGAACTCCGGGTCCGGATCGGCCGGATCCTGGAGCCCAGGCTGCCGCTGCCCGCGGCCCCGGCGGCCCAGCCGGCGCGCCGGACCGGCCTGGACTGCTGGCCGGCGTCAGACCCCGGTCTCCAGGATGACTGATCGGATCTGACCGAGGGTGAATGGCTTGGGAATGACCCGGGTATGCCGGTCCCGGGCCAGCACCGCCTCCACCGCGTCATCCACGTTGCCGGTGGCCAGGAGCACCGGCAGCTCCGGGCGGGTGGAGCGGATCCGCGCCAGGGTCTCGACCCCGCCCAGGCCGGGCATGCCCACATCCATGATCACCAGGTCGGGCACGCGGCCCTCGTCCAGCCGCGCCAGCGCCTTCATCCCCCCATCCACGGCGTCCACCTCATGCCCGAGCACTTCCAGGAGTCCGGGAACCGAGGCCAGGATCAGGTCGTCATCGTCCACCAGGAGAATTTTCATGGGTACCCTCAGGACCTGAAGAATTAATAAAGGAACGGCTCTCCCAGTATCCCAGAAACCGCGCCACACGGCGGCGGAGAAAACGGCCAGGGCGCGGGTTGCTGGGTTATCCTTGAAGGTTCCCTTTGGAAACCTTCCAGGAGTAAGCCCCATGCGTTCCACCCCGAGCCTGATCCTCGCCGCCGCGCTCGCCGCCGCCGCCCTGGTGTCCTGCCAGAAGAAGTCCGCCCCGCCCGCCGCCATGGTGCCCGCCGCACCCCAGGCCGCCGGGGAGGCCGTCCAGGGCACGATCCAGGAAGTCCTGCCGGCCCCGCCCTACGCCTACCTGCGGCTGAAGACCGCCCAGGGCGAAGTCTGGGCCGCCGTGCCGGCCGCCGACTACAAGGTCGGCGCCGCGGTCACCGTCAATGTCCAGATCCGCATGGCCAAGTTCGAATCCCCGTCCCTGAAGCGGACCTTCGACTCGGTGGCGATGGGCACCGTGGCCGGCGCCGCCCCCGCCGCCCCCGCCGCCCCGGCCGCGCCCAGCGCGCCCGCCGCGCCGGACGAGAAGGTGGCCAGGGCCACCGGCCCGGACGCCAAGGCGATCGTGGAGATCTACACCGGCCATGAAGGCCTCAAGGACAAGACCGTCACCGTGCGCGGCAAGGTCGTGAAGTACAACGAAGGAATCATGGGCAAGACCTGGCTGCACCTGCGCGATGGCAGCGGGGAAGCGGCCGCCCGCAACAACGACCTGACGGTCACCACCAAGGACACCGCCAAGCTGGGCGACGTCCTGACCGTCAAGGGCACCGTCCGCCTGAACAAGGATTACGGTTCCGGCTACGTCTACCCGGTGGTCCTCGAGGACGCCAAGATCGTCAAGTAGGGCGCCGACAGCAGCAGCGCCGAGACCAGCAGGCCACCGGCCAAGCTCAGGGCCAGCCACCGGTGGCCCCGGCGCAGGTCGGTGCGCCCCTGGTCCAGCTGCAGTTGGGCCGCCACCGCCAGGGCCAGGGTGGGCAGGACCAGGGCGGCGAGCAGGAACGCATCCAGGTTGACCCGCCCGGCCCGGGCCATGGCCAGCCTTATGAGCAGTTGGACCACGAACCACCCGTACAGCCCCAGCCCGGTCAGGTCCAGGAGGATCCAGAGGGTCCGGGACCGCCAGGACACGGCCAGCACATGGGCCAGGAGCATCACCGGGATGGCCAGGAGGGCGGTGCACCCCACCACCAGCGCCCAGCCCCGGTAATCCCGCCAGGGCCCCAGGACCACCTGGGGCAGCACCACCACCAGGCCACCGGCCACGGCCAGCAGCCAACCCCCGAGCAGCCGGCCCCAGAGCACGGCCGCCACTGACACCGGACGGACCAGGTAGAAGCCGATTCGTCCGCTTGCCAGGTCGCCAGGGATCATCGCCGCCCCCAGCAGGGCCGCCAGGGTCCCCACGAACGCCAGGTTCAGGGCCACCCCCAGGACCCCCCGGGCATCCGCCGCGGGCGCCCCGGACAGTCCCCGCAGGTAGGGCAGCGCCAGCCCGGCCAGGGCCATGTAGCCCGCCGCCACCCAGACCAGCTTGCGTTCCGCCATCTCCCTGGCGGCGATCACCCGGATGCTCATGCCTGCACCTCCCCGTTCACCAACCCCATGAAAATCTCCTCCAGGGAGGCGCCGGTCACCGAGGCCTCCGCCAGACCCGCGGCCGCCAGGCCTTCCGCGGTGAATCCCGGCACCAGCGCCTGGACCCCGAAGGCGTCGCGGGTGATCGCCACCGGGGCCAAAGCCGCCAGGGCCTCCGGCCCCAGGGCCGCCAGATCCTCCGGCCCGGAAGTGGCCCAGCGCACCTGCCGGAACCGTGCCTTGAGCGCCTCCAGGGGCTCGTCCAGGAGCAGCCGGCCCTGGTGCAGGATCCCGACCCGGTCGGCCAGGCCCTCGATGCCGGCCAGGTCGTGGGTGGTGATGAAGACGGTGGAGCCCCGCTCGGCCAGCTCGTCCAGGAGCTCCCGGTAGAGGTCCTGGCGGGCCACCGGGTCCAGGCCGAGGGTGGGGTCGTCCAGCACCAGAAGTTCGGGCCGGCCGCCCAGGGCCAGCGCCAGCGCCACCTGGGTCTGCTGGCCCCGCGACAGCCGGGCCACCGGCATTGCCGGGTCCACCTGCAGCCGCGCCAGCCTCGCCGCCACCCCCGCGCCGTCCCAGGCCGGGGCCAGCCGGCCGCAGAAGGCCGAGGCCTGGGCGGCGCTCATGGCCGGCGGCAGATCCGGGGTCTCCGGCACCACCCCGACCCGGGCCATGGCCCGGGCCCGGTGCCGCCACACGTCCTCGCCGAACAGCCGGGCTTCGCCGGCCCGCGGCCGGGCCAGCCCGAGCAGGGCCCGCACGAGGGTCGACTTGCCTGAGCCGTTCCGGCCCAGGAGGGCATAGACGGCCCCCGCGGGCACCTCCAGGGAGACGCCGGCGAGCGCCGGCCTCCGGCCATAGGCCATGGTCAGGCCCGCGCATTGGACGACGGGGATCGAGGTCATCGGGCCGCTCCTTTCTGCTCAAGTTCCGTCCAAGCTTCGGCCAGGGCCGCCTCGGCCTCGGTCCGGGCCAGGCCCAGGGCCAGGCCCAGGGCCGCCAGGCGCCCGGCCTCCTCGGCCAGCAGGCGCCGGCGGTCGCGGTCCCGGCTGCCGCCGTCGCCCTGGACGAAGGTCCCCTCGCCCCGGCGCACCACCAGCCATCCGGCCTCCACCAGCCCCTGGTAGGCCTTGGCCACGGTGGCGGGGTTCACCCGCAGATCCCGGGCCAGGTCCCGCACCGACGGCACCGGGGCGCCGGGCGCCAGGGCCCCGGCGGCCAGCTGGCGCCGCATCCCCTCTTCGATCTGTTTCCAGATGGGCACCGCACCGGCGGGATCCACCTGCAGAATGGCTCGCATATCAGGCCTCGCAGTGTATCGCTGTAGTAATACAGTAGATCTCCGGCGGCGCCTGTCAAGCCCTCTTTTTTTCCCGGGCGGCGCCTCGCCTGGATCGAACTCTTGGCAGGGCAGCGGCCTCGCGTCATGCTTAAGGGCTAGGGGTTTCCATGCGCATTGCCACCATGGGCGGGATGCTCGCCCTGGCCCTCTCGGCCGGCTGCTCCATCCAGAGGGTGGCCGTGGACCGCATCGGCGACGCCCTGGCCCAGGGCGGCAGCGCCTACGGCGCCGACGAGGATCCGGACCTGGTGCGGGACGCCACCCCCTTCGCCCTGAAGTCCCTCGAGGCCCTCCTGGCCGAGAGCCCGGGCCACAAGGGCCTGCTGCTGGCCGCGTGCTCGGGCTTCACCCAGTACGCCCACGCCTTCATCCAGGACGAAGCGGACTACATCGAGGCCGCAGATCCGGCCCAGGCCGCGCACCTGCGGGGCCGGGCCAAGAAGCTCTACCTGCGGGCCCGCGGCTACGGCCTGCGCGGCCTGGAGGCGGCCCTGCCGGGCTTCGCCGCCCAGCTGCGCCGCGACCCCGCCGCGGCCCTGGCCCGGGCCGGCCGCGACCAGGTGCCCCTGCTCTACTACACCGGCGCCGCCTGGGCCTCGGCGTTCGCCCTGGACCTGAGCGATTCCGCCCTGGCCACCGACCAGACGGTGATCGAGCAGCTCATGCGCCGGGCCCTGGTCCTGGACCCGGGCTGGGACGGCGCGGCGGTGCCGGAGTTCTTCATCGCCTGGGAGGCCGCCCACGCCCTTTCCGGCGGCTCGGTGGCCGCGGCCCGGGGCCATTTCCAGGAGGTCGTCCGCCGCACCAACGGACTGCGGGCCTCGGCCTACGTGACCCTGGCCGAGTCGGTCGCCCTGCAGGCCCAGGACCGGGCCGAGTTCCAGGCCCTGCTCAGGTCGGCCCTGGCCGTGGATCCGGACGCCGTGCCCAGCCAGCGGGTGGCCAACCTCGTCGCCCAGCGCCGGGCCCGGTGGCTGCTGGGGCGCACCTCCGAACTGTTCAACGAACCCGAAGACGCCAAGGAGACCGGATCATGACCCGACGCGCCCGCCATTGGCTGGCCACCCTGCTGTTCCTCCTGCTGGCGGCCCCCGCCCCGGCCCAGGTGACCCTCAAGATGGCCACCCTGTGGCCCGAGAACTCCTCCTTCTTCCAGATCCTCAAGAACATGGGCGCCGACTGGACGCGCCTCTCCGGCGGCAAGGTCAAGCTCGTCCTCTACCCCGGCGCCCGCCAGGGCGACGAGCCCGACGTGGTCCGCAAGATGCGCCTGGGCACCCTCCAGGGCGCCCTCCTGGCCTCGCCCGGGCTGGCCGAGATCGACCGGGCCGTCTACGCCCTGAGCATCCCCATGGCCTTCGACAACTACGACGAGGTCTACGCCACCCTGGAAAGGATGCGGCCGGAACTGGAGGCCGGCCTGGCCGCCAAGGGCTTCATCGCCCTCAACTGGGCCGACACCGGCTGGGCCCGGATCTTCTCCCGCAAGCCCGCCGCCGGGCCCGACGACCTGCGCCGGCAGAAGCTGTTCCAGTGGGCCGGCGACACGCCCACCCTGGAGCTGTGGAAGGCCGCCGGCTTCAACGCCATCCCGGCGCCCGGCACGGAGCTGGCCACGGGCCTGCAGACCGGCCTCCTGGACGCCTTCCTGGGCTCGCCCCAGGTGGTGCTGATCACCCGCTACTACGAGACCGCCGGCTACATGACCGACATGCGCTGGGCGGTGGTCCTGGCCGGCACCGTGGTCACCAAGGCCGCCTGGGAGAAGATCCCCGCCGACCTGCGCCCGGCCCTGCTCAAGTCCGCCCAGGAGGCCGGGGCCCGCTACCGGGCCGATATCCGCGCCAGCGACGCGCGCGACCTGGCCGCGATGCAGAAGGCCGGCCTGAAGGTGGTGGCCGTGGACGCCCGCAACCGCGAAGCTTGGCAAAAGGCCGTGGCGGCCGCTTCCGGCAAGATCCGCGGCGCCTTCACCCCGGCCGCCAGCTACGACGCCGCCCTGCGCTACCGGGACGAGTACCGCCGGGCCAACCATAAATGAGGAAAACCCTGGCCGGCCTCTTCCAGGGCGCCCAGGGCGTCCTCCTGGTGGCGAGCTTCCTGCTGGCCATGGCGCTGCCGCTGGTGGACACCTTCGGCCGCGTCCTGGGCGGCTTCCACCTGCCGGGCACGGCGGACCTGGTGCAGATCGTCACCCTCTGGCTGACCTTCGGCGGCGCCCTGGCCGCCACCACCCAGGGCCACCACCTGACCCTGTCCACCGCGGCCTGGCTGGGCGAGGGCCGGATCGGCCGGCTGGCCCGGGTGCTGGCCGCGGCCGCCGCCGCCGCCGTGGCCGCGGTGCTGGCCTACGCCAGCACCAACGTGGTCCTGGCCAACCGGGTGGAGCCCCGGATGCTGGCGCTCGGCATCCCGGCCTGGCCGTTGGAACTGGTCATGCCCCTGGCCCTGGCCGCCATGGCGCTGGTGTTCGCCTGGCGGGCGTCGACCGGCTGGCGCGGCCGGGCCGTGGCCCTGCTGGCCATCCCGGCCGCCTTCGCGGTCGGCCTGGTGCCGGCCGAGCACGCCGCCCGGGCCTGGCCGCTGGCCGTGGCCGCCTTCCTCGCGGTGCTGATGGGCGCCCCGGTGTTCGTGGGCATGGGCGGGATCGCGTTGAGCATGTTCTTCGCCCAGGGCACCCCGGTGGCGGCGGTCTCGGCCGAGATCTATAGGCTGGTGGCCTCGCCCACCCTGCCGGCCATCCCGCTCCTGGCCGGCACCGGCTACGTGCTCGCCGAGAGCCTCGCCGCCGAGCGGCTGGTGCGGTTCTTCCGGTCCTGGCTGGGCTCCATGCCGGGCGGGATGGCGGTGATGGTGGCCGCGGTGTGCGCCCTGTTCACCACCTTCACCGGCGGCTCGGGGGTGACCATCATCGCCCTGGGCGGCCTGGTCTATCCGATGCTGCGCAAGGACGGCTATTCCGAAGGCTTCTCCCTCGGCCTGGTCACCGCGTCCGGGGCCCTGGGGCTGCTTTTGCCGCCCAGCCTGCCGGTGATCCTCTACAGCGTGGTGGCCAGCAGCCGGGAGTCGACCGTCCCGGCCGACCAGCTCTACCTGGCCGGGCTGCTCCCGGGCCTGCTGCTGATCGCCCTCACCGCCGGCTACGGCATCCTGATCGGCAAGCGCACCGTGAAGGCCCGCCAGGCCTTCTCCCTGCGCGAAGCGGTCCGGGCCACCTGGCAGGCCAAGTGGGAGCTGGGGCTGCCGGTGGTGATCATCGCGCTGTTCGCCAGCGGCCGGGCCACCATGCTCGAGACCGCGGCCGCCGCCCTGGCCTACGCGATCATCGCCGAATGCCTGATCACCCGGGACATCCACCCGGTCCGCAAACTGCCCGGGGTGCTCCTGAAGGCCTCTGCCCTCATGGGCGCCGTGCTGATCCTCCTGGCCGTGGCCATGGGCCTCACCAGCTACCTGGTGGACGCCCAGGTGCCGGACGCCATCCTGGCCTGGACCCAGGCCCACGTGCACTCCCGGGTGCTGTTCCTGCTGGCCCTCAACGGGCTCCTGCTGATCCTGGGGAGCGTGCTGGAGATCTATTCGGCCATCATCGTCCTGGCCCCGATCATCGCCCCCCTGGGGCCGACCTTCGGAATCAACCCGGTGCACCTGGGCATCATCTTCCTGGCCAACCTGGAACTGGGCTTCCTGCTGCCGCCGGTGGGGCTGAACCTGTTCCTGGCCTCCAGCCGGTTCGGCGTGCCGCTATCCCGGCTCTACCGGCACGTGCTGCCGTTCCTGGTGATCCTGGGCGCGGGGCTGCTGGCGATCACCTACATCCCGGCCCTGTCCCTGGCCATCCCCGGCTGGCTGAAGCCTTGAGGGGGAACATGTGCGCGATCCTGTTCGACCTGGACGGCACCCTGGTGGATTCCCGGGCCGATCTGGCCCTCGCCGTGAACCTCACCCGCCGGGATCTGGGCTATCCCGAGATCGATGAGACACGCGTTGCCAGCTACGTGGGCGACGGGGTCCGCATGCTCCTCACCCGGGCCCTGCCCGAGTGCCCGGACCGCCTGGACGAGGCCCTGGTCCTGAACCGCGGCCACTACCAGGCCCACCTGCTGGACCGGACCCGGCTCTACCCCGGCCTGCCCGCCGCCCTGGATGTCCTGCTCGGCCTGGGCTACCGGCTGGGGGTGGTCACCAACAAGCCGCGCGAATTCACCCTGCCGATCCTGGAGGGACTGGGCGTGGCCGGGCGTTTCACGGCGGTGGTGGCCGGCGGCGACGGCCCGCGGCTCAAGCCCGATCCCGCGCCCCTTCTGCAGGCCCTGGAGCTGTGCGGCTGCCGGGCCGAGGGCTCCTGGATGGTGGGCGACCATGTGGCCGACCTCACTGCCGGGCGCCGGGCCGGGTTGCGCCGGGCCCTCTGCCGCTACGGATTCGGGGATCCCCAGGATGAGACCTGGGATATGGCGGTCGACAGCCCGGCGGAATTCGCGGCGCGGTTGACGGCGGAGGTGGAATCTCAAAAAAATTAGTTGAGATTGAACACCTGGAGCCGGATTGCCGGGACCGGACTCCGGCGCGGATAGGGCCGCACAAGCTATCATTCAAGGGTCCCCGATTTTCCAAAGGCGCCCCATGACGTTCCGCAAGTTCCTTCCCGTGATCCTGTTCCTGCTCCTGGGTGGAGCCGCCGGCACGGGCCTCTGGCTGACCCGCGATCCCGGCACCGCGCCGCAACCCAAGCCCAAGGCCGGACGGTCCGAGGCGCCGCTGGTGGACCTCCAGCCCATGGCCACGGCCCGGCGCCTGGCGGCCCTGGCCACCTCGAGCGATGGCAAACGGTTCGCCCACGATGCCGAGCGCCTGGCCGACCATGAGGTGGACCTGGCCTTCGCCGATGCCCTTCGTTCCGCCACCAACGCCCCGCCGCCGGCCGATCCCGCGGTCCGCGAACTCCTGGCCCAGCGGGCCCGGCAAGCCGAGGCGGTCCAGGCCGGCGAGCAGAATCTGGCCAAGCTGACCAAAAGCCTGGCCGCCGCCCGGGAACAGGACAAGGACGCCCTGGAGGACCAGACCGATGTGGCCTCGGCCCAGCTGGAACTGGAGAAGGACGAACTCGACGCCACCGGCGAGGCCCTGGCCAAGCTCGGCGCCGACCCCACCGCGCGCCTGCGCCGGCTCAAGGCCGCCTACACGGATATGCAGAAGGTGCCCCCGGTCGAGGATGCCGGGCCGGCCCTGACCTTCCAGCCGGGCAGCCTGCTGCATGCGCTCAAGCTCTGGACCCGCCTCCACCACAAGCAGGGCCAGCTGGCCCTGGCCCAGGCCGAGGCCGCGGCCAAGGTGGAGGAACTCGGCCGGCGCCACCAGGATCTGGCCAAGCAGGTGGCCGCGGAGAAGGCGGATCGCGACGCCGCCCACCAGAAGGCCCACAGCTTCGCCCACGGGCTGGTGGCCGGGTCCCGCCAGGACGCCAAGGACACCCTGCAGGGCCTGCGCCACTTCACCGAGGACCAGCGGACCCTGGCCGAGCTCGGCAAGCGCTACCAGGACGAGCGGGACCTGGCCGAGGTCTACCAGAATTGGCGGGCTTCGGCCCAGCTCGAGGCCCGGGCGGCCCTGCACACGGTCCTGGGCAAGGCCGCCTGGATCCTGGTGGTGCTGGTCCTGGTCTACTTCGCCGAGCGGATCTTCGAGGCGATCTTCGAGCGGATCATGGCCGGGCGCCAGCGGGTGGGCCGCAACCTCAAGGTGGTCAAATTCGCCGCCCAGGCCATGGGTTTCGTGGCGATCCTGGTGATCCTCCTGGGAACGCCCAGCCAGCTCACCACCCTGTTCGGCCTGGCCGGCGCCGGCCTGACCGTGGCCCTGAAGGATTTCATCATGGCCTTCTTCGGCTGGTTCATCCTGGTCGGCCCCAAGGGCATCCACGTGGGCGACTGGGTGGAGATCGCCGGCGTCAGCGGCGAGGTGGTGGAAGTCGGGGTGATGCGCACGCTCCTGCTGGAGACCGGCAACTGGAACGACGCCGGCCATCCCACCGGCCGGATCGTCTCGTTCGTGAACAGCTTCGCCCTCGAGGGGCACTTCTTCAACTTCTCCTCCGCCGGCCAGTGGCTGTGGGACGAACTGACCGTCACCTCCCCGGCCGGGCAGGACCCCTATCCGTTCATCGACGGCATCAAGGCCCTGGTCACGACCCGCACCGCCGGCAACGCCGAGAAGGCGTTCCAGGAATGGGAGCAGGCCCAGCCCGGGAACCGCCCCAGCAGCTTGAAGGCCGAGCCCGGCATCAGCGTCGTGCCGACCACCGGCGGCGTGGAGGTCCGGGTCCGCTACATCACCTGCGCCCACGAACGGAATGCCCTGCGGGAGGAGCTGAACCACGCGGTGGTGGCGATGCTGCACGGCAAGACCGACTAGGGACGCTCCATCAAGATTGCAATAAATCTGTAAAGCCGTTCTTGCCAAATGGCTTGCGGAGCCCATTCTCAAAGGGCCGGAACTTTCCTGAAATTCATTATAATTTAATTATTATTAAGGAATATCATGCGGCCCTTCCGCCTCGGCTTCGCCCTTGCCCTTCTGCTCGGCCTGCACCCGGCCCTGGCCGCGCCGTCGCCAGCCCCCATCCACTTCCGAGTCACCCAGGTGACCCCGGCCAACCAGAGCCCCCGCCCGGCCTTCCTCACCCTCACCGCCCGCGACGGCACCGGCGGCTTCGTGCGCATGGACGCCCAGGGTGGGCTGCACCCATGCACGTCCGCCGACAACACCCTGCCCCGCAGCGGCCGCACCTGGTGCGACTATTCCTTCCCCCTGGATCCCGGCCAGGGCTTCAGCCTCCCCGCCGGCCAGCGGCTGGACAGCGCCCGGCTCTACCTCAGCATCGATTCCCCCCTGTTCCTGCGGGTCGACGAGGCCACCGGCGGCCTGGTCCAGCCCGATGTGGCCAACCCGGATGATCCCAATACGGGCATCCTATTCGACTGGGTGGAGTTCGCCCTCGACGGCTCCGGCTTCCACGGCAACACCACCTGCGTGGACCAGTTCGCCATCCCCATCACCCTGGCGGCCCTGGACGCCGACGGCACCCTGGCCGGCCCGGTCGGGATCCTGGAGGGGCGAACCCGGCTGCTGTGCGAATACGCCGCCACGATGCCCCCGGCCTTCGCGGCGCTGATGGCGCCCGGCGGCCTGCGCATCACCGCCCCCGGCCATGCCCCCGGCGGCCCCCTGGCCACCCTCCTGGACCCCTACGTGGCGTCCATCTGGGAGCAGCACCGCACCGAACCCCTGGTCCTGACCCCGGACGAGGGCACCTTCGTCGGCTGGACCGCCCCCGACGGCGCCCTGGTCTTCACCCGCGAGGGTGATCCCGCGACCTACCGCCTGCGCGCCATGCCCACCACGCCCCAGGTGTTCCGCTGCGACGGCCCCCTGGCCCAAGGCAACGCCCTCGAGAAGGTCCTCGGCGCCCAGATCGCCGCCCGGCTCAACCGGCACTCCCTCGAGTTCCCCGATCCCCGCCACGATCCCCGCCGGGACTACCGGACCGACCCCTGCAACGCCTATGCGCACTTCTGGCACCTGCACGGCATCCAGGGCCTGGCCTACGGCTTCCCCTACGATGACGTCAACGACCGGGCCACGCTGATCAACACCGGCCAGCCGGTGGAGATCCGCATCGGGTTCCGGGTGGATTGAGACCTCAGCCCGCCTCCTCCGCCCCGGAACCCGCCATGGGCGTCGTGGGATCGTGCGGCAGGCTGCCCCGGGGCGAGCGCAGGTAGACGAACGGCGTCGCCTGCAGGAAGTTCGACACACGGCTGGTGTAGACGTCGGCGTAGCGTTCGACCTGCCGGGCCAGGTGCGATTTGTCGTTGCCGGCCCGGGTGAGGAGGCCCCAGCGGCTGTTGGTCAGCTCGGTGGCGGCGCGGGCCAGGGGGGCGATCTCGCTGTCCAGGGGCAGCAGTTGCCCGCGCAGCTCCTGGAGGCGGGCCTCCAGCTGGGGGAGCGGGTCCGCATCCTGGGGGCCGTAGCCGTCCCGGAGCCGCTGGAGGGCCAGGCGGGTCGAGGAGAATTCCGCCTCCAGGCGTTCCTTTTCGGCCATCCGACCGGCCAGGGTCCGCTCGGCGCCCTTGAAGGCCTCCAGGGCCTCCACCTCGGCCTCCAGCTCGCGCAGGATCAGGGCGGTGCGCCAGCGCAGGGCGCTCTTGCTGACGTGCACGTCGCCGAACATGTGGTCGCCCACGTAGAGGATCTCGTCGCCGCTCATGCCCAGGTCGCGTTCCACCTGGACGGCGCTGCCGCCCAGGTAGGCCACGCCCGGCTGCAGGGGCCCGTTGGTGGGCCGCAGCAGCCCATCCTCGGTCACCACCTCGAAGAACGGCGCCCTCGACGTGAAGAATTCCGGCTTGCGCGCCCCGACGATGACCAGGTCGAACAGATCGCGCCAGGTCATGCCGGGCGGCAGGAAGCGGTCGAACGAATAGGTCATCATCGCCGAGCTGAAGTTCCAGTCGGAATTGGTGATCAGCAGGAGCTTCTTGCCGGCGTGGCGCTGGTCCAGGAGGGTCAGCGGGGTCTCCGGGTCGAGCACCACGCAGGCCTCGGGCCGGAGCACGATCTCGGCCTTGAGCCGGCCCTCCATGTGCTGGGCGTCCACCACGTCCCGGACCCGGCCATAGAGCTCGCGATAGCCCATCACCGCCGGCAGCTTGTGCTGGTCCAGCAGATCCACCAGCTGCGCGTAGAGGCAGCCTTCGGACAGGGAGAACAGGGTGTTGAGGAATACCCACCGGGATTCCGACAGGTCCACCTGGGTGTCGGCGTAGGCCACCCGCTGATCGCCGAACCCGAGCGGGGCGGTGCCGTGCTGGGCCCGCCGCACCAGGCCGAAACGGTTGGCCTTGACCACATTGCCCAGCAGGGTGTCGATCACCAGGCCGCGCGCCACCATGCCCGGGTCGAACACCAGGGACTGCACCGGCCAGCCCTGCTCCAGGAACCGCTCCCGGGCGAATTCGAACACCTGGCGCTCGAACACGTCCACCCGGTAGTTGACCAGGGTGTAGTCCATGTCGTAGCCGATGGCGTGCAGGGAGCGGAAATTCAGGGTCCGGTTGCAGAAGACGCCCCGGCTGCGGGGCGGAGCCGGGAGGGGGACAGCGGTATCGGTCATGGTTCCAGCATAGCCTTTCAGCCCGCCGGGTCCAGGGTTCCGCCCCCGCACTGGCGGCGGACCGGGCGCCTGGGCACAATAAGGCGCAACGTTGTCAATCCGGCGATGCTCCCTCGGAGGTTCCATGCGCAAGGCATCCTGGCTGGCCATTCCCCTGGCCATGGCCCTGGCCGCCGCGCCCCCGGCCCGGCCGAAACTGGTCGTCGTGGTCTCCGTGGATCAGTTGTCCGCCGAACTCATGTCGCGCTGGGCCAAGGACCTGCCCGGCGGCCTCGGGCGGCTCTGGCGGGACGGCGCGGTGTTCCAGGACGCCTACCACGACCACGCGGCCACCGAGACCGGCCCGGGCCACTCGGTCCTGCTCACCGGCCGGCACCCCTGGCACACCGGCATCCCCGCCAACGACTGGCCGGACGCCCAGGGCCACGCGGTCTATTGCGTGGCCGACCCGGCCGGCAAGCTCATCGGCGCCGCGGGCACCCCGGTCGGGCCGGCCAACCTGACGGCCTCCACCTTGGGGGAATGGCTCACCGGGCAGATCCCGGGCAGCCGCTCGTTCGCTTTGGCTGGCAAAGACCGCGCGGCCATCCTGATGGCCGGGCATCGGGCCCAGGGCGTCTATTGGTTCGCCGGCGCGGCCGGATTCACCGGTTCCGAAGCCTATGCGGCCACCCTGCCCGCCTGGCTCCAGACCTACAACCACGGTCTGCTCGCCCGGATCTCCGATGAGAGCCTGTTCTGGAACGCCCTGGACCCCGTGGGGCTGCCGCCCGCAGCCAGCTACAGCGTCCACGGCCAGACCCTGGTGATGGGCCTGCCCCGGGCCGTGCACGGGATCGGCATGCCTCTGGACGGGGCGTTCTGGACCCGGTTCAAGGGCACGCCGTTCTTCGACGAAGCCACCCTGGGCGCCGCCGAAGCTTTGGCCGAAGGCGAACACCTGGGCCGCGGACCGGGCGTGGACCTGCTGGCCCTGGGGCTGTCGGCCACGGATTACATCGGCCACCGCTACGGCAATGGCGGCCCGGAGATGCTCGACAATCTGCGGCGTCTGGACCGGGCGCTCGGCACCTTCCTGGACCACCTCCAGGCCCGGGCCCCGGGGTTCTGGGTCGTGCTCACCGCCGACCATGGCTGCGCCGATTTCCCGGAACGGCTCCAGGCCCAGGGCATCCCGGCCCGGCGGGTGTTCCTCCGGGCCTGGGCCGACGCCTTCAACCAGGCCCTGACCCAGCGCCTGGGCGGAACCCGGCCGTATTTCCGGGTCGGACCCGATCACCAGCTCCACCTGGATCCGGCCGCCCTCCAAGCCGGTGGACCGGCCCGGGCCGAGCTCCTGGCCGCCGCCGTGGCCGTGGCCAAGGCCAGTCCGGATATCGCCGAAGCCTGCAGCGGCGACGACCTCGCGGCCTTCACCCCGGATCCCGACCAGGCCCCCGACCAGCGGTCCCTGCGGGCGAGGCTCCGGCTCAGCTTCGTGCCGGGCCGGTCCGGGGACCTGCTGCTGGCCTTTCAGCCCCTGTGCGTCCTGGACGATCCCGGCGAGGTGGCCAGCCACGGTTCGCCCCACGACTACGACCGCCGGGTCCCGCTGATCTTCTGGGGCCCCTGGCGGGCCGAGCGGCGCACCGGGCCGGTGCGGACCGTGGACCTGGCCCCGACCCTGGCCCGGGAACTGGGCCTCGCCTCCGCGAACCCGGTGGACGGCCGCCCCCTGGACCTGCCCCGCAGGCCCTGACTACGCAATGACTGGAACCGGCAGGCCCGAGCAGGCCCGTTTCACGCCGTCCCGCACCACGAAATCCATGCGTCCGAGGTTGACCCCGCCGAAGCCCACCTGGAAGATGGCCGTCTCGCCCCGGTCGTTGGCCACCCGCACCGGCGCGTCCAGGAAGGTGTGGGTGTGGCCGCCGATGATGGCGTCGATGCCGGGCACGAGCCGGGCCAGGGCCAGGTCGTCCACGGCCGCGCCCTGGCGGTCGTAGCCCAGGTGCGAGAGCAGCACCACCAGGTCGACGCGCTCGACCTCGCGAAGATGGGCGACCACCGGCCCGAGGGCCGCCACCGGATCACGCCAGGTCACGCCCCGGTGGTTCCGGGGCATGACCAGGCCTTCGAAGGCGACGCCGACCCCGGTCAGGCCCACCTTCACCCCCGGGAACTCCCGCACCAGCCAGGGCCGCAGCCGCGCCGCCAGCGCGGCGCCCACCGGGGCCGCCCGGCCCTCGTCCAGCCGCGGCGCCTGGGCCGCCAGGGCCAGGCCCAGCGCGAGGCTTCCGAACCATGCTGGGATCCTCTTCACGGCCAACCTCTTGTGCTCAAGCCCGGGCGGGTCGGCCGCAAGTATGGCAGGCCCCGGAGGGGCCCGGCCACGGTGCCATTAATACCCCGAGCCGGCGCCCCCGGTGACGATGGCGATGCCGGAGCTGGTCCCCAGGCGGTTCGCGCCCGCGGCCACCATGGCCCTCGCCTCGGCGGTGGAACGCACGCCACCCGAGGCCTTGACCCCCATTTCCGGGCCCACGGTCCGGCGCATCAGGGCGATGTCGGCCTCGGTGGCGGCGCTGCCGGGCACGAAGCCCGTGGAGGTCTTCACAAAGGCCGCACCGGCCCGCTGGGCCAGCTGGCAGGCCCGAACCTTCTCCGGCTCCGACAGCAGGCCGGTCTCCAGGATCACCTTGACCGGCCGGCCCTCGGCGGCCGCCACCACGGCGCGGATATCGGCCTCCACCCAGGCGTCGTCGCCCGATTTCAGCGCGCCCAGATTGAGCACCATGTCGAGCTCGGCGGCTCCGTCCCTCACCGCCTGGGCGGCCTCGAAGGCCTTGGCGGCCGGAGCCATGGCGCCCAGCGGGAAGCCCACCACGCAGCAGACCTTGACCGGGGCCCCGACCAGCAGCTCCCGGCACGCCGCCACCCAGCCGCCGTTCACGCAGACCGCCCCGAATCCGTATTGCCGGGCCTCCGCGCAGAGCTGGGCGATCTCCCCGGCGGTGGCCGCGGGCTTGAGGAGGGTGTGGTCGATGATCCCGGCCAGCTCCCGATCGATTTGCACGTCCATGGCCCGCTCCGTTGCTACAGTCATTCTCAAATTACTTTCACTGGGGCCACATGGGCAGGTATTTCCACCTCTCGCACATTTCCGCCGGGTTCATCGCGGTCCTGGTGGGCTACACCAGTTCCGCCGCCATTGTCTTCTCGGCCGCCACCGCGGCCGGCGCAACTCCGGCCCACCTGAGCTCCTGGCTGCTGGCGCTGGGGCTGGGCATGGGCGCCACCTGCATCGGCCTGTCCCTGCGCTACCGGAGTCCGGTGCTCACCGCCTGGTCCACGCCCGGCGCGGCCCTTTTGGCCACGGCCCTGGCCGGCCTGCCCATGAGCCAGGCCATCGGCGCCTTCCTGTTCGCCTCGGCCCTGCTCACCCTGGTCGGCGCCACCGGCTGGGTCGAGCCGCTGATGCGCCATGTGCCCAGGGCCCTGGCCGCCGCCATGCTGGCCGGCGTGCTGCTGAGGTTCGGACTGGGGATCTTCACCGCCCTGCACGCCAGCTTCGGGCTGGTCGCGCTGATGCTCGCGGTCTATTTCGCCGGCAAGCGCCTGCGTTCCCGCTTCACCATACCGCTGACCTTCCTGGCCGGACTGGCCTGGTCCGCCCTGGGCGGCCAGATCCACCTGCAGGTGGTCACCTTCGCCTTCTCCCGGCCGGTGTTCACCGCGCCGACCTTCACCGTGGCCACCCTGGCCGGGGTCGGCCTGCCTTTGTTCATCGTCACCATGGCCTCCCAGAACGTGCCCGGCATCGCGGTGCTGCGCGCCAACGGCTACCAGACCCCCGCCTCGCCCCTGATCGGCTGGACCGGCTTCACCGGCCTGCTGCTGGCCCCCTTCGGCGGCTTCTCCTTCAACCTGGCCGCCATCACCGCCGCCATCTGCATGAGCCCGGAAGCCGATCCGGAACCCGGCCGGCGCTACCTCGCCTCGGTCTGGGCCGGGGTGTTCTACCTGATCACCGGCCTGCTCGGCGCCACCGTGGCCAGCCTGTTCACGGCCCTGCCGAAGGAGCTGGTGGCCGCCATCGCCGGCATCGCCCTGCTCGGCACCATCGGCGCCAGCCTGACCAGCGCCCTCCTGGAGGAACCCGAGCGGGAGGCGGCCCTGGCGACCTTCCTGGTGACCGCCTCAGGCCTGACCCTTCTGGGCATCGGCAGCGCGTTCTGGGGACTGGCGCTGGGATTGGGGATCCTGCGCCTGAAGCTGAGCCGCTGACTCCGGCCCGCGTCCCCCAGGTCTTGCGCCAATCCCATGATGGCATAAAATGATGCATGAGGTTGCATCATGTACAGCACCACTCTTCGCATTCCCGACGATCTCGGCGCCTTCCTCCAGGAGGCCGCCCTCGAGCGGTCCCTCAGTGTCAACGCCTGCCTGGCCATGCTCCTGGAGAACTGGCGGGACGCCGAACGAAAGCGGCGCCTGGCCCGGGACTGGGCGGAATACGCAGCCGACGGGGCCGCCCAGGATATTGAATACGCCTTTCCCGCCCAGGCGGGACTGGCCGCGGAGCCCACCACGCCCTACCGTTCGGCCCCCCGACGCAAGCGCCGGTCATGAGCGGCCCGGAGGTTCGTCCCGCCTGCCGCCGGGGGGAGGTCTGGATGCTGGACTGGTATCCCGGGCGCGGATCCGAGCAGGCCGGCTATCGCCCTGGAGTCATCATCCAGTGCGACGAGGGCAACCTGGCGCCCGGCGCCCGGACCACCATCCTCGTGCCGCTGACCACCCAGGGCCGCCCGTTCCTGTTCTATGTCCCCCTGCCCGCGGGGCCCGGGACCGGCCTCCGGCAGGCCTCCTGGGCCAACTGCACGCAGATCATCACGGTGGACCGGTCCCGTCTCAGGACCCGGCTGGGGATCGCCCCGGAAGCGGCCATGGCGGCGCTGGCCGAGGCCATCGCCGCCACCCTGGCTATTCCCGCGAGAAGATGAGCCCCTCCAGCGCCCGCAGGCGGGCGCCGAAGCGCCACATCGTCGTCCGCCCGGTAACCCGCACGAAGCCGGTGGCATCCTCCGGGAACGGGCAGTCCCGCTGGAGTTCCCGCTGGAAGGCCCGGCGCTTGCGGCCCAGGGGATCCCAGAACGGGCCCCGCCAGCGCACCACCAGCAGCAGCACCGGCCGGTCCGGCTGCAGCAGCACCTTCTTGCGCAGGAGGTGGGCCTCCTGGACCCGGGCCTCCAGGAGCAGCCGGCGGCGGATCGGATCCAGGGTCCGGAGGTCGCAGCCGTGGGATTCTAGCTCGTCGGCCAGGTCGGCCGACGCCCGCTCCTGCTGGGCCTTGGCGACGATGGCGGCGGACCGGAGCGCCCGGTCCCACTCCCGGTCGGCATTCTTCGGGTCCCCCCGGCGCTGCAGGTGCTGGGCCATCATTTCATGGCAGGCCGGGGCCAGGCGCGGATCCCGGCCGAGCAGCTCCTTGGCCTCCAGGACAGCCGTGTAGTCCTTGCCCCGTTGCAGGGCGCGGCGGATGGCCAGGAAGGCGGCGTCGGCCCGGCCCGGGTGGGCCTGCCGGAACGCGCCCAGGAGGATGTCGAACTCGGTCCCGGAGGCGTGCTGGAAGGCGAGTGCCAGGAACTCGGCGGAATCCGGGTGGTCCGGGAAACACCCGGGCATCCGGGCGGAAAGCTGGCGGAACCGCTGCCGGTCGAGCTGGCTCTGACGCTGGACCGCCCGCACCTGGTCCTGCATCCGGCCCTGCCAGTGGCCCTGGATCTCCTGGATCACCCCGGTCCCGGCCAGCAATTGCCGGAAGGCCGGATGATCCGGCGGCAAAGGCACCTGGGCCCGGGCGCCCAGGCAGTCCAGGCGCAACCGCAACAGCGGCGGCGCCTCCCGCTGGAGACCGTCCAGGGCCAGGGCGAGCATCCCCTCCGCGGTCTCCGGGCAGGTGCCCAGGGTCTCCGCCAGATCCTGGTAGAGATCCTCGGGCAGGGGCCCGCGTCCCTCCAGGAACGCCTCCCAGCGCGGGAACACCCGGCGGGTGGCCAGCGGCTCCAGGATGGCCAGCCGGCAGAGGGCGCGCACCAGCGTCGGGGTGCCATGTTTTTCGGCCACAGCCCGGTCGGCGCGCAGGAATTCCCGGGCCAGGAAGGGCTGGAAGGCGCGCACCACGAAGGCGGCGTAGGGGCGGGTGAACGCGGCGTACCAGCCATGCCAGCCCAACAGCCCCGGGCGATCCCGGTCCATGGACTCCAACTGGAGATGGACCCGGTACCAGTAGGAAGCCAACCGCTTGGCCTGGAGATTCAGCCACCCCTGGAGGTCGGACCAGAACACCACCTCCCAGGCGGCCAGGGCGCCGAACTCCCGGCCGCTCAGCCCCAGAAGGGGGTAGATCCCCACATACCAGTGGAATCGGCTCCAGCCGAACAGCCCAAGGACGGGCACCCCGGTGAGTTCCACGCTCCAGGCGTCCGGCGCCAGGATGACCTGCGGCGCCCGAGGCCCTTTCCATTCGGCCCGGATGGCGGCCAGGCGCTCCTCCAGGACCGGCGCCTCGCCGGGCCGGAGCGGCCGCCCATGGGGCCCCGGGTAGGATTTGAAGGCCAGATGGAACCCGTAGGCGGCGTTGGTCAGCAGGAAGAAGCCCGCCAGCGCCGGCAGGGCGCCCAGGATCGGTCCCAGCGCCAGGGTGGCCAGCAGCAGGCCGGCCAGGCCGAGCAACCCCATGGCCACGAGGGCCAGGAACGGCAGGATCGCGCCCAGGTTGAACAGGGCGGCGGAACGGAGGCGGTCCTCAATCCAACTCATATTGATAAACCTCTCATTTCAATATCCGTCCCACCCGACGGACCGCAAGGAAACATTTACCTGCAAGTTGGCACTTCAAATGCGTTATCGGCCCGTCCCGGTAGGCGCGAATTCCCCAAAGGGGATGGGACTATCCCAGGCCATAGGCGCCCATGGCCATGCCGGAAACCCCGCGGCGCGGACGCCTCCCCCAGCGGGCTCCCGTTTTTTTTCCATGGGAACCCCAGCCGTGATTAATACTTTAATATCCAGATCGGACTCTTCAGGTCAATATGGCTGAGCAAGTAATTTTTCTGTAACCTGTATTTAACATTGAGGTGTGGCTATGACCTACAAACCTCGAGATGTGGGTATGGCATTAGAGCAGCCAACCAGCCGAAAAGGCCCAAGCATCCTGGACAAGTGCACCGCGTTCCGGGCAGCTGATGAATTGAAGGCCATCGGGATCTACCCCTATCATCGGATCATCGAATCCGGCCAGGATACGGAGGTCCAGGTGGACGGGCGACCGATGCTGATGCTCGGTTCCAATTCCTACCTGGAGCTCACCACCCACCCGCAGGTCAAGGAGCGGGCCATCGAGGCCATCCGGAAATACGGCACCGGCTGTGCCGGGTCCCGGTTCCTCAACGGCACCCTGCCCATCCACGTCGAGCTGGAGGCCAAACTGGCGGCCCTGGTCGGCAAGGAGGCCGCCCTGGTCTTCCCCACCGGCTTCCAGACCAACACCGGCGTCCTGGCCAGCCTGGTCCACAAGGGCGAGTACATCATCGGCGACCGTTACATCCACGCCTGCATCATGGACGGCTGCCAGCTCTCCCACGGGACCCTGGTGCGCTACGAGCACAACGACATGGCCGACCTGGAGGAGAAGCTCGCCAAGCTGCCGGCCGGAGCCCCCAAACTGATCGTCACCGACGGCGTCTTCTCCATGGAAGGCGATATCTGCGACCTGCCCCGGATCACCCGGCTGGCCCGCCAGTACGGCGCCCAGGTCATGGTGGACGACGCCCACGGCCTGGGCGTGCTGGGTCCGGGCGGAGCCGGCACGGCGGCCCACTTCGGCCTCACCGACCAGGTGGATCTGATCATGGGCACCTTCTCCAAATCCCTGGCGGCCATCGGCGGTTTCATCGCCGGCACCGAGCGGACCATCAACTACCTGCAGCACATGGCCCGGCCCTACATGTTCTCGGCCTCGGCCTCGCCGGCCAGCGTGGCGGCGGTGCTCGGCGCCCTGGAGGTGATGGAGCGGGAACCCGAGCGCATCGAGCAGCTCCGGGAGAACGCGCGGTTCCTGAAAGCCGGCTTCGACGCGCTGGGCTTCGACACCGGCACCACCCAGACGCCGATCATCCCCGTGATCGTCGGCGAATTCGATCTCTGCCTGAAGATGTGGCAGTACCTCCAGGGCGAGGGGATCTTCGTGAACCCGGTGGTGCCCCCCGGGGTGCCCCCGGGCCGCTGCCTGATCCGCATCTCGGTCACCGCCGGCCACACCCGGGAGCAGCTGGCCTGGGCCCTGGAGGTGTTCCGCAAGGCCGGCCGCCACTTCGGGCTGCTGGAGCGGGGCGCATGAGCGGCCCCGTGCAGGTCCGCCCCGTGACCGGGCCCAAGGACCTGGAGGCGTTCATCCGCCTGCCGTTCCGGCTCAACCGGGACCAGCCCCACTGGGTGCCGCCCCTGCTCCTGGAGCGGCGGGAGTTCCTCGACCCGCGCAAGAATCCGGTCTTCGAGTATGCCCAGGTGCAACCCTTCCTGGCCCTGCGCGACGGCGAAGTGGTGGGCACCATCGCCGCGGTGCGCAACGACCGCTACGGCCAGTTCCACCCGGACGAGGCCGGGGTGGGCTTCTTCGGCCTCTACGAGTGCGTGCCCGACCAGACCGTGGCCGACGCCCTGTTCGCCGCCGCCACCGGCTGGCTCAGGGAACAGGGCCTCCGGGTGGCCCGGGGCCCGGTGAACCTCACCACCAACGATGTCGTCGGTCTGCTGGTGGATGGCTTCGACCTGGACAACGCGGTGATGATGCCCCACAACCCGGCCTATTACGGCCCCCAGTTCGAGGCCGCCGGCTTCACCAAGACCAAGGACCTGTATGCATTCTACCTGGGCGTCGAGGAATGCAGGGACCGGCTGACCGCCGTGGCCGCCCGCCTGGAGCGCAGCGGCCGGATCCGCATCCGCCCGGTGGACATGGGCCACTGGGCCCGGGAGCTGGAATTCGTGCGCGACACCTACAATGTGGCCTGGGCCAAGAACTGGGGCTTCGTGCCGTGGACCGACCGGGAGCTGGCGTTCATCGCCAAGGAGCTCAAGCCGCTGGTGGAGCCCAGGCTGGCCTTCGTCGGCGAGGTGGACGGGGTCCCCGCCGGCTTCTGCGTCTCCGTGCCGGACGCCAACGAGGCCCTCAAGCTGGCCCAGGGCCGGCTCCTCCCGTTCGGCCTCCTCAAGCTCATCTGGAAGCTCAAGGTCACCGGCTGCCAAAACCTGCGGACGATGATCATGGGCGTCCTGCCGCAGTTCCGCCGGCGCGGCCTGGACCTCGTGATGATCCAGCACACCATCGCCGCCGCCCCGGGCCTGGGCTACCGGGGCTCCGAGCTGGGCTGGGTGCTGGAGGACAACCACGCCATGCTCAGCCCCCTCCATCAGCTGGGCGCCCGCATCACCAAGACCTACCGCGTGTACGACCGGGCCATCTAGTGCGGGCCCTGGTCACGGGCGGGCACGGCTTCATCGGGTCCCACCTGTGCGAAGCCCTGACCGCCCGCGGCCACAGGGTCCGGGTCCTGGCCCGGCCCGGCAGCGATCTCTCGGCCCTGGCCGGCCTCCCGGTGGAGGTGGTCCGGGGCGATCTGCTCGATCCCCCGTCCCTGCCCGCGGCGGTGGCGGGCATGGACTGGGTGTTCCACCTGGCCGGGGCCCTGAAGGGCTTTTCCGAGGCCGACCTGCTGCGCGCCAACCGGGACGGCACGGCCAATCTGGTCGCCGCCTGCCCGGGGGGCCTGGGCCGGTTCATCCTGGTCTCGAGCCTGGCCGCCGCCGGCCCCAGCCCCGGCGGCCCCGCGCCCCGGGCCGAGGGGCCCGAGGCGCCGCTCACCTGGTACGGCCGCTCCAAGCTCGAGGGCGAGCGGGTCGTGCGCGCCTCCGGGCTGGCCGCGGTCATCCTGCGCCCCCCGGTGGTGTTCGGGCCCCGGGACCGGGATGTGCTCACCTATTTCCGGATCGCCCAGCGCGGCCTGCTGCCGGTGCCCGCGGGCCCGGAGCGGCACTACTCCATCATCTTCGCGCCCGACCTGGCCCTGGGCCTGCTGCGGGCCGCCGAGACCCCCCTGGCCGCGGGCGCGATCCTGCCCCTGGTCAACCCCGAACCAGTGTCCTGGCTCGAGCTGGGCCGGCACATCGGCCAGGCCCTGGGCGTCCGCGGCCGGGTGCTGCGGCTGCCGGTGCCGGCGGTCCGGGTCGCGGGCCGGATCGCCGGCCTGGTGGCCCGGATCCAGGGCCGGCCAGCCATCTTCTCCCCCCAGAAGGTATTGGAGATGCTGGCGCCGGCCTGGGTGGCGAGCCCCGAACCGGCCTCGCGGCTCCTGGGCTGGACCGCCCCCACGCCCCTGGACCAGGCCCTCTGGCAGACTGTGCGGTGGTATCGCGACCATGCCTGGCTCTGAGCGTCCCTTCAAACTGACCGCGCCCCTGGGGCTCTGGCGGCCCCTGGACATCTGGGTGGCGGGCTATGCCCTGGCGACCCTGCCGCTCCTGCTCTACGGCGCCTGGCGGGGACGGCCGGACTGCGCCGCCCAGGCCGGGGTGAGCCTGGCGGTGCTGGCCGGGAGCCGGCTGCTGGCGCTCTGGAGCCGGGACACCCGGCGGATCCTGCCGACGGTCCTGCGCCTGTTCGGCGCGCCGATCATCTACCTCTGCTTCTACCGGCAGGTGGCGACCCTGTGGCCGCTGTTCCGGAGCGCGCCCCTGGACCCGCTGCTGGTGCGCGCGGAGTTCCGGATCTGGGGCTGCCAGCCGTCCCTGGCCTTCCGCGCCGCCCTGCCCTCCCGGGCCCTGTCCGAGCTGTTCTGCTTCGCCTACCTGGCCTACTACTTCTTCACGCCGGTGGTCGGCCTGACCGCCCTGGCCCGGTCCTATGCGGCCGCCGAGCGCATGGTCCTGGCCGCCACCGGCACCTTCTTCCTCTGCTACGCCCTGTTCTGGATGCTGCCCACGGTCGCCCCTCATTTCTGGTTCCCGCCCGGGGCCGGGCCGGTCCTCTACGATGGCTATGTCTTCAACCACCTGCTGTTCTTCTTCACCGGCAGCGGCGAGATCCGGGGCGGCGCCTGGCCCTCCTCGCACATCGCGGTGGCCCTGCTCTACACCCTCTGGGCCCGGATCGAGCTGCCCACCTTGTTCCCGTACCTGGCGGCGGTGACCGCCCTGATGCTGCCGGCGGTGGTCTACCTGGGCGCGCACTATTCCGTGGACGTGCCGGCGGGACTGGCCGCCGGGCTCCTGGCCTACGCCGTGAGCCGCGCGCTCATTCGCCCCGCCCCACGGCCATGACCCGCTGGAACACCGCGACGATGGCCGGGTCGAACTGCCGCCCGGCCATGGCCTCCAGCTCGGCCATGGCGTCGGCGTGGCTCTTGGCCTTGCGGTAGGGCCGGGTCGAGGTCATGGCGTCGTAGGCGTCGGCCACCGTGATGATCCGGGAGAAGTACGGGATGGCCTCGCCCTTGAGCCCCTGGGGATAGCCGCTGCCGTCCCAGGCTTCGTGGTGGTACTTGACGAACTCGGAGACCTTGCCCAGGAACTTCAGCGGGCCGAGGATGGTGTTGCTGTGGGTCGGATGCCGGCGGATGATCTCCAGCTCGGCCAGGGTCAGCGGGTCCTCGCTGAGGAGCACCGAGTCGCGCACCCCGATCTTGCCGATGTCGTGGAGCAGGGCGGCGTTGAACAGCACGCCGCAGTCCTCCTCCGGCAGCCCGAGGCCGTGGGCGGTGGCCAGGGCCAGCTCCGCGACCCGCTCGGAGTGGCCGCGGGTGTAGTCGTCCCGCGCCTCCAGCACCCGGGCCAGGGTGCGCAGCGTGTCGTAGTAGGTGCGCTGGGTGTCCTCGAACAGGCGCGCGTTCTCGATCGCGATGGAGGCCTGGGAGGCCAGGGTCTCCAGCATCTTCCGCTCGCCCTCGCCCATCTCCTCGGAGGCGTGCCGGATCAGCTCGAACACGCCGATGGTCTTCTCGCCGATGCGCAGCGGCAGGTCCAGCTTGTGGAAGGGCGCCGTCGGATCCAGGACCTTGCCGCCCCGGGCCCGGGTGGTGAGTTCCCGGGTCTCGGCGTCGATGAGCTTGATGGCGCCGGCGGAGGAATCGACGATGCCGGCGGTCATTTCCAGGATGGCCGCCAGGGTCCGGTCCAGGTCCAGGCTGGAGGTGATCGCCCGGCCCGCCTCCTGGAGCGTGGTGAGCTGGCGGATCTGCAGGCTGAGGTTGCGGTTGGCCTCCTGGATGGCCTCGGCGTAGCGCTCCAGCTCCCGGTTCAGCCGGCCCATCTCCTCCACGTTTTCCAGCATCCGCCCGTTGGCCTCCTCCAGGCCCCGGATCAGCCGCGCGTTGTGCAGGGCCACGGCGACCTGGTCGGCGAAGGCCAGGAACAGCTCCAGGTCGTCCGCGTCGAAGGCGTCCTTGATCCGGCTCTCGGTGTCCAGCACGCCGATGAGCTCGCCGTAGACCCGCAGGGGCACGGCCATCTCGGTCCGGCCCCCGACCACCCCGGGGCGGTAGTCCCGGTCGGAGGCCACATCCTTGACCAGCTCCGGCGTGCCGGTCAGGCCCACCCGGCCAGTCACGCCCTGGCCCAGCGGGATCCGCGTGCCGAGGACGTCCCCGTAGCCCAGGGCCGAATCCACCACCAGGTCCGCGCCGCCCGGATCCATGAGCAGCAGGGCCACCCGGTCCAGGCCCAGGGCGGCCTGGGCCGCGCGCAGGATCTCGTCCAGGCACTCGCCCAGGTCGTGGCGGGTGTTGAGCGCGTGGCCGGTGCGGGCGATCAGCTTGAGGATCCTGGCCTGGTCCTGGATCCGCCGCAGCTGGTCGGCCTGGCGCAGGGCGGAGGCGATCTGGGCGGCGAAGGCCGTGAACAGCTCCAGGTCCGGTTCGGAGAAGGCGTCCGGGTCGCTGCTGGCGGCGTCCAGCACGCCGATGGCGGTGCCGCCCACGGTGATCGGGGCGGCCATCTCGCTGCGCTCGCCGGCGACCCCGCCGGGGATGTGGCGCGGATCCAGCGCCACGTCGGCGACCCGCTCGGCGCGCCCGGACTGGAACACCGCGCCGGCGATGCCCTGGCCCGGATCCAGGCTCAGGCCTTCGATCCCGTCCCGGGCCCGCGCCTTGCGCACCACCAGGACGCCGCGGCTGGCCAGCAGGATCGCCACCCGGTCGAAGCCCAGGGCCTCGTGCGCGAGCACCAGGATCCGCTCCAGCAGTTCCTCGGGATCGGCCACCCCGTTGAGGGCCAGCCGGGCCTGATGCAGGATATCCTGGCGGCGGGCCCGCTCCTGGGCTTCCCGGGTCAACTGGGCGATCTGGTCGGTCAATTCGGTCATGCCTCCCCCATTCGGGAAATAATTTAAACATTAATATTACCAAGATTAAGGGTCGCCTTGGTCACAACGGGGTGAATCCTCTCGTCGGCAGGCTTTTCCGGAGGTCGGGGTGCGGGTTCTCGAGTTGTTCGCCGGTCTGGGCGGTTGGCGTCAGGCCTTCGCCGGCACCGCCACGGTGGCCGCCGCCTATGACATCAGCCCCGCCGCCCTGGCCACGTATGCGCGGACCCACGGGGACCGCCCGGTCGCCCGGGAACTGGCCACCCTGCCCCTGACGGAGCTGGTCCGGCACGGGGCCGAAGCCTGGGCGCTGAGCCCACCCTGCCAGCCGTACTGCCGGATGGGCAACCGCCGGGGCCTGGCCGACCCCCGATCCCGGGCCTTCCTGCACCTCATGGACCTGTTCGCCCAGAGTCCGCCCGACCACCTGGTGCTGGAATCGGTGGTGGGCTTCCTCGGTTCGGACGCCCACGACCTGCTCAGCCGGCGGCTGGCCGCGGCCGGCCTGGGCTGGCTGGAATATAGCCTCTGCCCCACCACCTTCGGCCTGCCCAACCAGCGGCCCCGGGCCTATGTGGTGGCCTCAAGGCGGCCCCTGGCCCGGCGCGCGCCCCCGGCCGAGGCCCCGGGACCGTTGTCCGGGTACCTGGATGCGGAGGAGGATCCCGCGCTCTACCTGCCTCCGGCCATTCTGGACCGGCACCTCCCGGGGCTGGATCTGGTCCGCCCGGAGTCCCGCCGCTCGGCCTGCTTCATCGGCGGCTACGGCCAGCGCTTCGTGGGCTCCGGCTCGTTCCTGGAGACGCCCATCGGGATCCGCAGGTTCTCCGTGGCGGAAACAGCTCGTCTGCTTGGCTGGCCACAGGTCCCCCGCTTCCCGGAGGCCCTTCCCCTGGAGGCGCGCTACAAGCTCCTGGGCAATGGCCTGAGCCTCCCGGTGGCGGCCTGGGTGGCATCGCAGGTTGCACTCGGGGCTGAATCGTGATTAATTTCACTGTTTACCCTATTCTGAGGACTCCCAGCATCCAACCATTTGGACACCCGTTTTTCGGAGCGAAGGCATGAGCGTCATGGGCGGTTTCTTCCGGCACAAGAAGATCGGCGTGAAATTCAGCTGGCTCCTGGGCTTCCAGCTCCTGCTCCTGCTCGCCCTGGGCTGGCTCTCCTGGTCCGCCATCGAAGGCTCCTCGCGGTCCCTGGCCCGGGCCCACCGGAACGTCGAAAAGGCCCAGACCGTCTCGGCCACCCTCAACGCCGCCAACATCATGCGCTCCGCGCACATCTCCATGATCGCCGCCGCCAGGAACGACGCCTACCTCGCCAAGCGCAACGAGCGGCTGCAGGAGATGGAAATCAAGCTCAAGCCGCTCATGGCCAGGCTGGAAAGCCTGGACTGGGAGCCCGATGAGCAGGTCCAGGTGACCGGAGGGCTGGCTTCCCTGCGCAAATACATGGCGGGCTTCCCGGAGATGATGATCCGGGCCAAGGCCAATCCCAAGCCCGAGGCGGACCCCGCCCTCATGGAAGGCAACGTCCAGATCGCCCGGGCCGGACGGGAGGGCATGGAGAAGGCCCTGGCCGCGGTGAACGCCCATGCGACCGCCGATGCCGATGCCGCCGCCGCCGCCGCCCGCCGGATGCAGTGGACGATCCTGGGCGTGGCGCTGGCCGCGGCCCTGGGCGGGATCCTGGTGACGACCACCCTGGGCCGGATGATGGCGGCCTCCGTGGCCGAAGTCCTCGAAGGCCTCCGCCGGCTGGGCCAGGGCGATCTGTCCCGGCCCCCGACCCTGGACAGCCGGGACGAGTTCGGTCAGATCGCCGGAGGCCTGCGCGACCTGTGCAGGGAACTGCGGGGCGACATCTCGGCCATCGCCCAGATCGCCGAACGCACCGCCAGCGGTGCCACGGAACTGTCGGCCACCACCGAGGAGCTGCAGGTCACCACCCATGAGATCAGCCGGGGCGCCGAGACCCAGCGCCAGGCCATGATCCAGTCCAGCGCCGAACTGGCCGAAGTGGCCGGCTCCATCACCCGGGTCCGCGAGGCCGTGGCCTCCGCCGGCCGCTACGGGGCCGAGTCCCTGCAGATGAGCGCCAAGGGGCTGGCCTGCGCCGAGCAGTCCAACCGGGCCATGTCCGCCATCGAGGACAGCTCGGCCAAGGTCGGGCGGATCACCACCGTGATCGCCGACATCGCCCGCCAGACCAACCTGCTGTCCCTGAACGCCGCGATCGAGGCCGCCAAGGCCGGCAGCCAGGGCAAGGGCTTCGCCGTGGTCGCCGAGGAGATCCGCAAGCTGGCCGAGCGCAGCGGCGGCGCCGCCAAGGAGATCAGCCAGCTGATCGGCGAGAGCGCCGAACGGGTCCGGGAGGGGGCCGCCTCGGCCACCGCCGTGCACGAGATCATCGCCGCCATCGAGACCAACATCAAGGACCGGGCCAAGGGGGCCGTCGTCATCTCCGACGCCATCAACGCCCAGAGCGTCGCCTGCGACAAGATGGTGGCCGCGGTCGGCACCTCCGCCCACATGACCGAGAACAACGCCTCCGCCACCACCGAGCTGGCCTCCACGATCCAGGAGACCAACCGGACCGTGGAGGACCTGGCCAGGCAGGCCGGGGAGCTGCACCGGCTGACCCGGAAATTCCAGCTGGGGTGAGCTACTTCAGTTCCTTGGCGAGAAAGGCGTAGGACAATGCGAGGAAACGGGCGGCCTGGCGATTGTCGGCGCCGGCGCCGTGGCCGCCCTCGGTGTTCTCGAACAGCCGCACGTCCAGGCCCATGTCCTTCATCTTGGCCATCATCTTGCGGGCGTGGCCCGGATGCACCCGGTCGTCCCGGGTGGTGGTCATGAACAGCACCGGCGGATAGGCGATGCCCTTCCTCAGGTTGTGGTAGGGCGAGAAGGTCTGCAGGAAGGCCCAGTCCTCGGGCTTGTCCGGATCGCCGTACTCCTCCATCCATGAAGCCCCGGCCAGCAGGTGGCTGTAGCGCTGCATGTCCAGCAGCGGCACCTGGCAGACCACGGCGCCGATGAGCTCGGGATAGCGGGTGAGCATGTTGCCCACCAGCAGCCCGCCGTTGCTCCCGCCCTCGATGCCCAGATGCTTGACGGAAGTGACCTTGCGGGCCACCAGGTCCTGCGCGACGGCGGCGAAATCCTCGTAGGCGCGGGGACGCTTTTCGCGCAGGGCGGCCTGGTGCCAGGCCGGGCCGTATTCCCCCCCGCCGCGGATGTTGGCCACCGCGTAGACGCCGCCCTGGGCCAGCCAGCCGCGGCCGAGGGTGCCGCTGTAGTAGGGCAGCTCGGACACCTCGAAGCCGCCGTAGCCGCTCAGAAGGGTCGGATGGGAACCGTCCAGGGCCAGGCCCTTGGCGGCCACCTGGAAGTAGGGAATGCGGGTGCCGTCCTTGGACGTGGCGAAGTGCTGGGAGATCTCGTACGGGCTGGCGTCGAAGAAGGCCGGCGCGGCCTTGAGCTGCGCGGGAGCCTGGCCGATGGTGCCCAGGCAGAACGTGGTGGGCGTGAGAAAATCGGTGGTGGTCAGGAAGTAGTCGTCCGAGTCCCAGGCGTCCACCGCCCAGGCCGAGACCGTGCCGAATGCCGGCGCGCCCGCGAAGGGGCTGCGCTGCCAGCCCTTCTCCCCCGGGGTGAGGACGGTGAGGCGGTTCTTGACATCATCCAGGACGTTGAGGATCAGGTGGTGGCGGGTCCAGTTGTAGTGGGCCAGCGAGGTGGTGGCGGTGGGTTCGAACAGGACCGTGAAGTCGCGCTTGCCGGCCATGAAATCGTCGAACCGGGTCACCAGGAGGCTGCCGCCCGGGTAGGTGGTCTTCCCCACCTTCCAGGCCGAGCGCAGCTGCACGGTGAGCCACTCCCGCTCCGCGGACGGCTCGGCGTCCCCGGGCAGTTCGAGCTTGTGGCGGGAGCCGTCCCTGGCCAGCAGGTAGGTCTCCCGGGTGAAGAAGGACGGGCTGCGGAAGCAGAAGTCCCGCTCGAAGCCCGGCGTGGGGTCGTGGTAGGCGCCCGCGGACATGTCGGTCGCCAGCCCCTCGAACACGACCTTGGCTTCCGCCAGCCCGGTGCCGCGCTTCCACAGCTTGGCCACCCGGGGGTAGCCCGAGGTGGTCAGCGAACCCGGGCCGAAATCCGTGCCCACGAACAGCGTGTCCCGGTCCACCCAGGAGACCTCGCTCTTGGCCTGCGGCAGTTGGAACCCATCCGCGACGAACGCCTTGGCCTCCAGGTCGAATTCCCGCACCACCACCGCGTCCGCCCCGCCCCGGGACAGCGACACCAGGCAGCGCTGGCACAAGGGCTGCAGGAACTGCGCGCCGTGGAACACCCAGCTCTCGTGCTCGGCCTGGTTCAGGGCGTCGATGTCCAGCACGGTTTCCCAGGCCGGCTCGGCCTTGCGGTACTCCGCCAAACGGGTGCGCCGCCACAAGCCCCGGGGATGCTTCGCGTCCTTCCAGAAGTTGTAGTAATAGGCCCCTTCCTTGGAGATGAAGGGAATCTTGGCCTGGGAATCCATGATCTTCAGCAGGTCCGCCTCCAGGGCGCCGTAGTTCGGCACCGCCTCCAGCTCCGCCCGCGCCTCCTTGTTGCGCGCCTCGACCCAGGCCATCGCCGGGGCCCCCGTGACCTCCTCGAGCCAGAGGTAGGGATCTGCGGGCGGGGCTGCGGGCAGGGATCGGGTCATGAGGAGACTTCCTAGGAGAAGGGTGAGGCAGAAGGGCTTCATCGGCACGCTCCAGTTGGCAGGGAGACGATCAACCTGTTGATGAAGCTATAGGATAAAACAGATGAGTTGAAAATAGTAAATGGAGGAAGCGAACACAGGGCCGCGTCCGGATCATGCTAGGATTCCCGCAAACCCTCCAACCTTTTTCCCTGTTTTAACAAGGGAGCAGGAGTCCCCCATGGGAATGAAAATGGCTGTTTTCCTCCCAGGTGCCTTGCTTTGCGCAAGTCCGGTCCAGGCCCAGGACACCCCGGAAAAGGCCCTGATCGCCAGCGGCGTCGAGGCTTATGTCAATGGCGATGCGACGGCTGCCATGAAGGTATGGCTCAAGGGGAGCGCCCTCGAAGGGAATACCCAGGCGATGAGCCAGGCCAACAACCTCCACCAGGTGGAGGACTTCTATGGGAAACCCCAGGGGTTCGACCTCATCGCCGCGCGCACCATATCCGCCCACTGCCGTCTGGTCTATTTCGCGATCAACTACACCAAGGGTCCACTCTTCTGCCGTTTCCAGCTATTCGAAACAGCCCCTGGACGGTGGGTCGCCACCGAGGTCAAATTCCACACGGAAGTCACGAATGTCTTCCCTTCCAGCATGACGGACCCTCGGTAGGAAATTGGATAAATACGGAGATTTTATGAATCACATTCCAAAATTTCTTTTCACGATCCTGCTGGCCATGCCTTTGGCCGGACAAGCCGTGGTCCGGCAGGGAACGCTCACCGACCTAGCGCATAGCGTTTTCACTTCACCCATGGTGATCGAACTGCCTCTGGACCGCCTCAAAGGGGACGAAACCGGCGGTATCTTCCCGTTCACCGACCAGGACAAATATGAATGTGATGACGTTACCTTAAAAATGATTCTCATAAAGAAATCAACGAGGGGAGGGGGCGCCATCGTAAGGCTGAATATCGAATCGTCCGTGTTCGTCCGTCCTTCTTATGACCGGAAGGTTTCGCTTCATTTTTCGATCATCAGCGCCGGGAAAACACTTGAGCAAACCACGGACCAGGAAATTGCGGCGAAGGAGAAGAAGCTCCGGTCCGAGACCTCCGACCTGGAGCTGTCCAAGGAAGAGTTCGAAGGGCTATTCGTGGGTCAACCCCACGGAATCCTGAAGGTCGTCATGACGGTCGCCCCGGACAAGTGAATTCCGTGGTATCCAGATGCAAGCCCCCCCAGGGGCCGGGCCGGCCCCCTGGTCCACGCATCCGGAGAACCCATGACCGTCCTTCAATTCAAGTGCCTCCTGCTCTGCTGCCTCGCCATCAATTACGGGATATTGATCGTATGGTTCGGGGTGTTCTTCCTGGCGCACGACTGGCTGTTCCGCTTGCATGGCCGCTGGTTCAAGTTGTCGGTTGAACGATTCGATGCCCTGACCTATGCAGGGATGGCCGTATACAAGATCGGTGTGCTGCTCTTCAATCTGGTTCCATGGATCGCCCTGAAGCTTGTGCTCACCTAGACACTTCCTATGAATCACGAAGAAGCATTTGCCAAAGCGTTCATCGCGTCCGAAAAGCGGGCCCGATTCATCCAGTTTCTCGCCGACCCCCGGCACCGGAAGGAGATGCTGGACCGGATGAGCCACAACCTGCCCTACATCCATGCATTGGCATCGGAAGTCCCGGGCCGGCAGGATTTCCCGGAGGAGCTGGAGACCCTGCTCCGGGCCCGGGGGGCGGGTGCGACCTGCTACGTCCTGTCGGACGGGCTCCGGATCGACCGGAAGGAGCTTCCCCTCCGGGAGGCGCTGGACCAGATCTGCATGCATTCGGGCGGCGCCATCCTGTGCTGCCAGCCTGGCGCACTCGCCTACTACAAGCCCGGATCCCCCGGCCGCGGCGTCCTTCTTGAGAAACGTCGGATTTCCGGCTGATTCCAGTTAAGGAAGGCTGGTTCCCGGGTGGATTCCTGCAACCATGGTCGGCAGGAACCGAAGCCTGGTTGATTTCCGCCATCCCCCCCACCCCTCTCCGGACAGCCCATGGAACCCGTCCCTGAAACCCTGTCTTCCCTGCAGACCTTCATCTTCAAGTTCATCTTCCCGGTGTTCTGGATCAGCGGGTTTTCGGTCGGGACCGGCATGATGTGGATCCCCGTCCTGTCGGGGCAGAGGGGCGACGCCAGCCCGCCGGAGCTGAAGTTCGTGTTCCTGGCCATCACGATCGCGGGATCGGCCTACATCTACTGGTCCTGCATAAGGCTCAAGCGGGTCCGGATGGATGGCCAGTTCCTGTATCTTTCAAATTACCTCCGGGAGATCCAGGTCCCCCTCGCGGCGGTGGAAAGCGTCACAGAGTTCCGCTGGGAGAATTCCCACCCGGTGACCATCCATTTCGTCCGGCCGACGGAGTTCGGGTCCTCGGTCACCTTCATGCCCAAGATGCGGCCCTTCGGATTCTTCTCCTCGCATCCGGTGGTCGGCCGGATCCGCGCGGCGGCCAAACTCCAGGCCCCAGGCCTCTGACGCCCATGGCCGCCACCCTCCGGGCCGAGCTCGCCGATATCACGACCCTCCAGGTCGACGCCATCGTCAACGCCGCCAACCGTTCCCTGCTGGGCGGCGGCGGGGTGGACGGCGCCATCCACCGGGCGGCCGGGCCTGAACTGGTCCAGGAATGCCTCCTCCTGGGCGGATGCGAGGCGGGAGAGGCGAAGCTGACCCGGGGCTACCGGCTCCCCGCCCGGTATGTCATCCATGCGGTCGGGCCGGTCTGGCGGGGCGGTGCGGAAGGAGAGGCGGAAACGCTGGCCTCCTGCTACCGGCACGCCCTCGGACTGGCCGAACAGCGCGGCCTGGCCACGATCGCCTTCCCGAGCATCAGCACCGGCATCTTCGGCTACCCCGTCGCCCTGGCCTGCCGGGTCGCGATCGCATCGGTGCGGGCCTCCCTGGACCCCGCCGGGTCCATCCGGGAAGTCATCTTCTGCTGCTTTACGGAAACCGACCTTCGGCTCTACCGCGAGGCGCTTGATAGTTCTTCCGCCTGACCGCTATCGGAAATGCCGGACCCCCGCCCACGGCCGGCTGATACCCTGGATTCCATGGAATTGGAGCTCCTAGCCCCCGCCCGGAACGCGGACCAGGGCATCCTCGCGCTGCGCTGCGGGGCGGATGCGGTGTACATGGGCGGGCCCCGGTTCGGCGCCCGGCAGGCGGCTGGATGCGACCGGGCGGCCTTCGAGCAGCTCACCCGGGAGGCCCGCCTATGGGGCGGCAAGGTATACGCGACCCTCAACACCCTCCTCTACGACTCCGAGCTGGAAGAGGCCCGGCGGCAGGCCTGGGACCTGTACGAGGCCGGGGTGGACGCCCTCATCATCCAGGACATGGCCTACCTGGAAATGGATCTGCCCCCCCTGCCCCTGCACGCCAGCACCCAGGCGGCCTGCGACAGCCCGGAGCGGGTGGCGTTCCTGGCCAGCGCGGGGTTCAGCCGGGCCATCCTGGCCCGGGAGCTGAGCCTCCCCGAGATAAGGTCCATCCACGAGGCCGCGGACGTGGAGCTGGAGGCCTTCGTGTTCGGCGCGCTGTGCGTCGGGGAAAGCGGGCACTGCTACCTGAGTGGATCGATCTGCGGGCGCAGCGGCAATCGCGGGGAATGCGCCCAGCCCTGCCGGGCGCCCTGGAACCTGGTGGACGGGGCCGGCCGGGTGCTGGTGCGGGAAAAGCACCTGTTGAGCATCAAGGACCTGGATCTGTCCGATCACCTCGAGGCGCTGGCGGACGCGGGCATCCGCAGCTTCAAGATCGAGGGGCGGCTGAAGGACGCGGACTACGTCAAGAACGTGGTCAGCCATATCCGCCGCAAGCTGGACGCGCTTCTGGCGCGCCGGCCGGAATGGGCCCGGGCCTCGCTCGGCCAGGTCAGCCAGGCCTTCACCCCCGATCCCACCAAGACCTTCCAGCGCGGGCTCTCCAGCTACCGCATCGAAGGCGGGCGCCGGGCCATGGGCACGCCGGACACCGGCCGGCACCTCGGCGAATTCGTCGGCCAGGTGGGCTCGGTCCAGGGCGACCGGCTGGTGCTGGAGCCCCGGGTGGAGTTGCACCCCGGCGACGGCCTGGCGTTCATGGACGGCGCCGAGGTGGCGGGCACCGTGGTCAACGCGGTGGAGGGGCGGCAGATCTTCGTGCAGGAGCCTTCCCGGATCAGGGCCGGCACCCGGCTGCACCGGAACCTGGACCTGCGCTGGCTCAAGGGCCTGCGCGGGGCCAAGGTGGACCGGCGGATCCCGGTGACGGCGCGCCTGGATTTCCCGGAAGGGGCCGTGCGGCTGCGGCTGGAGGATCCGGCCGGGCTCATGGCCGAGGCCCGGGTGGCGGGCGGATTCGCCCCGCCCCGGGAGGCCGGGGCCGGCCAGGCCATCCAGGACGCCCTGGGCCGGCTGGGCAGCACCCCCTTCGTGCTGGGCGACCTCCAGATGGCCGAAGCGCGCTTCGTTCCCGCCAGCGTGCTCAACGGCCTGCGCCGGGAGGCCGCGGCGGCCCTGGAGGCCCTGCGCCGGGCGCCCCGGCCCCGGGAGCCGCGGCGGGCCCCCGCCGCGCGGCTCCAGCCGCTGCCGGCGGCGGACCTGGACTACACCTGGAACATCGCCAACCACGCGGCCCGGGCGTTCTATGAACGCGCCGGCGGACAGAGCCTGGAACCGGCCGCGGAGCTGCAGGACGGCTTCCAGGGGCGGGTGGTGATGACCACAAGGCACTGCCTCAAATTCGAACTCGACTGGTGCCCGGTGCACCGCAACCCCGAGCCCTGGCAGCGCCTCAAGGAGGTGCCCGGACCGCTCTACCTGGAGAACGGCGCGACCCGCCTGGAGTGCCGGTTCGACTGCCGCCGCTGCCGGATGGAGATGGTGCTGAGGGAGCCCCGTTGACCCCTGAGGAGATCTGGGACGTGGTGGTGGTCGGCGCGGGACCGGCGGGGCTGCTGGCCGCGGGCCGGGCCGCCCAGCTCGGCGCGCGGGTCCTGCTGCTGGAGAAGATGGAGGTCCCGGCCCGCAAGCTGCGGATCACCGGAAAGGGCCGGGCCAACGTCACCAACATGAAGGGCCTGGACGACCACTTGAAGGAGATCCACCCGGAGCCGCGGTTCCTGCGCCAGGCCTTCGCCGCCTTCTTCAACCGCGACCTGGTGGCCCTGCTGGAGGCCCAGGGCGTGGTCGCCAAGACCGAACGCGGCGACCGGGTGTTCCCGGTCAGCGACCGGGCCGGGGATGTGGCCGAGGCCCTGCTGGCCTGGGCCCGGGGCCAGGGCGTCGAGCTGGTCCGGCGGGCCCGGGTCGAGCGCCTGGAGATCCACGAGAGCGTGTTCACCGGCCTCGAACTCGCCGGCGCCCGGAAGCGGATCCTGGCCCGGTGCGGGATCCTCGCCACCGGCGGGCGCTCCTACCCGGCCACGGGCTCCACGGGCGACGGCCACCGCTTCGCCGAGGCCTCGGGGCACCGGGTTGAAGCCCTGCGGCCCTCCCTGGTGGCGATCGAGACCCTGCCGGCCCACCCGGGCGCCCGCGGGCTGACCGTCAAGAACGTGCGCCTGACCCTCTGGATCGACGGCCGGAAACAGGAGAGCGAATTCGGCGAGGCCGAGTTCACCGCCAAGGGCCTGGGCGGCCCGATCGTCCTGCGGCTCAGCCGGCGGATCGTCGACGCCCTGGCCGCGGGCCGGAAGGCCGAGGTGACCCTGGACCTGAAGCCGGCGCTGGACCCCCCGAAGCTGGAAGCCCGGCTGCTGCGGGACCTGGAAGCCGGCGCGAAGGGCAGCTGCCGCGACCTGCTCCGCCTGCTCCTCCCGGCCCAGCTCATCGAGGTGTTCGCCCAGGCCCTCGGGGTGGACCCCGCCGGCCCGGCCCTGCAGATCACCGCGCCCAGGCGCAGGAAGCTGCAGAACCTGCTCAAGGAGCTGCGGTTCGAGGTGACCGGCCACGCCGGCTGGGAGGAGGCCATCGTCACCGCCGGCGGCGTGTCCCTCAAGGACATCGACCCCCGGACCATGGCCTCGCGGAAAGTCGAAGGCCTCTACTTCGCCGGCGAGGTGCTGGACCTGGACGCCAACACCGGCGGCTACAACCTGCAGATCGCCTTTTCCACGGGCTGGCTGGCGGGCCAATCGGCGGCGCGCAAGGCACGCCCGGAAGCACGTTAATTCCAGCCCAGTTCCTCCAGGCGCGCCTCGTCGATCCCGAAGTGGTGGGCGATCTCGTGCAGCACGGTGGTGATGACTTCGTAGCGCAGCTCCTCCCGGTCCGCGCAATCCTCCAGGAGCGGGGCCCGGTAGATGGTGATGCGGGGGGGCAGCTCGCCCGGCGCGGGCGGGCCGTCGGTGATCGGGTGCCCGGAGTAGAGACCGTAGAGGGTCTCGTCCTCGGGGACACCGAGCTCGTCCAGCAGTTCATCCGCGGGCCAGTCCTCGATCACGACCGGGACGCCTTCGAGGTACGGCCGGAACTCCGCCGGCACCTGGGCCAGCGCCTCGTCCACGAGCCTCTGGAACGCCAGGTCGGAGAGGTGCATCCTGCGATCCTACGCCGGTTCCAGGAGCTTGGCGATCGCCTCCTGGGCCACCCGCAGCCCGAACAGCGCCGGCATGTAGGACACGGTGCCGATGGGCTGGCGCACCCGGCCGGTGCCGTGGTGGGCGCCTACGTCAACGGGGTTGAAGGGCGTGGTGTTCCGGGCCGGCTCGGTGGAGTAGACGCAGGGGATGCCGCCCTGGACGCCCCGGCGGCGCAGGCGCAGGCGCACCACCCGGGCCAGGGGGCAGATGCGGGTCTCGGCGATGTCGCCGAAGGCCACCTGGGCGGCGTCCAGCCGGCCGCCGGCGCCCATGCTGGAGATCACCGGCAGGCCCAGGCGCACCGTGGCTTCCAGGAGGGTGACCTTGGAATTGAGGGAATCGATGGCGTCCACCACCAGGTCCAGGGGGCCTTCCAGGAAGCCGTCGACGGTCTCGGGGTTGACGAAGCCGGGGCGGGCGTCCACCTGGCATTCGGGATTGATGTCCAGCACCCGTTCGGCGGCCAGTTCCACCTTGTTCCGGCCCAGCGTGGAATGGAGCGCGAACAGCTGCCGGTTGATGTTGGAGGCGTCCACGGCGCCGTAGTCGATGAGCCGCAGGTGGCCGACGCCCGCCCGGGCCAGCGCCTCGACCGCATACGAGCCGACCCCGCCCAGGCCGAAGATGGCCACCCGGGCGCCGGCCAGGCGGGTCATGGCCTCGGCCCCCAGCAACTGTTCCGTGCGCGCGAACCATCTCATGGCATCCGTCTCCCGAGGGCATCCCGATCCCCCATCCTGCCAGGAAGCCGGGGAATCCGCTGAGGGGCCATGTTGAGATCATGTCGCAATTCCAAGCGCCCCGGATGCTACCCTTCGTCCCTGGAGATCCGCCGATGCCCGCCGCGCCACCCCTGAGCGATCCGACCCTGCGCGAACTGGTGCGCCGCCTCGACGAGGCCATGGTCCGGCACGACGACGCCCTCCGCTGCCGCGAAGTGCAGCGGGTCCTCCAGGAGACCCTGGTCTCCGGCGCCCAGTTCCTGGACCCGGGCCTGCTTGTGCCCGACCCGGAGGGCTACACCCGCCGGCTGGTCCACCGCGACCCCGGGGGCCGCTACACCGTGCTGGCCCTGGCCTGGGCCGCCGGCCAGGGCACGCCGCTCCACGACCACGGCGGGATCTGGTGCGTGGAGGGCGTGTACGCCGGGCGGATCCGGGTCACCACCTACAGCTGCCAGGGCGGCGACCCCGAGCACGACCTGGTGCGGTTCCGGAAGGAGTCGGTGACCTACGCCGGCGTGGGCGAAGCCGGCGCGCTGATCCCGCCCTTCGAGTACCACCTGCTGGAGAACGCCGGCGCGGGCCCGGCGGCGACCCTGCATGTCTACGGCGGGGAGCTGGACCACTGCCATGTCTTCGAGCCGGCCGGGAACCTCTGGCTGCGGCGCTACCACGAACCCGCCTACACGGCCTGACCGCAGCGCGGAAGCAAGGTGGGCCGGAAGAATTCTAAGGACGTTCCAGCTCACCCTGGCCGAACAGTCGCCGGGCATTCGCCCAGGCGGCAGCAGCCGCCCCGGGCCGGATGCGTTCGGCCGCCCCGGCGATCCGGGCCAGGTGGGCCGGTTCATTGAGCCCATCCACCCCGTCCGGGGCCAGGTCCGGCGCGTCGGTCTCCAGCAGGAGGCGGTCCTCCCGAACCCAGGCCAGGGCGGCGGCGGCGCGCCGGGCTCCGGGGCGGGTGACGGCGCCGCCGAAGGAGAGGTGCAGGCCCAGGTCCTGGAAGGCCCGGGCGGCTTCCAGGGTGCCCGAGAAGGCGTGCACCAGCCCGCCGGCGGCGGGCAGGCCGACCTTTCGGAGGATGGCGGCGAGCCGCTCGGCGGCCTTGACGCAATGCAGGGACACGGGCAGGTTCCGGCGGATGGCGAGCTCCAATTGGGCGATGAGGGCGGCCTCCTGCAGTTCCGGGTCCGGCCGGCCCTCGGCGAAATCCAGGCCGCACTCCCCTGCCCCGGCGCCCGCGTCGAAGGCCGCCTCCAGGCGCTCCAGCCAGCCCGGGGCGGCGTCCGCCACGTACCAGGGGTGCAGCCCGGCCATGGGAAGGACCTCCGGATGCCGCCGGGCCAGGTCCAGCACCCGATCCCAATCCGATTCCCGGGTGCCGCAGCAGACCATCCGCGCCACGCCCGCCTCCCGGGCCCGGCGCAGCACCACCTCCAGCCCGGCGCCGAAGCGCGCGTCCTGGAGGTGGCAGTGCGCGTCGAAAAACACTAGTACCGGTAATGCTCAGGCTTGAACGGCCCCTGGGCGGAGACGTTGATGTACTTGGCCTGGGTCTCGGAAAGCGTGGTCAGCTGGGCGTTGAGCTTCCGGAGCTGGAGCCGGGCGACGTGCTCGTCGAGGATCTTGGGCAGGGTGTAGACGCCGACCTTGTACTCCCCCTTTTTCGTCCAAAGCTCGATCTGGGCGAGGGTCTGGTTGGCGAAGCTCGAGCTCATGACATAGCTGGGGTGGCCGGTGCCGCAGCCCAGGTTCACCAGCCGGCCCTTGGCCAGCAGGATGATGCGCTTGCCGTCGGGGAAGATGACGTGGTCCACCTGGGGTTTGATCTCCTCCCAGGTGTAGCCTTCCAGCGAGGCGATGTTGATCTCGCTGTCGAAGTGGCCGATGTTGCAGACGATCGCCTGGTCCTTCATGGCGGCCATGTGGGCATGGTCGATGACGTGGTGGTTGCCGGTGGCGGTGACGAAGATGTCGGCCTTGTCGGCGGCGTACTCCATGGTCACCACCCGGTAGCCTTCCATGGCGGCCTGGAGGGCGCAGATGGGATCGACCTCGGTGACCCACACCTGGGCGCTGAGGGCGCGCATGGCCTGGGCGCAGCCCTTGCCGACGTCGCCGTAGCCGCAGATGACGGCGACCTTGCCGGCGATCATGACGTCGGTGGCGCGCTTGATGCCGTCCACCAGGGATTCGCGGCATCCGTAGAGGTTGTCGAACTTGCTCTTGGTGACGGAATCATTGACGTTGATGGCGGGGAACTTGAGCTCGCCCTTTTCGGCCATCTGGTAGAGCCGGTGGACCCCGGTGGTGGTCTCCTCGGTGACGCCCTGGATGGCGGCCAGCTGCCGGGAATACCAGCCCTTGTCCTGGGCCAGCTGGCGCCGGATGGCGCCGTAGAGGGCCCGCTCCTCCTCGTTCTGGGGGCTGTCCAGGAGGCTGGGGTCCTGTTCGGCCCGGGCGCCCAGGTGCACCAGGAGGGTGGCGTCGCCGCCGTCGTCCAGGATCATGTTGGCGGTGCCCTCGGGGAACGCGAAGATCCGGTGGGTGTAGTCCCAGTAGTCCTCGAGGCTCTCGCCCTTGACGGCGAACACCGGGGTGCCGCCGGCGGCGATGGCGGCGGCGGCATGGTCCTGGGTGGAGAAGATGTTGCAGGAGGCCCAGCGGACCTCGGCGCCCAGGGCCTTGAGGGTCTCGATGAGCACGGCGGTCTGGATGGTCATGTGCAGGGACCCGGCGATCCGGGCGCCCTTCAGGGGCCGGGCGGCGGCGTATTCCTCGCGGATCGCCATGAGTCCGGGCATCTCGGTCTCGGCGATGGCGATCTCCCGCCGGCCCCAGGGGGCCAGGGCCAGGTCGGCGACCAGGAAGTCGGTGGTGGTGGCAGTCATGGGGGCTCCTATGCCGGGGATCGGGATACGATACGGCCGTTCGGCCGCCTTACCGTCGAACCCGTTCCAGGTTGTCGGGTAAGCGCCGTTGGAACATGGGCCCGGCCGTGCCGGTTCCGAGCCTGGGACATGGGGATGCCTTGCAGCGCCTCTCGGAATCCCAATGATAATGGATCTCACGATGAAATGCCACGTAGGTATTCCTGCTGATGGTGGAAAACACCCATAAAGTTATAGGATCAAGTATCTTCCATACACAGAGGGACGACCGGACCCTGGCGGCATGGCTCGGAGGCGAGCATTGAATGATGAAAATGTAATTGTCAGGAACACCGACACCATTCGGGACGTCCTGCGCAACGTCTGCTCCCGCAACGAGATCGCCTTCCTGGCCACGCCCTATGCCAAGTTCGAACTGAACTTCCTCCTGTACGACGGGGACGTGTTCCACGTCACCGCCACCATGAGCCGGGAGGATGCCCTCTACGGCCTGAAATCCCCCAACCTGACCATCCGCTTCCCCTACGGGCACCATATCTACCGGGCCGCCACCAGCCTCCTGGGCATCGGCCTGGCCCGGGGCCGCAAGTCCCTGCGGCTGACCGTCCCCGCCATGCTGGAAAACGACGATTTCCGCCGGGCCTTCCGGGTGGAGAAGGTCGGACGGGTGCATGTCACCTTCAGTTCCCGCAGGTACGATCTGCTCACCGGCAGCCTGGTCAACATCAGCACCGGCGGCGCCCGGATCTTCTCCACCCGGGATTTCGAGGAGGACGAGCTCAAGGTGGACGACCTCATCCACATCACCATCCCCCTGAGCCCCGAGATGAACATCAACACCCAGGCCCGGATCCGCCACGTGGGCGACCGAGCCGTCGGACTGGAGTTCAAGCCCACGCTCAGCGGCCCGCTGCTCGACAGCCTCTCCCGCTGGGCGTTCCAGAAGAAGGAGGAGGCCCTCACCCAGTTCGCCAACCAGGCCCAGGCCGAGGCCCCGCCGCACGAAAGCGCCGCTCCGGTCACCGGGGAGCCCATGATCGCCCTCATCGGCGTCCATCCCGAGCTGGAAGCCCGGCTGGCCACGCTCCTCGCCGGGCTGCCGCCCCTGCGCCGGCTGCCCGCCACCGTGCAGACCATGCGGGCCCTGGCGGAAACGCCCAACGCCCTGGTCTTCTATCACCTGGAAGACATCTCCCAGCTCCAGCTGCGGCGCGCTTCGGTGCTCCTGGAGCCGCTCAAGGGCAAGGCCCCGTTCATCCTCCTGGGCTCGACCGTGGATCCCTCCGGCCTGATCCAGATGGCCAACGACTGGGAGGCCCTGATGGGGTATTCCATCGGCGGCACCGGCGATGCGCTGATCGCCCGGGTGGTGGGCGGTTTCTTCAAGACCCGGATCAAGTAGTATCCTGGTACCGCGATGGATGGAAACCTGCCGTTCTGCTCGACCCTGATCCGCGGCGCCCTGGTGGTGGACGGGTCCGGCGGCACTCCCGCCAAGGCCGATGTCGCCATCCTGAAGGACCGCATCGTGGCCGTCGGCGATCTGGCCGGGGCCCGGGCCGGGACCGTGGTGGACGGCACGGGCCTGGCGCTGGCGCCGGGCTTCATCGATACCCACAGCCACGATGACCGGGCCGTGCTGATGCCCGGCGGGAGCCGGCCCAAGCTGAGCCAGGGGGTCACCACCGTGGTGGTGGGCAACTGCGGCATCAGCCTGGCGCCCCTGGACCCGGCCGGGGACCCCCCCGCCCCGCTGGACCTGCTGGGCGGCCGGGACGACTTCCGGTTCCCCAGCTTCGGCGCCTATGCCCAGGCCCTCCAGGGCGCCGCCCTGGGGGTCAACGTGGCCGCGCTGGTCGGCCACGGCACCCTCCGGGTCGGGCGGATGGCGGATTGGCGGCGGCCCGCCGATGCCGCCGAACTGCGGCTCATGGCCCGGGACGTGGAGGAGGCCATGGCCGCCGGGGCCTCGGGGTTGAGCACGGGCCTGGCCTACCCGCCCAACCGCGCCGCCGGCGCCACCGAGGTGGCGACCCTGGCCCGGAGCGCGTCCCGCCATGGCGGGCGGTTGTGCATGCATGTGCGCAACGAGTTCGACGCGGTCCTGGAGGCCACCCGCGAAGCCTTCCTGATCGCCCGCGAGGCCCAGGCCTATCTGGTGCTGAGCCACCAGAAGGTGGCCGGCCGCAACAACCGCGGGCACAGCGCGGAGCTGCTGCGCTGCTACCGGGACGACGGCGCCGGGCTGCCCTTCGCCATCGACGCCTACCCCTACACCGCCGGCTCCACCGTGCTCGATCCGGCCTTCGCCGCCCAGTCCGAGCGGGTCCTGGTCAGCTGGTCGCGGCCCCATCCCGAGGCCGCCGGCCGGGACCTGGCGGAACTGGCCGGGGCCTGGGGCTGCACCCAGCCCGAGGCCATGGACCGCCTGCAGCCCGGCGGGGCGGTCTACTTCCACATGGACGAGACCGACGTGGCCCGGATCCTGGGCTGGGACCGCTGCATGGTCGGCTCGGACGGCCTGCCCCACGATGTCCATCCCCACCCCCGGCTGTGGGGCGCCTTCGCCCGCATCCTCGGGGTCTACGTGGCCGAGCGCGGCCTGTTGAGCCTCGCCGAGGCGGTGCGGCGGATGACCTCCCTGCCCGCGGCCGTGTTCGGCCTGCGCGACCGGGGCCTGGTGGCGCCCGGGAAGTTCGCCGACCTGGTGCTGTTCGATCCGGCCGCGATCCACGACCGATCCACCTACGAGGATCCCTGCCGGGAGGCCGTGGGCGTCCGGGCGGTGTTCGTCAACGGCGTGCCGGTCGGCGAAGGCGCCGGCGGACGCTACCTCAGCGCCTGAACACCCAGCGGTCCGGCCCACTGCAACCGGGATCGAACCGGTACCCATCCTCCCTGAAGGCCTTGAGTCCCTCCGGGTCGGTGACCCGCTCCTGCACGGCGAACCGGCACATCCGGCCCCGGGCCCGCTTGGCGTGGAAGCTGACCACCTTCCAGCCGCCCTGGGCGCGCTCCTCGAACACCGGCGTGATGATGCGGGCCTTGAGCCGGGCCGGATCCAGGACCCGGAAGAACTCCCCCGAGGCCAGGTTGACGATCGGCCCCGGCTCCCGGGCCAGGGCCCGGGTCAGGGTCGCCCCCCAGAACGCGTAGAGATCGGCGCCCTCCGGATTCCCGAGGCGCGCGCCCATCTCCAGGCGGTAGGCCTGGATCAGGTCCAGCGGCCGGAGCAGGCCGTAGAGGCCGGAGAGGATGCGCAGATGGTCCTGGGCGAAGGCCAGCTCGGCCCCGCTCAGGGTCCAGGCCTCCAGGCCGGCGTAGGCGTCGCCGTTGTAGGCCAGGATGGCCTGGAGGGCGTTGCCGGGGTTGAACGGCGCATGCCAGGCCCGGTAGCGGCCGGCGGTCAGCGCGGCCAGATCGGCGGACATGGCCATGAGCCGGCCCAGCTCCGGCAGGTCCAGGGCGCGCAGGAGCCTCACCAGGACCTTGGCCTTGGCCAGGTGCGCGGGCTGGGTGGCCCCGGCGGCCGGGGCGCGGTCGAAGTCCATCTTCTTGGCGGAGGCGAGGAGCAGAATCATCCCAGCCGCGGCCCCAGGAATGCCTTCAGATCCGTCCCCTTCGCCAGCGCCGCCACCAGTGCCGAGCCGATCACCGGCACCGCCCCCATGGCCCGCACCTGCGCCAGGCTGACCGGATCGTCCAAGCCGAAACCTACGGCCATGGGACGGTCCGTGGCCGCGCGCAGATCGGCCAGGCGGGCGGCGACGGGGGTCAGGTCGGTGCCCTGGCCGCTGCCGGTGACGCCCAGGCGGGCCACCACGTATGCGAAGCGCTGGGCGAAGGGATGGCCGGGGCCGGGATCGGGGCGGGCGGCCAGGAGGCGGCGGGCCCGGTCGGGCGGGGTGGTCGGAGTCAGCAGCGGCACGAGGGGATAGCCGGCCTGCGCCAGGCGGCCCTCCCATTCCGGCTCCTCGCCGGGGGGGAGATCCACCACCAGCAGGCTGCGCACCCGGGTCGGGGCCAGCAGGTCCACGAGGTCATCGCCCAGCTGCAGCAGCGGGTTGAAGTAGGTGAACAGGACCACGTCCGGACCGGGCAGGCCGGCCAGGGTCTCGAGCACCCGGCGGGGGCTGGCGCCGCCTTCCAGGGCGCGGTGGGCGGCGGCCTGGAGCACCGGGCCGTCGGCCACCGGGTCGGAATGCGGCAGGCCCACCTCGACCGTGCCCACGCCCAGTTCCCGGAAGACCGCCAGGAGCGCCGGCAGGGCGGCCAGGTCGGGGTCGCCGGCCATGATGAAGGGGAGGATCGGTTCCATGTCAGACTCCCTGGGCCTGGTAGGTGGCGAGATCCTTGTCGCCGCGGCCGGACAGGCCGGCAAGTATGGTGCGCGCCCCGAGCCGGCCCAGCACGGCCAGACCGTGGCTGGATTCCAGGGCCGGCAGGATGCCCTCGAGCCGGCACAGCTGCCGCGCCCCGGCCAGGGCTTCGGCGTCCGAGGCCCGCAGGGCCTCGACCCGCCCGTCCAGGCACAGGGCGGCCAGTTCCGGGCCGAGCGACGGGTAGTCCAGGCCGGCGCTGATGCTGGCGGTCTCGGCGGTCCAGCCGTGGCGGTCCTGCAGGAGCAGGCTGCGGCAGCCGTGCAGCACTCCCAGCCGGCCGGGGCCGACCCGGGCGGCGTGCTCGCCCTCGCCTTCGCCGTGGCCGCCGGCCTCCACCGCCACCAGCCGGACCGGGTCGTCCTGGAACGGCACCATCAGCCCCAGGCCGTTGCTGCCCCCGCCGGCGCAGGCCACCACCACTTCCGGCAGCTCGCCGCAGGCCTCCAGGTACTGGGCCCGGGCCTCCTCGCCGATCACGCTCTGGAAGGTCCGCACCATCAGCGGGAAGGGATGCGGACCCAGGGCCGAGCCGAGGATGTAGTGGGCCTTGTCGCAGCGCGAGGCCCAGGCCCGGAGGGCCTCGTTGACCGCCTCCTTGAGGGTCTTCAGGCCGGCCGACACGGGCACCACGTCGGCACCGAACATGCGCATCCGGGCCACGTTCGGGGCCTGCCGGGCCATGTCCACCTCGCCCATGTAGACGGTGCAGGCCAGGCCCAGGCGGGCGCAGGCGGCGGCGGTGGCCACCCCGTGCTGGCCCGCGCCGGTCTCGGCGATGATCTCGGCCTTGCCCATGCGCCGGGCCAGCAGGGCCTGGGCCAGGGCGTTGTTGATCTTGTGGGCGCCGGTGTGGGCCATGTCCTCGCGCTTGAGGTAGAGGGCGTGCAGGCCCAGATCCCTGGCCAGGCGCGGGGCGGACGTGAGCGGCGTGGGGCGGCCCACGAAGGTGCGCAGCTCCAGGCGCAGCTCGGCCATGAAGGCCGGGTCGGCCAGGGCGTCCAGGAAGGCCGCCTCCAGCTCCAGCAGCGGCTGCATGAGGGTCTCGGGGGCGTAGCAGCCGCCCAGGGCCGCGGCGCCGTAGCGCCCGGACAGATGGAATTCACCGGCGACGGTCGTCATTCAACCTCCAGAAGATGGGCGGCCTGCACGAACAGCTTGACCTTGGCGGGATCCTTGCGCCCCGGAGCGTCCTCGAGCCGGCTGGCGGCATCGAAGCCCCGGCAGGCCCCGCCCGCGGGCAGGGCCGCGAACCGCCCGGCCAGGGCCTCCGCGTCCAGGCCCCCGGCCAGCAGGAACGGCCCCGGCGGCGGGTGGGCCATGGCGTGGCCCCTTCCGGAACCGCCCGGCAGGCCCGTGGCCTTGGGACTGGTCTCCCAGAGGTAGAGGTCCACGTCCGCCTCGGCCTGGCCCGGTTCGTCCGGCCAGGGCAGGATGATGGACAGGCCGGCCTCCCGCAGCGGCGCGAGGCCGGCCCGGTCCGGCAGGTAGGGCTGCACCCAGCGCGCCCCGGTGTCCCGCGCCCAGCGCAGGATCTCCGCGGGACCGTCGGCCACCGCCACCAGCACCGCGCGCTCCCCGGCCAGCCGGGGCAGGCCGGGTTCCGGGCAGTGGCGCGGACTGGCCGGGTGGCGGAGGAAGCCCAGCAGGTCGGCGCCGCTGTCCAGGGCCATCTGCACATCCTCCGGAGTGGTCAGCCCGCAGACCTTGGCGATCATCCGCGCACCCGGGCCAGGAACGCCGCGGGATCGGCGGCGGTCATGAGCGCCTCGCCGATGAGCAGGGCGTCGAAGCCCTGGGCCAGGGCGGCCCTCGCGTCCTCCGGGGTGCGCAGCCCGGATTCCCGGATCAGCACGGCCGCGGGGAAGGCCGCCCTCAGGCTGTCGTAATCCGCGGCCCCCACCGAGAAATCGGCCAGATTGCGCACGTTCCAGCCCACCAGCCGGGCCTGGGCGGCCTGCACCGCCGGGATCTCGGCCAGGGCGTGGATCTCCACCAGCGGCTCCAGCCCGCGCACCCGGGCGGCGGTGGCGTAGGCGGGCAGTTCGTCCCCGAGCACCCGGGCGATCAGCAGCACCGCCTGCGCGCCCAGGGCCGCGGCCTCGTCCAGGTGGGTGCGGGTGCAGACGAACCCCTTGTAGAGCACCGGCACGCCCAGGGCCAGGGCGACCGGGTAGTCGCCGGGCGCGCCCTTGAAGAACTCCGGCTCGGCCAGCACCGAAAAGCACGCGGCCCCGCCGCGGGCATAGGCCCCGAGCCGCTCGGCGACATCGGCTCCGGCGGCGAAGGGACCGAGGGAGGGCGAGGCCCGCTTGAATTCGGCGATGACCGGCAGCGGCCCCTCGCGCAGGGCCCGTTCGAACGGCCCCATGAGGTGCACCGGCCGGGACCGGAACGGCAGATCGAACGCGAGCCCGGCGACCCGGGCGCGCTCCCTTTCGACGATGGTGTTCAGGATGTCCATGCGAGCTCCCGGCGGTTTCCCATCATTCCATCACGCGGCCAGGGCCAGCAAAGTCGGAAGATGCAGGCCGGCCTGGAGGGCCTCGCGCACTTCCGCCACGAGCCGGCCGAGATCGACCAGCGGGCTGTCGCGGACGACCGCCAGGGCCAGGGCGGCCTGGAGCGCCACTTCCTCCGCCACCCGGGGATCGAAGCCGGGGTGGGCGGGGCCGCCGGCCAGGCCCTGGGCGATGGCCACGCAGGCCTCCTTGGAATCCACGGAGACCGGGGCCAGGGACCGGCGCAGGGACAATTCGCCGGGCAGGATGCGCACGGCGGGCAGGAGCCGGCCGGGACGCACCGGCTGGAGCAGGGTCGGGCCGTCCAGGGAGGCCTCGTCCATGCCGGCGCCGGCGGCGGAGGTGCCGTGGACCACCAGGGCGCGCTCGAGACCGAGCGCCGCCAGGGCCTCGGCCACCGGCAGCACCCATTCCTCCCGGGCCACGCCGAGCACCTGGTAGGGGGGCCGCGCGGGGTTCAGGAGCGGGCCGAGCATGTTGAACACCGTGGGCACCCCCAGGGCCCGGCGGATCGGCACCATCCGGGCCAGCACCGGGTGGAACCGGGGCGCGAACAGGAAGGCGAAGTGGCTGCGGGCGAGATCCTGCTCGAGCAGGTCCACCGGGCGGGCCAGGTCCAGGCCCAGGGCCTCCAGCAGGTCCGCCGAGCCGCACAGGCTCGAGGCCGAGCGGCTGCCGTGCTTGACGTTGTCGACGCCCATCTGGGCGAGCACCAGGGCCGAGAGGGTGGAGAGGTTGGCGGTGTGCACGCCCTGGCGGGCGTCGCCGCCGGTGCCGCAGGTGTCCACGGCCGGGCCGCGGCTCCGGAAGGGCACGGCGTGGGCCCGCAGCACCTGGGCGAAGGCGGTCAATTCGGTGCCGCGGAAGGGCCGGCTGTTGAGGGCCAGCAGGGCTTCGCCCACGGCCCGGGGGTCGGCGCCCGGGTCCAGGCAGGCCTCCATGAAGGCCCGGGCCTGGTCCAGGGACAGGGTGGCGGAAAGGGTCAGGGGATCGCTCATGGCCGGCTCCTCATTTACCCGCGCCCCAGCCCACGGCGCGGCGGATGTAGGGGATTCCCGATTTGCCGTCGGGCAGGTCCAGGCGCCGGCCCACGGCCCGGGCCACGGGTCCGAGCTCCTCGGCCAGCCGGCGGAATTCCGGCAGGTGCAGGGACTGGTCGCCGTCCGAGAGGGCCCGGGAGGGATCCGGGTGGACCTCCACGATGATGCCGTCGGCGCCGGCGGCCACCGCGGCCCGGGCCATGGGGATCACCGCGTCCCGGCGGCCGGTGCCGTGGGAGGGGTCCACCACCACCGGCAGGTGGGTCAGGCTTTTCAGCACCGGGATGGCGTTCAAGTCCAGGGTGTTGCGGGTCGAGGTCTCGAAGGTGCGGATGCCGCGCTCGCAGAGGATCACCTGGGCGTTGCCCTCGAGCAGGATGTACTCGGCGGCCAGGACGAACTCCTGGAGGGTGGCCGAGGGCCCGCGCTTGAGCAGCACGGGTTTCCCGGCCCGGCCCACGGCCCGCAGCAGGGGCGCGCTGGACATGTTGCGGGCGCCGATCTGGAAGCAGTCCACGAACGGCAGCATGGCCTCCACGTCGGCCGGATCGAGGACTTCGGTGATCACCGGCAGGCCGCTGGCGTCGCCGGCCTCGCGCAGCAGCAGGACGCCGGGCTGGCCCAGGCCCTGGAAGGCGTAGGGGGAGGTGCGCGGCTTGTAGGCGCCGCCGCGCAGGGCCGTGGCGCCATAGGCGGCGATGAAGCGGGCGGTTTCGACGATCTGGTCCCGGTCCTCCACCGAGCAGGGGCCGCCCATGAGGGCCAGGGCCTCGCCGCCCACGGCCATGGTGCCGAGAAGGACGGTGGTGCCGCCCGGCGCCGCCTCCCGGGCGGCCAGCACCGGCTTGGAGCCGGCGGCGCGCGCCCAGTGGACCCCGGCCATGGCCTGGATCTCCTTGACAGGGGGCAGGTCGCCGCCGAGGGCGACCAGGAAGCTGCCGAAGGGGAAGTCCAGGGCGCGGACCTCGGCGCCGAGGGCGGCCATGGCCGCCTGGACAGCGGGAGCGGGACAACGGAGTTTGACGATCATGGGAGCCTCAGATCCGGACGGGTTTGCGGCAGAGTTCCACGAAGTTCCGGAGCAGCGCCGCCCCGTCGGGGGTGAGGATGGATTCCGGGTGGAACTGCACGCCGTGGGTGGGGAAGTCCCGGTGGCGGACCGCCATGATCTCGCCCTCGGGGGTGGTGCCCTGGACCGCCAGGCAATCCGGCAGGGTGGCCGGATCGGCGGCCAGGGAATGGTAGCGGCCCACGGAGAGCGGGTCGGGCAGGCCCGCCAGCAGCCCGCTGCCATCGTGGAGCATCGGCCAGGCCTTGCCGTGGACCGGCCGGGTGGCCCGGCCCACGTGGCCGCCGAAGGCCTCGACGATCACCTGGTGGCCCAGGCAGACCCCCAGGATCGGCACGGCCGGCGCCAGGGCGCGCACCAGCTCCATGCAGACGCCGGCGTCGCGCGGGTGGCCGGGGCCGGGGGAGATGACCAGGCCGTCCAGGTCCATGGCCAGGGCCCGGGCGACCGTGATCCCGTCGTTGCGCAAGACCTCGAGCCCGGGCTCCAGGGCGCCGATCATCGAGACCAGGTTGTAGGTGAAGGAATCGTAGTTGTCGATGAACAGGATCATGGCTAGGCCTCCATTCCGAGGGCCTGGAACAGGATCCCGGCCTTGGCGTGGATCTCGGCCCATTCCGAAGCTTCCACGGAATCCGCGACGATTCCGGCGCCGGCCCGGAACCGGGCCACCCCGTCCTGGATCTCCAGGCTGCGGATGGTGATGGCGATCTCCAGGTTGCCGGTGCGGTCCAGGATGCCGACGCCGCCCCCGTAGGCGCCGCGGTCCTCGCCCTCGAGGGCCGAGAGGATCTGCACGGCGCGGATCTTGGGGGCGCCCGACAGGGTGCCGGCCGGGAACGTGCTCCACAGGGCGTCCAGGGGCCGCAGCTCGGGCCGGAGGGTGCCGTGCACCTCGGAGATCATGTGCATGACGTGGGAGAACCGCTCCACCTGGGCCTGCACCGGCACCGTCACGGAGCCGTGGACGCAGACCCGGCCCAGGTCGTTGCGGGCCAGGTCCACCAGCATGGCGTGCTCGGCCCGTTCCTTGGGGTCGGCCTGCAGCTCGGCGGCCAGCCGGTCATCCTCGGCCGGGTCGCCGGTGCGCCGGCGGGTGCCGGCGATGGGCACCGTGGCCACCGCCCGGCCCTCCACCCGCACCAGCATCTCGGGGGATGCGCCCACCAGCTGGCGCCCGCCCAGGGAGACGAAGAAATGGTAGGGCGAGGGGTTGAGCCGGCGCAGCCGCCGGTAGACCTGGAACGGGTCGCCGCGGAAGCCGCCCTCGAAGGGCTCGGACAGGACGATCTGGTAGGCGTCCCCGGCCAGGATGGCCTCCTGGGCGGCCAGGAAGTTGCGCTGGAAACGGGCCCGGTCGGGCCGGCGGGTCTGGGCGAAGACCGGCTCCGGAAGCGGTTCGGGCAAGGCCCCCTCGAGCCGGGCGGCCAGTTCGGCCAGCCGGTCCCGGCCGTCCTCGCCCGGCCCCGGGAAATGGTAGAGGTAGCCCTGCTGCTTGACGTGATCCAGCACCAGCCCGGACGCGAACCGGCCGAACCGCAGCCGCGTGCTCCGGGCGCCCGGGAAGGAGCCCGCCAGCACCGGCTCGGCCAGGGCGAAGGCGCTGAAATCGGCCCAGCCCACCGCCCCGCCCAGGAACGGCACCGGGATCTCCGGCGCTTCCGCCCGTAGCCCGGCCGCCCAGGCCGCCAGGGCCTCCAGCGGCGGCCCCGGCAGGGGCTCCCGCTGGCCGTCCCGGACCAGGGAGGCCGCGGTCCCGGCCTCGAAGATCTCCGCCGCGTCCAGGCCGATGAACGAGAACCGCGCCTGGGATTCGCCGCCGGTGACCGACTCCAGCAGGTAGGCGTCCTGGCCCGGCTCGGTCAGGGCCAGGAAGGCGCGCACCGGGGTGGTCAGGTCGGCGGGGAACGAGATCACCTGGGGGGCGGCGGCGGTGAGGGGTGGTGTCATGTCTGTCCTCAGGAGCTTGGATGCGAAAAGGCCCACCGTTGCGGGTGGGCCGGGGGGATTGCTCTGGGTTTGCGCCTATCCGTGAAGGCTGCCCATGCGAACGCCCGACCCCTGAAGCCACCAGCTCCAGTTCCAGGTCGAGATGTTCATGTTCAGGGACACGCAGGCTCCGAATGGAAGGGAGTGTAACGTTTCATGAGCCGGAACGCAATCCCCGGCTTTTCATCCGGGCACCGATCGCCCGCCCGCCGGTCCGGATCCAAGGACCCTCGGAATTCGCCCTTCCCGAAGCATCAGGTCGGCCAGCACCGCGGCCGTGACCGCCTCCAGCACCACCGGCACCCGCAGGGCGATGCAGGCGTCGTGGCGGCCGCCGACCTTGAGGGTGGCGGGTTCCTGGGTGCGCAGGTCCAGGGTCTGCTGGGCGGCCTTGATGCTGGCGGTGGGCTTGACCCCGACCCGGAACACCAGCTCGTTGCCGTTGGTGATGCCGCCGTTGATGCCGCCGGCGTGGTTGCTGGCGGTGCGGCCGGCCATGTCCAGGATGGCGTCGTTGACCTGGCTGCCGCGCTGCCGGCAGGCCGCGAAGCCATCGCCGAACTCGATGCCCTTGATGGCGGGAATGGCGAAGGCCGCGTGGGCCAGGAGCGATTCCACCGAATCGAAGAAGGGCTCGCCCAGGCCCACGGGCAGGCCCTGGACCCGGCATTCCACGATCCCGCCCACGGAATCGCCGGCGGCCATCGCCTCCTGGATGGCCCGCTCGATGTCGGCCTTGCCGCCGGCCTCCAGCAGCCGGGCGGTGATGGTCACGTCGCCCAGGAGTTTCTTGGCGACCACGCCGGCGGCCACCAGGGCGGCGGTGAGCCGGCCGGAAAAGTGGCCGCTGCCGCGCATGTCCGCGAAGCCGCCGAACTTCTTGAGGGCCACCCAGTCGGCGTGGCCGGGCCGGGGGGTGTTCCGGATCGCCTCGTAGGAACTGGAATCGGTGTTCTTGTTTTCGAACAGGACGAGCAGGGGGGCCCCGGTGGTGCGGCCGTCCAGGAGCCCGGTCTGGATCAGGGCGGTGTCGTCCTCCCGGCGCGGGGTGGTGCCCGGAGCTCCGCCACCGCGGCGCCGTTCCATGTCAGCCTTGAAATCGTCCGCGCTAAGACTGAGCCCGGCCGGGCAGCCGTCCACGAGGACACCGACGCAGGCGCCGTGGGATTCGCCCAGGATGGAGAGGCGGAAAGCATGGCCGAACGCATTCACACGGCACCTCGGAGAAAGGCCAGATCCTGGAAGAATTCGGGATAGGACTTGGCCACGCAGCCCTCGCCGGCCACCTGGGCGCCGCTCCGGCTGCGCAGGCCGGCCACGGCGCAGGCCATGGCGATGCGGTGGTCATTGTGGGAATCGATGCGGCCGCCCTGCAGTCCGCCGCCCTGGAACTCCATCCAGTCGCCGGCGACGTCCAGGCGGGCGCCCATGGCCGACAGCTCGGCCACCAGGGCCGCGGCCCGGTCGCTCTCCTTGGCGGCGAGCCGGCCGACCCCCTTGATCCGGCTGCGGCCGCCGGCGTGGCAGGCCAGCGCCGCCAGGGGCGGGAACAGGTCGGGGCAGTCGGTGGCGTCGAATTCGAAGCCCCGGGGATCGCATTGGCGGGCCCGCAGGAGGCCATCCGCCCAGATGGGGTCGGCGCCCGCGGCGGCCAGGGCGTCCAGGACCGCCCGGTCGGCCTGGGAGGAATCCGGGCGCAGCCCGGCCACGGTCACGTCGCCGGCCAGGACCCCGGCCACCAGCAGGAAGGCGGCGCCCGACCAGTCGCCCTCGACGGCCATGTCGACCGGAGCGTAGGTCTGCCGGCCGGGGATGACGAAGCTGGAGAGGTCGGGCGCGGCCTCCACCCGGGCGCCAAAGGCCGCCAGGACGTCGAGGGTCATGCGGATGTACGGCCCGCTGCGCAGCCCCTCGACCCGGAGGGCGCTGTCGCCCTGGGCCAGGGGCAGGGCCAGGAGGAGCCCGCTGAGGAACTGGCTGCTCGCTCGGCCGTCGACGGTGGCCTCGCCGCCCCGGATAGGTCCGGCCAGATCCACCGGCGGCAGCCCGTCCCGGGTCGAGCAGGTCACGCCCAGCTGACGGAGGGGCTCGAGCAGCATGGCCATGGGCCGGCTCATAAGGGAGCCGTGGCCGGTGAGGGTCATGGGCCGGGCGGCCAGGGCCGCCACCGGCGCCGCGGCCCGGAAGCAGAAGCCGGATTCGCCGCAGTCCAGGAGGCCGGACGAAGGCTCGCCGCCGCCGTCGATGATCACCCGGCCGGGTTCTTCCAGGACCCGGGCGCCCAGGGTCCGGATCACCCCGAGGCAGGCCTGGCCGTCGGCGGATTGCCCGGGCCGGTGCAGGAGGCTTCGCCCTTCGGCCTTTCCGGCCGCGAGCAGCAGGCGCTGCAGATGGCTCTTGGAGGCGGGGGCGTCGCGGCGCCCGGACACGGGGCCCGGCGGAACCTGGATCATGGGAGGAAGCTCGGGGGCGCCATAGCTGCATGGTACCGGCGGCGGCGGCAAAGGTCCACCGCCCCGGCCGGGCCGATGCCAATGGATGATTGGATTTTTGAATCAAACAGAAACGATTTCTACTTGAACTCAACAGAATTGAATTCTATTCTCTAGGGAGGCGCAAGCCGCAGACCTTTGAACCCTTGAGGCATCCATGAGCCGATTGCATTTCCTTTTTGTGGCCGCCGGGGCGCCTGCCCTGGTCGCGGCGGTGGCCTCGGGCAGCGGGATGGTGACCGGGATCGTCCTGGACGACCATGGCAGCCCGGTCGCCGGGGCCGTGGTCACCCTGGAAAACCGAATGGCCGGCCACCGCCAGAACGCCAAGACCGATGCCAAGGGCCGCTACGCCCTGTTCAACGTGCCCTTCAACGACTACCACCTGGAGGCCAAGGCCCCGGGCCTGAACACGGCCCACCGGGACCTGGCGGTGAATTCCAGCCTGCCCACCCAGCTGAACCTGACCCTGGCCGCCAGCGGCGTGGTGGTGGTGGTGGAGGAGAAGGCCAACCTGCTGGAGGGCCATACGACCTCCAGCCACATGGACATCGACCACACCACCATCGAGCAGATCCCGGCGGTGGTCCAGAGCCGCGGCATGGAGGGCATCCTCCTCACCACCCCGGGGTTCATCCAGGACGAGAACGGCCGCTTCCACTTCCGCGGCAGCCACGGCCAGGCCATGTACGTCATCGACGGGGTGCCGTTCACCGACCAGATGCAGGCCACCTTCTCCAACTCCCTGGATCCCTCCCAGGTCGAGAGCATGGAGGTGATCACCGGCGGGGTCGCCGCCGAGTACGGCGGCAAGCCCGGGGCGGTGGTGAACCTCACCTCGAAATCCGGGCTGGGCACGCCCAACGGCTTCGCCGGCAGCGTCAGCGCCGGCGCCGCCCGGTTCCAGACCTACGAGACCGGACTCGAGGCCCGGGGCTGCACCGACCGCTTCGGCTACTTCGTCACGGCCGCCGGATCCTCCAGCGACCGGTTCCTGGATCCGGTCAATTTCCAGAACGACCACAACCATGGCGAGACCGGCCGCCTCTACACCCGGTTCGACTGGATGCTGAGCGACATGGACACCGTCCGGCTGTCCCTGGGCGGCGGCGCCACGGCCCGGGACGTGGTGAACCTGGCCAGCCAGGAAGCCGCGGGCCAGGACCAGCAGGCCCGCAACGTCGACGCCAACGTCAACGCCGGCTGGACCCACCTGTTCAACGCCGACACCAGCCTGGAGACGGCCCTGTTCGTGCGCCATTCCAATTCCCGCCTGGACCCGACCCAGGCCCTGGCCCCGGGCTTCGCCGCCGGCGGCCCGGACTACCCCTACTGGGCATGGCAGGACCGGTCCCTGGACAACCAGGGCGCCACGGCCACCTTCCAGCAGAAGCGGGGCGACTCCAGCTTCAAGGCCGGCGTGCAGTATGTGCGCTACCCCATCCATGAGCAGTTCGCCTTCGCCGTCACCGACCCCAGCCAGGTCGCCGGTCCCGCGGATCCGCTCTACCCGTACAGCCCCCTGGGTGGCGGGGCCATCTTCCACTTCGACGAGCGGATCACCCCGGCCCTGGCCTCGGCCTTCGTCCAGGACGACTTCAAGAGCGGCGGCTGGAGCCTGGGCCTGGGCCTGCGCCTGGACAGCTACCACGGCCGCGACTACGTCAAGAACCAGCTGCAGCCGCGCCTGGGGGCCAGCTACGCGTTCGGCTCGGGCACCCTGGTGCGGGTCTCCTACGACCGCCTGCTGATCACCCCCGAGAACGAGAACCTGGCCTTCGCCACCTCCCAGGCGGCCTGGAACCTGACCTCCGCGGCCGGAACGCCGGTACCCCGGCTCCTCCCGGAGCTCCAGGACAGCTACCTGGTGGGCCTCGAGCACCAGGCCGGCGACCTGTTCAAGGCCAGCCTGGACTACTGGTGGAAGGACAGCACCAACAGCGCCGACAACGACCAGTTCCTGAACACCGGCGTGCTCTTCCCCATCGCCGCCGCCAAGGGCCGCTTCCACGGCCTGGACCTGCGCCTGGACCTGCTGGAGACCCGGGGCTGGTCGGCCTACCTGAGCGCCGGCACGGTCCGCACCATCTTCTTCAGCCCCACCGTCGGCGGCCTCACCTCGGCCGACCCGCTGATCAACGGCCCCGCCGGCAGCCCCTACCTGATCGACCACGACGAGAAGCTGACCATGCAGCTGGGTGTGCACTACAAGCACCAGGGCTTTTTCGCCCAGGTGGTGGGGCGCTACGATTCCGGCCTGGTGGCCGGCGATCCCGCCACGGTGGCCGGCCAGCCCGACTACGCCTTCGGCATCCCCTATGTGCACCTCACCCGGGACAGCCTGGTGGGCCCGACCTGGCGGGTGGACCCCCGGACCATCTGGAACCTGAGCACCGGCCAGGAGTTCAAGACCGGCGACCGGACCGCGCTGGAAATCGGGGCGAACCTGCTGAACGTCTTCGACGCCAAGGGCATCTACAACTTCCTGAGCACCTTCGGCGGCACCCATGTGATCCCGCCGCGGACCCTGGAGGCCCACCTCAAGTTCAAGTTCTGACCGGCTCCAGGGCCCGCCGCAGGACGGATTCGAACTGGGTGCGGTTGTAAGGCTTGGGCAGGAACCCCGCGAGGCCTCCCGAGGCGAAGTCGGCGGCCACGTGCTGCTCGCTGTAGCCGCTGGTGAGCACCACCGGGACCGACGGGTCCACCTCCTTCATCCTCAGGAAGGCCTCGCGCCCGTCCACGCGCGGCATCGTGAGGTCCATGAGGACGAGGGCCAGGTCGGCGTGGCGGGCCTGGAACAGCTCCAGCGCCTCGGCCCCGTCGCGGGCCTCCAGCACCTTGAGGCCGAGGCTCGCGGCCAGGGCGCTGGCCACGGCCCGGGCCGGCGCCTCGTCGTCCACGATCAGCACGATCCCCCGGGCCGGAGCGGGCTGCTCGGCCGGGATCTCCCCGGGAGCCTCGTCCTGGAACCCGTCCAGGACCGGCAGGAAGATCTTCATGGAGGTGCCCTGGCCGGGCTCGCTGTAGACCTTGATGCTGCCGCCGTGGCTGCGCAGGATGCCCATGAGCGCCGAGAGCCCCAGCCCGCGCCCCGTGAACTTGGTGGTGAAGAAGGGGTCGAAGATCCGGTCGATGGTCTCCCGGCTCATGCCGCAGCCGGTGTCCGATACTTCCACGAGCGCGTAGCGGCCGGGGGGAATGGGGATGGCCGGGCAGAGCGAGCCCAGGTAGACGGCGTCCAGCCACTGTTCACCGGTGCGCAGGGTGATGGTGCCGCCGCCCTCGCCCAGGGCCTCGGAGGCGTTGGTCACCAGGTTCATGACCACCTGCTGCATCTGGGCGGGATCCCCCAGGATGTCGGGCATGGCCGAGGCCAGGTCCAGGCGCACGGTGGCCTTCTTGCTGATGGAGACCCCCAGCAGCTCGGCCATCTCCCGCACCAGGATGTTCAGGTTCACCGGCAGGATCATCACCTTGCCCTTGCCGGCGTAGGCCAGCATCTGCCGGGTCAGGTCGGCGGCGCGGACCGAGGCCTTCTCGATCTGCTCCAGGAACGGGCCGGCCGGGCTCGCGGAATCCAGCACCATGGAGGCCAGGTTGCAGTTGCCCAGGATGCTGGTCAGGAGATTGTTGAAGTCGTGGGCGATGCCGCCGGCCAGCACGCCCAGGCTCTCCAGCTTCTGGGTCTGGCGGATGGCCTCCTCGCCCTCCTTGCGCGCGGTGATGTCGGCGCGGATGGCGACGAACTGGTAGGGCACGCCCCGCTCGTCGAGGTACGGGACGATGGTGGTGTCCACCCAGTAGTGGGAGCCGTCCTTGGCCCGGTTGCGGATCTCCCCCTTCCAGACCTTGCCGGACTTGATCGTCCGCCACAGCTCGGTGAAGAAGGCCTTGGGATGGTGGCCGCTGTTGATGATCCGGTGGTCCCGGCCGAGCAGTTCCTCCCTCGGGTACTTCGAAATGGCGCAGAACTTGTCGTTGACGTAGGTGATCCGCCCCTGGGCGTCGGTGATGGCGACGATGGCATGCTCGTCCAGGGCGGCCTTGAACACCTCCAGCTCGTGGACGGCGGTGCCCTCCCCCCGGCCGCCCCGTTCGGCGTAGGGCCGGGCCAGCCCATAGTAGAGCCGGCCGCCGCCACCCCGGGCCAGCCGCCAGACCGTGCCGATGCTGCCGCCGTCCCGGCGCAGGAAGCGGGACCGGCAGGGATCCGGCGGCCCGCCGGCCTCCAGGTTCTCCAGCACCCGCCGGGCGGCGGGCTGATCCTCAGGTCCGATCAGGTCCAGGAACCGGCGCCCCAGCAGCTCCCCGGGCGCGAAGCCCCAGAGCCCGGCGCAGCCCATGCCCACGGTCTGGAAGCACAGGTCCGGACCCAGGGAGAAGAACACTTCCTGGTTCTGGGCCATGACCCAGTCGAAGATCGACCGGTCAGCGGTCTCTTCGTTTCCCCGGGGGCTCCGGGCGGGGTCGAGGCGGGTCATGCGGCGGTCCGGGGTCTTTGAACCTGAGTCCAGGTATCAATGCCTCCCCAGTTTACGACGTCAGTTAAGATTTACAACCGGGATCAGGGCCGGCCCGCCCGGCCCAGCAGGATCTCGAGCGTCGTCCAGACATCCTGGCATTCCTCGCAGGTGGAGGCGGGCTCGCCGCAGGGGAAGCCCTCGACGCCCATCCCCTCGCACCTGGGATTGCCCACATAGAACAGCAGTTCCCGGAACACCTCATGGGCCCGGGTCTGCAGGGCGGCGTCCGGCAGATCGCGGATGGCCTTGACCAGGCCCCATTCGGCCGGGGTCAGATCCGCGTGGAAGGTGGTCTCGGACATGGGCGACTCCTGGGCCAAGTATAGCGCGACCCGGTCACTTCTTCTTTTTCGGCACCGGCGGGATCATGATGGCCACGAACCGGGCCAGGGCGTCGGCCCGGGTCTTGCCGGGCGGAAGGCGCAGCACGGCGGTGATCACGCCGTTCCCGCCCACGGCCCACGGCTGGTTGGCCTCCAGGGCGCCCGGTGCCGGCGCGTTCTCCGGATCCACCCACCAGGCATGGTCCTTGAAGGTCTCGTCGGTGAAGGACAGGAACAGCCGGCGGTAGAAGCGCAGGGCTTCCTCGTTGGCCGGATCGATCATCCAGCTCAACAGGCCCTCCGGGCAGGTGCGGAGCAGGTCGCCGTCGCCGAACCAGCCCAGTTCCAGCGGGGGCAGGCCTTCGCCGGGGGGCATGCGGCGGCCCAGGAAGGGCTGGAAGGTGTCCTCCAGGCGGGCCCGGGCGGCCCCTTCGCCGTAGTCCTCCAGCCAGCGCCGGCCGGAGTCGCTGGCCCAGGCCAGGATGGCCAGGTTGCAGCTGACCTGCATGGCCCGGGGCAGATCCACCCGGCCGTGGCCCTTGGGCGCCGAGCAGTGGAAGCCGCCCAGGGTGCCGGAGCACTTGAACTGCACGTCCTGGGAGGCCCAGCCATCGCCCTCCAGCTTGGCCCACACCAGGTGGGCCAGGCCGCCCATCGGGCCTTCCGAAAGGGTGTCGCCGAAGCGGTAGACCTTGTTGTCGGGGCCCGCCAGGGCCAGGGACTCCCCGGGCAGGAGGGGCGCCTGGATCGCCGGCGCCACCGTGGGCGGGGCCGCGGCCAGATAGCCCGCCGTCAAGAGGGCCCAGAGCAGTCGTGCCAAGCGTGTGCCCATGCGGTGTCTCCCGCCTGGAAGTATACCGGCGGGAGGCCCGCGCACTGGCATAATGGTGGCCATGGGCGCGACCAGGATCATCACCAACCTCAAGGGGGCCGTGACCCCCGATCCGGTCCATCCCTGGGTGGTGGACGAGATCGGGGATGCCGCGCTGGCCATCGCCGGCGACCGGATCCTCTGGCTCGGCCGGCGCGCCGACCTGCCCGCGGAATATAGCGACGCGCCGGCGGTGGACGGCCAGGGGCGCTGGGCCTCCCCCGGGTTCGTGGACCCCCACACCCACCTGCTGTTCGGCGGCGATCGCAGCCACGAGTTCAACCGCCGCCTGCACGGCGAAAGCTACGCGCAGATCGCCGCGGGCGGAGGCGGCATCCGCGAGACGGTGCGCGCCACCCGGGCCGCCTCCATCGACGAGCTGGTGGCCCTGGGCGAGCAGCGCCTGGCCGCCTATCGCCGCAAGGGCGTCCTGCACCTCGAGGCCAAGACCGGCTACGGCCTGGAACTTGAAGCGGAGAGCCGGCTGCTGGCCGCCTACGCCGAGCTGCAGGCGCGCGGCTGGTCCCTGGACGTGACCCTCATGCCCGGCCACGACCTGCCGCCCGAATTCGCCGGCGATCCGGACGGCTACATCCGCACGCTGGCCGAGGATTGGCAGCCCGAGCTGCTCCGGCGCCATCCGGGCGTGGCCAGCCACTGCGACGTGTTCGTGGAGAAGGGCGTGTTCACCCGCGACCAGGGCCGGCGGGTGCTGGAATCCGGCCTGGCCCTGGGCCTGCGCCCGCGCATCCACGCCGACGAGTTCTGCTCCACCGGCGGCGCCGAGCTGGCCGCGGAGCTCGGCGCCGCCAGCGCCGACCACCTGATGTTCGCCTCGGACCGCGGCATCAGCGCCATGGCCGAAGCCGGCGTGGTGCCCACCCTGCTGCCGGCCACGACGCTGTTCCTGGGCATGCGCGACTACGCGCCGGCCCGGAAGATGATCGAGGCCGGCTGCAAGGTCGCCCTGGCCTCGGATTTCAATCCCGGATCCTGCGCCTGCATCGACCCGCTCCTGGTGCTCCGCCTGGGCTGCCTGCAGCTCAAGCTCACCTTCGAGGAGGCGCTCACCGCCATGACCCTCCACGCGGCCCGCAGCCTGGGCCGCAGCGACCTGGGCCACCTGCACCCGGGAGCGCGGGCGCGGGTGCTCCTGTGGGACGTCAAGCACCCCCTGGACCTGGTCTACTGGATGGGCGAGGCGTTCCTGCCGGCCGAGGCCTGAAAAGAGACGACCCCGGGGGTTCGGCCCGGGGTCGTCTGGATGTTGCCGGCTTCGGAGGTCACTGGCCGCGGCCCTTGAACTCCTCGACGATACGGAAGATCCGTTCCTTGGCGCGGAGCTTGGCCTTCTTGAGCTCCACCTCCTCGATGGTCTCCTTGGCGGAGAGCCGGATCTTGTTGCGGAGGTAGGTCAGGCGCTCATCGGCGGCCTTGTGCTCCTCCAGAAGCTTCGTAAATTCGTGATTCTCCCGCGTCAGGCTTTCCTGAATGTCCGGGCGGAGAAAGTCCATGAATCCTCCATAAAAAGTTTGTTGTCAGCCACTTCCTGCTGCCAGGGATCTAATCTTGCCTTAGGGTACTCCTCGCGATTTCGCAGTCAAGTGATTAGAACCCGATCTTTCTCTCCTAAATGAATCCGCAGGAGCGCCCGTGGTGCAGTGGTTTGCCAGGGACTTTGACCATCCCCACTATTTCGAAATTTACCAGGACAAGGTCCGGGAAGCGGCCGAGGAGGGGCCGGCCCTGGCCGCCCTCCTGGAGCTGGCGCCCGGGAGCCTGGTGCTCGACCTGCCGTGCGGCTGGGGGCGGCTGCGGCCGGCCCTGGAGGCGCGGGGCTGGCGGGTGGTGGGGGGCGATCTGAGCCCGATGAACCTGGCCCGGCACCAGCGGGAGTTCCCCGGGCCGGTGGTCCGCCTGGACCTGCGCGCCCTGCCCTTCCGTGCAGCCTGCGCCGATGGCGTGCTCTGCGCCTACACCAGCTGGGGCTATTTCGCGACGCCCGGCGAGAACCAGCGCCAGCTCGACGAGTTCGCCCGGGTGCTGCGGCCGGGGGGCCTCCTGGTGCTGGACCTGGCCGGCCGGGAGATGCTGCTGCGCGCCCTGGCCGCCGTCGGGCCCGGCTGGCGGGACGTGGACGGCCTCTACCGGGAGCGGGTGGCCCTGACCGACGGCGGCCGCCGCTTCCGCACCGACCGGGTGGTGCGCGGCGTGCGCTTCCAGCATGACATCTGGGTGCCCACCGACGAGGAGGTCCGGACCGCCGCGGAGGCGGCCGGCCTGGAACGGGACGGGACCTTCGGGGGTTTCAAGGGGGAGCCCTGGACCCCGGGCGCGGAGCGCTGGATCTACCGTTTCATTAAGCCATAAATAGAGCTGGGCCCCCTTGCGGGGGCCCAGGTGGACCGATAAGCCGGATTCTGTCGAGGAACGTCATTCCTCTGGGATGGACATCACTGGCCACCTCAAGCGACCTACCCGCTGGCTCGATCGGGCCCGATCCTCTCTTCCGAAGAAGCACGCCAGCCTATTTGGTCTTGCTCCGTGGGGGGTTTACCTAGCCCGCCCTGTTGCCAGGAACGTCGGTGGGCTCTTACCCCACCCTTTCACCCTTACCTGATCCCCTTGCGGGGCCATCGGCGGTCTGCTCTCTGTTGCACTGTCCGTCGGGTCACCCCGCCCAGGAATTACCTGGCCCACTGCCCTGCGGAGTCCGGACTTTCCTCTGCGTTTCACCGCAGCGACGCCCTGGTCCACACTTTAAAGGGTACATGAAAAAGCCCCCGCATGAGCGGGGGCTGGTGATATTAACGTCGCGGCGACCTACTTTTCCACCTGTGTGCCAGGAAGTATCATCGGCCCTCTGGAGCTTAACTGCCGTGTTCGGGATGGGAACGGGTGTGACCTCCAGGGTAAAGCCACGACGAAGG
>Ga0316224_1000055_pt1 | contig 180234 bp, 165 predicted proteins | sample TBH18013metaG_FD_206254 | JGI IMG/M metagenome (GOLD analysis project Ga0316224, IMG submission 206254) | Freshwater microbial communities from Trout Bog Lake, Wisconsin, USA - TBH18013 | ecosystem: Environmental > Aquatic > Freshwater > Lake > Hypolimnion/Profundal zone | place: USA...
ACGACCACGTCCCGGCGCTTGCACAGCAAGCGCCGGGATCGGATTACCGCCCGAAGCGCAGGAAACGGCGGTGGGTCCACATCTCACGCAGGATCCGCCGCTTGATCGTCTTGTTGGTGGCCGTGGCATTCGCCCACCACCAACCATCCTTTTGCATCGCCTCACAGGCGGCAACGAACCGGTCGGCGACGGCCTCGAAATCGCCATCCGTGAAGTTCAGACTAAAAATGACCCGCCCGGTTCCGACCCAGCTCAGCGCGATACCCTCGGCGCGCAAGTAATACTGCAACATCCAATTGTAGCGTGATGGCCGCGTATAGCTGATGGTCCAGATCGACGAGAGATTGTCCACCTTGACCGGGAAATTCCCTGCCTGAAGACGGGCATTGAGGTTTTGCGTGCGGCTGTTCCACAGCCTGTCCAACCCTTCGTACTGGTCGCGAATGTCCGGAGCATCGATGCGGTTCAGGAACTCCGCCATCGCCCCCATGACATAGGGATGCGAGTTGAACGTTCCGCGGGCAAAGCAGACATCGACCGGATGATCCGGGCTGTAGCGCCGCATCAAATCCCCCCGGCCACACAGCACACCAACCGGAAGCCCGCCCCCCAGCGTTTTGCCGTAGGTGATCAGGTCCGGCTGAACGCCAAAAAATTCCCTGGCGCCACCGGGAGCCAGGCGAAAGCCGACAAAGACCTCGTCGAAAATCAATACGATCCCGCGCTCATCGCAGACCGCCCGCAACGCCTTCAGCCATTCGGTATAGGCAGCCCGGTCGAAACCCGCCTTGCGTCCACTGTCCACCAGGGACGAATCGGCCGGAGCCGGCTGGTTCGGATGTAACGCCTGCAACGGGTTGACCAGCACGCAGGCAATGTTCTTCCGATGCCGCAGAACCTGTAGCGTCCGCTCTGACATATCCGCCAGTGTGTACGTATTGTCCGCCGGAGTCGGGTTGCCGATGCCGGGCTGCACGTCGCCCCACCAGCCATGATACGCGCCGCAGAACCGCACCAGATGCGACCGGCCGGTATGATAGCGCGCCAGCCGCACCGCCTGCATAACGGATTCGGTGCCGGACATGTGGAACGAGACCTCATCCAGCCCCGAGATCGCCCGCAGACGCTCGACATTGCCGGCCATGACGGGATGGTAGGCACCCAATACCGGGCCAAGGTCGCGCACCCGTTCCGCCCCCCGGTCGATACACTCTTTATAGAAATCGTGTCCGAACAGATTGACGCCATACGATCCGGTCAGGTCGTAAAAGACGTTGCCGTCCAGATCAGTGACGGTCACACCCGACGACGACGCCAGAAACGATCCGGTCGGCAGGTATTGCTGAACCACCCGGCTGTACTGAAACGGCACCCGATAATGCGAGGTGAACTGCAGGTCGGAAACCCCGGCCGCGGCCTCTTTCGTCAGGGCGACACTGCGCGGGAACCGCTGCCGATAGAGATCCGACAGGCGCATGAAGGCCTCGCGGCGTCGCGCGGCCACATCGGCGGGTGCATCGTCGCTCTGGAAGAACTGGTCTTCGTCGTAATCATAGAACGGAATGAGCGATGCGACCCGGCGCCCCATGCGGGCATGCCCGGTCAGCGACCGGTGTTTCGCCCGCGACAACTCCAGCCGAGCCTTCGCTTTTATCGCCAGAACCGGCAGCCCGACGGCACCGGAGGCTGCATATAAAACTGTCATCAACATCGTGCGGACGTACCTTAAACGCTATGGTATCAGCCTGATCCCATGACCGTCCGCTCCAACATAATGAAGATTGTGCAACAGGATGATGTTAATTTCCTGCTGACCAATCGCATCCCGCGCCGCACCCTGACCCGCTTTACCGGCTGGTTCAGCCGGATCGAGCAACCGTTGATCCGCGACATGTCGTTGCGTATATGGGGCCTCTTCGCCGATCTCGATCTCAGCGACGCGAAGAAAACCAGCTTCCGCAGCATGCATGACTGCTTCACCCGCGAGTTGCGCGACGGTGCGCGGCCGGTCGAGTCCGATCCGGCGATTCTGGTCAGCCCTTGCGATGCGATCGTCGGAGCATCGGGGATCGTCGAGGACGGCCAGGTGCTTCAGGTCAAGGGTTTCCCCTACCAGCTTGACGATCTGCTGGGTGATGCGGACCACGCGGCCGGGTTTCGTAACGGAACGTATGTGACGCTGCGGCTGACGTCGAGCATGTATCACCGCTTTCATGCGCCGTATGATTGCCGGGTCGAGTCGGTCTCGCATTTTCCGGGCGATACCTGGAACGTCAATCCGGTCGCGTTGAAGCGGGTGGAGCGGCTGTACTGTAAGAACGAACGGGCGGTGATCCGGACCCGGCTTTCCGGCTCCGGCCACGCGGTGACGCTGGTTCCGGTGGCCGCGATCCTGGTGGCGGGGATCCGGCTGCGATTCCTGGACATCACGTTCCGCCCGATGCCGCGGGATCGGCAAACGTTCCAATGCGATGCGCCGTTTCGCAAGGGCGAGGAGATGGGGTGGTTCGAACACGGGTCCACCATCGTCGTGCTGGCGCCGGAGGGGTTCCGGCTGTGCGACGGGGTTGCCGAGGGGACGACAATCCGGGCGGGAGAACCATTGCTGCGATTGCCGGTGTAACGAACCTATAGCGGCCCAATATCGCGTTATAACAGGGCCTTCCAAAGCGTCATTAATGCCGGCTTTGACAGCATGGTCGGGTGACGGAGGGCGCCCGGCCGGGCATCCGTCTGTCTTCGCCAAAAATTGCTGGCACAGCAGCGTTCGGACCGAGATTTTTCACCGATGTGAGCGTGGCGGGTCTTTAGAAGTTCTCTAATGTGGTGCAGGGATAGGTAAGCATAGGTTGGGATACACCCTCATGCGCTCAATCAGCCTCATTGCAATTTTCGCCATACAGATACCGGCTTCATCCTTTGGCCAGTCCACCACACCCGCAACGAAGACGAAACCATCCCCACTCCAAAAGACGATTTCCGTGACGACAACGACTGGTCATGCGACACCGACCCCCGAAATGCTTGATACAATGGTCGTATTTCATGGCTGATCGCTGGCCCGCGACAGCAATCGTCATCATCATCATCATCATCGTAGCAGCGTGCGCGGCGCCCCCCGCCGTCGCCGCTCCCCCTTCGCCCAACAGCGAAGATGCCCGCATCATGTCGCCACAGGAGGCATGGATCACCAGCCGTCACGATCGTCAGAACAACGCTTGTTGCGACATTGGCGATGGCCGCCCGGCGGAAGCCAATCTGGTCACCGTGGTTGATTGGGACGACGTCACACGAACGCACTGGCGGGCGCACATCACGCCCGACCATTTTCCAGGCGAGTCCGATCGCTGGGTCGTGATCCCTGATGAGAAAATCGTTTCCGGCGCAAACCCGGTCGGAGTCCCGATCTTATGGCTGTATAAGGGGCGGGTTCAGTGCTTTGCACCGCCCGATATGTATTAATAAGCCGCCATAGTCCAGCCATTTCCGCAAATTCCGCACCGTGTCAATACCTATACTTGCTTTATAAATACAAATAATGATGTCACTTTCGCAGGTCCAATCTTCGGCCCGTGGATCGACGCCGGGTGACACACACGCCTCGGGTTGAGGCGTCGGATTTCTGTGGGCAAGCGCGTGCTGTCCAAACCAGCCAGACACTCACCCACGAAATTCCCCCGGAAAGCCCGGATCAATAGCGGTCGTGATATCCATGGTGATGCCAGCCCCAAGCGGGTTCCACCACACATCCTGAAACGAGCCCACCCAGTAAGACGAGCATGACCATTCCGACGATTCTGTTTCGCATCATTGTTTCCCTTCTCGTATCGAAAACGAAGACCATGCGTTCATTCGATCCATCGTCCTCGCCGCCACTTGCGCCAAAGGAGGCGCTGCCTCTGTGTTCGACCCTACAAAGATGGGAATGTCATGAGGCAGCCGTTTGCCGCCGGTGTGTCAAAAATTGGGCTTTTACTCGACCGGGTCCATCCAGACCGGGCAACCCGCAACCACCGACGTTTGACTCCGATCGTTGTGGCTTGCTGTTGCCCCTGCATTTCATTGACTGCGGCAGCGGTCTTGCACGAATGATGTGCTGCGCCGTATGCGGACGGTGGCGAAGCCACTACTCTATCTCACAAGGGTTAGACGATAAGGTCGCCAGCTTACGCGTGTGGCGAGACTGGATGCACCGCCTCTTGCTCTAGCATCCAGGTTCGTTCCCCGGACAGGAATTCGGCAATGCCAGCAATCGCCGACCCCTCGAATGCTGCCACCGACAACGAAGTATCGCCTGCCACTTCGCGCCCAAGTGCCCGTGCGGTGGCCCTGTCCATCATATGAGGCCGCAGACCTGGAACGACACGCTCTATCGTTCGAAAAATCCGTATCCCACCAGGGTCGATATCCCCCCAGTGCCAGACAGCGCTGGTGCACGTCGCGAGCCGCTTTATGGTGCTTAACACCGGCCGCGATGGAAAGCCTCCAGTGTAAATCACCACGCCACCATCATCGATCTCGCGCACATAGCGGTTAAACGACGTCAAATTTTCGATGCCAATCACGTACGGTGCGAACCCGCGCCGGAGCGACAGGTCCGAAACAAATTCGGGCGGAAGCCCGACATACGGGCACATACGCATGATTGCGCCACCAATTTCCAGCTCAGCACGAATAAGTATTGGCTGGTGAAATTTCGCGAACCCAACAGCCTCCAGCACCTCCCCCGCGCCAATGGCGTCATCAATGCTGAATATCCGCCGAAGTCCCGCCACGACGTGCTGCCGCCGCTCCTCCAGGGCCTTGCTCCGCCCGGTCACATCGACACTGAAACTCCGCGCATCCCGTCCGCGGTGACGATCCTCGGCGATGGCGCGCAAAATTTGCAGCGTTTCCCGCGCCGCTTCGACATCGCCTGGCTGCAAGCCGAACGCCGGCTCACCCCGTGCCCAGCGCTTGCGGCAGTGATCGAGCACATCCGCCACCCACGGCTCTCCTCCCGCCACCACATCGGCAAGGGCCGCGTCCATGGCCGACAAACGCACGGCGTAGCGCGGCTCGCCCAGAAAAGCCGCGAGCCGATCGGCGTCCGCGACACCTACCCTGCGAACGACATGGGCCTGAAAACCCTTGCCAAATATCAGGTCCACTGCGCCGCCGCGCCGGGCCTCGACCAACAGCTTGTGGCAGGCATCGAGTGCATCCGGGGTGATGCCGTCCCCGGTCCAGGTTTTCAACGCCGGTCCGGTCCTGGCCCGGCTCGCGGCAAGTTCCGCCTGACGGAGCAGCCGCAGAAGGAATGTCCGAGCGTGCTGCGTGTCGTCCATCGCGATTAATCCGCCGCGGCGGGACGGGCACGCGTCGCCGCATATTCCTCGAAAGACTGCTCGTAGGGATTGTCCTCGCGCATCACGCGGCGGGCCTTCTCGTCCAGATGCCAAGTGTGCAGCGTGACATGTTCGCCGACCCGCAGCACGTCGATCACCGTATCGAAGCGCGATGCGAAGGCAAAGCGCTTACTGGTCGGGGCGGCGACCAGCATTTGCAACCCCAACTGGCGCAGCAAGTCGAGGATGTTGCCTATATTGGCATCGTCCAGGCGCGTGAATGCCTCGTCGAAAATCGCGATTGCCATGCCGATGTCATAGCGCTGATGCCTGGGCTCTATCCCATTCGCCGCAGCGATCGCCGTCCCAACCGCCACATAGCTCGGCGCCTCCTTCTCACCGCCGGAGCCGGTTCGGATGCGTTCGCTAAGGGTGGTGATGAAGGCGTCGGTTGTCTCGTGGCGCATCTCCACGTCATAGACAAAGTAATTGCGATAGTCGGCCAGCGTCTCAATGTCGCTGTCCGCGGCCTGGCCCTCGGCTTCCAGCATCCGTACGACGCGGTCCACGCCGCGTCGTACGGCCTCGTCCCCGTCGACCATAAAGCCGTCGTCGAACAGGCTGGGATCGCGCCGCGCCGCGGTGATCGCCTGAAAAATTTCAACGAACTCCGGCCTGGGCAACAGCGTGAAGACGTAGCGCTCGCGGTGAAATCGGCGGCTCCGCAGATGGCGGTTTAGGTCCTGGATCATCTCCTTGGCGTGGTCGATACGAGACGACAGCGCCAGGAACAGGTTTTCCCTCAGCCCGCGCCGGACCTTGGCCTCGATTTCAACAACAGCTTCCTTATATTGCCGGAGTTCATGCGACCGCAGGCGTTCCAGGCGTTCTGACACCCAGCGTGCCTCGCCCTCGGCCTCGCCCGGCGTCGCCGAGGCGGTGGCGGCGGCCAGTGAGGCCTCATTGTGACGGTGCCAGTAATTCAGCAATGCCCGCCGGGCGGCACCCAAGCAGCCTTTAGCATCCGCCGCGGCGATATCTGCCTCTCGGGACGCCTGGTCGGCGACGCTGCTCCAGGTATGGCGTCCGCCCAGACGCTCCTCCAAGATACGCACCGCCTCCGAGCGTTCCGGCAAGGTCGCCGGCAACGCGGCGATCGTGGCATCGGCGGTATCGAGTTCGCGTTTATGAGCGTCCAGCGCCGTTTCGGCCTTACCCAGCGTGACCCGGTTGTTTTCCTTGGCTTCTCGCGTGCTTTCCAACTCGTCCGCGTATTCAGCCAGATCCCGCTTCGCATCGGCAACGGCACGCTCCAGCTCAACCGGAAGCGCCTGTTCCAGATCGGTGATGGCAATCGCGGCGAGGTCCAGATCATCGTTCGCGGCTCGGCGGGATTTCAGCCCGGCTTCGATGTCGGGGATCGAACGCAACGCCTCGGCCGCATCGCGCAACCTTGCCTGAGCCGTTGAGATTGACCGCAGACGGCCGACGGCGGCCTGGTAGGCAGACGCGGCATTGTCCCGCTCGCCGGTCAGCCGTGCCACGTCGGCGGCGTCGTAGCGGCGCCCGAGAACCAGCCGCTCCGCCGGACGCCGGTTCTGAATGCCGCCGCCCGACGCGTATTGGCAATCGGCGGTAACGGCGCGCTCGGCGCCTTCCAACTCCGCTTCGGTTTCAACGCGGCGAATACCGCCGAGTTTTTGGTTGACAAAGGCGCGCGCGCGCGGGTCGGAGGTCCGGACCATCTCGGCCAGGCTGCCCGCGGGCGGATCGCCGGCAAAGCGTTCCGTGCCCATAACCTGCACAATGGTGCAGCCCCAAAATTCTGACCGCTGGCGGCGGATACGGCGGACGGCGGCGCGCACGTGGTCGCGCTCCACCAGAATGGCTTCGCGCCCGGCGCCCAGCAGGGTTTCAACGGCTTCGGCCCAGGCCGGTTCAGTCACTTCGGCGACAGCACACAATGGGATGGGATCCATTCCCTCCGCCCGCAAGGCAAGGATCAGGCGAGTTGCCTCCTTGCCCAGCACCGGGCCGCCGGCCCGGGCGGCCTCCAGCCGGTCGGTAGCGTCAGTCAGTTTGGTCTGCGTTTCCGCTTGACGGGAGCTTGCCGTGCCAAGCGCCGAATCCATGTCCGCAACAAGCGCTTCCACGGCTGGAGCCGCCGCACCGGCTGCCTTCACCAATTCGATGTTACGCGGCCATAGATCGGCCGGTGCATCCAGATCGGCTGCAACCGCGAACCGTACCCGTAAGGCGCTACCGCCGCTTATCCCCGACTGTTCCGCATCCGCCAACCGCCTGGCGGCGTCAGCAATGGTGTTCCGAATTGCGGACAGCCCGCTGGCAGCTTGCTCTAGCGCCACCTGAGCCCGTAGGCGGCGAGCCTTGGCCATCTCAAGATGTCCGCTGGTTGGGTCAGCATCCAGGGCGCGTCTTGCATCCTCCTCCCGACGCCGCGCCGTCTCCACACGCTCCAGCGCCTGCTCGACGCGCGCGGCAAAGATTGTCTCCTCCAGCCGGTAGCCCGCGATCGCCGCCTCTCCGGTTTCAATCTGGCGCCGCACGCCTTCCCGGCGCGCCATAGCCGCCAGGGCGTTGCCACGCCGCGCTTCCGAGTCTTTCTTGAAGTAGGCTGCGAAGTCGGTTTGCACGACATGAAGCTGTTGCTCTTTCTCCTCCAGATCGCGGATCGTTCGCAGCAGGTCGGAGTAGCGGCGCGCATCCTCACGCAGAGCCGGAAGATCGAGCGGGTCATCCGGCAGCACGTGGTCGCGGACGAATTGGTTCGGATCCTCCACGCCACGGAACTGCGCACCAAGGCGCAGGGCACGCAGCCATTGCTCCGTCTCCGCCACCGCACCCCGGCCGCGCGTATTTTGCAGCAGCGCCTTGACGAAGGCGCTATGCTGGTCGCGGAAGGACCGGAAGCCTGGGATTTCGTGTTCCAAGCGCTTCTTGACTTCCACCCAAGGGGCGGCGGCAGCGCCGCGTTCCTGGCCGATCAGGAAGTGGGTCGATTGAAGTTCCCGACCTGGCGCAATGAACAGCCCGTCGACCGTCGCGTCGCTTTGTTCGGGATCGGCATAGAGCGCGATGCCGAAGGACAACGGCTGGCGACGCTCCTCATTGAACACGGTTATAACGATGTAGCTGGGACCGCCACCGCGAAGCTGCACCGCCCCCCCGGCGTTCGACATCTTGCCCAGACAATAGTCGCGGACGGTGCGCCGCCCGGTTCGGTGGGTGCTATCATCGGCGCGGGCATTCGGCCGGAAGAACCGCCGGTTCCCGCCGGTCAGCACCAGTTGCACGGCATCAAGGATGGAACTTTTGCCCACGCCGTTGTCGCCGATAAAGGCAGTGTCGCCGCGGAGTTCGATATCCTCGGCGTCAAAAGCGTACCAACGGACCATCGCGATGGCCTTCGCAACGATCATACATCTGACTCCGCCGGGTCGCCGGAATCAGGCTCATCGTCCGGGATTGGGGCGCCGGCGGCGGCGGAACGGGTCCTTGCCTCGGCATCGGCCGCGAATTCCTCCAGCCGGTCGAGGAAATCACGCGTGACCGCGTGCAGCAGTCCGGGACGAAGGACCAGTTCGCGATTGCGGTCGTCATCGTCGACGATACCGCCCTGTTTGACGAACCCGAGCGTCTCGAACATGTCCAGCATTTCGCCGAGACGTTTCCATTCTGGGCGTTGCCGGCGCGAGAGCTCCTCCAGCTTGCCGACAACTTCCTCGGTCGTCGCGGGCATTTCAGCGGCCTCGTCCATGCGCGATGGTATGCCCTCACTATAGACGAATCGTATGGCCAGCAGCAGCAACGTTTCGTCCAGGCGTAGCCGCCGGCCGCGGATGTCCAGCGGCACCGTCCCGACCATGCCGATGCGTGTATCCACGATCAATCGGCGGCCGGTGGCGAGCATCAGGTTCTCGAAATAGGCGCGGTTGCCCAGGATCGTCTCGGCGGCCCGCATGCAGCCATGGTCGCCACGGTAGATGAACTGGCGCGTGAGCAGCATATCGGCCGCCGCCTGGAAATCGGCTACCTCGCGGCCCCGATTGACCGGGTGATCGAGTGCCGTCTCAAGGTCGGTCAGCATCGGTAGTTCTTTCTGATGCGGATCGACCCGTGTCTTCCAGGCGAAAGGCAGGGCCGGACATCATCTCGGTTTCGAAGCGCCCGGGGAGATTATGGACGACATAACCGGGCCCCAGCCGCCTTTTCAGGCCAATGGATGGTAGCGCAAGGACGGTGACGAGATCCTCCAGGGATTGAATGCGAAGGTCTTCGGCCAGCAAGCTGGTTTGGCCGGGACCGCATTGGCGCGCGGCGAATGCGGCGATCTTCGCATTGCCAACGCGGGTGCGTTCCTGGAAGGCAAGGCGAAGCCTGGCAAATTCATCGAGCAATGGATCAGGAGGGCAAGGTTTCGGCGTTTCGGCGGCGACTCTTGCGCGCCGGACCCGCGGCTTGGCCAGTCCATCGTGGCCGACAGGCATCATCGGGGGCGATGCACCCGATGGCGGCGTCAGGCTGTCCGCCGGCAGATCCTGCTCTCCGAGGCGGCGCAGCAGGGCGGCGATCCGCAAGTCGGTGCCCTCACCGGCAAGCTCCAGGTAGCTGACGGTGATCGAAATGCGACGCTCGATGCGGCGGCGGACAGCATCGATGCGGCCCATTAGCCGCTCAAATCCGTCCAGTGCGGAGCGGACGCGGTCCAGATCGGCGCGGACGGCGTCTTGCGCCTCCGCCAGCCCGGCACACAGCCCCTGCTCCCGGTAAGTGATCGCCGCTCGGCGCAGCCACGGTTCATCGTCCAACATTCGGCCGGCCGAGCCAACGATCTCGCCTCGGTGGCGGTAGGGATTGTCGGTGGTCTTGAGTGCATGCCAATCAGCCACGACCAGACTGAAGAAGGCGTCGAAAAACCGAGCGAGTGAGCGGCCCGGGTTGGCTTCGGACAGAATCGAGGCCTCGATACGGCGCATTCCAGTCGCCATGGACCGCAGGCGGTTGAGAAAATCCTCAGCTCGGATGGCGGTATCGCGGACGGCCAACCCTCCGCGCTCCGGATCCAGGTGAGCAGCTTCCAGGGCCGCCTGCATGGACGCCACGGCGCCACCGAGAGTGATGCCAGCGCTCCGCTCAAGCTCAGCCATGAAGCGGACCAGGCGAGCAATAAGTTCGGGCATTTCCACGAAGGCGTGGTAGCCCTCGCGATACAAGGACAACCAGCCAGCCTCCAACAGGTTCGCCAACATCTGCATGCCGGCGGTTGTTTCGGGTCCGGTGAATTCGTCGCCCAGCTCATATTTGCGTTCTCGGATGCGGTCGTCGATGAACGCCGCCAATTCCTTGCGCGAGGGCTGATCGACCAGCGGATCGGCATAGAAGGTGCGCCAAAGATCCAGGATAAGCTGAGCGTATTCAATGCGAGACCGGCGAGAGAAGACCGTGAACAGCGTGTTTGGCAGCACGCCGAACAGGCGAGGTTGCCCGTTTGGATCGGCCGGCGTGGAGCCAGGTTCGCGATCCGCCATTACGACATCGCTCATCGGCGGGATTGTCCGCGGAAATCGCCGATACGTCAAACGGGGGCGACGTGCAGAAGCCTTTTCGAAGCGTGGCTAACGATACCCGACTGCCACAGAGCTGGGAGGCTCGATCGATTGCTTCAGATAGTCGAGCAAGGGTTGATAAACGTCGATGACCCGGCACTTAAGGACCGCCTCGAAACCACAAGCCTCGCTGCGGTCGACCGTGCCGCTACGCGCGACCGTCCCGGCCACGGAAAGCGGTGAAGTCCGACGATACGGAGTTCCGCAAGGCGTATCTGCGATTGCGTGTCGAACAGGTCGTGGTTGGGGACAGAGACATTTGCCTCCGCAGCCCGAACCTAATCCTTGGCAAAAGCAAACTCTACGGGGCACCTCGTGCATACAGCAGCATTGGTGCTCGGTTTTGTTCGAGAGTGGCGTCCCGTACGAGATTCGAACTCGTGTCGCCGCCGTGAAAGGGCAGTGTCCTGGGCCTCTAGACGAACGGGACAGGCCGGTGCCATGACGAAAACCGTCCAGCCAACGCTGGGTAGCGGAGCCGCCCGCACCGGTCAAGCGTTGTTGTCAGATTTCGTGATCATGCCACCGCCGCGTCGGCAATAAAGAAACCCGGGGTCACCGAACCATTCCATTCCTCGGCCCGCAGGTGGCCTGCCAGATGCAGCGGCACACCGTCGGCCCGCGCCAGCAGCGCGTCCGCCAACGCCCCTTCCCTAGCCCGGAACAGCATCGCTTTCAGCCGAGGGCCGCCGCCCTCGCCCTGCACGAACGCCCGAATCGTGTTGGACTCCCGCCCCACCCGATCCGCCCGCACGACTCGCACGCGGTTCAGCACCAGCATGGGCTCCTCGTTGCCGGCCCCAAACGGCGCCAGGCGTTCCATGTGCTGCGCGATCTCCGTCGTGGCGCCGGACACCGCCAGTGTGCCCTCGATCACCAGATCGGCCGCCCCGGGCATGGCATTGGCGCCCGACAGCCGTTCCTCCAGGAACGCATGAAAGTCCGCCAGCTTGTCCGCCCGCACCGAAAATCCGGCGGCCATCGCATGCCCGCCGCCGGTGAGCAAAAGCCCTTCCTGGCGCGCCGCGATGATTGCCGCCCCCAGATCGATGCCGGGGATGGACCGGCCGGAGCCCTTGCCCACACCGTCGGAAAACCCGGCCACGCAGGCCGGACGGTTGAAGCGTTCCTTGATGCGGCCGGCGACGATGCCGACCACGCCGGGATGCCACCCCTCCCCCGTCACCAGCACCGCTGCCCGTCCGGCCGAGACCTGCACTTCGGCGGCGAACATCGCCGCTTCCATGATGCCGGCCTCGACGTCCTGGCGCATGCGGTTCACGGATTCCAATTTCTCGGCCAATGCCAGAGCATCGATCCGGTCCTCGGTCAGCAGCAGGCGCAGGCCCAGATCGGCCTCGCTGATCCGCCCGCCGGCGTTGATGCGCGGCCCGAGTGCGTAGCCGCAGGTAGCGGCGTTCAGTTTTTCGCGCGCCTGCGACACTTCCAGCAGCGCCACGATCCCCGGTCGCGACCGCCGAGCCATCACTTTCAGGCCCTGATGCACGAAGGCTCGGTTGACGCCGGTCAGCGGCATCACGTCGCAAACGGTGGCGAGTGCGACCAGATCGAGCAGCGCCATCAGATCAGGTTCCGCCCGTCCGGCGAAATGCCCCAACCGGCGCAATGCCCGCACGGTGGCAATGGCGGTCAGGAACGCCACCCCGGCGGCACACAACATGCCGAGGCCGGAGGTATCGTCCAACCGGTTCGGATTGACCGTGGCGAGAATGGCCGGCGGCGAGCCCCCGGCCTTATGGTGATCCAGCACGATGACGTCGGCCTGCCCAAGGACAGCGGACAGCGCGACGGCGGCGGCGGTGCCGCAATCGACACAGACGATCAGGCTGGCGCCGCGACCGACCAAAGACAGCAGCGCGGGCGCGTTGGGGCCGTAGCCTTCCTTGATCCGGTCCGGAACGTGATGCACCACCGAACATCCCAGCCCGCGCAGGAAGCCGACCATCAATGCGGCGCTACAGGCGCCGTCCACGTCGTAATCGCCAAACACCGCCACGGTTTCGCTACCCCGAACCGCCCCGGCGAGACGATCCGCCGCGACGTCCATGCTTGCCAGGGTGGACGGATCGGGCAGCAAGACCCGCAGCGTCGGTTCCAGAAACGTCGCGGCCGCGTCGATGCCGATGCCGCGCGCGGCCAGCAGGCGGCTGACGATTTCCGGCAGCATTAAGCGCTGGGCGATCCCGGCGGCAATGCGTTCCTCGCCGGTGCGCCACAACCAGCGGCGGCCGGACAGGCTGTTAGTGACGCCCAGAACGGTGGCGGGTGGCGGGGTCAGCATGGACGGAGGCAGTTTATCGCGTACTCGTCATGGGCTGGCTGGTTCGGGCCACCTATGCCCGGACACTGCCGCGACGGATGGCCCGGACGAGCCGGGCCATGACGGACAGAGGCCGCCGGGGCATGACGGACAGAGGCCGCCGAACCATGACGGCCGGTCCACCTTGCGTTGTCTCCGGCTCGTCTCGCGCCGGCGCCTGCCACCACTAAGTCGGGGTCCAGGTCTTCTGCACGAAGTTATGGTGCGCCTCGATAAACCGCACCGTGCCGGAATGACTACGCATCACGATGGAATGCGTGGTCGCACCACCGGGACGGCGGCGGACACCGCGCAGCATGGCGCCCGCGGTCACCCCGGTCGCCGCGAACATCACGTCGCCCTTGGCCATTTCCTCGACCGAGAAACACCGCTTCGGATCGGGGTGGCCCATCGAACGCACCCGCTCGATCTGGTCGTCCGATTCATACAGCAGCCGGCCCTGCATCTGGCCGCCGACGCAGCGCAAGGCGGCGGCGGACAGCACGCCCTCCGGCGCCCCACCGGAGCCCATATAGATATCGATATCCGCGTCAGGCATCGCGGTGGCGATCACGCCGGCCACGTCGCCGTCGCTGATCAACATGATGCGGGCGCCCGCCTCTCGACAGTAAGCGATCAATTCCTTGTGGCGATCGCGGTCCAGGATGCAAACCACCAGTTCGGAAATCTCGCGGTTTTTCGCCCGGGCCAGATTGCGCAGGTTGTTCGCGACGGAGTCGTCCAGGTTCACAACGCCAGGCGGCAACCCGCCGCCAACCGCGATTTTGTCCATGTAGATGTCCGGGGCGTGCAGGAAGTTGCCGTTCTCGGCCAGCGCCAGAGTGGCCATCGCGTTCGGGCCGGCCTTGGCGGTCAGGGTCGTGCCCTCCAGCGGATCGACGGCAATGTCCATCTTCGGACCGCCGGCGCCGACCTTCTCACCGATGAACAGCATCGGCGCCTCGTCCATTTCGCCCTCGCCGATCACCACGGTGCCATCGATTGCAACGGCATCGAACGCCTTGCGCATGGCTTCCACCGCCGCGCCGTCGGCCTCGTTCTTCTTGCCGTGGCCGATCCAATGCGAGGCCGCCAGAGCCGCCGCCTCGGTCACGCGCACCAGTTCCAACGCCAGGTTGCGGTCGGTTTGGATGCCAGGCTGCGGCGTGTTCTTGTTGGACATGGGATTCCTCCTGTCAGGGTGCGATTCGTCTCCGCATCGCTTTAGCACGGAGTGGCCCCACAAACAGGGGACCATCACGCAAAAAGGGGATCGACGGTTCGGGATCAGCGTGCGCGCACCCGGCACGTCACACGTTTACGTTGCGATATTCCTGTCGATTTCATACTATGTGCCGTTGTGTATTGTCTTCCCCCCGGCTGGATCGACGACGGCCGGCGCAAGGCGATCTTTGACAAATGCCCGCGAATAACCGCTGCTGATCCAAACCGATGCAAGGCAGGACGATGCTCCCAACGCCAGGCCGTTTGTCCGATTCGGAGCGCCGGCCCCGCCGTGCGCGGCCCGGTTCGAAAAGCCGGTTCGGCCGCTACGGCGTCATCGTTCTGACCTGGATCATCGGCGCGGTTGCCTCCCTCGGCATGTTCTCCGCGATCCGCCACTGGCAAAACCATGTCGCGGACATCCGCTTCACCAGCCAGGCCGCCGACCATCTGCAAACCATCAATGCTGGTCTGAAAGACGCCACCGACCTGCTGTATTCGCTGCGCGCCTACTTCGAATCGCTCGATCACCGCGCGACGCGCGCCGAATATCAGCGGTTTTCCCATACGCTGCGGGAGCGTGTCGTCGGCTTGCGCGACACCGGTTGGGCCCCACGCGTGACCGGAACCGAACGCGCTGCCTTCGAGCAGGCAATCCAGGCCAGCGGCGTACCGGACTTCCAGATCCGCGAACGCAACGCCGAAGGCAAAATGGATCGCGCGGCGGAACGGGACGAGTATTTCCCGATCCTTTACTCCGATCCGGGCGAAATCAATCGCCCCATCATGGGGTTCGACCTGAATTCGGAAGCCATGCGCCACAGCGTCATCGTGCGGGCTCGGGCCACCGACCGGCCCGCCGCGACCTCGCCCGTTAAGCTGATGAACATGCAGCGGCCGAACGGCGGCCTGATGAGCTTCATCCCGGTCAACGGCAGCCCCGAACCGAGCAGCGAAGCGCCGTTGCCCATCGCGGGAGTCGTGCTGGGCGCATTCGAAACGGCGCCGATGATCGAGAACATCCTGGCCACCAAATCCCATCTCGCCGAGTTGGACATGTATGTGTTCGACCCTAACGGCACCCGGGGCAACCGGATGATCTACTGGCATTCCGCCGCCGACAAACCGGCGCCAGCCGAGGACGTTCTGCTGGCCGGCCCGCATTGGCAGGGAACGCTGGATCTGGTGGACCAGCATTGGGGCGCGATCTTTGTTCCCCCGGCCGCGGAAGCCATCGACTGGACCGCGATCGCGGTTTTGATCGGCGGGCTGCTGATGACCGGCTCCATCGTCGGCTATCTGTGGGTGTCGCTGCACCGGACCCTGCAGTTAGAGCGCCTGACGACTGAACTGCGGAAAACAACCGAGGAATTGCGCCGCAACGGAGCGCAACTCGATCATCTGGTGCGGCATGATTCCCTGACCGGATTGCCGAACCGCACCGCGTTTCGCGATACCGTCGTGACCGACCTGCGTGGTGCCCGGTTCGGTCACGGACTGGCTGTGCTGTATCTCGACCTCGACCGCTTCAAGGCGGTGAACGACACACTCGGTCATCCGGTGGGCGACCAGCTTCTGTGCCAGGTCGCGCTCAGACTCCGCCAATCGGTGCGTGAAACCGACACCATCGCCCGGCTGGGTGGCGATGAATTCGCCATCGCCCAAACCGGGCCTGATCAACCGCACGCCGCTGAAGTACTGGCATCCCGGATCATCGAAACCTTGAGCCGACCGTACGAAATCGCCGGTCAGCATGTGGTCGTCGGGGCATCGATCGGCCTCACTCTGGCTGACCACGACGACCGCGATGTCGATCAGATGCTGCGCCGTGCGGACATGGCGTTGTACGCCGCGAAGCGCAACGGCCGCGGCACCTGGCGGTCGTTCGAACCGGCGATGGATCGGGACGCGCAAACCCGCCGCGGACTTGAAATGGGCCTGCGCCAGGCCCTGGACCGTGATGAACTGGTTGTTCACTACCAGCCTCAGGTGAACATCGCCGACGGCCGGGTGCGTGGCTTCGAAGCGCTGCTGCGCTGGCAACATCCGGATCGCGGTCTGGTGCTGCCCGGCGAGTTCATCCGGTGCGCCGAGGAAACCGGCCTGATCGCCGCTATCGGCGTTCGGGTGCTGACAACCGCGTTGCACGAGGCGAGCCGGTGGCCCGAAGGCATTCGCCTCGCGGTCAACCTGTCGCCCTACCAACTGGCCCGCGACGATCTGGCCGAAACCGTCGAAGCGGCCCTGGCGGCGGCTGGCCAGCCCGGGTCGCGGCTGGAACTGGAAATCACCGAAACCGCGCTGATCGAACACCATGCCGCCGGACATCAGACGCTGTCCCGGCTGCGCCAATCCGGTGTCCATATCTCGATGGACGATTTCGGCACCGGTTATGCATCGCTCAGTCATCTGCGCAGCTTCCCGTTCGACCGGCTCAAGATCGACCGGTCGTTCGTCGCCGCGATGACAGATTCACCGGAAGGGGCGGCGATCGTGCGGGCTATTTTGCAACTCGCCGCGACACTGGATATCGCCACCACGGCCGAGGGCGTGGAAACCGCCGCGCAACTTGCCCTGCTGGCGGCCGACGGGTGCGATGAAGCGCAGGGGTTCCTGTTCAGCCCGGCTCGTCCCGCCAACGAGGTGATTGGATTTTTGACAGGATGGCCGGGTGACGATCTCGGTCTCGTTCACGATGTGGTGGACGCGGGTTAGGCAAACCGGAGCCGATACCGCAATCCCCCGGCGCCACCGGCAACAAGATCGGCCTTGTGCACGCGCAAGCGCCCCCGGAATCAGAGGGTGCGATGACGGTCTGGGAGGATGGGACTCAGGGAGGAGCGGTGGCCAGCCTCGGGCCGGGCGGGTCTAAAATCGGGGCCTCGCCGACCATGTATCCCAGTACCTGGCGAACCGTCTCCGGTGGCGGATGCCTCCAGGTAAAGTCCCAGGTATCCGGCTTCTTGTCCCGTTCTTTCTGAAACGATGTCTCGCGGTGTTCCCGGATTTTAAACAGTGTCGTGAAACTACCGCCGTAGTTCATCAGCGTGTCGGATATCTGGTTCCAGAAAGGCCCTGTACAGAACCCGGGAATGACGGCAAGGTCCATGCAAATCGAGAGGATAGTCCGGCCAAACGAACGGCGGCGCACCTCGGCGTCAAGTTCCTCAGGCCCGGGGATGCGGAGATCGTCTGGATCGAACGCGGGGCGCTTAGGCGCCCTTTCGTCATCGCCGGGCTTCGCCCGGCCATCCGCGACTTCGCTTGCCGACTCGCCGTCTTGTGCCCCTTTCGTCGCCGGTTCCGCTGGCGGCTTGGCCGGCGCACGCTCGCGCGGGTCCCGGTAGTACACGAAGCCGATCTCGCGGCCTTTTGCGGCGCGGGCGAGCAAATAACGCTCCAATGCCATGGCGCGCAGAAGACCGCGCTGCAGGCGGGCAAGGATGGCCGGCATTGTGTAGGTGCCGAAGACGGCCGCCAGAGTGGCAAACTCCAGTTTGGCGGCGCTCTGCGGGACGATCTCAACGAGACGGCGGCCGTGGCCGAGCAGGACGCGGACGACATGCAGCAGGGCGGCGAGACGTTGCGGTATGGTGGGGGCCGGTATGGTGGGGGCCGGTATGGTGCGGCCGGTATGGTGCGGCCGATCCGGTCCTGTGCGGGATCGGGCGAGGCAGGCCGGGTCAAGGGTGGCGCCGTATGCTCCATATTTATTAACTAACAAATAAGTTAGATAATGTCAACCCTGACGTGCATGCCCCTCAAGCTAATACTAGCAGCCCTAAGTTTCAATCGGTCGGCCCAAACCCGTACTGGCAGGCGAAGGCCCGCCATGACGGCAAGGAATCGTCACTGAGGCCCGTTGGTATGATCGGGTGAAGTCACAGTCGAGATGCTTCGGGTTGGGAGTTCCATCAGCGTCCATTGGTTGGATGCTCTTCGGTCCGTCCTCCGTTAGACCGGTCCGCGTTGATGGCGCCCCTCGCCCCCGTCGTTCCGCCGGAAACCTCAGCCGCCCGAGGACGACAGCCAGGGGTTGGTTGCCCACAGTTTAGCCAGCGCCGCCTGTTCGGTCAGCATCTGCTCTAACCAGGCAGGTCCGTCCGCCCAGGTGACGTAATAGCCGTTGGCTTCCGCCTGTTCCCGAAAACCATCCTCGCCTGCAATCGTGCGCATCGCCTCGGTCAGCATCGCGGTGACGTCTGATGGGGTGCCCAGCGGAACGGCAATACCGCGGCGAATGAACGCCGACAGCGGGATGCCGCCCTCGTCCAGCACGGGGGTTTCCGGCAGCACGCCGAAGCGGCGCCGGGCGGCGATGCCGACCGCGCTCAGATTGCCCGCGCGAATGTCACCGATCGCTTCAGACAACCCAAGGGCGGCAGCGGAAACGTTGCCCGCCAGCACAGCTTGCCGGGCCGCGGCGGCGGACGGGAACGTGACGATGTTCAACTGGGTCTGCGCCAGCACCTGCAACCGCAGCGCGGCCAAATGCGGCGGACTGCCGGCGGGTGGGGTTCCCAGCGGCACGGCGTCGGCGTCGGCGCTGGCCCGCTGCATGATATCCTGAATCGTGTTCGGCGGATCGCTGTTTGGCGACACGAAGGCGACCGGCTCCCGCTCGATCTGTCCGATCAATTGTATCCGTTGCCCCAGCGACGGCTCCGCGCGATCAATCATGCGCGCCGGCAGAGTTGGCGTGATCACCCACCCGACGGTCGAACCATTGGCCGGTGCCTTGCCCAGCGCGGCCAACATGGTCCGTCCGGCGTCGCCGGGCACATTGGTCATGGTCAGGTCGATGCCCGGCAGACGCGCCGCCAGACTCTCCCCGAAAGCCCGCGCCGACTGATCAGCGCTGGTCCCGGGGCGAACGCCAAGCAGCATCTCAATGTGACGCTTAGGCCGGCTGGACTGGATCGCGTGCACGGACCCGGGCACCAGCGCCAGGCCAACCGTGGCGGACAGGCCCGCCAGTACTCCCCTGCGGCCGGCGCCGGCAGCCGCTCCGGGCCGGCAACCGCCAGCGACGTAGCGGAACCGGCGGATCGTCACGGTCGCGGAGCCGGTGTGGCCTTCGCCGAGATTACGACCGGTGCGGCGGCGTCGCGGCGCAGGCGATGCTCGCCCAGGAACAGCAGGATCGGCGCGGCGATGAAGATCGACGACGAGGTGCCGACGACGATGCCGAACAGCATGACCCAGGCGAAGCCAGAGATCGACTCGCCGCCAAACAGGGCCAGCGGCAGGCTGGCCAGGAACACTGTCATCGAGGTGCCCAGGGTGCGGTTCAGCGTCTCGTTGATCGACAGGTCGATCAGCTCCCGCAGCGGCATCGACTTGTATTTGCGCAGGTTTTCGCGCACCCGGTCATAGACCACGACCTTGTCGTTGGTGGAATAACCCAGCACGGTCAGGATGGCCGCGACCATCACCAGATCGAATTCGATCCGTGTCAGCGCCAGGAAGCCGATTGCCTTGGTGATATCCAGGATCAAAGTGACAACGGCGCCAACCGCGAACTGCCATTCAAACCGGAACCAGATATACACCAGGATCATCAGCAGGCTGATACCCAGTGCCATCAGGCCGTTGCGAAACAGTTCCGCGGATACACTGGCGCCGACCGCGTCGGTGCGCATGATCCTGGCGCCGGGGATGTTCTTCTCCAGCGCGGACCGCACATGCTCAACCGCCGCCTGCGTACCCTGTTCAGAGGTTTGCGCACCGAGACGGATCAGCACCTCGGACGGATCGCCGAATCGTTGCACACCCTGGTCCGGGATGTGTTCGGATGCCAGCGCGGCGTGAATTTTCGCGAAATCGGCGGGGCCTTCGGTGCGGACTTCCATCACCACGCCGCCGGAGAAATCGATGCCCAGGTTCAGCCCCGGATAGAAGAACATAACGACCGACGCGGTGGACAGGATCGCTGACACGATCAGGCCGAGATACCGCCCGTTCATGAAACGGTAGGTCGTGTTATCGCGGACGATACGAAGACGGGGTTTGATGAACATGTCGAAAACCCTCAGACCGGCAACAGTTTCGGGCGATTGGCGATATACCAGCGAGACACCAGCAACCGGGTCAACATCCAGGCGGTGAACAACGACGTGGCAATGCCGACCGTGATGGTGACGGCGAACCCTTTCACGGGACCGGACCCAAACACGAACAGCATGACGTGCGCCAGAAACGCCGTCGCATTGCTATCGAAAATCGTGCTGTAGGCTCGGCTGAAGCCATGCTCCAGCGCCGCCAACGGAGGCCTTCCGAGCTTCTGTTCCTCGCGAATACGTTCGTTGATCAGGATGTTGGCATCGACCGCCATACCCAGGGTCAGCAGAATGCCGGCCATACCCGGCAAGGTCAGTGTCGCCTGCAACAGCGACATGATCCCCAGCATCAGCAGCAGGTTGACCACCAGCGCAAGGTTCGCGATCCAGCCGAACAGCCCATAGAAAACGCCCATGAAGCCGATGACGAACACGAACCCGGCGATCAGGGAGATCGCGCCGGCCTTGATGCTGTCGGCACCGAGTTCGGGACCGACGCTGCGTTCCTCGACCACCGTCAACGGCGCCGGCAGGGCACCGGCCCGCAGCAGCACGGACAGATCGTTGGCGGTGGTGGCCGAGAAGGATCCGCTGATCTGGCCGCGGCCACCGGTAATCGCCTCGCGGATCACCGGCGCGGAGATCACCTTGTCATCCAGCACGATCGCAAACCGATGGTTCACGTTCGCTCGGCTGATATCGGCGAAACGGCGGGCGCCGACGGAGTTGAAGGTAAAGTTCACCACCCAGTCGCCGGATTCGGGACTGGTGCCGGCGCGCGCGTCGGTCAGGTCGGCCCCGTCCACGTCGATCCGCTTGCGCACGGCGATCTTCTCACCCGGACGGTCCTGCATCTGCAGGAAGTCGTCACCCGGAGGCGGCGGCGTGCCGGAATTCGCGTTGGCGGTCTCATCGACCAGCCGGAACGTCATATGCGCGGTTTTGCCGATCAACTGCTTGATGCGGTTGGGATCGCCGATGCCGGGAAGTTGCACGACAATGCGGCTTTGGCCCTGGCGGGTAATCTGCGGATCGACCACACCGGTTTCATCGATGCGGCGGCGAATGATTTCGATCGACTGGTCAACCGCACCGGTGGCCCGGGCGGACAGAGCCGGAGCCGAGAGCGTCAGGGTGATCGCACCATCGGGACGCGATTCGACCGCCATATCCGGCAATCCGGTCGCCGCATCCGGGCTGACCAGCGGCCGCAAAACGGCCATGGCCGCCTCGGTATTCGCCGGGTCTTTCAAACGCAGCAGCACGCGGGTCTGGTCGGGTTGCACGTCCAGAGCCTGATAGATGATCCGGCCCGGCCGCAGCGCCTGACGCACCCCGTCCGCGAGGCTGTCGAGGCGTTCCTTCAGGACCGCCTTCATATCGACCTCCAGCAGCAGATAACTGCCGCCGCGCAGATCGAGACCCAGATGAACGGTGCGCCAGGGCATCCAGGCAGCAGGTGCCGGAAACAGGTTCGGCACCCCGAGGAGCATTCCAAGCAAGCAGGCGCCCAGGATGAGCGTGGCCTTCATACGACTAAAATACATCATCTCTTACGCGCGGGGCTCCCGGACACCGTGCCGTTCGTTCGGCGCGGTCCTATGCGCTGCCGGTTGCCGGGTTGTCCAGTGCCGGCAACGTTCAAACGCTGGTGGACCGATGGCCCGGCCTCGACAGGCCAGGCCATGACGGGGCCGGTCAGGCGAGTCTAATCCACCGTCCCGGTGCCGATCGCGTTGAGTTCGTCGATGACGGCGTCTGGCAGAGTCAGAGTGGCCGCGGTAATGTTCTGACGCAGATGTCCGACCGAGGACGTGCCGGGGATCAGCAACAGATTGGGTGAGCGCTGTAGCAGCCACGCCAACGCCACCTGCATCGGCGTCGCTTGCAGCCTCGCCGCCACATCCGACAAGGTTGCGGACTGAAGCGGCGTGAACCCACCGAGCGGAAAGAAGGGCACGTAGGCGATTCCCTCGCCCGCGAGGTCGCCGATCAGGGCGTCGTCGCCGCGATGCACCAGATTGTAGTGGTTTTGCACGCACACCACCGGGGCGATGCGGCGTCCCTCCGTGATCTGGGCGGACGTGACGTTGCTCAGGCCGAGATGGCGGATCAACCCCTGCTGTTGCAGTTCGGCCAGCGTGGTGAACGCCTGTTCGATCGATCCTTCGATCGGGTCGTGGATGCCGCCGACGCGCAGGTTCACGACGTCAATCACATCGACGCCGAGGTTCCGCAGATTGTCATGCACTCCCTGTGTCAGGTCGGCCGGTGAGCGCGCCATGATCCAGGATGCGTCGTCGCCACGCATCGCGCCGAGTTTGGTCACGATCGTCAGATCGTCGGGATAGGGATGCAGTGCCTCGCGAATAAGGCGGTTGGTGACATGCGGACCGTAGAAATCGCTGGTATCGATGTGGTTGACGCCGCTGGCGACCGCTTCGCGCAGCACGGTGACTGCGGCGGCATGATCCTTTGGCGGCCCGAACACGCCGGGGCCGGCAAGCTGCATCGCGCCGTACCCCATGCGTCGAACCACGCGATCGCCGAGCCGGAAGGTGCCGTCCGTCAGATCAGTCATCGCAAGTCTCCAAACCGTGAGCACCGCCATATAGATGGTCTTCGGCTATGCGATAATGGGTGCTGACCGAGTGTGCAGCCGCTTCATCGGCGCACCATCGCGCGCATACTCGCGGACCTACTGGATCACGCTTGCCCGGGGGGATCGTCTCGCGAGCGGAGCGCCCGAACCGGCGTATCAGCCGTGGCGGCAAAGCCGCTCGGGCCGTCTCTCTCCTGCCCCGGTCGCTACCACTTGCTCGCGTTCATGGACTCCATCAAACCGACGAAGCACCGGCGACCGTCGCGTCCCCCCATGGGCAAACCCCGCCCCGGATGGGAAAACCCTGGCCGGCCGAGCCAACCAGTCAAAAACCGTTGCGCGGAGGTATTGGCTAGAACCCCGCGCTGATCGGCACCGCTACGATGTGTTCTTCCACGCCGAGAACACCCCGAGTGTTCTCGGCGACGACACGTAACGCACGCCTTTCTTCGTCAGAGCGATCGTCGGAACACCAGATGTGCACGATCTTGTCACGCACGATGACGTCGGCCGCCCAGACGCGGCTGGCCCAGTCCTGACCCTGTAGTTCTGCCAGAATCCGGCCGCGAATCGTGCGGTCGTCGCTGTCGGTGCTGGTCTCGGCCGGCGGTTTGGCCGCGACCAGCGCCCGCACCAGATTGGACCGGCTGACGATCCCGACGACCGTCCCGTCGCGGACGACAGGCACTCGCTTGATCCGTTTGGTCTCCAGCAGGTTGGCGATTGCGTCGAGTTCGGTTGTTTCGGATACCGTGATGACGTCCGGGGTCATGATGTCGCGCACGGTGCGGCTGTGAGACTTGATGTAGTCGCGTGCCAGATCGCGGTCTCCGGCGAAGGTGTCGAACCACCTCGGGCGTTTACGTGCAACCCGCCGTTCGGTTCCGGTCTCGGTTCGGTGTAACAGGTCGCCTTCGCTGACGACACCGACCAGTTGACCAGCCGGATCCACGACCGGCACCCCGCTGATACCGTTATTGGCAAGCAGCGCGGCGACATCCTGCACAGACGCGTCGGGCGTTACAGTGATGACCCTGGTTGTCATGACATCGGCGGCGCGCATCGCAAGGCCTCCCATACAGATTGTATGGTCGGCAGTCCGCCAGACCTCGAGGGCGCCTGCATTGATGCAGGTCAAACAGCCCGGTGCGGGAGGGTCACCCGGGCTGGTGCGGGATCCGAGACTAAACGACCCCCCGATTACGTCGGGCGATGCCGATCGGGGGAGCGGGTCGGCTGTCGTGTTATCCCTTGCGGGCGGTAGCGACCAGCTTCTGTAGTTCTGCCGCATCGACCGCGCCGGGCACCAGATCGTTGCCGATCACCAGCGCGGGCGTGCCTTGAATGCCCAATTCGTGCGCCAGCTTCAGGTTCGCGTCGATCCGCGCTTTCACCGCCGGGTCTTCCATGTCCTTCGCCATCCGCACCCAGTCCAACCCAAGCGCTTTGGCGGTGGTTTCGATCTGGGGCAAGGTGGTGTCGGGCGGCAGCTTCATCACCGCGTCGCGCATTTTGCCGTAGGCGTTCTGCTTCTGGGCGGCCAGCAGCGCCTTGGTGCCCAGCAGGCTGGCCGGACCGAGGATCGGCATATCCTTGTAAACCAGCCGCACATGCCGATCGGAGGCCAGGAAGCCATCCATCACCGGTTCGAGCTTGCGGCAATACGGGCATCGCGTGTCGAAGAACTCCACGATCGTCACGTCGCCTTTGGCATCGCCTGCCACCGGATCGGCGGCAGTCACCAGTTGATCTTTTGCCTGTGTGATTGCGGCGCGGGTGGTTTCCTGCGTCCGTTCGCCCTCATCGGCCTGCAGCGCGGTGATCGCGTCGCGCAGGATCGACGGGTCCTGTTTCAGCGCGTCGCGGACGATCGCCACGATCTCGGCCTTCTGCGCCGGAGTGAACGACTCGGCCCGGGCGCCGGAGGCACAGAGGCTGGTCGCGAGAAGGCTGGCGACAACAAACAGGCGGATCATCTCGGGTCCTCGGACGGGAACTCCGCTTAAGCCCGTTAATACGGTTCGTGGCAAGTCAAACCGCTGGGTGTGGTTGCCGCTGATGCCGAAGCCGTTTAAGGCACGCTCGCTTATCGGCACGGCGCGCCTCACCTTGATTTGAAACCAAGGATCGCGTGCCGAGGCCCCGGAATTGGCGAGACCGACAGGATGAATGGCATGCGTCAAGGCACGATTACCCACTTACCGGCCGCTTCGGCCGTGCCGCCCAAACGGTTCAGACCGTCGCGGACGCTTTTGGGGCTGCTGGCGGTGCTGTCGGGCTGCTCCACAGTGGACAATGTTAAGAAGTCGCTGATCGGCGGCGGAACGCAGACCGGTACACCGGGCTTCGTGCAGGGCTTCCTCGGCGGCGTCGCGGCGGATGAGCCGCGGGCCGCGCTGGCGGGCCGGGAGGTCTTGTCAACCGGTGGCACCGCAGCGGATGCCGCCATTGCCGTGGCGCTGACGCTGACCGTTACCCTGCCGTCGCGTGCCGGACTGGGCGGCGGCGGTGCCTGCATCGCCTACGCGGCCGGTGCCAATTCGCCGAACGGCGGCACGCCCGAGGCGGTGCTGTTCGCCCCGCTCGCCCCGTCCCATCCGGGGACCAATGCCGACCGGCCCGCTGCCGTGCCGATGATGGCGCGCGGGCTGTTCCTGTTGCATGCCCGTTATGGCACCCAGCCGTTCGAGACGCTGTTGTCCTCCGCCGAACAGATGGCGCGCGCTGGCGTGCCGATCTCACGCGCCCTGGTCAAGGACCTGGCGCTGGTGTCGGGCCCGCTATTGGCCGATCCCGGCGCCCGGGCGATCTTCAGCCAGAATGGCGTGGCTTTGACTGAGGGGCAGATGCTGCGGCAGGCCGATCTGGCTTCAACCCTGTCGCAACTCCGGACGGCCGGAGTTGGCGATATGTATCAGGGCGCGCTGGCCAGGCGGATCGCGCAGGTCTCGACGGACATCGGCGGCCCGATCCAGTTTGCCGATCTGCGTGATGCTCTGCCGAAGATGGCGCCGGCGATCGTACGTCCGTTCCATGATGACAAGATTGCGTTGCTGCCCACGGATGGCGGCCTGGCGGCCGCCGCCGGGCTTGACGTGCTGGCGGCCAACCCGGCCGATACCGCCGGCGCGACCTCCCGCTCCCTGGCCGTGGCGGCTCGGTATCGCGCCGGCGGCATCACGCCCGTCGCCGTGCTGGCGGCCCGCGATCTGCCGGCGGTCGGGATCCCGGCGACGCCTGCCTCCACCAGCTTCGTGACGATGGATCGCATGGGCAACGCGGTGGCCTGCGATCTGACCATGGATAACCTGTTTGGTACCGGCCGTATCATGCCGGGTCTCGGCATTCTGGCCGCCGCGTCGCCGTCCGCCGTACCGCCGCCGCTGTTGTCGGCCGGCGTGGTCTGGAACGACAAGGACAAGGCATTCCGAGCCGCCGCGGGCGGGTCGGGTCAGGCTGGTGCACCGGTGGCGGTGGCCGCTGCCTTACTCAACGCGCTGACGTCCAAGCGTCCGATGAGCGTGCCGGTGCCCGATCCAGGCCGCGCCAACGTGATCGCCTGTTCGGGATATTTGCCGGGCGATTCGGCCTCGTGCGGCTGGGCAAACGATCCGCGCGAGCTGGGCCTCGCGGTGGGGGCGAACTGATCCGGCGGGAGTAACGCTGTGGCGCTGAAAGTCGGCAAGGGGGCGTCGGCTCCCCCGTTCCTGGTGATGGACGTGATTGCGGCGGCGAACGCGCGCCAGTTGGCGCTGCCGCCGGGGGCGCCGCATGTGATCCGCATGGAGGTCGGCCAGCCCGGAACCGGTGCCCCGGCAGGGGCGGTCGCCGCGGCCACGGCGGCGCTGCGGTCAGGGCATCCGCTGGGCTATACCGAGGCATTCGGGTTGCGGTCGCTGCGGCAGCGGATCGCGGCGCATGCGCTGGACTGGTATGGGCTGACGCTGCCGATCGAGCGGATTGCGGTCACGGTCGGGGCCTCGGGCGCGTTTCCGCTGGCGTTTCTGGCGGCGTTCGATCCTGGCGACCGGATCGCCATGGCGGCGCCGTTTTACCCGCCTTATGTGAATATCCTGACCGCGTTGGGGATGGTGCCGGTCATCATGGAGGCCGGCATAGAAACCCGGTTTCAGCCGACAGTGGCGATGCTGGAGGCTTTGGACCCTCGGCCGGACGGGGTGATCGTGGCCAGCCCGTGCAATCCGGCAGGGACGATGCTGCATCGCGACGAACTGGTTGCGATTGCTGTGTGGTGCGACCGCTCCGGGGTGCGGCTTATCAGCGATGAAATCTACCACGGGCTGAACTACGACAGTCCAATTGCCTCGGCGGCGGAGTTTTCCGATAGCGCCATCGTGGTGAACAGTTTTTCGAAGTATTTTTCGATGACCGGGTGGCGGATCGGCTGGCTGGTGCTGCCTTCAGACTTGTGCCGGCCGGTGGAGTGCCTGGCGCAGAATATGTTCATTAGTGCGCCGTATATTGCTCAGGTCGCTGCCGAGGCGGCGTTCGACTGCCATGCCGAGCTGCAGGCGAATATCGCGGCGTATCGGCGGTCGCGGGATCATTTGCTGGCGGCACTGCCGCGGGCGGGTTTTTCGAAATTGTCTCCGGCGGAGGGGGCTTTTTATCTGTTCGCCGACATCAGCGACCGATCGAACGACAGTGCCGCGTTCTGTGTTCGAATGCTGCAAGAGGTTGGGGTGGCGGTCAGTCCCGGCGTGGACTTCGATCGAACGCGCGGAAGCCGGTTCGTGCGATTCAGTTATTGCGGGCCGGAGGCGGATATGCGCGCGGCGGCGGCGCGCTTGACAGGGTGGTCGTAGCAACGGCTGCCGCGCGCCGTGTCAAGCCGTTCTCCGGCGGCACATCCGGGACCATTCTGTCGCGCCGAAGTTCGGCTTTGCGTTGGCTATCGAGTCGCGTGGCAGGGCCGGGCGGCTTAAACCGCCGCCCGGCAGGCTGGGATTTAGCCGCCCCCGCTTATCCGGCCGTTGAACGACCAGGACGGCATTGCCGCGACTTCGGGCCTGGTCCCTTCCATGCTCGCCTTGTCGTTGTTCAGGTTGATGTGGCTCAACGGGATCGCGACCATCTTCGACGGTGTGGATGCCGTTGACAGCACGACGGTCGGTTCAGTCGCGGTCGCCATGACCATGATGTCGACGATCTTGCCCAGGCGCTCGCCCTTATCGTTATAGACCATCATCCCGATCAGCTTGCTGGCGCGCATGCTGGAGTCCTGCGCGACAATCGCGCTGTTGCGGGCGGCCGGGGCCACCTGAGCCGAAGCCTGAGTCACGACACCCGGTGTGACGGCAATCGCGAGGGCTGCCGCGGCGATTATATTGCGGATTTTGATCATGTTCTTTTCCTTTGGATGATGTGAGATCATTTTACTTCTGACGGATTCAAGAGACGCTGTTCCCGACAATCGCGGGAATACCGGGTATTCGCTACCTGAAATTGTTGTCTCCCCGTGCTCCGTTGCAAAATGGATAATCTCGTGCTTCGGTGGTGTCACATGACAATTGGGTAAATAAACGGAATGTAACGGATGGGAATGATGTGGATATAATGTAATATAGCCCCCCGGCTTGGTGAAAGCCACAATGGACCTGGTCGCGCTGGCACGCTAAAGGGGATGGTCATGATCGCCATTCATGGCAAGCCGGTGGTCAAACTGGTACAGGTCGATCCGCAGCCGATTCTCGGACTGGGAGAGGACGAATGCCCTCCCGTCCCATGGAGCGGCTTTGCGCCGCTGTCCAATGAGGAAGCCGCGGAATGGGGCCTGTGAGGCTCCTGCTCGATACCCGCGCACTTTATTGGTAGCATCGTGGCAATCCGGCCCTGTCGGCAACGGCGCCCGCCGCGATCGTCGATAGCCGAAACGAGAAATACGTCAGTGCGATCACAGCCAGGGAACTCGTCGCCAGGTTTCGGTCAGGTAAGCAGCCGGAGTTCGCCGCTATCGGGCGGGACGTGGCGGCGGTTATAGCGAAGCACGGGTTCAACCAACTGCCGATTTCCATGCGTCACGCACAGGTTGCCGCTGATGTGCCGCTGCACCACAAAGATCCGATGGACCGGCTTCTGATCGGGCAGGCCGCCATCGAGAACATGACTATCGTTACGGCCGACAACGCGTTTTCGAGCTACAACGTGAAAGTCTTATGGTGATCGTGAATCGGACCCGGGTGGGTTCGGATGGCATTGGCTCACACGGCGGCGCCTCATGACGGCCCGTGTTCGAACATGTGGGCGCAATCACGCCGCTTCCTCCAGGTCTGGCGCGCCGCGCCCGGTTCTGACAGCATCCCGGCAACAAACACGTCCAGGGAGTTATCATGCCTGTCCTGACCCGCCGCGCCGCAACCGCCGGCCTCCTCGCCCTGCCCGCCATTGGCCGAGCCCGGGCCGATGAACCGATCCGCCTGCGGTGCTCTTTGGATACCGCGCCGACGCATGGGCGGAATGTCGCGATCGGCGACTATCTGAAGAAGTTGGAGACCGCGTCGGACGGCCGCATCAAGCCCGAGTTGTTTGCCAGCGGCCAGTTGTTCGCCGACCTGAACGTGACCAAGGCGTTGTTACAGGGTCAGGTCGATATGGCAGCGCCGGGTGCCTGGGCGGTCACCAATTTCGTGCAGGATTCCGACGTGTTCCAGCTTCCGGCGCTGTATGACCAGCCGATCGAGATCATCCACCGCGTCATCGACGGTCGCGCGGGCGCGTTCATCGGATCGCAGTTGGAACAGAAAGTCCGCTCCCGGGTGCTGGGTCCGTGGATCGACAACGGATTCAGCAACTGGTTCACCACCAAGGTGCCGCTGAACAGCCTGTCCGACCTGAAAGGCCTGAAGATCCGCAATTCCGGCGGCGGCGGGCAGGCCTGGAGGACCCGATTCTTTGATGCGGTTCCCAATGTCACCGCCTGGCCGGATGTGCCGCTGGCCCTGTCTCAAGGCACATTCGATGGCTTGATCACCACCAACGACAGCCTGGTCAGCGTGCAGTTGTGGGAAGCCGGGGTCCGGTACGGCTTCCAGGACCATAACTCATTCGCGGCCTATATCCCGATGGTCAGCAACGCCTTTTGGGGCAAATTATCACCCGACCTGCAAAAGCTGATGACCAACCTTTGGGCGGACAACAGCCAAATCTATCGCGCGAACCAAAGCGCCAACCAGGCTCGGGCGCGCACGACACTGGAAAGCCATGGCATAAAATTCACCGACCTGACGCCCGATCAGGCCACCGAAATCCGCAACCGCATGCTGAAGGAGCAGGACGAGGTTGCGAAGGACCTGAAAGTCAGCCCTGAAATGGTCAGGCTGATGACACAGGATGTCGGATGATCGTGCCGGGTCGGGGGAGCGATAGCCGCCCTATCCCACCGCCCCTTCCCGCTTCAGCGTGCGGATCGTGGTTCGGAATGCGTCCACGGTCGCCGCCATTTCCTCGTCTCCGTGCGTGGCCGATATCCAGGCGGACGGGCCGGAATTCACATCGACCCCGTTCACCAGAAAACCCATCCGCACCAGTGCGGCGACGCCCTCTCCGCGTGGTTTTTCAAGCATGGCCCGCGTAAACGACACCGCATCGAACGCGCCGGGGACAATATCCGCCCCCTCCGGGTTGGTATAAACGTGGAACGAAGAGTGGGAGCCATGGACAGCCCACCTGACGCCTTCGTCCGACAGAACCTCGTTCATCCGCGTCCGGATTGTTTCGCCAAATGCGTTCGCGCGGGCACAGGCATCGGTTGACGCCACGATCTCCAGCGTCGCGATGCCGGCAGCGGCGGAAACGGGGTTCGCGTTGAAGGTCCCGAGATGGCCGATTTTCTCCTGACCAGCGGCCTTGGAAGCCTTGAAGTCCAACCAGTCGAGGATGTCCTTACGTCCGACCACGGCGCCGCCCGGCAGGCCGCCACACAGGATTTTTGCCAATGTGGTCAGATCGGGGGTGATGCCGCACACGGCCTGGACGCCGCCGGGGGAAACCCGAAAGCCGGTCACCACCTCATCAAAAATCAGTAACGAACCGGCTTGTTGGGTCAGATCGCGCAGCAGGGGCAGAAACGACGGCAGGATCGGCATTTTTCCGAAATTGGCGCCGGTCGGTTCAAGTATGACCGCCGCGATATCCCTGTGGTCGTTGAAGAGTCGAGTGATGCCGGCAACATCGTTTGGATCACATAGCAGAACGTTGTCGGCGACGCCGCCGATCACGCCGCTGGTCGCGGTGCCATCGAAATGATTATTGTAGCCGCCGGCCATATGATCGTGCCAACCGTGGAAATGCCCACGAAACCGCACCAGTTTCGGGCGCCCCGTATAGGCGCGCGCCAGCCGCAGCGCCATCAACGTCGCCTCGGTTCCGGACGAGGTGAAACGGACCCGTTCGGCGGACGGAATCATCCGGGTGATCAGTTCAGCCCACCGCACCTCCAGTTCATGGCAGGCACCGAAATGCGTGCCTTGGTCGAGCGCCGCGTGAACCGCTTCCATCACCGCCGGGTTGTTGTGCCCGAGCAGGAGGGAGCCGTGGCCGCCGAAGTAATCGACGTAGGTGTTGCCATCGACGTCCCACTTCAGCGGCCCCTTCGCGCGTTTCACATAGATCGGATACGGATCGAAATGCCGGCTGTCGTGCGCGATTCCGCTGGGTAGCAACGTCCGCGCCCTGGCGGCGAGCGCGGCGGAACCGGGAGTCATGGCCAGGTAGGCGGCGGTCAGGGTGGCGTTGGGCAGCGTGGAGGCGGACATGCAAGGACCTCTCGGAATCGGCTGGTGGCATCATAGCGACTCAGGAACCGGGGCACACGATCCGAACGCCCGGGCGCGAGATTTCGGGCGGTAGCCGATTAAGCGGCTCCTATTCGGGATAGATCATCTTCCTGGTCACGCCACCGTCCACGACGAACTCCGCGCCGGTGATGAAACCGCTGTCGCGACCCACCAGGAAAGCCGCCATGGCCGCGATATCGCCGGCCTGGCCGACACGTCCGGCGGGATGGAACCCGTGTTCCTGCGGGGTCAATTCGGCCTCTCTCGTCGCAATCCAGCCGGGGCTGATGCAGTTCACCCGGACATCGGGTCCCAGACTGATCGCCAGCGCGTGCGTCAACGCGACAAGCCCGCCCTTGGAGGCAGAGTAGGACTCGGTATCCGGTTCCGACATCGCGGCGCGCGTCGACGCGATGGTGACGACGGACCCTTTTGCGGCTCGCAGCAGGGCCTCGGCCTCGCGCACCAGCAGGAATGTGCTGGTCAGGTTGGTCGTAAGGACAGAATTCCATTCCGCCAGCGACAGATCGGCGATCGGCTTGCGGATCATGAACCCGGCGTTGCAGATCAGCGCATCCAGTCGTTGTTCGGTCGCCGCGATGGATCGCGCCAGTGCGGCGACCGCGGGTTCGTCGCCGACGTCGCAGACAACGTAACGGCCGCCGGCCGGAGCAACCCCGGCCGGATCGCGATCCGCCACAACGACTCGCCAGCCATCGGCTGACAGGCGCGCCGCGATGGCCGCTCCAATGCCCTTGGCGCCGCCGGTGATCAGGGCGACGCGCGGGCTCATCCCCGGGCCGCGTCCAAGGCCTGTGACAAATCGCCCAGGATGTCGTCGATATGCTCCAGCCCGACCGACAGCCGCACGTAGCCGGGCGTCACACCGGTCGCCGCCTGTTCGGATTCCGTCAACTGGGAATGCGTGGTGCTGGCCGGATGGATCGCCAGGCTGCGCGCATCGCCGATGTTGGCGACGTGGTAGAACAGCTTCAGCGCATCGATGAATGTGCGGCCGGCATCGGCTCCCCCGGCGAGTTCGAAACCGACCAGACCGCCCTGCCCGTGCGGCAGATATTTGGCGGTGCGTTCAGCGCCGATGCCGGTGTGATGCGCCGGGTGGATAACGCGGGACACGTCCTTGCGGCCGGCCAGATAGTTGGCGACCGACAGGGCGTTGCGGCTGTGCTCGCGCATGCGCAGCGGCAGGGTTTCGACGCCCTGGATGAACATGAACGCGTTGAACGGCGCCATCGCGGCGCCGAGGTCGCGCAGCAGCGTGACGCGCATCTTCAGGATGTAGGCGATGGGACCCAGCGGCTTGACCGCCTGCGACCAGACCGCGCCGTGATAGGACGGATCGGGGGTGTTCAGCGCCGGCTGGCGGGCGGGATTGGCCTCCCAATCGAAGTTGCCGCCGTCGATGACGATGCCGCCGATGGAGGTGCCATGGCCGCCGATATATTTGGTCGTCGAATACATCACCACCGCCGCACCATGGTCGAACGGGCGCACCAGCAACGGCGCCGCGGTGTTATCCATGATCAGCGGGATGCCGAACGACCGGCCGATCGCCGCCACTTCCGCGATCGGGAATGGGATCAGCTTCGGGTTCGGCAGCGTCTCGGCATAGTAGGCTCGGGTGCGGTCGTCGGTGGCGCGGGCGAAGGCCTCGGGGTCGGTCGGATCGACAAAGCGGGTCTCGATCCCCAGGTCTTTCAGCGTGTTGGCGAACACGTTCCAGGTGCCACCGTACAGGTCGGTGGAGCTGACGATGTTGTCGCCGGCCTTGGCCAGGTTCAGCACCGAGAACACCGACGCCGACTGGCCTGACGCCAGGGTCAGCGCGGCGACACCGCCTTCGATCGCCGCGAGCCGCTGCTCCAGCGCGTCGTTGGTCGGGTTCATGATGCGGGTGTAGATGTTGCCGAGTTCTTTCAGCCCGAACAGGTTGGCGGCGTGTTCCGCGCTGTCGAACTGGAACGACGTCGTCTGGTAGATCGGCACCGCCACCGCGTTGGTGGCGCTGTCGCGGCGCCATCCGGCGTGCAGGGCGAGAGTTTCGGGGTGTTTGCTGGCCATGGCGTTTGCTTCCCTTGATTGGATGGGCGCGCACTATAGGCAAACAACGTGCGTGGTAAACGCCCGGCCGCGAAACAGTCGGTCATTGTCCATCGGGCGGCCGGGGCAACGTGTTTGTTTCCGCCGGCCGTGCTGATGGAGTATTTTCAGCTACGCTGCCTTGCGTTCGCGCAGCAACGCCTGTCCGCGACGCAGGGCATCCGCGATATGTTCGGCGGGCATCGCGCCGGAGAACAGGCTGTAGCCATCCAGGAAGAACGACGGCACGCCCGATACCCCGGCTTCCCGAGCGGCCTGATCGGCGGCGCGCATTTCGGCGTCGGCGAGGTCGCCGGCCAGGAAATCCAGCACGGCCTGGCGTGGCAGTCCGGCGCGTTCGGCGCAATCGGCCAGGACGTCGTGCTCGCCGATGTCGCGGCCTTCGATGAAGTAGGCTTTGAAGACCGATTCCATGGTGGCGTCCTGATCGCCGTGCTGGCCAGCGAACCAGATCAGGCGGTGGGCGTCGATGGTGTTCGGGGTGCGGGTCATCAGGTCAACGCGGAATGGCAGGCCGACAGCGGCCGCCGCTTCAACAAGCCGTTGATCCAGCGCGGCCGATTTCTCCGCGCTGCCAAACTTCCAGGCGCGATAGGCGGCGCGGTCGCGGCCTTCCTTCGGCATGTCGGGGTTGAGCTGGAACGGGTTCCAGTGGACCTGGAATTCCAGCCCCTCTGTCGCCAGGGTTGCCAAAGCGCGCTCCAGTTGGCGCTTGCCGACATAGCACCAGGGGCAGATCGCGTCCGACACGATGTCGATGCGGGTGCCGACCGCGGCCGGCCTTGGCAGGCTTGCGGGCGTTGTTTCACCGTCGCAGCCGTCGGGGCCGCACACCATCGCGGATGAGGTATCGTTGTCCATGGAAGATCTCCTTTGCACCAACATGGCGACTGGGCGCGGATTTGTCACGCGATGCGGCTTGGTTTTCCGAACCGAGGCGCCTAACGTCTCCCTGTTGCCGAACCGGACCAGCATAAGGAAACAACCCGATGGCATTCCCCCCGAAATCAATGGCCGACTTTGGCGAATTCGGCAAAATGTTCGCTGACATGAAGATGCCCGCGATGCCGGACATGGAAGCGTTCGTGAACCTCAGCCGCCGCAACATGGAAACCCTGACGGCGGCAAATAAGGTCGCCCTTGAAGGCGCTCAGGCCGTCGCCCGCCGGCACATGGAAATCGTGCAGCAGAACATGGCGGAACTGACCGAGGCAGTACGCTCGATGTCGTCCGTCGAACCGCCGCAGGCGAAAGCCGCCAAACAGGCCGAGCTGCTGAAGCACGCCTACGAACGCGCGGTCGGCAACATGAAAGAGATCGGTGACCTGATCACCCAGTCGAACGCCGAGGCCGTGCATCTGTTGAACGCCCGCTTCGCCGAGGCGATGGATGAAGTTAAGGCGCTGGCCGACAAGTCCAAGAAGTAGTTTGCCGCCGTCCCTCCGGTTTGCCAGTGTGGCAGGCAGGCCAGCCTGGTAATCTGAGGGACACGACATGCTCGATAATCCACCACTGTTGACGATCCACCGGGGCTTCCGCCGCCCCGACAAGGCGCTCATCGAGGCGTTTCGCGGCGCCCAAACCTCGCATCTGGCCGATGCCATGGATGGCCGCGGCGCACTCGATTACCGCATCAAACCGCTCGATCCATTGAACGCGTCGTTCGTCGGGCCGGCCCTGACCGCGTTCGCCTACCCCGCCGATATCGTGGCCATGTTCGGCGCGTTGTCGGAAGCAGAGCCCGGCGACGTGATCGTGGTCGCGAATGACGGTTATACCCGTACGGCGGTGTTCGGCGACATCGCGGCCGGGATGATGAAGAACAAGGGCGTCGCCGCGTTCGTCACCGATGGCCTGGCCCGCGACAAAGCCGGCATTATCGCGACCGGATTACCGGTGTTCTGCCAGGGTATCCAGCCCAACTCTCCCGCGATGAACGGACCCGGGGTCGTTGGTGCGGCCATAACTTTGGGCGATGTACATGTGGAACCGGGCGACGTGATTGTCGGCGACGCGGATGGCGTGGTGGTGATCCCGGCGGCAAAGCTTCGTCTCGTTCTCGACCGGTTGGCTCAGGTGCGCGCCGCTGAAGCCAAGACCATGGCCCTGGTGGAACAGGGTGCGACGATGGCGGCCGGGGCGCTACGAATGATCGAGAAGGCGATGATTATCGGGGGCTGATAGGACGGCGGGACTTGCCGGTGAGATCAGACCAGTTCCACCCGCAGGTCCCGCCCCACGATCTTCGCCGCCCTCAACAACGTTTCCAGCGTCGCGCTGCCGTTCGTCGGGTCCAGCAACCGGTCCACCTGAGTCCGGCTGGTGTTCATCAGTTCCGCCATCCTCGCCTTGGTCAGGCCCTTTTCTTTCATCGCCTCGGCAAGCTGTTCGGAGATCACGCTTTTGATCGCCGCCGCGGTCACGTCCTCGCGGATGCCTTTTTCGTCCAGCCAGCTTTCGAAGCTGGAGCCGAGATGGGGGTTCGCCGATTTGGTCATGTCGTCACATCCTTCAACCGTTTATAGGCAAGCGCCAAGTCCTGATCCGGTGTCGTCTGACCCTTCTTGATAAACGCGTGTAATGCCACCAGCGTCTCGCAGTGAAATCCAAACAAAACCCGCGCCTCTCGCCGGCTGGGAAGCGATGAGCGCACTTCCCAAAGGCCTTTTCCCATCGCTCGGCACACCGGTAACCCGATCGGCCAACCGAATTGAACCCTGGCGATGTCGTGACCGAGCGTGCGTTGATCGTCGCGCGGCAAGTCGTTCAACCAGTCACGCACCGGTTCGTTACCGGCTGTGGATCGCCAGAAGACCAGCGGGATTGGCTTCAGGTCCCTGGTCATCTTGATCTCCATGTACCAAAATAGGTTCTGGATGGCAAGCCCGTTCTGAGGGCTGCCCGACAAATGCCGCGAAAGTGTCCTCGCGGCGGTTGGGATTGGGTGGTGGTTGGCATCGCGTCCTCGGGGTTGGGGGAATTCAACGCACCCCAGCCAACAGCAAAAACGTTAACAAACCACTAACGGCCGTCAATTTTGCGCCTCTTGCCCACTACCGCGCCTCCGGCCCAAACTTCCGGCCGGGAAACCCGAGGACGTGCAACCAATGACCGACCGCTCGAATAACAGAGACGCAAACCGAGCGGTTATCGGTGATGCGCCGCGCCGAAGGGAGGACGCGCGTTTCGTCACCGGCCATGGCAACTATCTGGATGATGTGCGTTTCGACGGCGTCACGCATGCGGTGTTTCTTCGCTCGCCGCACGCGCACGCTCGGATCATCGCGATCGACGCCTTGGATGCCCTGTGTAGCCCCGGCGTACTGTCAATCCTTTCCGCGCAAGACGTCGCCGCCGATGGCCTGCACAAGCTGCGCCCGACCGTGGAGGCCAACGTGCAGACCGGTGAACCATTTCGATTCCTGCCGCAACCGCTGCTGGCCGAGGGCGTTGTTCGCTACGTTGGTGAACCCATCGCGCTGATCGTGGCGGAAACCCGACACCAGGCGCTGGATGCCGCCGAACGAATCGTCGTCGATTACGAAACCCTGCCGGCGATAACCCGCGCACTGGACGCGGTCCAGCCGGGGGCTCCGGTTTTGACTGACGATGTTCCCGGCAATATTTGCCTGGACTGGCATTGGGGCCAAACCGCCGCAGTCGCCGATGCAATCGAAAACGCACCGCATATCACAACTATAACGCTGGATAACCATCGTATTGTGACGAATCCGATGGAACCACGCGGCGCGGTCGGTCTGTACGATGGCCGCTACACCCTGCATGTCTCCAGCCAGAACATCCACGGCAACCGCGACATCGCCGCTGGGGCGCTTGGGGTTGCGCCATCCTCAGTTCGTTTCATTGCGCATGACGTTGGCGGCGGCTTTGGCGCCAAGAATTTTGCCTATGCTGAACACACCTTGATCCTGTGGGCGGCCCGGCGCATCGGCCGGCCGGTCAAATGGATCGCCACACGATCGGAAACGTTTCTGTCCGATCACCAGGCCAGAGACCATTTTTCGACGGCATCGCTGGCGCTGGACAAAGAGGGCAACTTCCGGGCCCTGCATGTGGACAGCATCGCCAACCTCGGCGCCTACATGGCCGGCGGTTCGGGAGGCGTCCAAACCAATCAATACCCGCATTTGCAGGGCACCGTTTACACCCTGCCCGTGATGTCGTTGCACGTCCGGGCGGTGCTGACCAACACAACGCCGATCGGCGTCACGCGCGGCCCCGGGTTCGGCGAGGCGGTCAACATCATGGAGCGACTGATCGACGCAGCCGCAAGCCAATGCGGGTTCGATCGTATCGAACTTCGCCGCCGCAACTTCGTCCGCCAGATGCCGATGACCAACGCCTTCAACTTCGTGGTGGACAGCGGCGATTTCCGGGCCGCGTTCGATGCCGCGATCGACAAAGCCGACCTCGCGCATTTCGCAGCCCGCCGCCAGGCCAGCGAGGCGCGGGGCAAGCACCGGGGCGTCGGGCTCGCCTGCCACATCAAGGCGACCGGCGGGCTGCCAACCGAAAACGTCGATATTCGTTTTGAAACGGACGGCTCGGTGTCCCTGATTACCGGCACCCAAACGATCGGCCAGGGACACGAAACGACCATGCCGCAGATCCTCGCCGACCGGTTGGGCCTGCCCAACGCCATCATCCACCTGAGGCAAGGCGACACCGATCTGATCGCGATGGGCGGCGGTCATGGCAGTTCGCGCGCCACCTATATGGGGGGCACCGCGATCTGGCGGGCCTCCGACATTATCATCGCCAAGGGGAAAACCATCGCCTCCCGGGTGTTGGAGGCCGCTGAAACTGACATCGTGTTCGCGGACGGGATATTCCGCGTGACCGGAACCGACCGTTCGGTGGCGCTGCTGGACCTGCCGGCCGAAGCTCCCGGCACGCTCGACACCTACCATCAATGGACGCGGGAGGCGATGACCTTCCCCAATGGCACCCACATCGCGGAGGTGGAAGTCGATCCGGAAACGGGTGCGGTGACACTGGAACGGCTGACCGCCGTGGATGACTACGGCGTTATCGTCAATCCCATGATCGCCGCAGGTCAGGCACACGGCGCGATCGCTCAGGGCGCTGGTCAGGCGTTATTGGAACACGCGGTTTACGACACCGCATCCGGCCAACCTATCAGCGGCAGTTTCATGGACTATGCGATGCCGCGCGCGGGCGATCTGCCCAGTTTCGACCTCGGATTTGCTAGCACGCGCTGCACGACCAACCCGGTCGGCGTGAAGGGCTGCGGTGAGGCCGGAGCGGTTGCTTTGTTCCCCGCCATCGCCAATGCCATCACCGATGCGGTCGGCATCAGCGGGTTAAATGGTCCCGCGTCAGGCAGCCGGGTGTGGCAGGCAATGCAAAAAACGAATTAGCCGCACCCGGGATCCTTGCTCTCACCGAGGCTTGCGATCCGGCCAACGCGACGCCGCGATATCCGTCAGAACGGGTTCGCCACCCGGCACGAAGGCCCCAATCGCGTCGGTAACGCTGGCGAACCGACGCGTCCGTCCCAACAGCGGTTGCACGAACACAGCCTGTTCGTCCCGCCAGATCATCCACCGGCACGGGCCGCCCGGTTCGGGATGGAACGCCAGGACCTCTTCGTACTCCTCGGTCTCCGACGCGTGATCCAGACGCACCACCATCTGGACCCCGTATGCTTCCGACCAAGCCGCGAACACCATCAGGTCGGCGATGCCGAAGGAAATGCCGCGTAGTTCGGGAGTAGCGGTTTTTACGATTGCCATGATGCCCTCGTGACGGTTCAGGTTTCGCGAACATTCCCCCCGGCAGCCGGGGTCGAATAACAGCCACCGAACAGGCTAGGAGCGAAATCACATCGATCATCTTGCGCTTCGTTTGCCGGCAACTGGACAAACTCTACGGTCGAACGCGATGTCCGGATGTGACCGAAGCCACAGTTCTGAAAATTATTGTCAGACAGCCGCAGCGGCGGATGGCACCGCTCGGAATGGCGCGTCCACTGGACTGTGTCGGTCAGATGCTCGGGGTCGCGTGCTAAGATGCGGGCAGGAAATCGATAATGAACTCACTGCCGCCATAACCGGCCTCTTCCGGAATCCGCATCAGCCGTTTGGAGCCTTCCAGTTTTGTCCCGCGCGGCATCACCGTCACCACCGTGGCGGCACGTGCGGCATCCATCGCGTCTTTCACCGACGCGGAACGGCCGAGTTTTTCTAAATTTTTCGCGGTCGCGAACACCAGCTTGAAGCGTCCCGCTTCGGTATCCGCCAGGGCCTGCGCCGGGGTAATCCAGATCGAATCCACCGCCTCCCACCCGTCATGCACAGCCAGATGTTCCGCTGGCGCCTCCGCGAGAAAGAAATGCGTATCGTAGCGCTTGGGCTGATGCACCGGCGTGATCCAGTGCGCGAAATGCACCAGCAGATCTGGCGCGGGGACAAGGTCTTCCGCCCCCAGCATCACGTCAAAACCGATCGACCCGGCATTCAGAGCAGCGCGATGCTGGTCCTCCAGCCGCTTCAGAATATCGGCATCGATCAGGTCATCCGATCCGCGCGATCGTGCCAACAGCACACCGCATTCCTCGAACGTTTCCCGGATCGCGGCGACGCGGAAAGCCAGTGCGTCGGTTTCCAACCCATCGGGGTTAGGACAATCGGACGGGCGAAGGGCCAGTTCCTGGTCGGAATCCTCAACGCGGCCACCCGGAAACACCAGCGCACCGGCGGCGAAGTCGATCGCATGGTGGCGAACCACCATGAAAACCTCGATCCCCGCTGGCCCGTCGCGCAGCAGCAGAATAGTGGCGGCGGGTCGCGCGGTGGCTTCCATTTTCATGATCCTGGTGACTGTTGACGCACATGTTAGCTGACGGCCGCGACCGGGTCACGCTCGGACGCGACGGATCAATTCCATGGCATGGTCGGGTGCGCGCACTTTCCTGCCCGGATCGACGTAAACATACACGTCGCGCTTACGCGACCGAGCCGCGCCCCCTATCCGCTGTGCATCTCGCGGTTCGTCACCGCGCGCCCAGTCATTAATACGCCGCGCCCAAGTGTCCAGTCCCGCTGTGTCGTAGAAGCTGGCGTGCTGCACGGCCGGATCGGACAACCGACAGAAGACAAAATCGGACGTCACATCCATGATCCGAGGCATTTTCGCGGAATCGACGCAAACCAAAGCGACATCGTGGGCACGCAACAGGTCGATGAACGCCTGACAGCGAAAACTATCGTGATTGATCTCGAAGGCATGACGCAGGCGGCGTTCGGTATCGATGGCCAGCCAGGCCGGTGCGCGCAGCGCGCCGTCGTGCTTGCGGCCCAACGCCGCGGCGGCGCCGGTGTCGTGCGGCAGCAACTTCAGGAACGGCACGATGCGGTCGGCATCGAAGCGCAAATTGGCCGGAAACTGCCACAAGATAGGGCCAAGATGGATACCGAGCCGCAACAGGCCGGACGCAATGAAGTTTGCCAGCGGCACCTGAGCATTGCGAAACCGATCGACATGGGTGATGCCGCGCGGCGCTTTGACCGCGAACACGAAGTCCGCGGGCACCTGGTCAGCCCAACCGGCGAAGGTTTCCGGTCGCTGCATACCGTAGAAAGTGCCGGTAATCTCGATGGTGCGAAAGCGACTGGCCGCGTACCGCAATTCACGTTCCGGCTTCAGGCCGGGCGGGTAGAACACGCCCCGCCACGGCGCATATGTCCACCCTGCGATGCCGACACGGATGATACCGCCGTTCACCGAAAACGACGCAGTGTTCGAGGCGCAACCATCATTGCAGACCAGTGTCTGCCGGAAATCACGGGAGCTTGAACTAAAAATTACACCAAAAGTCGCAAAATGGCATCAAGTTCCTGTGACTATGTCAGGCTTCCAGCGGCTGTTCCGCCCGGCGGGTCACCCGCAGCACCAGCATGGAGGCCATCAGGCAGGCCAGGCCGCTGGCGATGAACGCCATCAAATAGCTGCCGGACAAGCTGCGGACGGCCCCTGCCCCGAACGCCGCCATCGCGCCGCCCACCTGATGCGCGGCAAAGATCCACGACACGATCACCGGAGCATCGCGGCGACCGAAAACCTCGTTGGTCAGGGCGAAAGTCGCCGGGCCGGTGGCGACCCAGTCGAGGCCATAGAACACGGAAAACACTGACAAACTGAGCGAGTCGAAGCCGGTGAACGGCATGATCACCAGCGACAGTCCGCGCAGCCCGTAATACCAGAACAGCAACACCCGCGGGCTGTAGCGGTCGCACAGCCAACCCGACGCGGTGGAGCCGATCAGGCTGAACATGCCGATGACGGCGAGGATCGAGGCTCCGTTCATCTGGCTGATGCCGTTGTCGGCGCAGTAAGCAATCAAGTGGGTATTAATCAGCCCGTTGGTGGAGAAGCCGCAAATCCCGAATGTCAGGCACAGCAGCCAAAAATCCATCGACTTCGATGCGCGGCCCAAAGCACTGAAGGCAACGGCGAACGGATTGCCACCCGAGAACGCCGGCAGCGGGACGACCGCGGTGCCGCCATAGGCCGGCAAGCCGATGGCAGCGGGCGATTCCGGCAGCAGCAGCATCACCACGGGGATAACGAAGGCGATGGCGGCGGTCAGGCAGATCGATATCCCCTGCCAGCCAAAATGCTGCACCAGCAGCGACAGCACCGGCAGAAAAATCAACTGCCCGGCCGCATTGGCCGAGGTCAGCAATCCCATCGCCAACCCCGCCCGGTGGATGAACCAGCGGTTGGCAACGGCCCCGGCGAAGCCGACCGCACCGGCCCCCGACCCGATGCCCACCATCAGGCCCCAGGTCAAAAACAGTTCCCACGGCTGGTTCATGAAGGTGGACAGCCCGGTGCCCGCCATCAGAATGGTCAGACAGCCGATCATGGTCCGCTTCAGCCCGATGACCTGCATCAGACCGGTCAGAAACGGCCCGGTGGCACCCATCAGGATGATGTTCAACGACACGGCGCCGGATATTGTGGACACGTCCCAGCCGAACGCCTGCTGCAACGGTACGATCATCACGCCCGGCGCAGCCCGCACACCGACCCCGGCGAGCATCGCGAAGAACACCACGCCGAGGGTGATCCATGCGTAGTTGACGCGTCCGGAGCAGGTTTTCGCCAGGCTTGCGTGGATCATGCGGGATTCTTCTCGTGGGGACCCGCAAGCGTAGAACAGCATTCTACCGATGGGTAGAGCCATGCCGTGCAGCGCACGCATGGCTGATCTCCCGCCACGCCGTTTTGCCCCCCTCGGGTCAGACTTCGGTCAGGTCGTCCAGCCGCACCGTTCCGTACTGGCTGGAGAACGACAAGTCCTGGCTGCCGCTTTGCTGCTGCGAGAAACCGCCGATCCGGTGATCGCCGGTGTCGTAAACGCGCACGCGCCCATCCCGCATCACCGCGAGACGGCGCGTATCCGGGAAGCAGGCATAGCGCATATCATTCTGCGAGCCGGTCGCCGACGGATTACCGAGACCGTCAGGCCACCAGTTGCCGGATTGCCCGGAATACTGCTCCGCCGCCGCCGGGATCGGCCCTGGTGACGCCGCAATGTCGCGGCACAGCGCGTCCACACGAGCCTTCAAATTATTGTTGAACATGTCGCCGATCATGATCATGCCGCCGGACACCCACTGGCCCATGCCGCCAAGCTCCGGGTGGTTGAACTGCGCCATGGTGCCACCGCCGCGGCGCAGGGCGTCGGCAACGGCTCGGGCGGCGTCGGTGCTGAAGCCATGACGCTGGGCGATATCGGCGATATTATCCGGCATGGTGTAGTCTCCTTATGTGTCCCGGGTGCGGACGGCTTGTGTTGTGGCGGGCGTGGCGTCGGACGGCCCGGAGATGCTGACCTCGGGCTTGTCGAACTCCATTTCGCCGAATTGGGTGCAGAACGCCACCTCGGCGGCGTCGCGGCCGATGCCGATGCGAACAATTCCCTCCGGCGCCGCCATACGCGTGGGATCGAACAGATACCAGCCCGGTCCAGACGGGCCACGCAGAAAAGCTTCGAACACGGCATGGAAATCCGGCGGCTCCAACCGCCACGCATACGCACTGACATAGCGGGCGGGAATACCGAGCGCTCGGCATAACGCTATGCCGAGATGGGCGAAATCACGGCAAACTCCGGCCCGTTGGGACACCGTGTCATAGGCCGAGGTCAGCGCATCGGACGCGCCCGCGACATAGTCCACGTTGTCATGGATCCAGTTGCAGATCGCGGCCACCCGTTGGTATCCGGGCGGCATTGCACCAAACGTCCGGTTGGCAAATCGGTCCAGCCGGTCGGACTGACAGTAGCGACTGGGGTAAAGCTGGGTCAGCACACTCAACGGCAGTTCCCCTGGCGGGATTTCTTGAACGGCGTTGGGGACCTCGGTCGGATGATCCAGGCGGACATGAGCACTGTAGGTGATCTTAAAGCCCCCGGGAGGAGCAATGAGACGAAAATACCGGTTGCCACTTTCGGGCATCGTCCAGCTCTCGGCTGGCATCTCCGGTTCGATCCGCACTGTTTCCGCTGTTATCGCCTGACCGGCGCATTGTTGAGCGTGGAGATTGAAGACAAACGGCGTCGCTTGCTTCACGCGGTAGCCCAAAACGGCATTGATTGAAAAATCCATCATCCGATCACCCGGCGGCAAAATCCCATGGACTTGAGGAAGTGCCACGCATCGAACCGCATGCCGAGAGGTACGCTGCAAAAACCTGGCCGTCTCGCGGCATCGTGTGCGGACAAGGGGGTCATGCACGACAAATGTGCATACTCGCGTCACGCAGTGCGTGCTCGCGCGTTCGTGACTCCAACCGAATACGGTCCACGGCGTTGCAGGCCCTCAATTGCTTATTCCGCGGGAGATTATGTTCGTGCAGATCAGTGCCGGCTACGACATCAGTTATCATTGCCCGCAGCCGACGCCGATGCTGCTGGTGCTGAGCGTGCATCCATCGCGCATGCATGACGTCATCGGTCCCCATCAGATATGGTTCGATCCACCGATCGGGGCCAGCGAATATCGTGACGGTTTTGGCAACATTTGTCATCGTATCGTTGCTCCCGCAGGACCGTTGCGCATCTCCACCCGGATCACAGTCAGCGATCCCGGAACACCCGACGCGGTCGTTCCGCAGGCGCAGCAGCATGCCATCCAGGACCTTCCTGACGACGTTTTGATTTTCCTGCTCGGTAGCCGCTACTGCGAAACGGATCGGCTGACGCAACTGGCATGGTCGCTGTTCAGCCATATGCCGGAGGGTTGGCCGCGCGTGCAGGCGATCTGCGACTACGTCCATAACCGGATCGAGTTCGGCTACCACCACGCTGATCCGATGCGCAGCGCGTTCATCGGCCATTCGGAAGGCCGGGGCGTCTGCCGCGACTTCGCCCATCTGGCCATCACCTTGTGCCGCTGCATGAACATCCCGGCGCGCTACTGCACCGGCTATCTGGGCGATATCGGCATTCCGCCCGTCCCCGACCCGATGGATTTCAGCGCGTGGTTCGAGGTTTACCTCGGCGGCCACTGGCACACGTTCGATGCCCGCCACAACACGCCACGCATCGGCCGCATCCTGATGGCGCGGGGTCGCGACGCGACCGATGTGGCGTTATCGACCATTTTTGGTCCCAGCACCCTGACCGGGTTCCAGGTCGTGACGGAAGAGGTGCGTTAGGGGTCAACCGGGCCGCCATCACGAAACGGCTTGCCTTCGGTCTGACGCAACCCATCTAATAACGAGTTGCGTCTGGCTGGGCGCCGTCAGATGACTGGGGCGTTGGAATGGTGCCGGACCTGAAGACTTTGACTTGACGCAGAACGCCCGTTCCGACCTTCCCCCGGCGTGGCAAGTCAGCGTTACGCAGGGCAAACACGTCCTGGCCCTCAGCGGGGATTGGGTCGCCCAATCGGGCCGCATTCCGGACTTTCCGCCGCGCGGGTTGGCCGAGATCGGGTCCGGTCAGGCGCTGGCCTTCGACATGGCCGGTATCGGCCGATGGGACAGCGGGCTGATTGCATTTCTTTGGGATGCCAAGCGTGCGGCTTCCCTGTCCGGGATCGCGATCGACCCGGCCACACTGCCGGACTCCGCGCGGAAACTTCTGGGATTGCTCCCCGAGCGGCTGGCCGAACCCGAGGCTGCTCCCCGCCGCAGGTTCAGGCCGCTCAACTGGTTCGGCGGCCGCATTCTGGACGTGTTGAACGAAACCGGAATCCTCAGCACCTTGTTGGCAACGACCGCCAAGGGTGGCGTTCTGGCGCTGACGGGCCGAGCGCGGATGCGATCGGTGGATTTGTTCGCCAACATTCGCGATGCGGGGCCGTCGGCGCTGCTGATCGTCAGCGTGGTGAATTTTTTGATCGGTGCGATCCTGGCCTTCGTCGGGGCCGTGCAATTGCGCAAATTCGCAGCCGATATCTATGTCGCGAACCTGGTGGGCCTTGCCCTGGTCCGCGAAATGGCCGCTGTCATGACAGCGATCGTGATGGCCGGACGAACCGGGGGCGCCTATGCCGCGCGCATTGCGACGATGCAGGGGAACGAGGAGATCGATGCGCTCCAGGTCGTTGGCATCCCGGTGGCGGACTACATTTTGTTGCCGTCGATCCTGGCGTTGGTTTTCACGATGCCGTTTCTCTACCTTTATGGCTGTCTGGTCGGCATGTTGGGCGGTTTCGCGGTCAGCATCGCCATGCTGAACATCACCGGGGCCGGGTACCTGGCGCAAACGCTGGACGCGGTGCCGTTGGATCAATTCGTGTTCGGTTTCGGCAAATCGATTGCCTTTGCGATTTTGATTGGAGTGACCAGTTGCCGGATCGGCCTGAAAGCCGGCCGCAGTGCCGCCGATGTCGGGGTGGCGGCGACGCGGGCGGTGGTCACCGGGATCGTTGGCGTTATCGCCCTGGACGCGATTTTCGCGGTTCTGGCCGACGTGGCCGGGTTATGACGGAAACGGACCCCATTCTGTCCGTGCGTGGCGTAACACTCGCGTTCGGCCCCAAGATCATTCAGCACGATCTGTCATTCGACGTCCGCCGCGGCAGTATCTTCGCGGTGATGGGCGGCAGCGGGTGCGGCAAAAGCACGGTGCTGAAATCCATGATCGGCCTGTTGCGCCCGCGCACCGGCTCTGTCCTTGTCGAAAACGAGGATTACTGGGCCGGCACAGAGGCGCGCCGCACCGCGATTGGGCGGCGCTTCGGCGTGCTGTTCCAAAGCGGCGCGCTTTGGAGCGGACTGACGGTCGGTGAGAACGTTGCCTTACCGCTGCGGATGTTTACCAGGCTGAACGACGCCGCGATCAGCCGCCTGGTGCGCCTGAAACTGGGTCTGGTCGGGATGGAGGATTCGATCGAACAACGCCCGTCCGAACTCAGCGGCGGCATGCGAAAGCGGGCCGGGCTGGCACGGGCGCTGGCGTTGGACCCGGACGTTCTGTTCTTTGACGAGCCGTCCGCCGGGCTTGATCCGATCACGTCAAGCCGGCTTGATGATCTGATCCTGAATTTGCGCGACGGTCTGGGTGCGACGATCGTCATCGTCAGTCATGAATTACCCAGTTTGTTCGCGATTGCTGACGACGGAGTTTTCCTTGATGCGGAAACAAAAACGGCGATCGCGCATGGATCGCCGTCAGCGCTGCGCGACCACTGCCCCAACAAGCAGGTCGAGGCCTTCATGCGGCGCGAACGTCCCGAAGCCCTGACCGCTGGAAAGCAACCCGTTCCATGAGAGCCAACAGACAAACCGCCGTCGGCGCTTTCGTTTTGGGGGGGCTGGTGCTCGGGCTGGCCGCGGTGGTTTTGTTTGGAAGCTTTAATGTGTTTAATCCGAGCATGCGGGCGGCTGTGGTGTTTCAGAACTCCATCGCCGGGTTGGCGGTGGGGGCACCGGTGACGTTCCGCGGCGTGCGGGTTGGGGCGGTGCAGAACATCGCCATTCAGTTTGATGCAAAAACAAACACCGCCACGATCCCGGTGACGTTAACGCTTGATCCAGGGCGAGCCCTGATCGCCCCGAAGAAGGGCGATGCCGCGATCGATTTGTCAGACCTGATCAAGCGGGGTCTGCGGGCCGAACTGGTTGTCCAAAGCTTCGTCACCGGTCAATCGCAAATCGATTTGGATTTCGATCCGGATTCGGCTGCCCCGGTTCTGCATCCGGATGCCACGCGGCTGATCGAAATTCCGACCCGGCAATCGACATTGCAAAAGGCGGCGGAACAGCTCAGTCAATTGCCGCTGCACGAACTGGCTGACAACGCCACCGCAACCCTGCAAAGTTTACGCGGGCTGGCGGAAAAACTGGATCAGGACCTGCCGCCGCTGGTCGATAGCCTGAAGGCCACGTCGGATCGGTCGGTCCAGACGCTCGACGCCACCGCACAGGCCATCAAGGAATTGCAAGGCCGGCTGGACACGACGCTGGCCGCGATCACACAGATCGCCGCCACTGGCGACAAGCAATTGGACGCGCGTGGCGCCGAGTTACACACAGTGCTGGTCAGTTCCAATCAGTCGATGGTGCAGGTGCGCGATCTGATCGGCGATTTGAAAGGCCTGACGTCAGACCGCAGTGCGTCCCGCGCGAACGTCGAGGCGACGCTGCGTGACCTTGCCGCCGCCGCCGCGTCGTTGCGCGGTTTCGCCAACGATGTCGAGCATGACCCGCAATTACTGCTGACCGGACGCCGCCCATGACCGTTCGTTGGCTTGCCGTGGCGCTGCTGTTCAGCGGGTGCGCGGCGCCGCACCTGACGCTGTACACCCTCGCCTCGCCGTCTATCGCGCCTGACACCGTCTCGCTCGGTCGCAACCCGGTGGTGATCGCGATTGCGCGGGTGAGCGTGCCGGATGAACTCGATACCGAGGATATCATCGTCCGCGACGGCAACATTTTGCAGCGAAGCCATCTTGGCCGTTGGGCGAGCCGGCTTTCGATGGGCATCACTGACCGGCTGACGGAGCGGCTGGGTGCGCAACGTCCCGACGCGCTGGTAACCGATCGGCCGCTGACCGAGACGCCGGCATATCGGGTGCTGGTCAATATCGGGCGGCTGGATGTGACCTCCGGCGGGGTCGCGACGTTGGACGCGGATTGGCTGATCGTGCCACGCGATGCCGCCGCGCCAGTGGTGCGGGATCGCGGTCGTTTCATTGTCACCGGGGCGGTCGCGACCGATCAGGACGTGGTGACGCTGGTTGGCCGGTCGCTTGACCGGCTGGCGGATGCCATCGCTTTGCCCCGGGCGCGCTGACGGAAGCTTGCAAGCGGCGGGCGGGGACCCAAGTATCCTGGTAAAAAGGGGATCATACAGTGCTGGCACTCGTAAACACACCGAATGGACCGGATCCGATCGAACTGCGGGACATCGCGGAACCGGCCCCCGCGCCAAACGAAGCGCTGGTCGAGATCCGGGCGTTTTCGTTGAACCGGGGGGAACTGAGTTCGTTCGCCCGCAACAAGGAAGGCTGGGTGCCGGGTCAGGATGTCGCGGGCATCGTGATGCGGCAGGCGGCAAATGGCTCGGGTCCGCCGGTTGGCTCGCGCGTCGTCGCGCTGATGGATGAATTCGGGTGGGCGGAACGCGGCGCGGTACCGGCGCATCGGATGGCCGTGTTGCCGGACAATGTCAGCTTCTCGCAGGCCGCGACGTTGCCGGTGGCGGGGCTGACGGCACTGCGGACCTTGCGCCATGGCGGGGCGTTGATCGGACGGCGGGTGCTGATCACCGGCGCGGCCGGCGGTGTTGGAACGCTGGCGGTGCAGATCGCCGCGCGATCCGGGGCACATGTGACCGCCGTGGTCGGGCGGCCGGACCGAGGCGCCGGGTTGCGCGATTTGGGTGCGGCCGAGGTCGTCCACGGAATTGAAAACGTGCAGGGACGGTTCGCGCTGATCCTGGAATCCGGCGGTGGGACCTCGCTGGCGAAGGCGATCGAACTGGTGGAACCACGGGGAACGGTTGTCGTGTACGGCAACTCGTCCACCGAACCGACGACGCTGAGCTTTGCCAACTTCCGTGGCGCGCCGAATTCCCGCGTGCAGAGCTTCAGCTATTTCACGTCGGAACCCGAGGAACGCTTTGCCCCGGACCTGGCATTGTTGGTGTCGTTGGTTGTCGAGGGGTCGCTGAAGCCGCAAATCGGTGTCGAGCAAAGCTGGCGGGATCTGCTTTCGGTGGGTGAACTATTGCGCAGCCGTCAGGTCGGGGGGAAAGCCGTGCTGATCGTGGACGCGCAATAACATGGACTGGCCCGCCTTCCTGCCGCTTTTCCTGACGGCGTCGGTGGAGTGGGTGGAGGCGTTTACGATCGTTCTGGCGGTCAGCCTGACGATCGGCTGGGGAGCGGCCATAGGCGCGGCGGCGGCTGGGTTAGGGACGCTCGCGGCGCTGACCGCGCTGACCGGCGGTGCGCTCAGCCTTGGGTTGGATTTGCATGCGATCCAGTTGGTGATTGGTGTTTTCCTGTTGCTGTTCGGTGTCCGCTGGCTGGCGAAGGCGATTGCCCGGCAGGCCGGGTTGAAGCCGTTGCATGATGAGGACGCGGAGTTCCGCGAAACCCGCGCAACGATCGGCAAGGGCGACTGGTTCGCGGCGTGGCTGGTCGCTTACAAAGGCACGCTGCTGGAGGGGTTGGAGGTCTGGTTGATCGTCGTCGCCTTCAGCCTGCACAGCCAGGCGTGGGTGTCGAACGGATTGGTGGCGCTGCTGGCTTTGGTCGTGGTTTGCGTCGCTGGCGTGGCCGTCCATGCCCCGCTGCGACGGGTGCCGGAAAACGCGATCAAGTTCGTTGTTGGCGCGATGATCTGCTCTTTCGGCTCGTTCTGGACGCTGGAGGCTCTGGCTGGCAATGTCTGGCCGGGGGGAGACCGGAGCCTTATGGGGTTGGCGCTGTTTTTCCTGGCCGGTGGACAGGCGTTGGCGGCTGTCCTTCGCGCCCAATCGAGGCACGTCGCGGTATGAAGGCGTTCGCAAAGACCCTGTTCGGCGATGCCTGGAACATCATCGGTGTCGCGGTGATCGTGGCGGTGGCGGAGGGGCTGACGGCACTTCACCATGCGGATTGGGCGGTGTTCGCGATGCCTGCCGCCGGGTTGGGCGTGATCGCCTGGCTTGCGAGACGGTAGTCTTTCTACCTTCTCATTTCGTCGAAGCCCAATCGCACCCTTGATGCGTGGCTCGGCGCCATATCCCCGGTCAGTGCATAAATCTAATGCGGCCTGACCCGATTATCATCCTCATCGCATGATCGTATTTCCTCGCCATCAAGACCGAGCGGATTGTTGGCGACGGAGGGTATCGTGGCACACGCACTCTTAGGACGGATCTTCACGGTGAAGACTTTGATCCGTATCGCTTTCACTGCCCTGAGCCTGAATTCCATTGCAATCGCGCATTCGCAGTCATCGTACCAAGCCCCTGCTCACAACTACTACCAGAATAACTGGGGGCGCTGAGACGGTCTCGCGCCTTCGCCGGTGGCATCTGAGTTTGGCGGCATCGCCGAAGCAGGGGAGCCTAGCTTTCTGTTGCGGTTTATCGCACGCTCGGCCGCCGACTGACATCATTGCGTTGCCTGGGACGCCGCGCTTCGTCACTATGGGTCCGCAGGAGACCGTTGGATGAACGCCGTCCCGTTCGATACCCACAAAGTCGTCAATACCCTGAAGGCCGCCGGGTTCACAAACGAGCAAGCCGAGGCTGTGACGGAGGTGGTCCGCGATGCCCAGAGTCTGGACATGGCGCAGTTGGCGACGAAGGCCGACCTTCAGATGGGGCTGGCCGAGATGAGGGCCGAAATCCTAAAGACGAAGGCCGAAATCCTAAAGTGGATGGTTGGCACGATCGGCATTCAGACCGTCGTGATTATAGGCGCTGTCCTGGCTCTGGTGAGGATGGCGCGCTAACGCCGGGCCAAGCCCATTAAGCGTCAACTTAATTGGGCGGCAGAGACTATCTTTTCCCGGACATGGCTTTCCACTCTCCCTCATGACCGGGCTTGGCCGGGCGATAACGACGAGGGGCGAGGGTCTGCATAAACGGCGTTTGGTATGACATCATTGCGTTGCATGGGACGCCGCGTTTCGTCACTATTGGTCCACAGGAGGCCATTGGACGAACGCCGTCCCGTTCGATTCCCACAATGTCGTCAATACCCTGATGGCCGCCGGGTTCACAAACGAGCAAGCCGAGGCTGTGACCGGGGTGGTCCGCGATGCCCAGAGTCTGGACATCGCGCAGTTGACGACGAAGGCCGACCTTCAGATGGGGCTGGCCGAAATGAAGGCGGACTTTCAGATCGGGTTGGCTGAGACGAAGGCCGGAATCCTGAAGTGGATGGTTGGCACGATCGGCATTCAGACCGTCGTGATCATAGGCGCTGTCCTGGCTCTGGTGAGGATGGCGCACTAACCGGGCCATTCACGCTGCCCACGACTTCCTGTGCCGCCGCCAGCAAAGTCGTGGGTGACCGGGCCAAGCCCGGCCACGGCAAATGGGCACCCCCTCCCGGCAAACGCCTTATGTTGAGGCCCGACACGCCAGGGTTGACATTTTCTAACTATAATGTTAATTAATGCGTCATGGAGCCTATGACGCCAACCACCTTACAGCCTGCCCCGCCCGATCCCTCACAGGACGGGCCAGGCCGCACCATACCAGAACGAATCGCCGCCCTGCTGCATGTCGTCCGTGTCCTGCTCGGTCACGGCCGCCGTCTGGTTGACACCGTCCCGAATCGCGTCGCCGACGTTGAATTCGCCGCTCTGGCCGCCGTCTGCGGCACCTACATGCTGCCGGCCATCCTCGCCCGCCTGCAACGCGGCATTCTGCGGGCGATGGCGTTGGAGCGTTACCTGCTTTTCCGCGCGGAAAAGGGCCGCGAGGTTGCCTACGTGTACGCGCGCGAGCGCAAACCGGCCAAGCCGCGGGTGGAACCGTCAGAGGGAACGCAGGCCGGGTCAAAAGAGGAGGCGCGGGACGCGCCCGGACCCAAGCGCCGGCCGTTCGATCCGGACGATCTCCGTATCCCCACCCTTGAGGAACTCGACGCCGAGGTCCGCCGCCGTCCGATCGGCCGCACCATCCTCTCGATCTGCATGGACCTTGCCGTCATCCCCAGTTTCTGCACCGGCCCATTCTGGAATCAGATCTCCGACACGCTCCAGTCCTACGGCGGCAGCTTCACGACACTGTTTAAGATACGGCAACACCGCGAGATCTCGTTTCAGAAAGAGCGGGACAAGAAACCGGACTCCTGGAGCTTTGACTGGAAGTTCCCGCCACCTGAGACGGTTCGCCAGGTGCTTGGGTATATGATCGGCGACTCGCCCATTTGGGACCCGTTCCGTCCGTTACTGGCCACCGCTCCTCCCTGAGTCCCATCGCCGGACATGCGTGGCACCCTCTGATTCCGGGGGCGCTTTCGCGCGCGCACCGGGCCGAGGATCTTATCAGCCCGAAGTGTCAGCACCGCTCGGGCGACCGGCGCTTGATGTTCGAGCAAGCTCCGAGGAGAAAACTGGGCTTAATGGCTGTTTCGTGGTATCCTGGCGATCCGATAGGCTGACAGCGCGTGAGCACGCGTCCGAGCCAACCAGGATACAAATTTATGCGCGAGACGAGGCTGGTGCCGTCAGAGTTACTGAACAGGGTCGTGGATTACTTCCACCCTCGTTGCGTCGTGCTGTTTGGCTCGCGGGCGCGCGGCGACGCCGAACCGGACAGCGACATCGATCTGCTGGTCATTCTTGACGACGATGCGCCGGCGGAACACCTGACCTTGCGGGCCGGATGGGAATCGCGACGGGGATACGATCGCGCCGCGGATGTGATCCCGGTCAGGGAGGCGGTTTACCGACGCCGTTCGAAGATCGCCGGCACCCTGGCGTATGAAGCGGAAATCGACGGGATCGCGGTTTATGAGCGGGCCTAACCGGCCCATCCAAAGTGAACACCGGCACGAGGCTAGGCGATGGCTGGTGATCGTCGAGGAAGACCTGGACGTCGCAAACGCCGCCGCCAGTCTCCCACGCCTGGGGTCCAGCGCCTATCATTTGCAGCAAGCGGCTGAGAAGTTGCTTAAGGCGTTGCTCGTACTGGCCGGCGAACCCTTTCGTCGCACTCATGATCTGGACGATTTGACGGCGCGGCTTCTGCCGATCTATCCGCAATTCGTCCTTCAAGCTGAGGCCGTGCGCCATCTCTCCATCTGGGGCATCGCCTACCGCTATCCCGGTCTGGAAGAGGCACCGGAGCCGTTGCCTGACATTGAAGAATTGCAAAGAATGTCTCATATGTTGGCGGAATTCGCAGTTGTGGTGGGTCGCCTCATCGAGGCGGAATGACTGGCGCCAGGGCCCGGAACGTGGACCTGGACCTTAATACAGGGTGACAAATAATCCCGGAGCCACTGCGATCACGGCGATGGCGGTGGCTTCGCTTCGGGCTGCAAAGGGTCATCGGACATAAATTTTCGATCAGGTTTTGATGTAATCTCCTGTGCGTCACGATTGCATCTCGCCGCAAGCGGTCGCGGCAGTTGCAATCACAGGTGGTGGGGCAATCCCCCACCTTTTCCGATTTGGAGGCAATCGTGAGTGTAGTTCAGAATTCGCGTGCAATAATCGAGGCTGGCCATGAAATTTATCACTTGCTGTGCGCTCGCGATGAATTTGGAGACCGCTGCGTTCTTAATAAACTGACAGACCATTATATCGAACACAAAAACCTGGACGACCTTGAAGCGATGAGTCTTGCTGTGCGTGTCCTGGAAAATGTCGATGATCTAATTCGTCGGGATTTCAATTTTAAACGAATTAGAAACGAACTACGTCAAGAGTCCGCTGCCGCCAGGGAGCGAAATGCACTACCGGCTGATAATCTCTCGCGCGCCTGACCAGCCATAGACCCAGCTTAAAATCGAACCGGATGGAGCATCTTCATCCGGTTCGTCCATCCCCCAAATGGCAGTCCTGACCCACGGACCTGAGAGACTTTCTAGACGGACGAGCTTAATACCTGTGACGCGCGGATCAAAAATCTACCGCAACCGAGGATCCGGAACCCGCGCCGCCACCAGCACGTCCACCGCCGCTGCCCCCGCCTCCAGCAACACGGCCGCGCAAGCGCTCGCCGTCGCTCCCGACGTCATAACATCATCGATCAACAGCACCGTCCGGCCAACAATCCCGCCCGCCCGCGTCGCCCGCACCCGAAACGAGCCGGCAACCTCTCGCGTCCGTTCTTCCGGTGATTTCTCGTCCAGCGGAGCGGTTCGGCGTGTCCGCTCCAACGCATCCGGCAGCACGCTACGTCCGGCCAGCCCGCCAACCGCGAACGCCAGCACCGCCGCCTGATTGTATTTGCGGTGAAACAACCGCCGCCGGTGCAGCGGCACGGGGATCAGCACGTCCGCGCCCTGTAGCAACGCCGCCCCTGCCCGCAGCATCATCGGCGCCAGGATCGAGGCCAACTCCACCCGGTCGCCATGCTTCAGCGGCAGGATCAGCCGCCGCCCCTGCAGGTCGTAGCGCAACGCCGCCCTGGCCTGACGGAACACCGGCGGCCGGTCCCGGCAACCCGGGCACAGCGCCTCCGCCCCACCTTGCTCAACCGACGCGAACGGCACGCCGCAGCGCGAACAGAACGGCGCACTGATAAAATTCGTGCCGCCGAAGCACGCAGCGCATAACTGCCCCTGCACCGCGACCGGATTGTCGCAGGCGGCGCACCGCGGCGGCAGCAGCAGATCCAGCGCCAGCCGCCCAAACCGAGCCAAATCAGGCGGCAGCGTGGGTTTCCCCGGGGATGCCGAACACCACCGTGCCGTCACGCTCAATCTCGTGCACCAGGTCGATTTCCCACGACAGATAGGCGCGCATCGCGGCCTCGACGCCCGAATTCCGGTCGTAGGCCCGCAGGTAGAAGTCGATGCAGGCGTCATCCGGCGGGGTCGTCCGGTCCTTGACCAGCGGCCGGCCGAACGCGTGCCATGCGTCGGTGCCACCATCCAGCACATGCACCGTTGCCTTGGTCAGCCCCTGCACCTCCGGCACCGCCAAACGCGCCAGCATTCCATCCGGCGAGGTGATAACGACATGCCCGGCGGCGGCAAGCTGCGCCCGCAAACCGCCCAGCCTGCTGCGCACACCCCAAATCGCGCCCGGAATATGGCCGTCGCGGTAATCGATACTGCGCCCCAGATCGAGCACCAACGTATGCGCCGCGCTGTCCAGCAACTGCACCAGCCGAGGCACGTCGATCAGGTTCACCGGCGCCGCCAATTCGGGCACCGGCACAGCGGCGGTGCCGGTTTCGCGCACCGCCTCCAACCCGCCCTCGACCACGAACACATCGCGATGGCCCATCTGCCGCAGCCATGCCGCGGCCATCCTCGCTCGGACGCCGGTATCATCGACCAGGACGATTCGGGCATTGCGCACGCCGACCCAGGTGTCGGTCCCCTGCACAAGCTGGCCGCCGGGCGCGTTGCGGCTGCCGGGGCGATGGCCGGCGCGGAATTCCACCGGATCGCGCACATCCAGCACATACAGGGTGCGGTCGGGATCGTCCTCGAACCGCGTCAGGTCCAGCGGCCCGATCACGCCGACGCCGGACTCATCGGCGAAAGCCCGGGCACGTTGCAGCGCCAGGGCGGCGGTTTTGGGCGTGCCGGGCTGGAATTTCTCGGTGCGGCCGCGGTCGCATTTCAGGCCGGCGAGTTCCCAGCCCATGGTGCCGTTGCGCAGCGCCACGACCTTGTTGGGGATACCGGCGCGGCGCAGGCTTTCCGCGCCCATGATGCTGCGGGTGCGGCCGGCGCAGTTGACCACCACCAGAGTGTTCGGATCGGGCACCATGTCGCCGATGCGATAGGCCAGCTCGCCACCCGGCACGCTGATCCCGGTGGGGATCGACATGCGGGTGAATTCTTCCAGCGTGCGGCTGTCCAGCACGACCATGTCGCGGCCCGAGTCGATCCAGGCTTTCAGGTCGGGGGCATCCACGCTTTCGGTGCCGTAGTGGTGCTCCACCCACTCGCCAAACGCTTTTGACGGGACGTTGACGCCGCTGAACAGCACGTATCCCGCCGCTTCCCAGGCCTTGGTGCCGCCGTCCAGGACCGACACATCGATGCAGCCGATGGTTTCCAGCCATGCCGCCAACGTCTCGGCCAGACCGGTTCCGTCATCGACACAGCACACTCGCGTGGCCACCCGGGGCAGTAATGCGCGTGCCCTGATTTCCTTCCGAGCCAGGCCGCAGGGGATCGCCCCAAAAAGGTGAGAGGCGCCGAATTCGCCTTCCTCGCGCGCGTCGAGCAGAGCGAGTTCCTGGCCGTCGGTGATCCAGGCGCGCAGGGTGGCGGGGCTGATACGATTCATTCTGGAATATCCTCCGGTCAGTATGGACCGTACAGCGGCGAAGGATGGCTTGGCAACGGGACGCGGGCGGGGCACATGCGGGTTCATGGACTCCATGCTCGTTTTTGATCGCACCGCCGTTCGCCTTCACCGTGATCGGGCGGCCTCCACCGTTGGCGCTGTGGCGGACGTGCTGCGCGATGCGGCCGAACGGCTGTTGGACCGGCTGGACGACACCAGTCGGCGGTTTGTGGATGCGTTGGACGTTGGCGGGCGCGGCGTGGTGGCTCCGATGCTGCGAGATCGTGGGATGCGGGTGATCAGTTGCGATCTGTCGCCGGCGATGGCGGCGGTGAATGGGGGGCCGTGTGTCGCGGCGGACGAGGAATGCCTGCCGTTCGGGCCGGCCAGTTTCGACCTGATCGTTGCCAGCCTGTCGCTGCACTGGATCAACGACCTGCCGGGCGCGCTGCTGCAACTGCGACAGGCGTTGCGGCCGGACGGTTTGCTGTTGGCCAGCCTGCCGGCGCTCGGGACGCTGGCCGAACTGCGGTCGGCGCTGACCGAGGCGGAAGCGGAGGTTTCTGGCGGCGCGTCGCCTCGGGTCTCGCCATTTCCGGAGTTGCGGGATTGCGCGCATCTGCTGCAACGCGCGGGCTTCGTGCTGCCGGTGGCCGATGTGGAGGATATCCGGTTGTTATACGCCAATCCGTTCGCGCTGCTGACCGACCTGCGTGCGGCGGGCGAGACCAATGCAATCCGTCAGCGCACACGGGTTCCGCCATCGCGGGCATTGTTTCCCGCCGCGTTGACTCGGTTGCCGGTTGAGCAGGATCGGGTGGCGGTGACGTTGCGCATGGCGGTGATGACGGGCTGGGCGCCCGGCGCCCGTTGAGCCATCGGCGATGGACGATTGCAGGCTGGTGTGACAGAAACCCGCCTTTACGGAGACCCGCCTGCTATGTTCGACCCCCGACTGACAGTGTCCCGCGACGGTAATATCGCTATCGTCACGTTCAACCGGCCGGAGCGGCGCAACGCGTTCGACCTGTCGATGTGGCGCGGCCTGCAAGCGATCATGGAAGACCTGTCCGGCAACGACGATCTGCGCTGCGTCGTGCTGCGTGGGGCTGGAGACAAGGCGTTCTGTGCCGGGGCCGATATCGGCGCCTTCGAAGCCGAACGCGGCACCGCTGAACGCGAGGCCGAATACGCGCATGTGCTGGACGACAGCATGCAGTCGATCCGGCTGTGCCAGCATCCGGTCGTGGCGATGATCATGGGCTACTGCCTGGGCGGCGGCGCTGGGATCGCGACAATGTGCGACTTCCGGGTGGGCGGCGAAAGCATGCGCATGGGCATCACCGCGCGCAACCTGGGCGTCTGGTATCCGTATGCCGAGATCGACCCGATCATCACGCTGGTAGGGACTGGGGTGGCGTCGGAAATGCTGATCGAGGGCCGCATCTTCAACGGCCGCGAAGCCTACGAAAAAGGCCTGTTATCCCGCGTGGTTCCCGATGGCCTGGTCGAATCGGAAGCCATGGCCCTGGCTCGGCGTATCGCCGAGGGAGCCCCGTTATCGGCGCGCTACCACAAGGCGGCGATCCGCAAGTTGCGCGGGGAGCTGCCGGTGACGCGCGCGGAAGAGGCGGCGACCAGCGATTTCACCAAGACCGAGGATTTTCAGAACGCCTGCCGGTCGTTCATGGCCAAGGAAAAACCGGTGTTCAAGGCGCGGTAAAAAGGTCCCCACACCGATCGGTGCCCCGGGTTATGCTTAGGGTGTCGCCTTCTATGCGTTCGTAATCCCGCCATCGATCGTGATCGTCTGACCGGTGATATACGATGCGTCCGGTGAGCACAGGAACCGGATCACCGACGCCACCTCCGACGGTTTGCCGAAACGTTTCAGCGGGATGTCCTGCCGGTACGCTTCACCGCGCTCCGCAACGATCGGGTCGGACATTTTCGTTTCGATTAGGCCGGGCGCGATGGCGTTGACCAGAACATCCGGAGCCAGTTTCCGGGAGAGGGCTCGCGTCAGCCCGACGATGCCGCCCTTGGCCGCTGCGTAGGGCACCCGATCCGCACTACCGCGCCGATACGCGATAGAACTGGTCAGCACAATCCTGGCAGGCTCCCGCCGGTCGAAACGGGTTGAGAACGCCACCGCCATATCGTAAGCATTCGTCAGATTGGCCGCGATGGCTCGGTTCCACACGCCGTGATCGTCCGGGTCGAGCTCGTCCCGTTCGAACAATCCGGCCAGATGCACCAACGCATAAACGGGCGCGCCGGCAGCCTCGATGACCCGCGCACATTCGGCTGGCGTATCGAGGGCGGAGGCGATGGTGGCAAGGCGAACACGGCCCAGCAACGATTGCGCGCGTTCCAGTGCCGCTTCGTCGATGTCGGCCATGATGACGTGGCCGCCGTGGTCCATAAAACCACGCACCGTTTCGATGCCGATGCCGCCCGCGCCGCCGGTGACGACGATACGCTTGCCAGTGAAGGTGGAGGACATCTCAGGCCACCAGCGCCGGGTAATCGAGTGTCGCCATAACCTGCGCCCTTCGCATGTAACGATGTTCATTTGGCATGTAGTCGGCAATAGCATTGTGAACCGTGCCGATATTGTCCCACATCAGCACGTCGCCGACCGCCCAGTGATGCGCGTAGAGGAAATCAGCGCGTTCCTGATGGCGAAACAGATATTCGACGATCGTATCGCTCTCGGTGCGGTCCATGCCATCGATCCACATCGTGTAGCCAGGGTTGGCGTACAGGACTTTGCGGCCGGTGATCGGGTGGATGCGCACCAGCGGTTGCGACACCGGAGGCTTCTTACGCTTTTGTTCCTCGGTCAGCGGATTGCGGCGGGAGCCGGGGCGCAGGCGCATCACCTCCCAGAATTTCTCGAAGTCATGCGTCGCGGTGCGGCCTTCGATCTTGTGTTTGATTTCGTCGGGCAGTTCATCATACGCCGCGTGCATATTGCGGAACTGGGTTTCTCCCACCGATTTTCCGTTGCGCATCGGCACCGCCTGCGCATGCAGCACGTTCGCGAGGGCGATGTCCTTGCTGTACGACATGTCGGTGTGCCAGCCCTGGCCCGCATCGTTCAGCCCGACGGGCTTGCCGTCCGATCCGATCTGGTTGGACAGGATCATGATCTCCGGGAAACCGGGCTCGAAATACAGGTTGGCGACGTTGACTTCCAGGTCACCGAACCGGCTGGCGAACGCCCGGAATGCGGGCGTTTCGAACGTTTGCTTCGGGAAACACAGGACGCCGTGCTGACCGAGGGCCCGCAGCACATTTCGAACATCGCTGTCCTGCAGCGGGTTCGCCAGATCGATGCCTTCGACCCGCGCCCCCAGGGTCTGGCCGCTCGGAATTATGTCCATCATTGCTTCTCCTTCTCCGAGTCTATGCCACTGTGGTCAATTGTACGACAGCCGCCACGACGTCGTTCGGGTTTTCCCGGGACAGGAAGTGCCCTGCTCGCGGGGTCAAATGCCGGGTCATTCCGCCGGTGAACAACCGGTCGCGCGGAATCGAGCCGGCTGGCGCACCGACACCGTCTTCCTCGCCATGCAAAACGATCGTTGGCACGGAAATAGGCGGTAACGCTGCCAGTGCGGATTCGATCGCGTCGTAGGCGGGATCGCCGGGGGCATTGCCATAACGGTGCCGATAGGACTGGATGGTCACATCGACGAAGTCGGGATTTTCGAAACTGGCAACGGTTGCCTGCAACGTTGCATCGTTGAACGCCCAGTTCGGCGACCAAAGCCGCCACAGCAACCGGGTCAGCTCCGCCCGGTTCGTTGTCAGCCCCGCACGTCCACGTTCGGTATGGAAATACCACTGATACCAGTAACGATGTTCCTGTTCTGCCGACGCGGGTTTTCCCGATGCGGCAATGTCCTGGATGCCGTAGCCGGTGATGGAAACCAGCCCGGTTACTCGTTCTGGCCACAGCGCCGACACCACGCACGCCGCTCGGCCACCCCAGTCGTAACCGACCAGGATCGCCTTGGGAATCGACAGCGCATCCATGAAATCCCGGACATCGGCGCCTAATGCCGCTTGCTGTCCGCTGCGCGGGGTGGTCGCGGACAGGAACCGGGTTTCGCCGAAGCCGCGCAACCAGGGAACCAGCACCCGATACCCTGCCGCGGCCAGGGGCGATGCCACGCCGTCGTAGTCGTGCACGTCGGATGGCCAGCCGTGCAGCAGGATCACCGCGGGGCCGTCGGCCGGACCGGATTCCAGATACGCGATCTCCAGAACCGGGGTGCGGATCGTTTTCATAGTGCGAGGAACCCGCCATCGACCGGCAGGGTCACGCCTGTCACATAACGGGCCAAATCGGACGCCAGGAACACCGCGGGGCCGGCGATATCGGCTGGCTCGCCGAGGCGCCCGAGCGGAATACGTTGGGCGAAGTTGGCCATGTAGTCGGGGTTTTCGCGGGCTTTCGCGTTCAGTGGCGTGGCGATCATTCCGGGGCCGATGGCGTTGACCCGCACGCCCTGCGGCGACAGTTCGATCGCCAGGGCTTTCGTTAATGCCCGCACGCCGCCCTTCGACGTGGTGTAGGCAGCGGAGTTCGGCAGCGCAATGAACGACTGGATCGATCCAATATTGATCACCGATCCTTTCGTCGCCTTCAACTGGTCCAGGAACGCGGTGACCATGTTGTATGGCCCATCCAGATTGACCGCCATCGTGGCGTCCCAGTCGGCCCGGGCGGTATCGGATTCCAGCTTGCCGCGCCGGATGATGCCGGCGTTATTCACGAGGATGGAGATCGGGCCGATCTTCTTCGCCAGTGCATCGCAGGCGGCGCGGTCGGATACGTCCAGCACGTGGTGCTCGCCGCCGATTTCAGCCGCGACGCGGGCGGCGCCGCCGGCGTTCACATCGGCAACGATCACGCGGGCGCCGTTCTCGGCCATTGCGCGCGCGATCCCTTCGCCGATCCCCGATCCGCCGCCGGTGATCAGCGCCAATTTTCCTTGCAGCAACATCTCAGCGCACCAGATTGGCGGTGACGGCGCCGCCGGTAGCGGTGCGGCCGCCATCGACGACATATTGCGCACCCGTGATGTTCGATGCGAGGTCCGACGACAGGAAAATCACCAGATTGGCGACTTCCTCGGCGGTGCCGTACCGGCCGATCGGGATGTTGGCCTGGTAACGGGTGCCGACGCTGTTCGGATCGTCCGGGCTCAGCATCGATTCGAGCGAATGGATCATCCGCGTATCAATCGGGCCGGGGCAGACGCAGTTCACCCGGACACCGGATCTTGCGACCTCTCCAGCGGCGGTCTTGGTCAGTCCGATAACGGCATGCTTGGAGGCGACATACGCGGGCATACCCGGCGAGGCGACCAAACCGGCCACCGAGGCGGTGTTCACCACCGAACCGCGTCCTTGTTTGATCATGACCGGCAGCACATGCCGCATGCCGAGGAACACGCCTTTGACGTTCACCGCCATAACGCGGTCGAACATGTCCTCGTCGTATTCGTGGGTTGGGGCGACACTGCCCTCGATCCCGGCGTTGTTGTAGAAGCAGTCGATGGAGCCGTATTTTTCCAGCGCCAACTTCACGTAGTTCTGAACATCGGCGGATTGGGTGACGTCGGCGGCGACGAAATGCGCCTCGCCGCCCTGTTGGCGGAGGATGCCGGCGGTGGCCTCACCGGCCGCCTGATCGCGGTCCACGATGACGACCTTGGCGCCGCGTGAGGAAAAACCGAGCGCGGTGGCTCGGCCAATGCCGTTGCCGGCACCTGTGATCAGGGCGACTTTTCCTTGGAAGTTCATCGTTTCCTCGCTTGCTTGTTGGCGTTGCGAGGAAGGCTAGACCATCCGGGCGCGGACGGGAATTGTCCCGGATCAATGCGGGCATCATCGGGCTTTCAACCGATGGCCGGGACGGGTATCGTTGGGCTTCCATGGAAAATCAGTTCGGCAAACTTCAGACACTAACGGTTAAGGGATACAAATCGATCCGCTCGATCGAGGGTTTGGAGCTGCGCGATCTGAATATCGTGATCGGTGCCAACGGCGCGGGAAAGAGCAACTTCGTCAGCCTGTTCCAGTTTCTGTCTCGGTTGGTCCGTGAGGAACTTCAGGATTATGTGGTCAAACAAGGCGGCTTGGAAAAAATCCTCCATTTTGGGCCGCGGGTGACCTCGCATCTGAGCGTCTATTTTAAGTCCGACGAGAATGAATACGTGGCTGTTTTGGAACCGACTGCCGATGGAACGTTAGTATTCGTTCAAGAATCATGTGCGTGTGTGGGCACTCGAACGAATATCGCCATCGCCAACCAATTGGAAAGCCAGCTTCGACGAAAAAAACCCGCCGGCCGAATTCATGCATATTTGTGTGAGACACTGGTCTCCGACGCGATCCGAAATTGGCGGGTGTATCACTTCCACGACACCTCGACCTTTGCCCCACTGCGGCGCAGTTCGCGACTGACCGAGCCGGAACAGCTCGCCGCGGATGGTGGAAATCTGCCGGCCTTTCTGTACTTTCTGCAGGAGAAACATCCCGCCACGTTCGGGATGTTTTTGGACACCGTCCAGCTGGTCGCGCCGTTCCTCGGCGCCTTCGTCCTGAGACCCGAAGCTCTGAACACGGACCTGATCCGGCTGCGGTGGCGACACGTCGGACGTGACGAACTGTTCGATGTCAGCGATCTGTCTGACGGCACCCTGCGTTTCATTGCGCTTGCGGCGTTACTGCTACAGCCAGATCCGCCCTCCACCATCGTCTTGGACGAACCGGAACTTGGCCTGCATCCCGCCGCGATCGGGCTGCTCGCGGCTTTGATGCATCAAGCTGCGCCGAATGTTCAGATCATCGCCGCGACCCAGTCGCCGACGCTGATCAACCATTTTGGCTGGGAGGATTTCATCGTCGTCGACCGGATCGAGGATTCCTCTCGCTTCCGGCGCCTTACCGAAGGTGAGGTGAAGCCCTGGATGGAAGATTTCGCCATGGGCGATATCTGGGAAAAGAACATTGTCGGCGGCAGGCCGTGAATGTTCGGCTGGGGATTTCGGTCGAAGGGCAAACCGAAGAGGGCTTCGTCAAGGAACTTTTGATCCCCCATTTGCGCCAGTTTGGTGTGGAGGCCAAACCAACGATCGTCTCGACAAGCCGAGCTACCGATGGCCGGAAGGCCAAAGGAGGCGGCATTAACATCGATCGTGTCGCCAATGAATTACGCAATCTGCTGACCGGCTATCCCGATGGCTACGTGACTTCGCTCTACGATTTCTATGGTTTCGCCGCAAAACGCAGCGGCGAAACGGTGGAACAGCTTGAAACCAGAATCGCCGCAACGTTGGGAACACCGCGAAATCTGATTCCCTATGTACAGATCTACGAATTTGAGGGGCTTCTTCTATCGGACCCTGCCATCGCCGCCAGCTATTTCGAAGCACCTGCGATGGAACCAGCTATACGATCAGCCGTCAGCCGCGCCGGGTCGCCAGAGAACGTCAACGACAGTCCAGAAACCGCGCCATCCAAACGTTTGGAAACATGGACCCGACAACACGGGTCGCCCAAGCGCTACCAGCAGGCCACAAAGACCCTGCACGGCCCACTTCTGGCCGCACGCCTCACATTACCGGTCATCAGAAACGCATGCCCCCGCTTCGCAGCGTGGCTATCGCGATTGGAAACACTGGCGAGACCTTAAGCCTCAAGCCCGACGAAGCTGCGCCTCGTCAACAACACGCTCGTGGTTATCCAGCGCGCTTTTTGCCCGATACTGGCAGCCCTGGGAGGAGGCCGGCATTCTACGGACGATCGTGTAAATTCCGGGGCGAACATTGACGTTCGAGCTGTTCGTCATCAGTGCGACTTTGTCGCCAATAGTGAACTTGAACTCGGCCAATGAAGCTCCTTCCAGAAGCACTAAAGGCGGCGCACGAGGCGCCGCCCGAAATGTTAGCTCGCCTGGAGGTTGACGGCAGAGGTCTTACCCTGCTGGCCACGCTCGAGGTCGAAGCTGATCGTCTGACCTTCGTTGAGGGTCTTGAGTCCAGCGCGTTCAACGGCCGAAATATGGACGAAAACGTCCTTGGAGCCGTCGGCCGGCTGAATAAAACCAAAGCCTTTTTGTGGGTTGAACCACTTAACTGTACCTGAAGTAGCCACGTGAAGTCTCCGCAATTGGCCAAATCCCGCGCACATGCGGGATATCCTTACTTTTCAATTGGGGAGAGAACAGCGCGACGCCCAATCCAAAGGATTCGGTGCGGCGCGAAATAGGGATCTTGCCCCGGCTGAAAAGTTCAGCCGTTCAATCTTCATACAGGAGCCGTCCCGATTAAGACAGCACTATTTTGAACGGCCCGACTCGGCCTGAACGTCCACGAATTCCACACGCGACTCCTCCAGACACGCCCGCACGTAGGGCATCAGGGATCGCGCCACATCAAGGTGGAACACCTCGGGGGCGATGCGCCACAACACGATCTCGGCAGCCCCCAGCAGCGTCCGCGTACACATTCCGACCGGAAACGCGTGCAGGTCCAGGTCCAGCGCGCAGAAGGCATTCAGGCACCACGCGGCACGCGGACCGGCGATCTCCAGCCCGCCCGATCGCTGCGAAACGTCGATGATGCTGACTGGATGTTCGCCCGCGGCCTGCCGAGCGAGGGCGGCCAGTTCGGACGCGCTGTCCGGCGCCACAATCAGCCACTCATCCGGTCCCAGCCACAGTGCCGCTCGGTTTCGCGTGATGACGGAGCGGCAAGGCACGGTCGGCATCAGCACACCCAACGCCAGGCCGATCGCGGTGCCGGCGGCCGAACCGGCGCGAACCGACAGGCGGGTGACCGGCGCCAGGGTCACCAATTCGACGGCGGGACAAGCGCGGGCGACCGGCGCTTGCTGCTCCGCCAACGGCAAAAGCGGCTGTGCTGACGAAAACGTGATCGCCTTCAACCGATCCTTGGGCTTTTCCAGGAAGACCGGAGCGGTGACCGTCACCGGTCTATCGCCACCCGCCGCCGCGACAGACAGTTGCAGTCCGATCCGGGACCGGCCGCCTGCCACCAAGGCCAGCGCGAAACCGCGGTTCAAGCCGGGGCTGTGATAGGATGAGGTGACGTGACCGACGCTCAACGCACCCCGTGTCCGCACGGATGCACTAGACAGAACGTCCCAGGCCGAAGGGGCAGCGGTCACCTGAGCCCCTTCCTCCAGAACGACCGTCGGATCGAGTGGTAGCAAACCGACAAGCTGTTTGCGATCCGCCCGCTTCAGGTCCGGCAGCGACAGCGACCGCTTGCCGATGCAATCGGCACCGCGGATCGTCCATCCCAGGCCGACATCGCCGGGAGTGACCGTGCCATCGGTTTCCTGCCCGATCATGATATAGCCCTTCTCCGCGCGCAGCACATGCATCGCGTCGGTTCCGAACGGGGTCACATCACGCTGCCGCAGTGTATCCCACACACGCTGGGCGTGGTCCGGCGGCAGGTTGATCTCGAACCCGGTCTCACCGGTGAAACTGACGCGGAGGAGAACGACGGCAACGTCGCCGATATGGCCGGTGCGGACGCTCATGGGCGGCATGGCGCCGGGATCGATGTCGGGCAGGAAGGGTGCCAGTACCTCGGCCGCGCGTGGACCCTGCACCGCGATGACCGCCCATTGTTCGGTGACCGAGGTCAACCAGACCCGCATCCCGACAAACTCGGTTTGCAGGTAGTCTTCCATGTGGTGCAGCACAAAGGCGGCGCCCGCGGTTGTCGTCGTGACATGGAAACGATCCGGCGTGAGGCGGGCGATGATGCCGTCGTCGCGGATGAAACCGTCTTCCCCCAACAGCACGCCGTAACGGCATTGTCCGGATGCAAGGTCGGTGAAATCGCCGGTGTAGATCCGGCTGAGGAACGCCGCCGCATCGGGTCCCTCCACCGCGATTTTGCCCAGCGTGCTGGCGTCCAGCATCCCGGCATCGTTGCGCACAGCGAGACATTCGCGGGCGACCGCCGCCGCGATTGTTTCGTTGGCCTGCGGAAAACACCGCGCCCGCTTCCAGGTGCCGACATTTTCCAGCACCGCGCCCGGGGTGGCGATCGGCGGCACCCGGATCGGGGCGAACAGATCGCCGGGCACCGATCCGGCGAGGGTGCCGAAGGTGACGGGCGTATAGGGAGGGCGGAACGTCGTCAGGCCGGTGGCTTCGACACCCTGCCCGGTCAGTGCCGCGATGGCCGTCAGAGCGTTCAGATTGGATGTCTTGCCCTGATCCGTTGCCATGCCGGTGGTGGTGTAGCGCTTAACGTGTTCGACCGAAATGAACCCCTCATCCGTCGCGATAGCCAGGTCTTTCGTGGTGACGTCATTCTGGAAGTCCACGAACGCGGCCCGATGCGGCTTCGCCGCGACCGGCGGTTCGCCTGCGGTCATCGCTTGTATGCCCAGGACCGCGAACGACCGTGTTTCGCCACCGAAGGCCCTGGCACCGTCGCGCAGGCAGGTCCCCAGATCAAACACCCCGGCACAGGCGCCGACAGCGTCTTCTGTCGGCAGCCAGGTGCCGGATTCAGAGTCGAAAATCAGCGCGCGCCGCGACTGGCTGAACAGATGCACCGATGGCGTCCAGCCACCCGACATCAGGATCGTATCGCAGGGAATGAGGCCGGTGCCATCCGAAAGCCTTGCGGAATGAACCCGCAAACGCCCCTCTGTACCACTGATCGTCATCCCCCGATGGATGGGGATGCCCAGCGCACGCGCGGCCTGTACGGCCTCGCTATCGGGTGCGGAGCGCCGGTCCACGATCCCGGCGACCGCCACACCCGCCGCATGCAGGTCGGTCGCCGTGCGATAGGCACTGTCGTCAGCAGTGGCGATCACGACGCGCTTGCCGACGGTCACGCCATACCGGTGTAAATACGTGCGCGCGGCACCCGCCAGCATGATGCCGGGACGATCGTTACCGGGAAAAACCAAAGGCCGTTCGATCGCCCCGGTCGCCAGCACGACGCGTGCGGCGCGCACTTGCCACAGGCGTTCCCGTGGCCGATGCGATCCCGGATCGGCGAGATGATCGGTCACCCGCTCCGCCAATCCGATCATGTTGTCCGGGTACCAGCCGAACGCGGTGGTGCGTGGCAGCAGCGTGACCGAACCGTTCAAGGTGCTGATTGCCTCCCGCACCCAATCCGGCGCCGGCCAGCCGTCGATCGTGACGTTGGGTTCGTCCAGCAGGCCACCGCCCAATTCCGCCTGCTCGTCGCACAGGATCACTCGGGCACCGGTGGCGGAGGCTCCGAGGGCAGCCGCGAGACCCGCGGCGCCACCGCCGATGATCAGGATATCGCAATGGGCGTAACGGGTCTGGTATTGGTCCGGATCGGCCTCGGCCGGTGACCGGCCCAGCCCGGCGGCGGCGCGTATCGCCGGCTCATAAAGCCGCTTCCAAAACGACGGCGGCCACATGAAAGATTTATAGACAAACCCCGGTGGCAGCAGCGGCGCCGCCCATCCCGCCAGTGCGCCAAAATCGAAACGAAGCGATGGGAATCGGTTTTGACTGCGTGCGGTCAGGCCATCGTACAGTTCGACGCTGGTGGCCCGCAGATTGGGTGTGATCCGCCCTGCCCCGCGATCAATGGTGACCAGCGCGTTCGGCTCCTCCGACCCGGCGGACAGGATGCCACGCGGACGGTGATATTTGAACGAACGTCCGATCAGGTGCACATCGTTGGCCAACAGAGCCGAGGCCAAAGTGTCGCCCGCGTAGCCGGTCAATGGCCGCCCGTCGAAAGAGAACTGAATCCGGTTGGATCGATCTATTCGGCCCCCCGCGGCGGTTCGAAATGGCTGCGTCATCGCGGGCCGATCTTCGACGTATTAGAGATCCGGTCGGTCACGGTGTCCCGCTCGCAGTTGAAAAACCGACCGCAACCGGGCTGGTGGCGCCACCGCTCCTGATGCCGGCCCTTCGGGTTATTGCGGAGATACAGATATGCGCTCCACGTTGCGTCATCCGCCGACGCCGCGGGCCGGGTCAGACCAGCCTGGCCACCGTAACGGAATTCGTTCTCCGGCCGCGGGCCGCACCAGGGACACGGGATCAGCAACATCAGTGTGCCACCGCCGCCGCCGCTTCCTCATTGATCATGCGTCCGGACAGGAAACGGTCCAGGCTGAACGGCGCGGCGATCGGATGCGGTTCGCCGCGCGCAAGGGTGGCGGCGAAGATCTGTCCTGATCCGGGCGTTGCCTTGAATCCGCCGGTGCCCCAGCCGCAATTGACGAATAATCCTGGCACCGGCGTCAGCCCGATGATGGGTGAGCGATCCGGCGTCGTATCGACGATACCACCCCAGTTGCGCAGCATTTTCAGGCGCCGGAACGACGGGAACAGCTCGCATATCGCCGCCAGCGTCTCGCGAGTCACAGGCAGCCCGCCGGCCTGACTGTAGGATGTATAGACATCCGTACCGCCGCCGATCACCAGCTCGCCCTTGTCGGACTGGGAGATGTAGGCGTGGACGGTGTTCGACATCACCACGCACGGCAGCACCGGCTTGACCGGTTCGCTGACCAGTGCCTGCAACGGGAACGATTCCAGCGGCATCCGCACGCCGGCCATCGCCATCACCACACTGGTGTGTCCCGCCGTGACGACGCCAATCCTTCCCGTCGCGATCGGGCCTTTTGTCGTTTCGACCCCTGTTACCGCTCCGTCGGCGCCACGGGAAATTCCGGTCACGGCGCAATTCTGGATGATATCCACACCCATCGCGCTGGCCGCCCGAGCATAGCCCCAGGCCACGGCGTCGTGACGGGCCACGCCGCCGCGACGCTGCAAGGCCGCGCCCTGAACAGGGTAGCGGACGCCGGGGCTGACATCCAATGGTGGGCAGAACGCCTTGGCCTGCGCCAGGGTCAGCCACTCGTTATCGATCCCTTGCAGCCGATTGGCATGCACATGGCGCTTGAACACCTGCTCGTCGTGATGCGTGTGCGCCAGCATCAGCACGCCACGCGGCGAGTACATAACGTTGTAATTCAGCGTCTGAGACAGGGTTTCCCATAGCTTCAGCGCATGCTCATACAATGCGGCGCTTTCCGGCTGGAGGTAGTTCGACCGGATGATGGTGGTGTTGCGACCCGTGTTGCCGCCACCCAGCCAGCCCTTATCCAGCACCGCGATGTCACGAATGCCATGCTCCATGGCCAGATAATAAGCCGTCGCCAAACCGTGCCCGCCGGCGCCCACGATTACCACGCCGTACGACGCCTTAGGGTGCGCGTCCCGCCACTGCCTGTCCCAGACCTTGCCGGCCCCGTGCCGGAGCAGGGACAGAAAGGAGAATCGTGTCGAGTCGCCCATCGCGCGGCATCCTTGCCACACCGTCCGCTGAGGTCAAAGCCGCAAGCCTTCCAAGCCGCCGGAGCGAAGGCTATAGCGGAGTCACAAACGGGGGATGAGACGATGGCTGAGTTCGACTACATTATCGTAGGCGCCGGATCGGCGGGCTGCGTGCTGGCAAACCGACTGTCGGAAGATCGACGCTCGACGGTGCTGCTGCTGGAAGCCGGACCGCCTGACAGTTCCATGTGGATCAAAATCCCGGCCGGCTTCACCAAGTTGCTCAACAACCCGAAATACAACTGGAATTTTGAGAGCGAGCCGGAACCCAACCTCAACAACCGCACCATCCCGATCCCGCGCGGCCGCACGCTAGGTGGGTCCAGCGCGATTAACGGCATGCTATATGTGCGCGGTAACCCGTTGGATTATAATACCTGGTCGCAGTTCGGGAACCGCGGCTGGGGCTATGACTCGGTGCTGCCGTATTTTCGGAAAGCCGAAAACTTCGCACCCGGTGGCGATGAATCGCGCGGTCGCGGCGGGCCATTGCAGGTCGAACACATGCGCGAGCGTGCCGAACTGCTGGACGCGTTCATCGATGCCGCCGTGGACCAGGGCTATCCACGCAACAAGGATTACAACAACGGCCACCAGGAGGGTTTCGGGTATTTCCAGGTCACCCAGAAGGGTGGCGAACGCTGGTCGTGCGCGCGCGGGTATCTCGACCCGATCCGCAATCGCCCCAACCTGAAGATCGAGACGGACGCGCTGACGACGAAGGTGCTGCTAAAAGACAAGCGCGCCACCGGCGTCGCCTACATGCAAGGCGGCGTGGCAAAAACGGCGTATGCGAACCGAGAGGTGATCCTGTGCGCCGGCGCGGTGAAGTCACCGCATATCCTGGAGTTGTCGGGCATCGGCAATCCGGACATCCTGTCGCCGCTGGGCATCCCGGTGGTGCACGCCCTGCCCGGGGTCGGCGAAAACTACCGCGACCATTATGCGCCGCGCATGAACTGGCGGGTGAAGCTGCCGGTGACCCTGAATGAGCGCAGCCGCGGCCTTGCCCTGGCGAAGGAGGTGTTCAAATACTACACCCAGCGGCGGGGCATCCTGACCTTCACCGCCGGGATTGCGTTCGGGTTCATCAAAACGCGGCCCGAGCTGGAGGAGCCGGACGTTCAGTTCCACTTCGCCCATGCCAGCTATGGCAGCGCCCAAAAGCGCGACCTGGAGACCGAACCGGGCATGACCCTGACGGTGTATCAATGCCGTCCGGAATCGAAAGGTTCCATTCACGCGAAATCCAACGATCCGACAGCGGCGCCGGCGATCCGGCCGAACTATCTGGCCGATCCGATCGATCAGCGCGTCCTGGTGGAGGGCATGAAGATCGGCCGCGGCATCATCGGCAACCGCGTGCTGGACAAGTATCGCGCCTACGAGATGAACCCGGGCAACGCGGTTCAGACCGATGCTGAGTGGTTACAATTTGCCCGTGAGAACGGTCAGACGACCTATCATGTGATCGGCACCTGCAAGATGGGGCAGGATCCGATGGCCGTGGTGGATGATCGCCTGCGCGTGCATGGGATCGCCGGGTTACGCGTGGTAGATGCGTCCATCATGCCGACTGTGCCCTCGGGGAATACCAACGCGGCGGTGATCATGATCGCGGAAAAAGGCGCGGACCTGATCAAGGCGGGGACGGCCGATGCGTTGCTGGCGGCATAGATAAGCGCGGAGCTTTGCCCCGAACCCCACCAAGGGGCGACGCCCCTTGGAACCCGGGATCAATAGGGGCTTGCCCTTTGCGGGTGCGGGCAGAGCCCGCCCTTCCTTAACTTTCCAGCAGGCGGCGCAACAACTCGACGTCCTCGGCGAAGGTGCCGTCGCGTTCCATCAGTTCGGTCACCCGCGACACCGCGTGCATCACCGTAGTGTGATCGCGATTGCCAAACTTTCTGCCAATCTCCGGCAGGCTGCGGCTGGTGAGTTGCTTCGCCAGATACATTGCAACCTGACGCGGCCTCGCGACCGCTCGAGCTCGGCGGGCGGACGACATGTCGGTGAGGCGAATGCTGAAATGTTCCGCCACCTTTTTCTGGATTTCCTCGATGGTCACGCGCCGATCATGCGACTTCAAAATATCGTGAAGTACTTCATGCATTGACTCAAGAGTAACCGGACGTCCGAACAAGTTCGCGTGCGCTACCAGCCGGTTTAAAGCGCCCTCCAGCTCACGGACATTTGATGTAATCTTATGGGCGAGGAATTCCAGCACCTTCGGCGGCACCGCGACGCCGGCCCGAGAGGCTTTGGCCTCCAGAATAGAAATGCGTAACTCGTAGGTGGTGGAGTGCAGGTCCGCCACCATGCCGCAACCCAAACGGGTGCGGAGACGATGTTCCAGTCCATTCAGATCGGACGGCGACTTGTCGGCCGAGACGACGATCTGCTTTCCCTGCTCCACCAGGTAGTTGAAAGTATGGAAAAATTCTTCCTGCGTATTGTCCTTGCCGATCAGGAATTGCAGATCGTCGATCATCAGGACATCGACGCTGCGGAGGTTTTCCTTGAACTCCATGGTCGATTGGCTGCGGATCGCGGCAATAAAGCGATACATGAATTTTTCGGCGGACATGTACGCGACCGACACCGGATTGCTGGTCCGATTGGTCAGCTCCCAGGCGATTGCGTGCATCAGATGAGTCTTCCCCAACCCGACGCCTCCATACAGGAACAGCGGATTGAAGCCGGGGCTGGACGGCAGTTCGGCTACACGTCGGGCGCAGGCATAGGCAAATTCGTTAGGTTTTCCAACGACAAAGCCCTCGAACGTGAAGCGGGGATCGAGCGGCGCGGCCAGATCGGAGCGCGATTCCACCCGGTCGTCGACCATCGCTGGTGCGGCGCGCACCGGCGCGGCGACCGGCTCGGCAACCATCTCCCGGGACGGCGCCAACGGGCTGGGCGCCAATGCGCTGGGCATCGGAGCGAACCGAAGTGGCGACTGGGATTCCGGCAACGCAACCGGCACTACGGTCGTTGCGCCGACGCGGATGTCGATCCGGCGAATATCGGGATTTTCGGCCTGCCATAAGGCTTTCAGACGGTCGCCGTAGCGCGTCGATACCCAATCACGTAGGAAGCGGGTCGGTAAAATTACCGTGATTTCGTCGCCATCCTGGCCTGCCAGGCTCATTTGCCGAAGCCATGTGCGATATTCGACGTCACCGACCTCAGCCTGTAACCGCCCCCTGATCCGCGTCCACTGGACGGACAATTGTGGCATATCCACGATATCAGCCTCTACCGTGGTCATGCGCAACGTCCTCCCCGGTAACTGGCCGAAGCCAAAATTTCTTGTATAGACCGGCAGTTTTTCATTGCCCCAGATATCCCTGTCTTGGCCCCGTCCGGACGCGGCTATCCACCCTTTGACAGGGTTGAAAGTCAGCGATCACTGCTGTCCGGCTGACCCAGCAAGTATGGGTCAAAGCATAGGGTTGAGGCAATCATAAATTAACGGCGCTCAGTGAAATCAAAATATACGAAACAACATGGCTCCGCCTGCTTGCCGCACGCACAAACGCACGACCCGGCTTCGCTAACAGCGAGACAGATCGTACTGAGATATTAAAAAATGGAGTATAGTAACGAAATTACGTACGGAACACGTTATTTGTTGCCCGCGAAGCGCCGGACAACCCCCGCGGGGATCGGCCGGCGTACGCAATCAGACGGCGGCGGCAGCCGGCAATGACTTGATCCGGGCCGACAGGCGGGACAGCTTACGCGCCACAGTGTTGGCGTGGATGACGCCCTTACCGGAAGCGCGCTGCATTTCCGGCTGCGCTTCCCGCAACGCAACCGCCGCGGCTGTCTTGTCACCGCTGGCGATCGCGGTTTCGACCTTCTTGACGAAGGTCCGCATACGCGACTTGCGGGCGCTGTTACGCGCCGTGCGGGTGACGGATTGGCGGATGCGCTTGCGCGCTGATGCGGTATTGGCCATGCGTTCTTCGATCACAACGTTAAGAAGCCAAACCAACCCGGGCCCGAGGACCTGGTCAGGTTTGGCGGAAGACGGGGGTTATACGCATCGGCTCCAGGCGAGTCAAGGTTGTTACCCCGGATCAACACCAGGGTTTCATGGCCGCTCGGCACCAACCTCCCGCTCAAAGCACCCTGACACCGCCCTGTTTGGCCTTTTCCTCCGGCTCGACATGAATGGTAATCATCAGGTGAGCCATCTCGGCCTTCAACGCATCCTCGATTCGGTCGCAAATCTGATGCGCCACGGCGACCGTCATGCTGCCCGGGACAACCAGGTGAAATTCCAGAAAAGTCAGGCGGCCGGCATGGCGGGTCCGCAGGTCATGCGCCTCTATGGCACCCACTGCGCTGCTGGCGACCAATTCCTTGATCCGGTCCACGATCGCCGGTTCCGGCGCGGTGTCCATCAGGCCGCTGACGGACGTGGAGATCATCCGGATACCCGACCACAGGACATAGACGCCGGTGGCGGCAGCCAGCAGCGGATCGAGTATCCAATAGCCGGTGAATACCGCCAGGAACACGCCGGACGCGATCCCGGCCGAGGTGACGACGTCGGCCAACAGATGGCGTCCGTCGGCGGCCAGCGCTGGTGACCGCAGCCTTCGGCCGGCGGCCATCATCACCCACGACCAGACCGCATTGATCGCGGTCGCCACGCCGTTCAGGGCGATCCCCTGGAACGGCGCCTCAAGCGGCTGCGTCCGCGGCCAGCTTTTCCACGCCTCATCGAAGATCAACAGCGAGGCGACGGTGATCAGTACGCCCTCGATCACCGCGGCGAAAAATTCAATCTTATCGTGCCCGTAAGGATGATTGGCGTCCGGAGGACGGGCGGCGAAGCGCAAGGCGGCCCAGGCGATCAGGCTGGCCGCGACGTTGACGATGCTTTCCAGCGCATCCGAATACAACGCGGCGCTGCCGGTGAGCCACCAGGCAGCGCCTTTCAATCCCAACACCAGGCAGCCAGCGACCATGCTGCCGAGCGCGAAGCGTTCTCCGCCTGTCATCCAACCCCCACCGCAACCGGGGCGACGTAGCATGTCGCCGCGCCTGCGTCAGTGGCCGCGACTACGTTAGCGGATGCTCAGCCGGACGGGACGCCGGCTTCCATGGCCTGGCGCATCTGGCGAAGCCGCATAGGTTTCAGAACGAACAAAGCCAATCCGACCACCACGACATTGGTCAGCGTGGCCACCTGGAACACGGCCAACCAGCTTCCCGTGGCCGTGGTCAGCACGTTGGCCAGCGGCACCAGGAATGCGCCGACACCTTTGGCGGTGTAGAGCAGGCTGGCATTCGTCGTGGCATATTTCGGCCCGAACGTATCCGTGCAGGTTGAGGGAAACAGCGAGAAAATCTCTCCCCAGGTGAAAAAAATCAGCGCGAAACACACCACGAATGCCCACGGCGAGTGTCCGAACACGACCACCGAACCATAACTGGCGGCACCGAGCGCAAAGGCCACCCCCATGGTCTTTTCACGTCCGATGCGATCGGATACCGCACCGAAGAACGGCCGCGCGAGGCCATTCATCACGTTATCGAACACGAGAGCGACGCTCAGCACAGTGCCACCGAGCAGGATCGGCTTATCGGAAATGCCATAATCCCAGGCGATCGGTCCAAGCTGCGCCGTCGCCATCAGCCCGCTTGCCGCCACGCCGATGAACATCACATACATCAACCAGAACACCGGTGAGCGCAGCATCTCCGACGCCGTGAAACTGCGAACGCTTTGCGTCAGGTGGACGTTGGCCGTATTGGCCATCACGATCGGCCGCTCCGGTCCCCGCAAAACGCCGGCGATCGCGATCAACACGAGGCCCTGGCCCAGACCGAACCACAGGAAGGCATTGTCATAGCCGGTGGCCGCGATGGTCATCCGGATCGGGATCACCGTCAGAGCGGCGCCGGCGCCAAACCCGGCGGCGGTCAGGCCGACCGCCAGGCCACGCCGATCAGGGAACCACTTCACCGCATTACCGACGCAGGTGGCGTAAATGGCACCTCCCCCGGTGCCGGATATCGCGGCGCCGAGATAAAGCAGGGATAACGAGTCCGCATAAGAGTTGACGACCCAACCGGCGCCGACCATCAAACCACCGCCCGCGATCATCACGCGAGGGCCGGCGTTGGGTCCCAGGCGATCCACGATCATACCGGCCAGCGGAGTCAACCATGTTTCGGTCGCGATGAAGATGGTGAACGCCCACTGAATCTCCGGGAAGCTCCAGCCCCGGGTCACGTGCATGGGATCGACGAACAGGGTCCAGGCCTATTGCAGATTGGCGATCAAAGCCATGCACAGCACGCCCAGCCACAATTGCACCCAGCGTCCGGCCAAAGCGGGCGCTAAAGATCGATTATCGGACAACAAAGGCCTCCCTGTTTATCATTAGACGTGCGTTTGCCCGCCTGAAAAATTTGTCCGGACCATCGCCGGTTGTTTTCGCAGCGTCGGCTTACCTGTTTTGGAATTGTTCCGAAAGTGGCAAATCGCTTCTTTTTTGGCTTGACCCGTCACTCTTATCGCCACCCGCTTCGCCCCATTGTCCGCGATCTGTTTACCGATCGGCCACCTTGCCCGCATTTCCCGAAGAAACGACCGGCTTTAACGCCGATTCGTAGTTCCACCTGTTACACCCCACACACACGACCGGCGACAATGACCGACAAATTTCGTCTGAACAAAATCGGCCGAATTTCATTCTATCACAGTTAGAAATTTGTGGTCCAGCGTTGCAAGTGACCATAAATGGCCACCATATAACGAAAACCGAAATGAAATCAGATTGCCCGGCCAACCCATCGCGTAGAATGATAAACGGCGATGCGGGAAGCTGGAGCGACCGTACGAATCATAACAAATGACATCACTTCCACGCTATGCCCCGTCGGCAAACGATTAGTGCTTTCGTCGTACTATCGACATAGGCACGCAATAATCCAGATGACCGTCGCGCATGGTTCTCCTGCTCTGACTTTTTCCGATAAGTTGCAGGTTGCCGATTGCCGATGGCGGCACGCGCCGGGGCGCGCTATTTAGCTCCGATCTTGATCAAGGAGAATCCGATGCGTCGTCTCGTGGGTGCGGTTGCCGCACTGACCCTTCTGTCCGCCCAGCCGGTGCTGGCGGAGCGTCAATGCACGTCTGTGGCGGACCAGTCGGCGTTCGAGGTGCAGGCCTTGCGCAGCGAGTTGATGGTGCTGGCAACCGGCTGCCACGACGATGAGCGGTACAATGCCTTCATCCGGCGCTTTCAGGGCGACCTGCAAGCCAACGAACGCACGATCAACGCCTATTTCCAGCATCGTTATGGACGGATGGCACAAACCGAACATGACCGGTTCGTGACCGACCTCGCCAATGCGATTTCGCACCAGGGCACCGACATTGGTGGCGACTTCTGTCCGCGCAATGGGATGATCTTTAACGAGGTCTTGGCGCTGACCGCCGTTTCCGAATTACCGGACTTCGCGGCTGGCAAGAATTTGGTGCCGGCGTCGGTGGAGATTTGCACACCGATGCCATCCAGCGCCGCGACGGCACGGAAGGCCGCTTCGGTCGCTGCGAAGAAGAAGTAACCACGCGGGACGAAGACGGCACAAAAAAGGGCGGGGACAATCCCCGCCCTTTCCATCCCGCCCGTTGATAAGCCGGTTAGTTGTTGTTACGATTTCCCAGAAGCTGCAGCAGCATCATGAACAGGTTAATGAAGTTCAGATACAGCGCCAAGGCATCGTAAACGCTACGTTTCGCGGCGCCGTCAGTGCCCTCAGCATAGGCATATTGCAGGTAGCTGCTCTTGATCCGCTGCGTGTCGTAAGCGGTCAGACCGGTGAACACGATCACGCCAACGATGCTCACCGCGAATTGCAGCGCGCTGCTTTGGAAGAACATGTTCACCAGGCTGGCGATTATGATCCCGAACAGGCCCATCATCATGAAACTGCCCATGCGGGACAGGTCAGCCTTGGTCGTATAGCCATACAGGCTGGTCGCGGCGAACGTGGCGGAGGTGATGAAGAACACCCGCACGATCGACTCACTGGTGTACACCAGGAAGATGCTGACCAGGCTGGCGCCCATCGCGCCGCAGAACACCCAGAACAGGCTCTGCGCGGCGGATGTCGAAAGCTTGTTAACGCCCAGCGACAACACCAGCACGAAGGCCAGCGGCGCGAACATCGCGATCATCGCGAGGCCGGTCGCGTGATGCTGGTAGCCAAACGGGGTCTGCACCAACGGATAGAAGGCGTTAATCAGGCTGGTGTTGGCGATCGCGTAAGCAACCGCTCCGGTCACCAGCAGGCCGGACGCCATCCAGTTGTAAACCCGTAGCATGTAAGCCCGTAGCCCGGCGTCGAAGACAGCCGTGGTAGCGGCGGATGCCTGTGGGTAGGCCCCGAATTGCGGACTGTAAGCCATGGTTCCTTGTTTCCTTTCGAGCGCAAGCTCGCGTTGACTATACCCGATTGCTCTCCCCTTAGATAGACGGGGAGGAAACCCAACCGGGCCGGTTTGCGTTTGATCCGTCAGCGGGGCCGGACAGAGACATTCAGGCGCGCTACTCGTTCCTCAGGAGTGACGCCGGCCTCACCCGCAGAGCCGCCGCTGTCCCAGCATACCCGAACAGCAGCATAAGTGCGAGTGCTCCTGCAAGCGTGTAAATAAGCGTGAGGGGCAGGAAAATCCAGTCTGTGTGCAGAATGTAATGCGCCACGCCATAGCTGGCGGCCGATCCGACGCAGGCGGCGATCACGCCCGCGACCAGGCCGAGCAGGCCGAATTCCGTCAGCCATGCGGCGCGGATCTGAGCGCGGGTCGCCCCGAGGGTTCGCAGGATGACGGCTTCGCGAACGCGCCGACGCTGACCGGCGGCGACCGCGCCAATCAGGACGAAGGTGCCGGCCAGCAGCGTCAGGGCGCCGGTCACGGTCAGCGCGGCGGCGACCTGACCGAGCAGATCGGAGATCGCTGACAGCACGTCCGCTACTCTGATGCCGGTGACATTGGGCAGTGCGTCGGTCACGGCGCGCAGCAAAGCCCCCTGCCCCGCGTCCGCGATCCGAACCGTCGCGATGTGGGTGTGCGGTGCATGCGCCAGCAGACCGGGGCTGGCGACCATGAAGAAATTGATCGACAGCGACTGCCAGGCGATGTTCCGGAAATTGGCGATCTTCAGGTCGATGTCGCGCCCGAGCACGTTGACCCGGATGATGTCGCCGATCGCGACATGCCAGCCTTGGGCCAGGGCGGCATCGAACGACACCAAAGGCGGACCATCGTAGCCGGGTGGCCACCAGGTGCCTGCGACGAGGCGCGTGCCCTCCGGTGGCGTGGCGGCATAGGTCAGGCCGCGATCACCTTTCAGGGCCCAGGCGGTTTCCGGCGTGGTTTCAGCCTTATCGGCGGGAACGCCTTTGATGGCGACGATCCGCACCCGCATGGACGGCACCTGATGCATGTCCTCGACACCGGGCTGGGCGCGCACCACGGCTTCGAATTGCGGAAGTTGGTCGTTCTGGATATCGATGAAGAAGAAGCTGGGGGCGTTGGCGGGCAGTTGCTCCTGGATCTGATGCTGCATGTTGCCCTGGATCAGCGCGACCGCCGCCAGCGTTGACAGCCCCAGGCCGGCCGACAGCAACAGCAACGGCGTGGACGTGCCGGGGCGGTACAGATTGCCAATGCCCAGGCGGATCGACGGAAACCGGGACGCCGGAGCCAGGCGCGCAAGCCGCATCACCACCGATCCTCCGGTTCGGAACAGCACCAACGTCAGTCCGGCAGCGATGCAGAAATACAATGCGAAGGATCGGTCGGCGGCGGTCGCCACGGTCAGACCAACCAAGGCCACGGCCAGTCCGGCGTTGACCGCGATCAGGCCGGCGGACGGCCGCGTTGCCTCCGGCATCAGGCCGTCGCGGAACAGCGCACCGCCCGGAATCCTCGCCGCCCGGCCCAACGGCCACAGGGCGAAACAGAGCGCGATCAAAAGCCCGTATGTGGCGGCCAGCAGCAGCGGGCCCGGATACAGTCCGAGGACGGGCGGCACCGGCAGAATGCCGGACAGAAAGCTGACACCCAGTAAGGGCACGAGCGCGCCAGCCGCGACCCCCAGCGTGATTCCGCAGGCCGCGAGCGTCAGCACCTGGATCAGACACACGGCAAAGACCAATCCGGCGGAGGCGCCCAGGCACCGCAGAATGGCGATCGTTTTGGCCCTCGCGTCGAGCCAGGCTCGGACTCCATTGGCGACACCGATGCCGCCGACGAGCAGCGAGGTCAGGCCCACCAATGTCAGGAACGTCGCGGTCTGGTCGATGAAGCGGCTAACCGCCGGTGCGGCATCGGACGGATCCCGGATGCGCCAGCCCTGATTGGGGAACGCCGTCCGGATGTCACTGATTGTTGTGGCCGGGTCAGGCATGGTGACGCGGATCGCGTAGCGGACCATGGCGCCGGGCGAGATCAAACCCGTGGATGGCAACGCATCGGCGGAGATCAGCACGCGGGGACCCATGATCCCGGCCGTGGCCCCGCGATCCGGCTCGAATGCCAGCGTGCCGGCCACGCGGAACGTCGCGTTGCCAAGACGGGCCTTGTCGCCGGGATGCAGGCCCAGACGGTCGAGCACGACCTGCTCGGCCAATAGCCCGTAGTCTCCGTCCTTTTGCCCGAGCGCCTGCGGCAAGGTCTGCGATGGTTCACTGGTGGCGTTGCCGACCAGCGGCCATCGGGAATCCACGGCTTTGAGTTCGACCAGTTGCCGTTCCCCGGATCGGGCGACCAGCATGGAGCGCATCTGGGCGACATTCGACAGCGTGGCGCCACGGGCGTGCAGCCAATCGCGCAGTTGATCCGGAAGGGGTTGCGAGCCGCCATCGACCTCCAGGTCGCCGCCCAACAGGGCGCGGCCGTCAGCGGCCAGACCGGCGTTGACGGCGGAGCGTAACGTGCCAACCGCGGCGATGACGCCGACGCCCAGGGCAAGGCACATCAGGACGATCCACAGGCCTCGGACGCCGCCGCGCAGTTCTCGGCGAGCGATGGTGAGGGCGAGGATCATGGTGCCGGTTTGCCAAGACGATTGGCAGCCTCAGGCGATGGCCGTTGCCAATCAGAGGTGGCGACCCCGGGGCGACAGGCGCTCGCGCTGGCAAGACAGTAAGATATTACCACGGGGTCAGGCGGAGGATCACGGAGGGCCACGGAGAAGATAAAGGACGGTGCTTCGCGCCGTGTGAGGCTGGTGTGCCCGATATCGCTCAAGACTGAGCCGCATTGCGATCGGACTATGTCAGAGGATCCCGACGATAATCCGGGCACGATCTTGGAGGGCACTAGACCAGGATGGCGTTTCCCGGTCCCCGATTGCTCGGCTCGCCACACTTTTCTGCTCTGTGGCCCTTGTATCTTCGATTTGTGCCAAAAAGCGGGTGGACCGGCGTGCCGGCCGCACGCCGGTCCTGGAGCGGAGAGCCCGTGTGGCCCTTGGTGAAAAGACCGTCTCGGAGCAAGGCGCCTCCTCTCCATTCTTCACAGCCCGAACAGTTGCAAGGTCATGAGACCGCATCGCAAGGAAGGGATACGAAGATGGCACAGATAGTAACCGTGGCGGGCATCGATGTCAGCAAGGGATGGCTGGATGTCGCCCTTTGGCCAGATGACACCATCGCGCGGCATGTTGACCGCGAGGCCCCGGATTGGGCTGATAAACTGGCAACGTGGTTGACGGAGCATCAGGTCGGACGGGTTGGCCTGGAAGCATCCGGCGGCTACGAGATTGAGGTCATGGACGCCTTGCAGGCCCGCGGCTTTGTGGTGATCCGCTTTAATGCATGGCGTATCCGTCGGTTTGCCCAGGCCGACGGGCAGATGGCCAAAAGCGACCGCGCGGACGCCGCGGTGATCGCTCACGCAACTGCGGTGCTGCGGGTCAAGCACGCGAACGTGCGTCCGATCACGCTCGGCCCGTTGGTTGAATTGCTGAACTACCGGCGCCGGTTGTGCGACTGGGAGGTGGATTGCACCAACCAGCTCGAACATCTTCAGGACAAGGAGTTGCGCCGGCAGACCCAGCGCCGGAAGGCCAGTCTGACACGCGCGCGGACAGCGATCGATCTGAAGATGGCGGCACTTATCGCGACTTGCCCGGCCTGGCGCGATTTGGCGGCCCGGCTGCGCAGCGTGCCAGGGGTTGGCCCGGTGTTGGCCACGACGTTGATTGCATTGCTGCCCGAACTTGGCGCGGTGTCGCATAAGGCCATCGCTGCCCTGGTCGGAGTAGCGCCGTTCGACGATAGCAGCGGAAACTGGTGTGGCCGGCGCCACATCATGGGCGGCCGCACCATGGTACGCCATGTGCTGTACATGGCGAGCTTGTCTGCGATGCGGTACAATCCGGTTCTTGCAGCTTTCACCAAGGCGCTGGCCGGTAAGCCACCCAAGGTCATCATTGTTGCTTGCATGCGCAAGCTGCTGACGATCCTGAATGCCATCGCACGTGACAAAACCGAGTGGCAGGCTGCCGCCACCTGCCCCCAATCGCGATCCGCCGGTTGACGGCATGATCATGGTGAAACACCGCATGCCGAATTACGACCTGCGCCAAACCGGCTATGCGTTGCCGCGAACAAAGGTGTCAGGCATCCAGCAGCTGGTCCTGACCGCGCGAGCGACCCGACGCCATGCCCGCAATCGGGTCGCATCACCGGGCGCGGCCATCGGCGTCCCCGCCTGTGCCGCCACGAAACCTTACACTTGCCATCACTGGGCTTCAAATATCCCGGGGGTTTGGGGGCAGAGCCCCCATGCTTGCGGGGTGATAGGACCGCAACGACAAAGACGGTTGCTCCGTGGTTCTCGGTGACCTCCGTGGTAAGATAGCTTTGGCATGCTTGCTTTGCGGAACACCAAACCCATCCCGGACCCGATAATGCGGACGGGATCATACCCCCACGACCTCGTCCACCTGCCCGTCGGCCATATGCACCTGCCGGTCGCAACGGGCGGCCAAATCCCGGTCATGCGTGATCAGCAGCAGGGTCGTGCCCATCCGCCGCCGAAGGGCGAACAGCAGATCGATCACCGCTTCCCCGGTTGCATGATCCAGATTGCCCGTCGGTTCGTCGGCCAGCAGCAGGGCCGGCTCCGGCGCGAAGGCGCGGGCCAGAGCGGTGCGTTGTTGCTCGCCGCCGGACAGTTGACCGGGAAGGTGGGTCAGGCGATGGCTCAGGCCAACCGCGTCAAGCGCCGCCCGGGCCCGCACATCGGCGTCGCGGACTCCAGCCAATTCCAGGGGGATCGAGACATTCTCTAGCGCCGTCATGGTTGGGATCAGGTGGAAAGACTGGAATACGATGCCGACTTTCTCCCGGCGCAAACGCGCCAGCGCGTCCTCGTTCAGGCGCGTGATCTCCTGCCCGTCCAGCGCAACGCTGCCCGATGTCGCGCGTTCCAACCCGGCCAGCACCATCAACAGACTGGTCTTGCCCGACCCGGATGGGCCGACGAGACCCACCACCTCCCCCTTGTCGATATCAAGATCGACCCCACGCAATATGTTGACCGGTCCGGCGGCGGACGGCACGGTCAGATACAGGTCCCTGATCCGCACGAGCGGTGTGATCGGTTCGATAAGCGGAGAGAGCGGTATGGCATCCATGGACCCTGTATATTGTTATCCAGGTCGTTCACGTAAGGGCTGGTATGGCATTGCAATGATGTTAACCGTTGCCGCAGCGATGCTCTCGGGCGCCAGGGCCGCCCCGTCGCGGCTTTTGGTGCTGGGGGATTCCCTGACCGCCGGTTACGGACTCGCGCACGACGACGGGTTCGAGGTCCGGTTGCAAAAGGCGTTGGCCGCGAGCGGGCACGATGTGACGATTATCGATGGCGCCGTTTCGGGTGACACCAGTGCAGGCGGACGCGCCAGGCTCGACTGGACGCTTGGCGATGGCGGAGCCGAAGCGGCGATCGTCGAACTGGGCGCCAATGACGGCCTGCGCGGCGTGGACCCGAAAGAGATGGAGGCGAACCTGACCGCCATTCTGGACAGCCTGGCCGCTCGGCACATCCCGGTTCTGCTCACCGGCATGTTTGCGCCGCCAAACCTGGGGCCGGATTACCAAACCGCGTTTCGCGCGGTGTTCGACCGTCTCGGAAAACGTCCCGGCGTGCTGTATGATCCGTTCTTTCTGGAGGATGTGGCGATGCATCCCGATCTGATCCAGGCGGATGGTCTGCATCCAAACCCCGAGGGCGTGAAGGTCGAGGTTGCGCGACTCCTGCCCATGGTGAAACAGTTGCTGGCCGAGACCCATCCCGCATGAGGTGACAGCATGAGACTCTTTGTTGCCCTCGATCTGCCCTGGACGCTGCGGGATAGGCTGTCGGCCCTGGCCAGCTTCGGTCTGCCGGGCGCGCGCTGGGTGCCACCGGAAAATTATCACATGACGCTGCGGTTCATCGGCGAGACCCCCGGTCATCGCGCCGAGGACATAGACACAGCACTGATGGGACTGCGCGCGAAACGGTTTTCCTTGACGCTGGCCGGGGTCGGCACGTTTTCCAAGGGCGGCCGAAGCACCGCGCTGTGGGTGGGCGTGGAACGCAACCCGCAACTGGATCATCTGCAAAACAAGATCGAAACGGCCTTGCAACGCTGCGGTCTGGAACCGGAGCGCCGCCGCTTTCAGCCGCACGTCACGCTGGCGCGGCTCGACAACGCGCCGGAGGCGAAACTGGTGGGGTTCGTGCAGACCCACAATCTATTCCGAGCGGACCCGGTGCCAATGGAACATTTTACTCTGTTCAGTTCGCAGTTGGGGAAAGAGGCTTCGGTTTATACGCCGGAAGTGGAATACGCGTTGGTCTGAACCGCGTCATCGCGGCTGTCGCGCCCGGCCGAGGAACGACGCCGCCGCGAGTGCGCGGCCATTCCTTGGCGTGCTCCGCCCGCAAAGGTTAGCGGCGAAAGGAAACGGCCGGCGCTACGCTTTTGTGCCGCCGCCCTTTTGGTTCCGGCCCATGGCGTGGCCGGGACCGGTCACGCCACCAGCGGCAGCAAAGCGATGTATGTGCCCAACAAGCCCAGGATGATGCCAACAGCCTTGAGATAGGATCGCATGGTAGCCTCCGTCTGCATGGCGGCAAACATGCCGGGCTCGCGGTGCCGGCGCTGTGACCCAAGACACAGAGAGACGCTAATTTCGCGGCATGGCAGCGGCGGGGAGATGGCAGGGTAAGATTGTGGCAGCGTCCCGGAGACGCGCTGCGTCAACTGCCGGGCGGCCCATCCCATGGATTGAGGACTGTAACGCCTGTCGGAGCGAAATCGGCGATATTCCGGGTAACGACCACCATCCCATGGACAAGCGCGGTCGCCGCAATCAAACCGTCACGCACCGGCCGGGTCACCGGAACATGTAGCCTCGCACTTCTCAGCGCGACCGCCGTATCAACAACCAATATCCGATTGGCAAATGCCGGCAGGACGTGGCCGTTCATCCAGGCCCGAAAGACCGCACCTTGGACCGTATCCCGGCGCTCCATCAGCAGGATACCGATCTCCAGTTCCTGGATCGTGATCACGGACAGATACAGATCGCCGACGTTAACGCTGTCGGCCCACCGCGCGACATTGGCATCGGCCCGGCCGAGGCGAATTTTTCGTAATTCGGACACCACGTTCGTATCGAGGACGAACATCAGGAAAAATCGGCCGTCTGTGCGAGGTCGCCGAAACGGGGAATTTCCAATTCGATGTCAGCAATGCCTGGCATCGCCAGCAGATCGGCGATTTTTTGACGCCCGCCGGAAATCCGCTGGTATTCCTCAAAACTCAGTAGAACATGCGCGGGCTTGCCACGATCGGTGATGAACACCGGCCCATCCTTGGCAGCTTTTTTCGCTTGGCTGGTGTCCTGGTTGAATGCCCGGCTCGACAGGGTTGTGATCGTCATGGCTGCGCCCTGCGTTCTATTTGTAGGCACCTTACTACATTTCAAACTACCGAGCAACAGAATCCCATGCTGGTGCGAACGGAGGATTGACGCAGCGCAGCGTCTTCGGCAGCGCCGCGATCGCCGCCCGATCCGCATCGTCCAGCCGTAGCTTTGCCGCTTCGAGGTTCGCGCGTTGGCTGTCCGGCCGAGCGGCTTTGGGAATGACCGCCACGTCGGGTTGATCCAGCAGCCATGCCAGCGCGATCTGCGCGGCAGTGGCTCCGTAGCGGCGTCCGATCCGCGCCAATGTTTCGTTTTCGGCCAATCGACCCTGCGCCAGAGGCACATGCGCGATCACCGGAAGTCCGTGCGCTCGCATGTAATTCAGGATCGGCGACTGGTCGATCATCACATGATACTCGATTTGATTGCAGACAATCGGTGCGTGGACGTCCTCGATCGCCTGCCGCAGGTGCGCGACGGTGCAGTTGGCGACACCGATTTGCCGCACCAGTCCGGCCTGTTTCAGCTCCATCAGCGTTTCCAGGGCGGCGGGCAAATTAGTGCCAGGGCGCGGCCAGTGCAGCATGTAAAGGTCCAAATAATCGGTCTTCAGCAGCCGCAGGCTTTCGGCACAGGCGGCGCGAAATTCATCCGGCGTCTGGATGCTGTGATGGCCCTTGCTCGTCAGGTGGACGTCCGCGCGCGCTAAGCCGGACGCGACCCAACCATCGCCGACGGCATCCTGGTTGCCGTACATCTGTCCGGTATCGATGTGACGGTAGCCAAGCTCCAGCACCGATTCCACAGCGGCCTGGCACGCAGCGCCGTTCATCCGGAAAGTGCCGAGACCCAGCCGAGGCATCCGAAGTCCGTTCGCGGTGATCATACCAGGCCCTCGGCTACGACCTGTTCGGCAAGGCTGTTGTCGACGCATGCCTCGAACGGAATATCCCGCTTCAAGGCGCCACCGGAACGCATCGCGGCGGCGAGGCGATGGAAGCCCTCGGGCCGGGTGACCGGGTCGGGTCCGTACAGATCCAGGGCGCGATACCGGTCGATCGCGGCGGCATAGACGGCCGGGGGCACATCGGGAAAATATGAGGCCAGGGCGCGGTGTATCTCCTCGCCTGGAGTTTCCCTGATCCAACGCAAGGTGCGATACATCGCCCGCACCATCGCCAGCAGTTCGTCCCGCTTGCGGTCCAGCACCGAGCGCCTTGTGACCAGGGTCGTATAGGCCGTCAGGCCCCGGTTTGCCGCCGCATACCACAGATGCCCGGCGCCGGAGGCCAGAAGATCCTCGGCATAGGGCTGGAACACCTGCACGGCGTCCAGCCGCCCGTCCCGCAGGGCCTCGGCGTTCGCCGCCATCGTCCCGTCGGTGACGCGCTGAACCGCCGCCGGATCGGCGCCGTCGCGGCGAATGTCATCCTGCAAACACAACCACGGCGTCGGAACCTCTGACACAGTTCCCAGACGGAACGATGTCAGGTCGGCCGCCCGAAAAGATGGCCGCGGCTCGCGTCCGATTATGAAGAACGGGTCGCGGGCAACGACATCGCAGAAACATACGACGTCCGATGCCGGGTCGGCATCATGTGTCAGCAGCACCCGCAACGGGCCGCCCCACATCACCTCGACCTCGCCCGATCGCAGCGCGGCGGCGGTGCGGTTGGGGTCGGAGGATGCGCGAAGCTCGACCTCGACGCCTTCCTTCGCATAAGCGCCTATGGCGTGCGCCGCGTAGAACGGGGTGTAAAACAGGGCGCGAAAATTCTCCGACAGCGTGATCATGCGGGGTCCCTCCAACGACTGGAACCGGCAGGATGCGCCAGGTTAAGATTCGACAAAAGAGGCGTGCCGGTTCGAAGGTCGCACTGATTTACTACAATCCGTGCTGGTTCGACCCGACATCAGCCTGAATGGGAGGCACCAATGGACTTCGATCCCGACCGGTTCGCCACCGAACTGGTAAATACAATGCCCGACGCGGTCGTTTATTCCGATGCGGCTGGCCGGATCAGGTTCTGGAACCAGGGCGCGCAACGGATCTTCGGCTTCCCGGCAGAAGAGGCGCTGGGCCAATCGCTTGATATCATCGTCCCGGAAAAATTGCGCGGCCGGCACTGGGAGGGATACCAGAAGACAATGGAGTCCGGCGCAACCCGTTACGGTGGCGGCGACCTTCTCTCGGTGCCGGCGATCCGCAAGGATGGCTCGCGGCTGTCCATCGAATTCACGATCGTTCCATTTCACGATGATGCCGGCCACATCGCCGGAATCGCCGCCGTCATGCGAGACGTCACCGCGCGGTTTGAAGAAATGAAGGCCCTTCGCAACCGCGCATCGGGCTGATCGGCTTGCGGGAAGCGCCGCGATGCGGCAGGGATTGCTCCGATCAACGGAGGAAATACCATGCGCGTGGTGCTGATTGGCGTGTCTCATTGGCACACGCCGTTCTTTCTCGATCCGTGCCTGGAGATCCAAGGCGTCACCATCGTCGGCGTCAGCGATGCGGATCTGTTCCGCGCCGAACCCGCCGCTGCCAAGGCGGGTTGCCAAGCGTTCACCGACTATCGGGAGATGTGTGTAGTCCTGAAGCCCGACTTCGCGTTCGCCCTCGCTCGGCACTCCGACATGGCCGAACTGGCGCGCTTCCTGATCGATCAGCGCATCCCGTTCGCGATAGAAAAACCCTGCGCGATCAACGCGGCCGAGGCCGCCGACATCGCCGCCCGCGCCGCTGCCGCCGGGTTATTCGTGGCCGTGCCCTATGTGATCCGCTACAGCCCGTTGGTCGAAACAATCCTGTCGATGAACGAACCCGTGCAATACGCGATGTTCAAGTTCATCGGCGGCATGGTCGATCGTTACCATCAGCAGAAGGTCGAGTGGGTGATCGACCGCAAGACCTCCGGCGGCGGTCCGTTGCTGAACCTTGGCGTGCATTTCATGGATTTGTGCCGTGTGTTGCTGCAAGGCGCCGAGTTGACCGTTACCGGGGCGATGATGTCGAACCGCAACGCCCATCTGACCATCGAGGACCACGCCGTTGTGCTGATGCAGGGCGGCGGTGCGAGTTGCATGGTCGAAACGGGGTATCTGTATCCGGCGCCAAACTCAGTGTTCGATCTGCATTACTCCATCCGCACGGAGAATCATTACTTCGCGGCCCGTGACGACAGCTCGCTGGAGATCGTCAGCAACGACCGTCAGCGGACGATTGTGCCGATGAAACTAACCAATGTGCATTTCTACACGACGTTCGTGCGCGACACGTTGCAGCGGTTGAAGGACGGCCGGAAACCGATCGCCGACCTGACCGACAACGCGGCGGCGGTGGCACTGGTGGAGGCAGCGTACGCGATGTCGCCGCTGGGGTAGCGAAATCCGGCACTCAGGCGGTGAGCCAGCGCAGACCGAAGCTGCGACGGACCCGGTCCAGTCTGGCGACCACACCATCCAGGCCCCAGACATGGCCGGCACGCCTGACGATCAGAAGTCCCAGCGCCAGCGCAATGATCACGTGTTCATCGATCAGCAGGTTGTTGACGTTATCGATGTATGGAAAATCCATATGGCCTGTCCAATACAGCAGCACCAGCAGGATCGCGAACGGGGCGCTCGCCCGGACCATCAGACCGGAGATCAGCGACAATCCGATCAGAAGATGTCCATATTCAACGCAGAATGAAATCACCGGCAGCCATGCGGAGCGCGAAAGGCCGCCGTAAACCGAATGAAATGTCTTGGTACGCGACAGGAAACCCGCGACATAACCATTGTCGCCAAAATGATTGATGGCGGCCCACAGAAACAGCCACCCCAGTGACAGCCGCAATACAAAAATCAGCGTCCGCTCCGCCTTGGAGCCCTGGTCAACATCCGGCACAGTCGTTGTCCTTCCGGCAAGCCAGCCCACGCGGGTCTGGCGAAATGATATCACCGGGGTCGGATTGCATCGGCATTGATCTTCGTCAACCTCTTTCCGGGGGCCGTCCTTAACTAACCCAGCATGCCCAGGAACGTCTGCAACGCCGGCACCACCACTTCCGGCGCGTCCTCCTGGATATAGTGCCCCGCCCCCGGCACCCGGATCACCGGCGCGTTCGGCCAAAGCCCGGCGAAATCCGCCAGGGCCAGTGCCGGAGGAATCGCCCGGTCCAGCATCCCCTCGATCATCAACGCCGGTTTGTCGCGCAACGCCGCCACGCCGGGCGCGCCCTCGCGAACGAAATCCCGAATGCGTCCCAATGCCACATCCAGCGGAAAACCGAGCGCCCCGATGCAGTCCGCCGGGGTTTGGAAGGCGGCGCCGTAGGCTCGGATGAACGTTGGCGTGACCCGATCCAACCGCTCCAACCCGACGATCTGCATGACCGACAGGATGGTGGACCCGAGTTGCGAAAGCACCGCCTCGGTTCGTCCGGTCGGCAGCCCGTCGCGTATCCAGCGGAACCACGGCGTTTCGACCGGGTTTGGCAGATCGCGCCGTCCGGCGGTACCGTAGCCGACGACCGTATTCATCAGCACCAGACTGTGGATGCGTTCCGGATGCCGCACCGCGTAGCCGACACCGATCGGACCGCCCCAATCCTGCATGACCAAGGTGATGTCGCGCAGGTCCAAAGCCTCGATCAGAGCGGTCAGGTTCTCAACGTGGGTCCGCAATGTGTAATTTCGATCCGGCGGAGTCTCGCTTTTGCCGAACCCCATATGGTCCGGGACGATCACCCGGTGGGTCGCGGCCAGAGCGGGAATGAACGCGCGCCAGATATAGCCCCAGGTCGGTTGGCCGTGCAGCAGTAGGACCGGCCGGCCGGAACCCTCGTCCACGTAGTGTTGCCGAAACCCGGCGGCTTCGCAGAACTGCGGCTTAAATGGCCAGGTACCCTCGAAATCCTCGTCAGCCGGTATCATGGTTGTCGCCTCCCGTTCTTGCAGTCAGTGTGCCGCCTCCCGGCAATTGGGGAAAGAGGCAGCCAGCCATGTCACACCCGCCCGGACAGGCCCGCGATCACCACGGCCGCCCGATCGCCAAATCGCCGGGGCATCGCCACCGCCGGCCACGCCCGGAGATCCCGGCGCGCCAGTACCGCAGGTAAGGCCGCGGCCACGAGCGGACGCGAAAACCGGGCGCGACCGGCCTTTGCGAGCAACGCCCTTCCCTCGTGCACGACGTCGTCGAGTACCGCCCGAGCCGCCACCGAACCGGGGTCGTCGATAAACGCCTCTGGCGACAGGCCATGCCGAACCAGCAAGTCCCGGGGCAACAGACAAGTGCCCTGCCCTGCCAATACGCCGGTCGCCCGCAGTACACCGGCCGCTCCATACGCGGCACCGTAATGGCGGAACGCTTCCGGCTCCGCCGCGCCTAACGCCGATGCGGCGGCGACGGCAAGGCCGCCCGCCCCGGTCAGCAACCATGCACGCCAATCACCCGTTGTCTCGAACTCTCCATAAACCTCGGTTTCGCGGGCTTCGATCAGCGGCAGCAGGTGGGCCGGGTTCAACACACCGGCCGCGATGGCCTGTAACAGCGGAGTTGCGACCTCGTGCCGCTTGCTCTCGCCCTCGACCACTTCCCGCCACCATTGCAGCCGGATCAGCGCCAGCGGTTGCTCACTGGCGACTTCGCGCGCGCGGGCCAGTTCGTGATTAAACGCATACAGCGTCAGCAACGCATCGCGCCGGTCCGGTGGCGCGAACAGGGCGGTCAGGAACCTATCGGGGTCATGGCGGCGAACCAGGGCGGCTATTGCGTCGTTCATGGCTGGGAGGTGACGCGGATCGCCGGCCGGCGCAAGACGCCTCGTTTCGTTGGCCCCCAGGGTTGACGACCCGCCGGGCTGGCCATAGCTAACGGTGTGTTCCCGCGCGCGTCCGCGTCGCTTCGCCACAACTGCAATCTGGAGGAATCCCATGGCTTTCGAACTGCCGACACTTCCGTATTCCAAGACCGCCCTCGGGGCGAAAGGCATGTGCGAGGAAACCCTCGACCTGCATCACGGCAAGCATCACCAGGCCTATGTCACCGCGCTGAACGGTTTCGTCGAGAAGGACGCCTCGCTTCAAGGCAAGTCGCTGGAAGAGATCGTGAAGTCCACCGCCGCCGCTGGTGGTCCGGTGTTCAACAATGCCGGCCAGCATTGGAACCACATCGTATTCTGGGAATGCATGAGCCCGAATGGCGGCAAGATCCCGACCAGGCTGGAAGCGAAGATCAACGAAGACCTGGGTAGCGTGCAGAAGTTCAAGGACGACTTCAAGGCCGCCGGCATCAGCCAGTTCGGTTCGGGCTGGGCGTGGCTGGTTCTCGGCACCGACGGCAAACTGAAGGTGACGAAGACCCCGAACGGGTCGAACCCGCTGGCGACCGGCGAGGGCAAGGTTCTGCTGGGCTGCGACGTGTGGGAACATGCGTATTACCTGGACTTCCGCAATGTTCGCCCGAACTACCTGCAAAACTGGCTGGATAACCTGGCCAACTACGAATACGCCGAAGCGCAACTGTAATCGCGCGGTTCCGGGCGGGGTTGATCCCTGCCCGGGACTTCTTCGCCGGCCATCCCATTGACCGCGTGTTCGCCACAGAGTCCTTGTTTTCGCCGGTAGCCCGAGCTATTTGTGTCTGGTGCTGAGGCCCGGTCCGCTCTGGCGGGGACGTTAGCTTTCAGGGGGCAGACTATGCGGAGCGCCGCAAAGGTTCTGCCAGCATGAAAGCCCCTCAGACCCTTTTCCATTATTGAACGTCCCATGACTTGAACATCGTCAGGAAGGCAATGTGCGTCCGTCGCACCCTGGCTTCCAGAACGACCTTATAGCGCACGCGGCCGATGACTTTTGACACCACGACCCGAGGACCACCGCGACTGCCGCTTTCGCTGTCCATAACGTTGTCCGGGTTCCCAACGATCCGAACCAAACAGCCATAATCATCCCGGTTTACAGCAAGCTGTCCGCGCCCGGCTTCGGCCATCGGATTACCATGTTGCCGAAGCGCGTGTGTCAAATGCTGATCGTCAACGACCATAAGGAACCCGGTGACATCCAGCCCTGCTTTCAGTCGCGCGATATCCTCCCGTTCACCGGTCTGAACCCGGCGGAACGCCTGATTGTAACGGGCGACATGCCTTACCGGACCAATAACATGAACCCTCGGCCGATCCCCGCCGGGCGCGGCAAGGAACTGTCGCAAAACAAGCGAGGCGTCCGCAAAGCGGCGTTCCTCGGCCGAACCGCTTTTCCCGTCACCCACTGCCTGCTCCGGACGTTCATCAAAGCCGGAACCATGGCACGCCGAAGGTTAAGAAAAGGTTTACTTTGCGGCTGAAGGCCCGGCCGCATCGACGATGTTCGGGACTGAACCACCACTCAGCGCCTGACACCACTCCCCTTGATCCCGGATTGGGCGAACGCCTGCCGGACAGCGGCATCGACCATCGCGACAGGATCGCCCGCCTTCGGAACCGTCGTGAGCGCGGAACCGGGGCGGGATCCTCCCTTCGCAAACGCGGCCATCAAAATGCGGGCATCACGCTTCATGGACTCGATGTCCTTGGGCGCGTCGGACAGAAAACCGGCCGGCAACCCGCCAAACGACACCGGGCCGGCCGGGGATGCCTGCCGGGACGGCACCGGACGCTGTGCCGCCGGCGGCGCGGGTTCAATCCGCGGCTCCGGCACCGGTGGCGGCGTAACCGTCACCGCCGCCCGCCGCAGACCCTGCAGCACCTCCAGAATCGTCCGGCATTGCTCGCCCGCCCGGCTGAGCGCCACGGCGTTGGAGCGGTAACGGAGTATCTTTGTATCCGACATCTCCGGGTTCATAGACAACCTTAGATTGTCCATCGCCACCACATTAAAGCCTAAAATCCGTCCCACAAGTTCAAGCTCGGTGACCGTGGTGGCGTTATACGGTTCGGCCATTGTCCGAATAGAGAGGCGTGCGAGATCCCTGTCTCCACCGGCGGCGGCCAAAAAAAACGGCAACAGAAAGTCGAGAATATTTTCGAAGATGACATCGAAGGCGACGGGCTGGGGTTCGGGGTGCGACATGGGACCTCCTGAGATACGTTCATACGACCGCCCGAATAACTACCCCAGATTGTATAAGAACACAACATGAATCTGTGCCTGAATTTATAATTCCCGCGCAAGCCCGCCGTGGAGGTGCACCCAACCCGCCTTCGCCAACCCACGATACTATTCGGCCCCACCGCGCCCCAACCTCAGCCTAAGGTTGCGTCATTGCGGATCACGACAAAGCCATTGCCAAACCGCCAAAATCAGCTATTTGCCCTGTAATAACAGGCCGCCGCCACTACCGGACGGCCACAGGGAGAGAACGACGCATGGCGAGCACGACCGTATCCAGCGGATTGTCTGACAGCGACCACAGCAAGCAACTGCGCAAAGCCGTGATCGCCGCGACAGTCGGCACCACCATTGAATGGTACGATTTCTTCATCTACGGAACCGCCGCCGGGCTGGTTTTTCCGAAGCTGTTCTTTCCAGCTCAGAGTCCGCTGATGGGCGCCCTGTTGGCGTTCAGCACCTACTTCATCGGCTTCGTCGGCCGCCCGATCGGTGCGGCGATCTTCGGCCATTGGGGTGATCGCATCGGCCGCAAGGCGACGCTGATCTCCACATTGTTGTTGATGGGCATCGCCACCTTCCTGGTCGCGTTCGTTCCCGGGTATGATTCCATCGGTATCTGGGGTGCCGTCATCCTGACCGTGCTGCGTACCCTGCAAGGCATCGGCGTTGGCGGTGAGTGGGGCGGGTCAGTGCTGATCGCGATGGAGTGGTCGAGGGGCCACAAAAACCGCGGGCTGGTGGCCTCGTGGCCGCAATTCGGCGTGCCCTGTGGCCTGTTCCTGTCAAACCTCGCGATTCTGGCGTTCAGCGCCTGGTCGGGTTCGGAGTTCCTCAACTGGGGCTGGCGGGTGCCATTCGCACTGAGCATCGTGCTGGTCGGCGTCGGCCTGTGGATCCGGATCGGCATCCTGGAAACGCCGGTCTTCAAGGAACTGGTTGAGAGCAAGAAGACCGAAAAGGCACCGGTGCTGGAGGCGATCAAGAAGCATCCGAGGGAAATCATCCTGTCCGCCCTGTTGCGGATGTCCGAGCAGGCACCGTTCTACATTTTCACCGCGTTTATCTTCACCTATGGCACCGGCACGCTGCATATGTCGCGCGATCTGGTGCTGACGGCGGTGCTGGTGGCGTCGTGCGTGTCGTTCTTCACCATCCCGATCTCGGGCCACATCTCCGACCTGATCGGCCGGCGGAAGATGTATATGATCGGGGCGGCGGTGACCGGGATCTTCGGTTTCATCTATTTCGCGATGCTGGGCAGCGGATCGGTGACTCTGGTATTCCTCGCCATCGTGCTGTCGCTGATTCCGCATGACATGCAGTACGGCCCGCAGGCCGCGCTGATCGCCGAGGCCTTCACCCCGCGCCTGCGTTACAGCGGAGCATCCATCGGCTACCAGCTCGCGTCCATCATCGCCGGTGGTCCTGCCCCGCTGATCGCGACAGCGCTGTTCGCGGCGTACCACAGCGGCTACGCGGTTGCGATCTACATCGCCGCCTGCGCGGTGGTCAGCCTGGTGGCGACCTGGCTGATGCCGGACCACACCGGCAAAGACATCTCTGCCGAATACGACGCCTGAGACTGCCGCCTTGCGTTCCGGCCGGATTGACTTCCGGCCGGGTTGCGGAACGCGCGTGTGGTTGTATGGGAGAGGATTGCCCGACAACAACGGACCCACACGATGCCAAGTCTGCATGACCTACGCGCCCAACGCGACAATCTTGAACATCTCATAGAAGCCCGCCAGCGCGCCCTCGGTGGCGATCATCCGGACCTCGCCGACGACCTGCGCGATCTCGGTCGCCTGTCGCACGAGTTGGGCGACATGATGGACGCGCAGGCACAGTTACACCGAGCGCTGGCTCTGCATACCGAGACTTTTGGGGCGGACCATCCGGAAGCCGCCACCGACGTCAATCACATCGGCCTGATCCTGCACGATCTCGGCGACCTGGACGGCGCGCATGCCGCGTTCGAACGTGCTCTGGCGATCGATGAGGCCGCCCTGGGCCACGAGCATCCCAGCGTGGCCCGCGACGCCAACAACCTGGCCGGCGTGCTAAAAGATATGGGAGACGGTTTTTCGGCGCGCGAGGCCCTGAATTGGGCCTTGTCGATCTACATGAAGACGCTCGGTCCGGACCATCCGACCACCAAATCCGTGGCCCGCAACCGGGCCGGGCTGGACTGATACCAGCCCGCGTTGATGCGAAGTCTCGCCCCCATCGTCTTGGCCCGGACAGCCGGGCCATAACGGACGGACTGGTGTAAGCCGGCCCGGATCAGCTTCGCGTGGCCAACAACCGAACCAGCGAGGCCGCGCTGTCCATCTGTTCCGCCTCCATCACATGCGCGACGATTGCATCGACCTGAGCGGTATCGATTCGGCGCGACGCCAATTTGCGGAATTTGCCGATCACATCATCAGCACTGGCGAATGAATGTTCGCTGCCGCGCCCGGCCTCGACCGTTTCGTCCAACGTCGTGCCGTCCTGCAGCGTAACGGTGACATGCACCATATGGCGGAAGCGGGAGCCTCGGGCAGTAATCTCCGCGTCCTCGGCGACAGCGACTTTCGCCGCGATGCGCATCCGGTCCGGATCGGCGATCTTGTCTTCGGTGAACTGATCGACGAACACGTCCCCGTCCAGCAGCAGCGTGGCCACGCAATACGGCAGATTCAACTGGGCGGAGGTCATGCCCTGCGGCACATACGGCCAGCCGACGTGATCCATCGTTACGCGCGACCCGCGCACCAACACCTTGGCCACATCTTCCGCCCCGAACGGATGCCGTTCCTGCATCTTTCGAATCGCGTCCAGCGTCGTGTGATTACTGCCGACACACGAGTAGAATTTCAGCGCGATGCCCATCGTTTCGAACTTTGTACTCAGGCCCGCCGTCAGTTTCGTGCGGTCGAACCGGTCGGTGGACCGCGAGAACGTCGTGCAAAACCCGCCATACTCGTTCTCGAACAGATCGACGATGCCGGTGAAGCCCCGCGCCGCCAGCAACGCGCCGTACAGACCGCTTTGGGCGGAGCGGCCAGCGTGCATGCGCTTCACCATCGCGCCGAACTGCGCCGCCATCAGGCCCGCCGACTGGGTGCCGGTGATCCCGAGCGCGTGGACGACCTGATCGGCCGGCAGCTTCAGGGCGGCGGAGGCTCCGGCACAGGCGGAAAACACCCCGACGGTGGCGCCGGAGTGCCAGCCCTGCCCGATGTGTTCGGGGCCCATGCACATGCCGACCCGCGGGCCGATCTCGTAACCGGCGACGCAGGCGGTCAGGAAATCGCGGCCGGTCATGGCGGGGTTCATCTCGGCGATGGCGAGGACAGGCGGCAGGGTGACGGCGCCGACATGCAGCACGCCGACACGGTGGACGTCGTCGAGTTCGAAACTCTGCACGAGCGTGCCGTTCACCAGGGCGGCGTGCGGGGCGGATAGTTTCTTGTCCGTTCCCCACACGGTGGTGCCGGTGGAGGTGTCAACCGCTGACAACGTGTCCAGCAGGATCTGGCTCCATGGCAGATCGGCCCCGAAAATCGCACAGCCGAGGCTGTCAAGGATCAGCAGTTTGATGCGGGCGATGACCTCGGCCGGGATGGCGTCGTAACGCAGGCCGGCCACGAAATCGGCGATGCCTTGCGTGTATTGGTTATCCGATGTCGTGTGCTGGTCCACGTTTCCGTCCGATCGTTTGTTGTGTCAACGCCGTTATGGTGGCAGATCGGCAGCGGGTAAACACGCCGCCCCGGCTGCCGGTGTTCATCGCGCCGAATCAGAAGTCTCACTTGCAAGGGCGGTTGTGTCTTCGCGTCCCCTTCGCCGGTTTGCCCCGGATGCGGTTCGTGCAACGTCCTTATTGCGGGTGATATTCCTACCGACCGTGTAGCAATATAAGGCGGCGGGAATGAATTCTATTGCCAGGCCGTCGCATTCGCCCCGGCCGGTCTTGGTTTTTGTGGTAACGGTCACGGGTTTGTCGATGTCGTCCCCTATTTTTGATTTTTTCATGAAATAGGCCAGTGATCGCAGTTCCTCGGGATGGGCATAAAACCGATCCGTCCATTTGATCTCCACCGCCCAATCAGCCGTTTGATTGCCGGGGTCCATGTAAACCAGATCGACCTCACCGCCTTCCCTGTCCCAACGAGCGTAGTGCAGATTTTTGGTGTCATCGGAGTGGAACCACTGGCTGAATATAGCCGTTTCCACCAGTGCGCCCATGGCATCGGCTGCATCGTCCACCGGTTCGAACAATGCCGCACGCAATGACGGATTTGTCAGGTAGACTTTGAATTGGGTCACCCGCTTGAAATGCCGGGCATTGTCGTCGATGCGCGGAATGCGCACGATCAGAAATGCCGCCTCAAAATACTCGAGAAATTTCCTGACGGTATTTTTGGCAATGCCGGTGTCCTTGGATATGGAATCTATACCGACTTCATTGCCGGTGTTATACGCTAATCTTGTAAAGACCGCGTTGAGTTCTGGTATATTTTCGATTCCGTACAAACTGGGCAGATCACGCAACAAGACCTTGTCGATAATATCTCCCCTGATATACCGCCCGATGTTTGACCGGATGGTCCTGGACATCACCGCCTCGGGATAGCCCCCGTAATTGATATAATCGATGAATGCCGCGTTCAATTTGGAAATATCCTTGGCCGCGTAATCAGGATATTCCCCAAGAGCAATTTCTGGAGCGGACTTATCGATTTCCTCGATCAGATTTTGATCGGTGAAAAGCAGATATTCGAAGAAAGTCAACGGCGGCAGGCTGAAATCGGTGAAGCGTCCCGCGCCGGATTCGTTGCTTTTTAGCTTGAGCGCCGCCGCAGCCGACCCGGAAACCACAAATCGCATATGCCTAAATGAATCGACCAGGGATTTTAGGTGAATTTCCCAATCCTTCAGGTATTGGATCTCATCGAAAAACACATAGCAATCGGTTTTTCGGTTCATTCCTTCGCCTTCAAGCGCGATCTCGATACATTTTTGAAGCGCCAAACCGTTGTAAAGAGGGGCGTCGAGCGGCACATAAATCACATGACGGCGCGCAATGTTTTGTTGAACCAGGCGTTCAATCGCCTGATAGATCATGATGGTCTTGCCGACGCGCCGAGGCCCCATCAACACAACAGCCCGATTGATCGACCGATCGACAACAAGATCGTAGAACGATTCAAAATACGTGCGCTTCGGCATGCTCGCGATGTCCCAGTCGATACCCGCGGCGTCATCCCACCACGGGTTATCGAATGCCATCCGTTTGCGAATTTCCGCCTCAGAGACGTGGAGCACAGCCATCACCAAACAAGATTACGATCTTGATCTTGCCATCATCCGGTCACCTGATCAACCTCGATCGCGAGGTTGATCGCTCGATAGGCAACCGATTGGCCGCGGCCCCCACCCGATCCGCCAGTCAGGTAGCCCGAAGAAGACCGAGCAGCTTTTCGCTGACAGCCACGAAGTCCGCGCTTCGGGCAATCGCGGCACTCACGGCGGTGGCCGCCCGCTCAGCGCAGGACTCCAGGGACGTTACGCTCAGCGCTGCACTTTCCGAGGCCCTGGCGGCGCTCTCGGCGATCCACTGCGTCCGGTCCGAAGCACCGGCCGCAACGGCCTGCACCACGGCGCGGGCCGCTGCCGCCGCCCGTTCGGCGGCAGCCGGATCGACCGGGCGCCCTTCGATCAGCGGCATCAGCACTTCCGCACATTGCCGCACCGCTTCGGCGACAGCCGGATGTTCTGTATCCTCCGGGTTACGATCCGTCAGAAGCCAGTGCAGCAATTGCCATGCGACGCGGGACAGGTCTTTTCCCGGCTCGATGGACGACAAGAACCGCTCCGGCCAGGTCTTGGCCAGCCGGTTGGGCAACCCCTCGAAGATGACATCCTCCAACCATGCCAAAATCCGGGGAATGCCGAGTTCAGTTTCAAAATCGGCATACGAGTCACCGTGGATCGTGCAGCCGACCGCGCAGCCTTTCCCGGCCTCCCAGTAGCGGCCCTTGATGATCTCGTCGGCTTCGGCGTGACCTTCCACCCTGGCGAGGTATTTGGCCTTGATCGCTGGATCGGAATGATAGGACAACATGCGGCATTCCTGTTGGCTAGAACTGGCGACGCACGCTTCCGGTCAGCGCCGCCCGGCATCGGGCACCCATCTTTTCGCCGACGCAACCCAGCGTTACCCGGGGCAGGCTTCCGGTCGGTGTGTGGCTGATGTAAACGCCCCGCACTGCCAGACGTTACCCCGACCGACGACCGCCCCAGAAGCCGGAGCCTGTATGACCGCCCCCTTCCCTGCCTCGGCCTTCGCGCCGGACGCGACGACGCCGTTGATCCTGGCGCTGCCCAAGGGGCGCATCCTGTCGGAGTGCGGGCCTCTGCTGGCGCGCGCCGGCATCGTGCCGTCTCCTGATTACGCCGATGAGGACAGCCGCCGCCTGCGCTTCCCCACCGAAAACCCACTGCTGGACGTGGTGCGCGTGCGCCCGTTCGACGTCGCCACCTTCGTCGCCTTCGGGGCCGCGCATATCGGCATCTGCGGCGCCGACGTGCTGATGGAGTTCGACTACCCCGAGGTTTACGCCCCGCTTGACCTGGGCATCGGCCGCTGCCGGGTGTCGGTCGCCGAACCGGTGGAGACCGCCGGGATGGATGATTCGTCGCGCTGGAGCCAGATCCGGGTCGCCTCCAAATATCCCAACATCGCCCGCCGCCATTATGCCAGCCGGGGCATCCATGCCGAGGTCGTGCATCTGAATGGCGCGATGGAACTGGCGCCTGGGCTGGGCCTGTGCCGGGTGATCGTCGATCTGGTGCAGACCGGGTCCACGCTGAAAGCCAACGGGCTGGTCGAAACCGAGGTTATTGCCCCGGTCACCAGCCGCCTGATCGTCAACCGCACGGCGCTGAAGACGCAGCCCGAGGCGGTCGGCGCGTGGATCGCGAAGTTCCGGGCGGCGTTGGAGGCGGCATAGTTTAGGTTGACGCAAAGGTAGCACAGTGCTACCTTTCAACCTGTGACGACGCCCGCAAATCCTTTGGAAGAGGTTCGCCGTCTCGCTGAAGCGGAGAGCAACTGCGTCTTCTTTCAGCCCGTTCTGTCCGAACTCCGGCGACACGGACTCGATACGGATGATCTTCGGGACATCCTTTGTTCGGACCTCGGGGACGTTCACTGCTTCAAGTCCAGCCCGACGCGAAGATACTACCCGGCGACGGTTTCGGACTACTACTCCATATGGATCGACGAGTGCGGCGCCAGGATGTTCATCAAGCTGCTGATCAGCGGTCAGCGTCTGGTTATCACGTCCTTCAAGAAGGATGAACGCTATGTCTGATATCTGCACGGTCTGCGGAAACACCAGCCTTGCCGAGACGATCGCTCCGTTCGCATTCTCTCACGGTGGCAAGGACTATGTCATCGACGATCATCAGACCGTCTGTGCAACCTGCGGAACCATCAGTTACGCCGGGGAACAGATATCACGCCATGAACTGGCGGTCGCCGCGAAGATACGCGCAATCGATGGATTGCTGAGTGCCGAGGATCTTCGCCGCATTCGCCAGCAATACGCATTCCGCCAAACCGACCTGGAAGCGATGTTGTCGGTCGGTCCGAAGACCTGGACGCGCTGGGAACGGGGCAAGGTGCCGCAAAGCAAAGCCGCCGACACGCTGATACGGGTGATCGCGGATGATCCCGAAGTCGCCAGACGCCTGATGCAGCGGGCCGGTATCGACAATCCGGCCGCCGCGGACGTATTCGCGGCCATTGATGAGGCTACAACGCGGCAGGCCGAAGCCAGACTACGCGCCCAGATCGCGGAAGGGCCGTCCGGCATGACAGCCCGGGACGTTGCGCAACGTGCGATCGCCGCGGTGCGCGAGGTCAGGCGGGCGGCGATGGCAAACCCGGCTTAACGGCTGGCGGCGCCCGCCTGTGATCGCGTGGGTGCTATGATGCATTGCGATGGATGACACCCCATGACGCAGACGACCGCATCGGATAAACCGACCTTATGATCCGTCTCTCCACTGCCTCCGCCGGCTTCGAAGCCCAGTTCATCGCGCTCCTGTCCCAGGCGCGCGAGACCACCGAAACCGTCGATCGGGCGGTGTCCGACATCATCGCCGCCGTCCGGGCGCGCGGTGACGCGGCGTTGATCGACTTCACCGCACGCTTCGACCGGCTGGTGTTGACGGCGGATCGGTTGCGTATCTCCACCGCCGAGATCGATGCCGCGGTTGCCGCGATCCCGGCCGAACTGGCTGCCGCGCTGGACCTCGCCGCGACGCGGATCGAGGCGTTCCATCAGGCACAGTTGCCGCAGGACCTTCGGATGACCGACGCGGCCGGCGTCACCATGGGCATGCGCTGGAACGCGCTGGATGCCGTTGGATTATACGTTCCCGGCGGCAAGGCGGCGTATCCGTCCTCCGTTCTGATGAACGCCATCCCGGCGCGCGCGGCCGGTGTGTCGCGGATTGCCATGTGCGTGCCGACGCCCGATGGCATTCTGAATCCGCTGGTGCTGGCCGCGGCACGCCGAGCGGGCGTGACGGAAATCTATCGGGTGGGGGGCGCTCAGGCGGTCGCGGCGTTGGCCTATGGCACCGCCAGCATTCCGCCGGTGGACCGCATCGTCGGACCCGGCAACGCCTATGTCGCCGAGGCCAAGCGCCAGGTGTTCGGCCGCGTCGGCATCGACAACATCGCGGGTCCGTCGGAGGTCGTCGTGCTGGCCGATGCGGATAATGACCCACGCCGGATCGCCGTCGATCTGCTGGCTCAGGCGGAACATGACGAAGCGGCGCAGTCGATCCTGATCACCGACGATGCCGCGTTCGCCGATGCTGTTGCGGCCGCTGTGCTGGCCGAACTCCCGACCCTCCCGCGCGCCGCGATTGCCGGGGCAAGCTGGGAGGCTCACGGCGCTGTGATTTTGGTGCGGACCTGGGACGAGGCCATCGCATTGGTCGATCGCCTCGCTCCGGAACATCTGCAACTGATGCTGCGCGATCCGGAGGCCGTGTTCGCCCGCGTGCGCCATGCCGGGGCGGTGTTCCTGGGTCAGTTCTGTCCGGAAGCGGTCGGCGATTACGTCGCCGGCCCGAACCATGTGCTGCCGACGGGACGCACGGCACGGTTCGCCTCCGGGTTGTCGGTTTACGACTTCCTCAAGCGCACGACGTTTGTTTCGGCCACGCAGGCGGCGTTGAACGCGGTTGGTCCGGCGGGCGTGGCACTGGCGGAAGCCGAGGGGTTGCAGGCGCATGCCCGCAGCATTGCGTTGCGCCTGGGCGGTTAGATCGGCATGACCCCGGGGTCATTGACGCCCCGATGCCGGTAACCAATCCTCCCCCCGAAGCCGGCCACGCCGCGAGAGCGTGAGCGACAAAGGGAGAGGGCCGCATTGAACACCATCGAACCGATCGAGACCGCCAGCGTCGATGAACTGCGGGCCCTGCAACTCGGGCGGATGCGTGACGTCGTCCGCCGCGCCTATACGCAGGTGCCGCACTACACGGCCGCCTTCGACGCCGCCGGCGTGCATCCGGACGACCTCGTGCGCCTGGAGGATATTTCGAAGTTCCCGCTGACCGCGAAAGAGCACCTGCGGCAGAACTACCCGTACGGCATGTTCGCCGTGCCAATGGAAAAGATCGTCCGCATCCACGCCTCCAGCGGCACCACCGGCAAGCCCACCGTCTGCGGCTACACCAAAAACGATATCGATACCTGGTCGCACCTGATGGCTCGGTCGATCCGAGCGGCCGGGGGACAGTCGTCGGACAAAATCCATGTGGCGTTCGGATACGGATTGTTCACCGGCGGGTTGGGTGCGCATTACGGCGGCGAATATCTGGGCGCCGCCGTCATTCCGGTCAGCGGCGGCTTCACCGAACGTCAGGTGCAGATCATCGTTGATTTCAAACCCGATATCATCATGGTCACGCCGTCCTACATGCTGGCCATCGCCGACGCATTCGAACAACAGGGCCTGACCGCCAAAGATTGCAGTCTCCGCATCGGGATTTTCGGCGCCGAACCCTGGGGCGAGGGCATGCGCGCGGACATCGAACGCCGCATGGGACTACAGGCGCTGGACGTGTACGGCCTGTCGGAGGTCATGGGACCCGGTGTCGCGCAGGAGTGCATCGAAACCAAAGACGGCCTGACGATCTGGGAGGACCATTTCTTCCCCGAGATCATCGACCCGGAGACCGGCCAGGTGCGGCCCGACGGCGAACACGGCGAACTGGTCATTACGACACTGACCAAGGAAGGTATGCCGCTGATCCGTTACCGCACCCGCGACCTGACGCGGCTGCTGCCCGGCACCGCGCGCACCATGCGGCGGATCGACCGCATCGGCGGCCGCAGCGACGACATGCTGATCATCCGCGGCGTCAACGTGTTCCCGTCGAATATCGAATCCGTTCTGGCGAAGGAAGAAAACCTCTCGCCGCATTATCTGCTGGAACTGCGCCGGCCGGGCAACCTCGACGAACTTGATGTGCTGGTGGAAACCAAAGCCGCGCTGGCCGGCAAAGTACGGGGCGCCGATCTGGCGGCCCTGGAACGGCGCGCCGAACATGCGATAAAAGTGTTCGCCGGAGTCACCACGAAAGTGCGTGTCGTCGAACCCGGAACCCTCGAACGCTCGCAAGGTAAGGCCAAGCGAGTCCTCGACCTTCGGCCCAAGGATTGAAGCCCATGCAGTTCCATGATCGTGCCGCCCGAGACCTGTTTCTGCGGTGCCACACAGAGTCGGTTTATAGTGCGCTGACCGATGGTTTCACCCGGTTCGTTCGGATCGAGGACATCGTGCTGCGCGCCGCCGAAGCGTTTCCCGGTCTCGTGCCAACGCAGGCGCAACTGGCTGACGAGGCCGGCCTAAAGTTGAAGGACAAGCAAGGACTGGAGAAGGACCAGAGCCTGCTTTTGTCTCACATCCTGGCGCATCCGCGCTGCGGCACCCATCTGTGCCACGCGATGCTGCTGCCGCGTCCGGAAACAGCGGCGGCCCTCGCCACTCTGCAGGCACAAGGATACGTCGATCTCGGTCCCGTCCGGGTGGAACGCCACGGGCGGGCGGTGCATCTGCTCAGCACCAACCCGCGCTATCTGAACGCCGAGGACCAGGCGACGATCGATGCGATGGAGATCGGTGTCGATGTCGCGACACTGGACCCTGGCACCGACATCGCCGTGCTGCGCGGGCAGCCGGTGCAGAACGCCAAATACGCCGGCCGCCGCATCTTCGGCAGCGGCATCAACCTGACGCATCTGTATCAAGGGACCATCCCGTATCTGTGGTACGTGCAGCGCGAACTCGGCTTTATCCACAAGTATTTCCGCGGCGTCGCGACGCCGGATATCCTGCCCGACGACGTCAATGGTGCCGGCATTGAAAAACCCTGGATCGCGGCGGTTGAGGGCTGGGCGATCGGCGGCCATTGCCAGATTCTGCTGACGATGGACTACGTGCTGGCCGCGCATGACTCCTACATGACATTGCCAGCCCGAAAGGAGGGCATCATCCCCGGCGCCGCCAACATGCGGCTGCCCCGCTTCACCGGCGACCGTCTGGCTCGGCAATTGATCCAGGCCGAACGCCGGCTGGACTGCGACAGCACGGAGGGCCGCCTGATTTGCGACGAAATCGTCCCCGCCGGAGACATGGATGCGGCGATCGAACGCACCGTGGAGATGCTGACCAGCGCCGGCGCTGTCGGCGCGATCGGTAACCGCCGGGCATTTCGGGTCGCGGTAGAGCCGCTGGACCTGTTCCGGCGCTATTGTGCGGTGTATGCGCGGGAGCAGGCATCCTGCCATTTCAGCCCGGCGCTGGTCGATAACCTGGAACGCAACTGGGGGGCCGCGGACGCGTCGCGAAGGAAGTAGCGTCCTGCGGGACGGCGACCCCCGTCATGGCCCGGCTTGTCAGGGCCAACTATCGCGGCACCGTCAACGCACGATTGGCCCGGACAAGCCGGGCCATGACGGGTTGTGGCGGACCATGACAGGACGCGGCAGGTCATGCCACGTTGCGTCACCGGCGCGACCCGTCACCAACCCCGGTTGGTCTTAAGCCCGCTGAACCAGTTCGATCTTGTATCCGTCGGGATCTTCGACAAACGCAATGACCGTCGTCCCGAATTTCACCGGGCCGGGTTCCCGGGTTACCTTGGCGCCGAGGCCGCGCAGCGTCTCGGTGGTGGCATAAACGTCCGGCACGCCGATCGCGAGGTGCCCGAACGCGGTGCCCTGATCGTAGGATTCGGTCCCATAGTTGTAGGTCAGTTCCAGCAGGGTGTTGCTTTCCTCCGGACCGTAACCGACGAACGCCAGGGTGTATTTGCCATCGGGCACGTCGCGGCGGCGGATTTCCATCATGCCGAAGCCCTTGGTGTAGAAATCGAGGCTGCGTTGCAGGTCGCCGACGCGCAGCATGGTGTGCAGAAACTGAGCCATAGGAAGTCCCTTCCAATTTTATGTCCGGCCCCGACGGGGCCGGTATCTGGTGCTACGCAAAGGTCGCCGGGTCGAGGCCCAGCAAAAACAACCCTGCCGCATCGGCTGCGGCCAGGCAGGCATCACGTTCCGCCAGAATGGTTGCCCCGGCTTCGAACGCAAGACCTCTTAGCCCGGCGGCGGCGGCATGGCGAACCGTGTCCGGCCCGATCGTCGGCAGATCGGCCCGTTTCTCCTGACCGGGCTTGGCTAATTTCACTAAAACGCCACCGATCCCGTCGCGCCGCAGCGTACCGGCGCGGGCCAGCATCGCATCGGTGCCCTCGATCGCCTCGACCGCCAGGACCAGCCCCTGCTGCACGACGCATCCCTGTCCGACGTCAGCCGCCCCAAGCAGTCTGGCGACCTGGACGCCGCGTTGGATATCGGTCATCGCCCTGGCATCCGGTGCCGTCCTGGTCATCAGCCCGCTCGGTGCCACGGCCTCTCGCATGATGTCGTGGAAGCCGATGACGGAGAATCCCTCCTCCGTCAGCACCCGTATCACCGCCGCCAACAGCCCGTCGTCTCCGGCGAATGCCGCCCGGCCGACCCGAGCCAATAGCTTGGCCCCCTCGGCGTCTGGCCGCAGATCCAGCAGCGACGGCCGGCGCACCGGACCGATCATCACCAGATCCTGACATTTATTCTCCTTCAATGCCGCGATGATCCGTCCGGCGGCGCCCAGCCGGCGAATCTCGTGCGGCCAGGGGGCCAGGACGGCGGGTTCCGCGAAGCCTTCGAGCCCGACGATGAACACCGCCCGGCCCGCGGCACGCGCGGCCGCGGCGACTTTTGCCGGCAGTACACCTCCGCCGGCGATGATGCCCAGACGGCGTGGCATTTCTGCCTGATTTTTCATTTCAGATTCCGCCACAACTACTCTTTTCTTGCAACCCGCACTCGATTTTTCACATACAACACAGGCTTCTATCTCACGCTGGGGTGAGACAGCCCACAGAGATTTTGCCGCTCATGTTCGAAGACGATCTGCCCGATTCCGCGCGGCACGCCACCGCCGCCAACGTCCTTCAATGCCTGACCATGCTGGCCGAGGAAGCGGTCAACCTGAATTTACCTCGTACCCTGCTCGCCCTGCGTAAAGCGATCCGGGCTTGCCAGGCTGAACAGGCCCGGCCGGTGCCGCCGATGCGTCCGCGACGCCATTTGGTGTTGCATTAGCGGCCGTTTCGCAAGGAATATTTCGCAACCTTCGCTCTGCTGCAAATGCGAAGGTTGCGTCGGGACGCATTGCGCCATAATTTTGTCCGGAACCATCGGTCCCGGCTTGGCGATACCCGCCGGTCGGGTGGTGGGATGCTACCGCACCTGACAATAAGGACACCGCGCATGAGCGCCCCAGCCAAACGGTCTGTCACGATAACCCTGGACGGCTCCAACAAGTCCACCACCCTGCCGTTGCTGTCCGGTAGTGTCGGACCGGATGTGTTCGACATCCGCAAGCTGTATGCCGATCTGGGCGTGTTCACCTTCGATCCCGGCTACGGCGCCACGGCATCCTGCGACAGCAAGATCACCTATATCGATGGCGACGAAGGCATCCTGCTGTATCGCGGCTATCCGATCGAGCAGCTCGCCGAAAACTCCAACTTCCTGGAAGTCTGCTACCTGCTGCTGAACGGCGAACTGCCGACCGAGACCGAAGGCAAGGCGTTCGAGCTGGGGGTGATGCGGCACACGATGCTGCATGAGCAGCTTCGCACCTTCTACAACGGCTTCCGCCGTGACGCGCATCCGATGGCCGTGATGTGCGGTGTGGTCGGCGCGCTGTCCGCGTTCTACCACGACAGCCTGGACATCCATGACGCCGAAAGCCGCCGCATCAGCGCCTTCCGCCTGATCGCCAAGCTGCCGACCATCGCCGCCTGGGCGCACAAATACACGATCGGCCAGCCGTTCGTGTACCCACGCAACGACCTGACCTACGCGGAAAACTTTCTGTACATGTTCCACGCCGTCCCGGCCGAGGAATACAAGGTCAATCCGATCCTGTCGAAGGCGATGGACCTGATCATGATCCTGCACGCGGATCATGAGCAGAATGCCTCCACCAGCACCGTGCGTCTGGCCGGATCCACCGGGGCCAACCCGTTCGCCTGCATCGCGGCCGGCATCGCCAGCCTCTGGGGTCCCGCCCACGGCGGCGCCAACGAGGCCGTGCTGAAGATGCTGGAAGAAATCGGCCATGTGGACAACATCAAGGCGTTCCTGGCCGACGTGAAAGACAAGGACAACCACACCAAGCTGATGGGCTTCGGACACCGGGTTTACAAAAACTACGATCCGCGCGCCAAGATCATGCAGAAGGCCTGCCACGACGTGCTGGAGGAACTCGGCATCAAGGGCGATCCGCTGCTCGATCTTGCGGTGGAACTGGAGAAGATCGCCCTCAGCGATCCGTATTTCATTGAGCGCAAGCTGTACCCGAACGTCGATTTCTATTCCGGCATCATCCTGAAGGCGATGGGCTTCCCGGTCAGCATGTTCACGGCGCTGTTCGCGGTGTCGCGCACGGTGGGCTGGGTGAGCCAGTGGAAAGAGATGATCGAGGATCCGGCACAGCGCATCGGCCGCCCCCGCCAGATCTACACCGGCGCCCCCAAGCGCGATTTCGTGCCGGCGGCGCAACGCGGCTAAAGGTATTTTTTGCCCGGATACCCAACCGGCGGTCGCAAGGCCGCCGGTTTTTTTTGTGAATACTGTCGTATTCCGCCATTTCGAATTTCACACAGTGAAATTGTATTCACCCTGTCGCGGGCGCCATCAGGCGTGATCCACGGTATCGCGACACTGTCTGAAGATCGCGCTTTATCCGGCTGATTCGATGTAAAAGACGCCCTGCACCAGGGCCATTGTTTCGCCGAATTCGGGTCAACCGACACCTAAATGAAAGACTTATCCCGAGTCGAATCCGTCAAGATAATTGTCTTGATTGCGATCCACTTGGTTACAATCGTATTCGGCACAGGCCCGCGCTCAATAGAATTTAATTTTGTTATTACCCCCATAGGTTGCAGTCCATCGAACCAACCGGGGGCACTGATGCGGAACACGGACTCATTAGATCTTCTTGTCAAAAGCCGCCTCAAACGATGGGGACAGCGTCCACCCGGGGTTAAGCCGCGTCGTGGCAAGGAATCCTGGCTGCGTGGCCGCCCCTCCGAGGATGAATCTAAGATCTGCAGTCCGTTCTTAAAAATCCCCGGCAGCACGCGTCTGCGCACTCTGCCGGACGGGCTGTGGTTGAATTTCGGAGGGTCGTACGCCGAACCGTTCGTGGATATCCTGGCGGTCGAGGCATGCTCCACGCTTCAGAATCTACTCGACAAGCGCTCCCGGTTCGCACCGAGCACGCACTCGATGATGTGTCTGTGTCCAATTGCGTGGATGCTTACCCCGGCCGGACCCGACAACCCACTCCCCCGCTGGCGGTTGTCCAGGGTGATGCTGCACGAACCGTACAGCGATGTCGTTGTGCCGGTGCGGGAGATGCGCGTGGTGTATGGCCTCAAGAGCGCCCACTATCGCGGCTTCGCCAGACACCAGCTTCCGCATGCGCACGAGTTCTTCGTGCCCATGGAGACGCTGACGGACGAAAACTGCGAGGACAATCCCGCCTTGCGCGCCCTGATCGCGCGGGCATCGATGTCGGCGAATTTCCTGGCGCCGTGACTACGGCTAGAACAGCAGCCCCTTCTTTAACATGCCATGGATACCCTTCTCGCCGTTGACGGTCTGCGTCACGTGGAAATCGACGGCCAGGGAGCAGAATTGATAAGCTTCCTGGCGGGACAGGTTGGTACGGCTGGTGATGAACGCGATCATCTGTCGCAGCGCGGTCTTCATCGCCACGTCGAGATCCTCGTGCATGCCCATCGTGATGAAATGGCTGGGGGTTTCCGCCCGGGGATACAGCAGCAGCGGGTCGCGTGCGCCACCGCCCTTGTGCAGGGTCAGTTGGAACGTGCCGGTCAGGCAGATTTCCAGCGCATTGATGCAGACCTCACCATCACCCTGGACACCATGGCCGTCACCGGCCGAGAACAGCGCGCCCGGCGCCCATACCGGCAAAAACAGCGTCGAACCCTCGCTGAGTTCCTTGTTGTCCAGGTTACCGCCGTGCTCACGAGGCTGGATGGTTGAAATTTTGCCGTATGCCGGGGGTGGCGCGACACCCATCACGCCAAAGAACGGCGACAGATTGAGTTCGGTGCCCCATGGCAGGCGGCAGGTCTTGCGGTCGCGGTCCACCGGGATGTGGGACAGAAACGTCTCGGGGAAATCTTCCGGCAGCGTGCCGGCAAGCGGACGGAAGCCACAATAGCCCCAGTCGCATCCCAGATCGATTTTCGCGATATGGACCTCCAGCATGTCCCCGGGTTCCGCCCCCGCGACCGCCACCGGACCGGTGATCAGATGTCCCGGCGCGCGCGGCACATTGGCCGCATGGATGGCCGCCAGCGCCGGCGGAATCGTCAGTCCCGAACCCGCTGGCGGCATCACCTCGGGACCGCCGGAGACGCATTCCAGCACGACGGTATCACCCGATGCGACCGTGATCAGCGGCGGAAAGCTTCCATCGAACACGCCCCAGCGTACGGTCTCTGGTGTCGAAGCGATGCGATGCGTGGCCATTCGGCGATCCTCTGGATGTGAGCGATAACCATGGCATGCCACCACATCGGGACGGCCGGCACAACCGCTTAAGGCGATATCCGGACTCTTATGAGGCGACATCCTCCAGCACCATAGTCACGCGTTTTCCAAGCGCCCGGAGCGCGCGCTCCATGCTGCGCGGTCGAGAGTGATGGCGCGGATCAAGCAGACGGCGGACTTCCTTTTCATCCTTGCCGATCCGGCCGGCCAACGCGCTCTGGCGTCCGCGTTCGCCGCGCAACGTTAGATACAACGCCACCTTGAGCGCGGTTTGCAGCGGCACGGGTACCTGATGGCCGGTGCCCGCGCCACCCGGCGGAATGTCATCGTTCTGCTTCATACGGGCCGCGATCGCCTCCTCCAGCGCGTCGGCGGCCTGATCGAAGGCGTCGGCCGCGTCCTTGCCCTGGGTGATCGCCTCGGGGAAATCCGCGAATGTCACAACGAAACCGGCTTCACCTGAAGCGAAATCCTCGGCCGGGGTAAGGGTGACGGGATAGGTGAAGCTGCGCATGCCGATCATCTTTCGTATAGGTCGTTCAAAGTCAGCCCAAGCTGGGCCAGCATGCCATGCAGTGTGCCGATTTTGAGTTCATCCTTGGTGTCCCGGACGATCGTTCGGCCTGATGCACCGAAATATAGAGTCCCGTGACTGCCCTTTCCGCGGGTCTTGTCCCAAACGACCGGGATGCCTCGATTTCGGCCGACTTGCCTGACGCGGTCCACAAACTCGCTGCCCATCACTTTGGCGCCTCGTGATATCGGACAGGAGTGTCCGCTTCAATGGATATCGAAGCGGCAGTATGAGCCGAAAGATTTGAACAGACGGTTAACGAACCCCGATAACCTCACGCCGCGCACAAATCGTGACGGCGGAAGAAGGCCACAGGCACGACGATCGATGAGCCTCGCAATCCATCCGCGGCCTTGCTCTCCGGGACGGGATCGGTGCCGATCGCCGGCTTCGTCAATCCTGGCGAGGCCCCGTCGCCCCGCCGGCATCATACCGGCGGCATCAGGCCGCGGCCAACGATGCTCCGGGGTCGCAATATCCGGTGGTCGCGGCCAGCGTCAGCACCAGTTCCGTTTCGCCTTCAAACCTGGCAAACAACTCGGCCGGCAGCGTTCCGCTTCCGTTGGTCCAGCGCAGGGCGCCGTCGTCTTCATAGTCGTGGAATCCGTCGGTCAGGCGGGAATCCTGCGCAAGCACGGTATCGAACCGCGTCCCCAGCCCGATCGTCAGGCGGCGCAGCGCGACACCGAGCGGACGCGGGTCGCGAGCGATACCGAGTTCGGCCGGAACGGCGTCCCGAGAAGCGATGATAACGGTGCCAGGCCGATTCGGCAGGCGGAACACATGCGTCATCGCGGTCGTCTCTGTCGCGTCGATGCGGCATCCATCGACGATCAGGTGCAGGTCTGACTCGTTCGTCATTGGCAGCCCCGGTCGCGATCCCGCCCGGTCGAGGATCCGGCGCCACGCCGCATCGACGATCGGGCCGCCCGTCAAAACATCCGCGTAATGGCGCTTGGGCGGCAGATGCCAGCCCTCGTTGGCGTTGTGGAACAGCCATCGGTTGCCGTCGTCCCGGTAGCTCTCAGCCGGAGCGCCGTCAGCGATCATCACGTCGTGCGCATCCAGTTCGATGTGGTACAGTTCGACCTCCTGCGCGCGGTCGTCCCAGACGATGGAACGATGATTGACCAGGAATTCGACCGGGATCAGAACGCTGTCGATATACAGCCCGTGCCCTTTGGTGACGCGCAGATCGCGGGCCGGAACGTTGTCCGCCAGCGCGCCCTTCCGCACGATGACCGGGGTCGCCGCACCGCGCCGCCCGCGCGTCGCCAGCACCTTGCCGACGCCGACCCATGTGATGGGCCTCTGGCCGCCGCCGTAGGTGTTGACGATGTCGCCAACCGCCAGGGTTTGCACGGCCCGCTCCCCGGACGGAGTCTGGATCATCGTGTTGGTGCAAAAGCACAGCGCGGTGATATCGGCGCCGTCGGTGCTGGCCGTCGCGCCCACGGACGAGCCGGACGCCACCGCAAACACGGCCGATGCGCCGGCCGTGCCAAAGTGCAGGCTTCCCGCCGCGTAATGGACCGTGGAGGCGGCGATTCCCTTGATGTCAAGAATATCGGTTCCGGAGAAACCCTTGATCGTGCCAGCAAAACTGCTCGGCGCATCGATGTGCAGATACCCGCCCGGCCCACCGAATACGATCGTCTCACCGCTGGAGACAGTGCCCTGCACCTCTAACGCGCCGCCCGCCGCGATGGTGATCGTCCCGGTACCGGTCAGGCTGGCCACGGTTATACTATTGGAATCCAACACAATACCGTTGTTGACCAGGGCGGCGGTGGTCAACTTGCCGGAAACGGTCAGGCTTCCGGCGTTGGTCAGCGTGTCGCTGCTCGCGACCGTGTTTGTCCCGGTGAACAACCAGGACGAAAGCGTGTCCACGCCGATCTGGCCGAAATCGATGAACTTCGTGCCGAGCCCGGTCAGAGTGCCGGTGGCAGCGCCGGACGCCAACTCCAGCGTGCTGACAGCCGTAGCGCCGACCGTGTTGCCGCCGGACACCGTGCCGGTAAACGCCGCGCCCGGATCCAGTACCAGGTGGCCGGTGTAACCGGCGGCGAACTTGACCGCGAAGCCGCTGGCATTGGTGCCGCTGATGCTGCCGGCGTTCACCACCGTCATCGCGCCGTTGCCGGAAACCCCGTAGAATCCCTTGATCCTGCCGCCGCTCCGGTTGATGACAGTACCACCGTTGCTCAGCCAGACGCCGCTGTTGCCGACGGCGGTCCCGGTGCCCGATAGGCTGCCGGCATTGACGACGGTTCCGGCGTTGGTGTGCACGACAACACCGAAACTGCTGCCGGCGATCCTGCCGCTGGAGGCGTTGGTCAGATAGCCGCCGCCCTGAAGGTAGGCTCCCGCGCCGGCACTGCCCGTGATGGTGCCAGCGTTGCCGATGGTTCCCGAACCGTCAATATAGACCCCGTTTGTGCCCCCGCCGATGGAGCCGCCGGACGCGTTGGTGACGGTGCCCGCGCGCTTAAGGTCAACACCGGTCTGCGCGGTGCCGGTGATGGTGCCCGCGTTATTGACGGTGCCATAGGTGCCGGCGGCGCCGGTCACCTTGATACCATCGTTACCGCCGGTGATTTTTCCGCCGGACGCACCCGTGACGGTACCGCCAGATTGCAGGTAAATCCCGTAGTTGGTCGTGCCGGCGATCGTGCCGGCATTGCTGACAGTCCCGGCGCCGCCAATGAGAATGCCGTCGGTGACGCCGGCAAGAACGGCGCCGGACGCGTTGGTGACGCTGCCGGCCCCTGCGAGGTACACCCCATAAAGCTGGATGATCGTTTCCGTCGCCGCGATCGATCCGCTACCGGTCAGCTTCCCGCCGCGTTCTACCACGATCGTGCCGTGACCGCCCAGATAGCCGTTGTTGATCAACGTCCCGGTGTCGAAAATCGTACCGCCGTTGGACAACGTGCCGCCGGCGGACAACGTGTTCGCGCCGGCCAGCGTCCAGGTGGCCCCGGCGTCCACCGTTGTTTGGCCGAAACCGATATACTGAGTTCCCAGTCCGCTGAGTGTGCCGTTTGAGGCGCCTGAGGCCAGTTCCAGCGTGCTGACGGCAGTGGCGCCGATCGTGTTGCCGCCGCTGACCGTGCCGGTAAACGCGGCGCCCGGGTCCAGCACCACCCGGTTCGCGAACCCGGTCGTGAGCTTCACCGCGAAGCCGCTGGCATTGACGCCGCTGATGCTGCCAGCGTTCACCACCGTCGTTGCGGCGGCGGCGCCGTTGTAAGATCCGCCGCTGTAAACCCCGTAGAATCCCTTGATCGTGCCGCTGCTCTGATTGGTGACGGCGCCGCCGTTGAGCAACCAGACAGCGGCGTTGGAGTGTGACGTCCCTGCACTGGCGCCCACGATGGTGCCCGCGTTAACGACGGTCCCGGTCGCGCCGTTGATGCAGATCTCGGTACCCCCGGCGTTGGTGCCGTCGCTGATGACACCGCCGCTCTGGTTGGTGATGCTGCCGCCGGCAAACAGCCGGATAGCATTGCTGCTGGCTAACGTGCCTCCCAGAATGGTGCCACTGTTGGTGATGGTAATGGCGGCACCGGCGCCATAAATCGCATTTGCGCCGGTAATCGTGCCGGTGCTCTGATTGGTGATAGCGCCGCCGGCGTTCAGCCCGATCCCATGTGAACTGTGGAGTGTTCCGCCAGTGATGGTGCCGGCGTTCACGACGGTCGCGGCGGCACCGGTGGCATAAATGCCTGTGTAGCCAAGGATCAGGCCGCCGCTTTGGTTGGATACGCTGCCACCCGCGGTGAGATCGATCCCGACCCCGGCCGCCAGACCAACCGCGATCGTTCCGGCGTTAACGACGGTCGAAGCCCCACCCGTCAAACCTGTGAGCAGCGTTGCGCTCGTCAGGCTGATCTTGCCGGTCGAGGCGTTCGTCAACACACCGCCGGCCGCCAGTCGGAGCAGTCCGCTCAGCGACCCGGTATTGATCAGCGTTCCGGCATCGGTCAGCGTTCCGGAATTGGACAGCGTTCCCGCATTGGTCAGCGTGACACCGCTAACGACCGTGTTCGCCCCGGTGAGCACCCAGGACGCCAGCGTGTCCACGCCGATCTGTCCGAAAGCGATGAACTGCGTGCCCAACCCGCTTATGGTGCCGGCGGAGGCTGACGACGCCAGTTCCAGCGTGGCGTCAACGGCCGTGCCGCCGGTCACCGTGCCGCTGAAGACGGCTCCGGCATCCACGATCAGACGGTTGGTCTGGCTGGTGGCGAATTTGATGGCGTAGGTTCCGCCGCTGACCGTGCCAGCGTCGGTGACGGTGCCCCCGGCGTTTTGGAACCAGATGCCCTCGCCGCCGCCGGAAATCGTGCCGCCGGACTGGTTGGTGACGAAACCGCCATCCTGCAACAAAACACCGAAACTGTTCGTTCCGGCGATGTCGCCCACGTTGATGACGGTGCCAATGGCGGTTTGGACCAGGACGCCGCCCAGGACGCCGGTGATCGTGCCGCCGGATTGGTTGGTGACGAAACCGCCGTCTTTCCACCAGGCGCCGTAGGAAAACGTGCCGCCGGTTGTTCCGGTGATACGGCCCGCGTTGATAAGGGTGCCCGGGGCGAGTCTGCTATAGACACCGTAGTGGCCGGAGATCGTGCCACCGGACTGATTGGTGACCGAACCGCCGTCGTTCACCCAAACGCCAACGTCGCTCGTTCCCGCGATGCTGCCCAGGTTGGTGACTGTGCCAGCGACGGACTGCACATAGATGCCGTTTTTGCTGCCCGAGATCGTGCCGCCGGACTGGTTGGTGACGAGACCGCCGTACTTCAAATAAACGGCGTTGGTTCCCGTGACCCTGCCCGCATTGAGAATGGTGGCGGCGCTTGCGGCAGTGACACCCGTCCATTGCGCCGCCGCGTCAACCGTCAGTGTGCCGAAATTGGTGAACTGGGTGCCAAAACCGCTCAGGGTGCCGACAGACGCCGAGGACGCCAGTTCAAGTGTGGCGTCAACCGCCGTGCCGCCGGTCACTGTGCCAATGAAGACGGCCCCCGCATCCACGATCAGGCGGTTGGTCTGGCTGGTGGCGAATTTGATGGCGTAGGTTGCCCCACTGATCGTGCCAGCGTTGGTGACAGTGGCGGCGCCGCCGGTCGCGACTTTGATGCCGTCGATGCCCCCGGAGATGGTGCCGCCGGACTGGTTGGTAACGACGCCGCCGGTACCCAACAGAACGCCGTATTCGCTCGTTCCCGTTATGACGCCCGCGTTGATGACCGTTCCGGTGGCGCTTTCAACAGAGACACCGTAGGTGGCGCCGATGATCCTGCCCCCGGACTGGTTCACCAGCACGCCGTCGTTGATCAGCGTGCCTGCGCTGGTCAACGTGCCGGCGTTGGTCAGCGTGCCGACGTTGGTCAGCGTGCCGGCATTTGTCAGCGTATAGCCGGCCGTCACCGTATTGGAACTCGTCAACGACCAGGCCGCCCCGGCGTCGAGGGTGGTCTGCACAAACCTGACGAACTGCGTGCCCAAACCCGTCAGCGTGCCGGCAGACGCCGCGGACGCCAGTTCCAGCGTGCTGACCGCCGCGGCGCCAATGGTGTTGCGGCCCGAGACCGTGCCGGTAAACGCGGCGCCAGGATCCAGCACCACCCGGTCCGCGTACCCGGCGGCGAACTGCACCGCGAAGCCGCTGGCGCTCAGGGCGGCGATGCTGCCCGCGTTCACCAACGTTGTCGCGCCGGAGCCGCCGTAAACCCCGTAGAACCCCTTGATCGTGCCGCCGCTCTGGTTGGTAACGGCGCCGCCGTTGAGCAGCCATACAGCGGTATTGGCGCGTGTGGTTCCTAAACTGGCGCCCGAAATGCTGCCTGCGTTGACAACGATCCCGGTGCCGCCGGAAACGACCACACCGCCGCTGCCGGAATTAGAGGCGACGCTGATGATACCGCCGCTCTGGTTGGTGACGCTGCCGCCGGCACCAAGCCGGACACCGTTGCTGAAATTTAACGCGCCACCCAGGATGGTGCCGCTGTTCGTTAATGAGATCGCAACATTATGGCTATAGATCGCGTTGACGCCGGTGATGGTGCCGGTGCTCTGATTGGTGATGGTGCCGCCGTCGTTCAGCACGATCCCGCCGGCGTTGCCGGTTGTCCCGCCGCTGAGAATGCCGGCGTTGACCACGGTCGCGGCGGCGCCGGTTGCATAAAGCGCAACATAGCCCGCGATCAGGCCGGTGCTCTGGTTGGTGACACTGCCGCCGGCGGTCAGGTCGATCCCGAACCCGGCGGAGGTCTGGCTGACGGCGATCGTTCCCGCATTGACGACTGTGGAAACCCCGCCCGCAAGGCCGGTGATCAGGCTTCCGCTCGACAGGCTGATCGTGCCGGTGGAGGCATTCGTCAAGACGCCGCCCGCTGCCAGGCTAAGCTTGCCGCTCAGCGAACCCGTGTTGGTCAGGGTCCCCGAATCGGTGAACGTGACACCGCTCGCGACCGTGTTTGTCCCGGTAAAAACCCAGGACGCCAGCGTATCCAGGGATACCTGCCCGAAGTCGATGAACTGCGTGCCGAGGCCGCTCAGGGTGCCGGCCGACGCGCCGGAGGCCAGTTCCAGGGTGCTGACCGCCGCGGCGCCAATGGTATTGCGGCCGGAGACCGTGCCGGTAAACGCGGCGCCCGGGTCGAGCACCACCCGATCCGCATACCCGGCGGTGAACTGCACAGCGAAGCCGCTGGCGCTCAGGGCGGCGATGCTGCCCGCGTTCACCACCGTCGTGTGGACGCCGCCGTAAACGCCGTAGGCTCCCTTGATCGTGCCGCCGCTCTGATTGGTGACAACGCCGCCGTTGAGCAGCCAGACTCCGCTGGCGGCTCGGACTGTCCCGGAAGGGGCTCCCAATATGGTGCCCGCATTGACGACGGTTTCGACGCCGCCGGAAGCGACCACCCCGCCACCGCCGTTGGTGGCGGTGACACTGATGAGGCCGCCGCTCAGATTGGTGACGGTGCCGCCGGCATTCAGCCGCAAAGCGTTACCCACGCCCGTCAGGATGCTGCCGCTGTTGGTGATAGCAACAGCGCCGCTTCCCCACTGGAGTGCGTCCCCTGTTGTGGTGCTGATGGTGCCGGCATTTGTCAGCGTGCCGCTTTGGAGGTACACCCCCAAAGTCGCCCCGCTGACGATGCCTCCGGTTTGGTTGGAAACGCTGCCGCCGGCACTCAGGGAGATGCCGATGTTGCCTTGCAGCAATCCGGCGTTGACAATCGTTGAAATCCCGCCCGCCAGGCCGGTGACCGGCGTTGCACCCGACAGGCTGATCGTACCGGTGGATGCGTTCGTCAGCACGCCGCCCGCCGCCAGGGTAATCGCACCGCTCAGGGAGCCCGCGTTGGTCAGCGTGACACCGCTCGCGACCGTGTTCGTTCCGGTGAGTACCCAGGACGCCAACGTATCGACGCTGACGTGTCCGAAATCGACGAACTCCGAACCGAGACCGCTCAGGGTGCCAGCGGAGGCGCCCGACGCCAGTTCCAGCGTGCTGACGGCCGCGGCGCCGATTGTGTTGCCGCCACTGACGGTGCCGATAAAGGCGGCGCCCGGGTCCAGCACCACGCGATCCGCATACCCGGCGGCGAACTTCACCGCGAAGCCGCTGGCGCTCAGCGCGTCGATGTTGCCCGCGTTCACCACCGTCGTCGCGGCACCGGCGCCGTTGTAAAATCCGCCGCCGTAAACCCCGTAGAACCCCTTGATCGTGCCGGTGCTCTGGTTGGTGACGGAGCCGCCGTTGAGCAGCCAGACACCGGTGTCGGAGCGTAAGGACCCGGAACCGGGTCCGGCTATGGTACCCGCATTGACGACGGTCCCGGTGGCGCCGTTGATAACCACGCCGCCGCCGCCGGCGTTAGCGCTGATGGTGCCGCCGTTCTGGTTGGTGACGCTACCACCGGCATACAGTCGAACGGCGTTCCCCGTTGACCCGAGGATCGTGCCGCTGTTCGCAATGGTAATGGCGGCACTGTGACCATAAATCGCGTTTCCGGCAGAGATGGTTCCGGTATTGGTGAGCAGTCCCGCGCTTTTCAGGGTGATGGCGCCAAGGACGTGTCCCGCGTTGGTCACCGTCCAAGGCGTTGCCAGATAGCTCTCGTAGATACCGGCGCTCAGCGTGGCCGAGGACAGGATCGTCGCCGGGTCGTCCGCCGTTCCGGTCAGGGTGACGAGCGAAGATGAGTTCGTGGAAATCGTAAAAGTCATCTAACCCACCACTACCGGCCACGATCGGGGGCTTCGGTCAGGCCAGCCCGGGGGCGCTACAGGCCCCGGAATTCGCCACCGACCGGAGCGCTCCAAAAAACAGACACACATTATTTTTAGGATGAACCGAATACCAGATCACCATGACCGCGACAATCGCAGAACCATGGCGTTGTACTCTTTGATACGAAACGATCGCGCAACCGCCACCGGCCGGCTGGCGCGATTGCGGCGACCGCGGCGATCCGAAACCGAGACGCGCCTTTTGCGCGCACAGAACGAGCAGCCATGTGAAGACCAGATGTCTCCGGGCGAGGCATGGCGCGAGAATACCGGCCGTGCCACACCTTCGCCCAACGCACATAACCGGAAACGCCCAATGACCACCCGCCTCCGCGGCACCCAAGCCGCCTTCTTCGCGTGAGCATGCCGGCAGCGGACGCTCCGCATGTGCGCCCGCCGGCAACGCTGTTCCGTCGGGTCGTGCCGCCGATCATCCTGCCGGTGTTCCTGTCCGCCGCCGATGCCACGGTGGTGGCGACCGCCCTGCCCGCCATCGCCGCCACGTTTGGCGAGGTCGAGCATCTGTCCTGGATTGTCATCGCCAACCTGATCGCCAGCACGGTTGCGGCTCCGGTCTATGGGCGACTCGGTGACGCATTCGGCCGCCGCCGCATGATGATGATCGCGCTGGGTGTTTTCATGTTCGCCTCGTGCCTGTGCGCATTCGCCCCGACATTCGGCTGGCTGCTCGCCGGCCGCGTTATGCAAGGTCTGGGCGGCGGCGGCTTGCCGACCATGGCGCAGGCGTTGGTCGGGGAGAACGTGCCGCCGCGCCAACGCGGCAGCTATCAGGGTTACCTGTCCGCGAACATCGTCGCCGGTTCCACCATCGGGCCGGTGATGGGCGGGTTCATCACGCAGACATGGGGATGGCACTCCGTCTTCCTGGCCTACCTGCCGATCGGCGCGGTCGCCCTGCTGTTGCTGGCCCGCATGCCGCTGGGGGTGCGCGGCACCCGGACATCCGGCTTCGATCTGGTTGGCGTCATGCTGTTGACCGGCTTCATTCTGCCGCTGCTGCTGATGGTGTCGCAGCTTCAGCGGTTAACAATCGCGGCGCTGCCCGGGTTGGGCGGACTGCTGCTACTGACCGCGGCCGGGCTGGCAGCTCTGCTGTGGCAGCAACGCCGAGCGTCGGCACCGCTGCTGGCGTTGCCGTTGATGCCAATTCCGGATTTCTGGCGATCCACCGTGATGGGCGCCTGTTCGGGGGCTTCCCTGACCGCGATGATGACGTTCCTACCGCTGTATCTCCAGATCGTCGCTGGAGCCTCCCCGGCACAAACCGGACTGTTGCTGATCCCGCTGACCGGAGCGGTCAGTTCGGGTTCGGTGCTGACCGGCTGGCTGATCTCACGCACCGGCCGGGTGGCGATCTTCCCGGCGGTGGGGCTTTCAATCACCGCCGTGACGCTTGTGGCACTGGCGATCTGGGCGCCGTCGCTCAGCCGGGTGCAGTTGTCCTGGCTGCTGGCAATCGGCGGCCTGACTCAGGGATCGGCAATGCTCAGCGCCCAAATCGTCGTGCAGGCGGTCGCCGGCCCGCGCCAACTGGGAGCCGCCGCCGCGTCAGTGCAGTTGGCCCGCTCGCTCGGTTCTGCATTCGGAGCGGCCACGGCAGGCGCGGTGCTGTTCGGATTGTTGTCGGCGATGGACGCCGATACGGCCGATCTGTTTTCGGATATGGTGCGGCACGGCCCCGCGGTTCTGGACGGTCTGCTGCCGGCTCAGCGAACGTTGGTGCAGGCGGAGATCGCGACGGCGTTCAGGGGCGTTTTCCTGACCGTCGCTTGCTTTTCATGCACTATTGTTGCCTGCGCGGCGACGCTGCCGATGCGACGTCTTTAGGACTTATTGCGACTTATTGCGAGTGGATGGCGCGGATTTCAATTCCGCATCGATAGCGGCGGCAAGATCCGGGTTAGCGCGCCTGATCTGGCTCGCTCGTAACGTCACCCCCAAATGAGACGACGGGTGCAACTCCCAGGCTTCCAGGAACAACAGGTCCGCTTCGATCGCGGAATTGCTCACACCTTGCAAAGCCTTGCGTACAGCCTGCGTGAACGGCTGCTTCGGCACGGAATGCGTCATCAACATCGGGCGTTTCCCTGATCTGGTCTCGCGCGACCGGGTTGATCCTCCAACCTACGCAGGAGGGTTTATAGGCAGTGGCCGCGCGAAAACCAGTTAAGGATGCCTAATTGAATTCACCAGCACAAAGCCATGACAAGCCAGTGAATTCAATTTCGCGGCGTTATCAGTAACGATAAAGATCGTGCTTGAACGGCCCTTGTTCGGCGATTCCGAGGTACTCGGCCTGCTTTGTTGACAATTTCGTGAGCGTAGCGCCCACCTTCGCCAGATGGAATGCGGCGACCTTTTCGTCGAGGTGCTTCGGCAGGGTGTAAACGACGCTGGTCTCGTACTTGCCGGCCGGTGCGTTGTAGAGTTCGATCTGGGCCAGCACCTGATTGCTGAAGCTGGCGCTCATCACGAAGCTCGGGTGGCCTGTGGCGTTGCCCAGGTTCACCAGGCGGCCTTCGGACAACACGATCAGACGCTTGCCTTCCGGGAAGATGACCTCATCGACCTGCGGCTTCACGTTTTCCCACGTGTAGTTGCGCAGTGACTCGATCTGGATCTCGGAGTCGAAGTGACCGATGTTGCACACGATCGCGCGGTGCTTCATCGCGCGCATGTGCTCGATCGTGATGATGTCGATGTTGCCGGTCGCGGTGACGAAGATGTCACCCTGCGGCGCGGCCTCTTCCATCGTCACGACCTGGTAGCCTTCCATCGCCGCCTGCAACGCGCAGATCGGATCGACTTCGGTGACCATGACGCGGCAGCCGGCGTTGCGCAGCGAGGCAGCGGAACCCTTGCCCACATCGCCGAAGCCAGCGACCACGGCGACCTTGCCGGCCATCATGACGTCGGTGCCGCGGCGGATGCCATCGACCAGCGACTCACGGCAGCCATACAGGTTGTCGAACTTGGACTTGGTGACGCTGTCGTTGACGTTGATCGCCGGGGTCAGCAGTTTGCCGGCCTTGGCCATGTCCCACAGGCGATGCACGCCGGTCGTGGTCTCTTCCGAGATGCCACGGACGTCCTTCAGCATTTCCGGGTATTTGTCGTGCATGAGGACGGTCAGATCGCCACCGTCATCCAGAATCATGTTCGGGGTCCAGCCATCGGGGCCACGAACCGTCTGCTCGATGCACCACCAGAACTCTTCCTCGTTCAGGCCCTTCCAGGCGAACACCGGGGTGCCGGCAGCGGCAACACCGGCTGCGGCGTGGTCCTGGGTCGAGAAGATGTTGCAGGACGACCAGCGGACGGTGGCGCCCAGGGCGGTGAGGGTCTCGATCAGCACGGCGGTCTGGATGGTCATGTGCAGGCAGCCGGCGATGCGGGCGCCCTTCAGCGGCTGGGCGTTGCCGTATTCGCGGCGGATCGCCATCAGGCCGGGCATTTCGTCCTCGGCCATGCTGATTTCCTTGCGGCCCCACTCAGCGAGGGACATGTCTTTAACTTTGTAGTCGTGTGCCGCGTCGGCCATTGTCGGGATGCTCCAGGTTGGTGCCGGCGCTATATAAAGATATCTGCATGTTTGCAAGAGACCTTTCAGAGACGATTTATTTCAACCGCCGCATTTGGCAAATCCATTAAGAACAAGCACCGCGAACCCGTTGGCGTAACCGCACTGACGCCAGGCGATTGGGGCCACGCGCCGTTGATTAACCTCAACCTGAAAGACTCGGCCGATTGGCCCGGACCTGCCGCGGCGATGCGGAGAGTGCCTTGGCGGTTACATCGCATTGCGACATCCGCCGCTAATCGATAGCACCTTAGTCGGCATGATAAGCCGACCGAGATCCTGACAGCCGGACGGTTTTTCCCCGGCGCTATCTGCCGAAGGACGAGGCGGTCGCCTTTGGCTGGCGGGCCGGACCACTCGAACAAGTTGACCGCACTTCGGAGGCGCACCCGCCTCTGTCAGACCGGAATGAATTTGACCTTCCGGCCATCAACCCCCAGCGCGATCCGCCCCTGCTTGAGACGAAGCGCATCATCCCCGAAAACCACTTTCCGCCAGCCATGCGATGCCGGGACGTCGGGACTGTCCTCCAACGCCAGCCTGTCGATGTCATCCGAACTGGCGACCAGCCTCGGGGCGACGTTGTGCTGTTCGGCTTTCGCCGCGAGTAGAACCTTCAGCAGCGAAACCAGTGCCGCGGAGGGTCGGGCGGTATCGCGCGCCTGCGGGGCGGCCGGCAGATCCGCGTCGGAGACACGGCGGGCGGCGGCCAGTACGTCCAGCAACGCGGTACCCGAACGGCCGTCCGCGAAACCTTTCGTGATGCCCCTAACCCGAGCCAACGCATCCGGATCGGCGGGCGCCGTAGCGGCGATTTCCAGCAGCGCCTCGTCCTTGATCAGGCGCTGACGAGGAATATTGATGCGTTGCGCCTCTTTCTCCCGCCAGGCCGCGACTTCCTTCAGGATATAAAGCAGCCGCCGGTTGGTGGTGCGCGGACGCAGCCGTTCCCACGCCGTTTCCGGATCGCCGCGATAGGTGGCGGGATTGTTCAGGATCGCCATTTCCTCGTTCACCCAACTCAGGCGGCCTTCCTGCTCCAGGCGGCGGCTGAGGCGCAGATAGACATCGCGGAGCCAGGTCACGTCGGCGGCGGCATAGGTGATCTGGGCCGCGGACAGGGGACGAGCGGACCAGTCGCTGAACCGATGCGACTTGTCGATGCTGCCGCCGGTCAGGCTGGAGACCAATGCGTCGTAGCCAACCTGATCGCCGAACCCGGCGACCATCGCCGCGACCTGGGTGTCGAACATCGGCTGTGGGACATCGTCGAACAGCAAGACAAAGATCTCGATATCCTGGCGGGCGGCGTGGAACACTTTCATCACCGCCCGATCGGCGAACAGAACGCCGAGCGCGGCGAGGTCGATGCCCTCGGCCTGCGCGTCGATGACGGCAACCTCGTGCTCACCGGCGATCTGCACCAGGCACAGTTCGGGCCAGTACGTGCGTTCGCGCATGAACTCGGTATCGACGGTGACGAAGGTCTCGGCATGCATGCGCTGGCAGAGCGCATTCAACGCTTCGGTGGTGGTGATCAGGACGGGCGGGGAGAATTCGGTGCGGGACGGTTTGGCCATGCGGGGCTTCTACACGGGTGCGTGCGAAAGGCCAAAAAAAGACGCGCACCGCGAGTCGGAAAGGCCCGAAAACTCCAAGGGACCCATGAAGGGTCCCTTGGCGACGCTGCCATGATCTGGCGCATACTGACTCCCGTCACCGGGCGGCGGTCACTCAATACTGAGGCCGAGGTAGTAGATAACCGACGCCGACCAAGAAGACAAGAAAATACTGGTCATACTCATGTATGCGGCGCCTCCTCGGCATCCGGTGAACTCTCCTTGGGCGCGTTGGCCAGTGCCCGCAGCATCAGCCTGACAACCCCGTCAAAATCGAGTTGCTTCATCCGCGGCGAACCGCCGTCCATCTGAAGCAACCGAGCGCAAGAGACCGAATAGATGTGGTTGCAGACCGCCCAACTGTCGATCCCGGGTCTGCGCGGATTTGGATTCTCCGTCAGCTTGTACGCCCATTTGTTATCTCGCTGGAGCTTGGTCGTCAGCGGCACGACCGTCACCGGGCCTTCCAGGCTGCTGTCCCGCGACACCACGACGACCGGACGATTTTTGTAAAACTCCGGCCGCAGCGCATCCGACCAGAAATTGCACCAATACACCGAACGCAATTTCGGCGCGGATGCCAACCGGACCCGTCCGGCGGGTGCGGCCGGTTCGTTGTCCGGTTCCCGGACGGGCGCCGGTCGGGCCAGCGTCAAGGTTTCTGGCCGGTGCGGATCATGGCCTGCCGCCCGTTCAGCAAGGTCGGCCTGTGGATGTCGCATGGATGCCCGCCGCCGTGGTGGTTACGATCCGCCACACCTTTCCACCATTTGGGTTAAGGAATCGTAAACGTGCGACCGATTCCCGTTCGCCGTCCCTGTTGCAGCGAAACCCGATCGCGGCTATGAACAATCCATGTCCAACGGCGCGCCCTTTGCGATCCTGACCGATGACGCTGTTGCGTCCGGTTTTGCGCGCCCCCGGGACCTCCCCCTGTCCGGCCTGCTCCTCCTCCTTCGACTTAGCTGCCCCTGAGCGCTTCGTCGGGTTGTTGAAACGCCGGCTCGCTCAGGGGAACCCCTGAGGCTAATGTCGCGTCATCTTGAGGAACACTCCAATGAGCATCACCCATCCCAGCTTCGGCAAGCTGGACGACGACCGCATCATCATCTTCGACACCACCCTGCGCGATGGCGAGCAGTCGCCCGGCTTCTCCATGAACCTGGATGAGAAAATCCGCATGGCAGAAGCCCTGACCGAGCTGGGCATCGATGTGATGGAGGCCGGGTTCCCGATCGCCTCCCCTGGCGACTTCGAAAGCGTCAAAGCGATTGCTGAGACCATCGGCCAGCGCGACGACAGCCCCGTCATCTGCGGTCTGGCCCGGTCCGGGCGAGAAGACATCATGCGGGCGGGCGATGCGGTGCGGGCGGCAAAGCGCAAGCGCATCCACAGCTTCATCTCGACCAGCCCGCTGCATATGAAGTTCAAGCTGCGGATGGAGCCCGAGGAAGTCCTGCAAGCCGTCTCCGACAGCGTCGAGCTGGCGCGCTCGTTCACCGACGACGTGGAATGGTCCGCTGAGGACGGCACCCGCACCGATCCGGACTTCCTGTGCCGCTGTGTCGAGGCCGCGATCAAGGCCGGTGCCACCACGATCAACATCCCCGACACCGTCGGCTATGCCGTGCCCGAGGACATGGTTCGGATATTCGAGATGGTGCTGAACCGGGTGCCGGGCGCCGACCAGATCATCCTGTCCACGCACAACCACAACGATCTGGGGCTGGCCGTCGCCAACACCCTGGCCGCGATCAAGGCCGGCGTGCGTCAGGTGGAGGCCACCATCAACGGCATCGGCGAACGCGCCGGCAACGCCGCGCTGGAAGAAACCATCATGGCGATCCGCACCCGCCAGGACGCGGTGCCGTTCCGCAATAACATCAAGACCCCGAACCTGCTGCGCGTGTCGAAGATGCTGGCGGCGATCACCGGCTTCGACGTGCAACCCAACAAGGCCATCGTCGGGCGCAACGCCTTCGCGCATGAGGCCGGCATCCATCAGGACGGCGTGCTGAAACATGCCGGGACTTATGAGATCATGCTGCCGGAAAGCGTCGGCTGGCAGAAATCCAGCCTGGTGATGGGCAAGCACTCCGGCCGAGCGGCGTTTCGCGATAAGCTGAAGACGATGGGATATGCAATCGGCGACAATAAGCTGAACGACGCCTTCCGCCGCTTCAAGGATCTGGCCGACCGCAAGAAGGTGGTGTTCGACGAGGACATCGTCGCCCTGGTCGATGACGAGGTCATGCGCGACCACGAGCGGGTCCGTTTCGTCTCCCTGGACCTGTACGCCGGATCCAAAAAGCCTGCTCGCGCGGAACTGGAACTGGAAGTCGATGGTGTGGTGCAGTCCGCCGCGGCAACCGGCAACGGGCCAGTCGATGCGACGTTCAACGCAATTCAGGCGATCTTCCCGCATACCGCGAATCTGGTGCTGTTCTCGGTCGGCGCGGTGACCGAGGGCACCGATGCTCAGGCCAAGACGACGGTGCGGCTGGAGGAAAACGGCAAGATGGTCGATGGCCAGGGTGCCGACGCAGACACGATCGTGTCAGCGGCTCGGGCGTATATCCACGCGCTGAACAAGCTGATGGTGAAGCGGCTACGGACGGAACCGGCGGCGCTATCCGCCTGATATCGTTATATCACCGTCATGGCCCGGCGCGTCCGGGCGACCTTTAAAGGTATGTCCTGGCATGATGTGCCCGGACATACCGATCCATCGGAAAACAAATGGTTTGAAGGCCGATCCGCTCAGCCTTGAGCGACCGCCTTAGTTGTAGCCCCAAAAGCCGCTGGCGCCGGTCGTGGGCCGGTTGCTGGGTCCATAGCTGGTGCCAGAGGTCGATACGCCCGCGACGGGCGCGGAATCCGGCGTTTCATTAGCAGGGGTAGCGGGCGCGGAATGCGTTCCGGGGCCGGTGATGCCATACGAGCGGGGATCGCCGGAACAAGCGGCGAGGGCAATCAGCAAACCGAGGGTCAGGATCGTGCGCATGGCACGACATTGCGCCACGAACACTCCGGCTGTCCATCGGGTTTCAACGGCGGGATCAACTGTCCCGGTTATCTCGTGCCGCCAGTGAACCATTTCGTCCGTGCGCCCGTATCGAAGACAGGCCGCCAAGCCCGGCGGCCGTCACACCGAGGCTCGATCCGTGCGCCCTGCCCTGACCGCCCTGCTTCTAGCCGCCGGCCTGGTGACCGTCGGCCTCGTGACGGCGTATCATCGCACGCCCGAACCCGCCGCCTCGATCGGGACCGGCCCCGCGTTCGACCCGGTCGCGTTTTTCAGCGGACATACCCACTCGACCGGGGTAATCGAGAGCCGCTCCGGCACGCCGACCGAACGGATCGCGACCGACAGCCACGGGAATACGGATGGGGCCGATCGGCTGAGCATGGTGCAAACGTTATCGTTCCAGGATGGCAGGACGCAACAACGCGATTGGACACTGTGGCGCTCTGGCCAGAACCAATTCGACGCGACCGCAAATGACATGGTGGGCATGGCGAAAGGCGAAGCACAGGGCGGATTATTTCATTGGCAATGGGTGTGGGCTCGGTCTCCCGGCAACCGGCTGATGAACGTGACGATGAATCAATGGATGTACAGGATGGACGACGGGTCGGTGACGATCCGCACGACGGTTAGCAAGTTTGGCTTTATCGTTGCGGAGGTGACTGAACAGTTCGTACGGGTTGGGGTTTCACTCGCCAGGTCTGGATCAAAATCCGATGTTCTGCCGGAAATTGGGCCGGGCTAACGAATAAATCTAGCCAGAAACTCCGCCGTCCGATAGATCAGAATACCGCGGTAGCTGATCATTTCAAGAAAATCGCGATCGTCGGCCACAATACAGTTAGCCTTGCCTGGAACCGCGACGGACAGAAACGTATCGCCTTTCGGATCAACACAAGCAATCACGGTGTCGGTAACGATTATCTGCTCCGACAATCCAACGTATCAATCGATAAAATCGGTGCCTTGGTCCAGCGGTATATATTGGGCGGAATTTCTGTCTGGCCAAAACGTCAAGCAATTCAGCGATAGTGTCCTCGGAAACCAAGGACGCCCCGTGAGCCGCTAAGTAATCGGATATCCTTTCGTATTGCAGGTTGGGCCGGGTCGCGAAACTGACCAGGATATTTGCGTCGATGACGACCCGCATTACACGCCGGTCTTTAAGGACCTTATCCGATCGTCATGAATCGCCTCGGTCATACCATCGGCCGCGGCTGTTGCCTGTAGCCTGCGTGCGATCAGGCTAAGGCTGAGGTGGCCACAATGGCCCGGACAGGATGATCCGCTGGAACCCGCGCCAGTTCGGCGATGACTTCCGTCGCCGGCCCTTCAATAATGCCGTCGTGAATGTGCACCGTGGCGCACTCCGTTTACCGTAGCGACAATCGTACGCACGTATCACGTCAGGAATCCGAGCACGAAAGCCAGGCGCATCCCGGCACCGAAGCCCATTCCTCACCCCCGCATGAACGCATTCAACCCCGGCGTCGGCAGCGTATCGTCCAGGTAATCGAACGTTCCGTGTTCCGCGACCTCCTTCGCGGCGTTCACCAATCCCGTCATCGCCGCGCGATACAGCGACGTCGCCAGGCTGACGCGCTTCACCCCTGCCCCAGACAACACCGCCACGGTGAACGACTTCCCCTTGATCCCCGCCATGAAGTTGAACGGCCGTGACAATGCCGAACAGACCGCCCGCACCGCGTCGATGTCCGGGAGACCGGGAGCCATCAGCACGTCAGCTCCGGCCGCCTCGTATGCCAGCAGGCGATGGATCGTATCATCCAGGTCCGGGTTACCGCGCAGGAAGTTCTCCGCGCGCGCCGTCAGCGTGAAGGGAAACAGCACCGATCGCGCGGCTTCAACCGACGCGGCGATACGGTCCCTGGCATGAGAAACCTCGAACAACGGATGCGCCGAATCGCCCGTCGCATCCTCGATCGACGCCCCGACCAGACCGATTTCAGCCGCCAGCCGGATCGTTTCAGCCGCGGTTTCCGGCAGATCGCCAAAGCCTTTTTCCAGGTCGGCCGACACCGGCAGTCCGGTGGCCTCAACGATCGCCCGGCAATGCGCCAGTGCCTCATCCCGCGTCACCATCCCGTCGCGGCGCCCGAGCACCCCGGCGCAGGCTCCGCTGGAGGTGGCCAGGGCGGGGAAACCCAGCGCGGTCAGGATACGCGCGGACCCGGCATCCCAGGCGTTGGCGATGACAAACGTCTCGGGCGCGTCGTGCAGCGCACGGAAGCGTTCGGCTTTTTCAGCTTGGCTGGACATTATTCGGCTGCCTTTCGTTCGTTCAGGACCTCATCGGTGTGCTCACCCAACCGAGGCGCCGCTCGGCGGATCGATCCGGGGGTGTCGGATAGTTTCACCGTAACACCGAGCGTGTGGAACGGACCGGTGACCGGGTGGTTGGTTTCGACGACCATCTGACGCGCCAGGATTTGCGGATCGGTAAAGACCTCATCGTAATACAAAACCGGCCCGGCCGGGATGCCGATCTTTTCCAGGGCGGCAAGCCAATGGGCCGACGTTTCCAAACGCAACGGTTCGGCCAGTAAAGCCACCAACACGCCATTATTCTTGACGCGTTCGGCGACGCTGGCGAAACGAGGGTCTGCCACCAGGCCGGGTAACCCAACAAGGTCACAAAGCTGAGCGAAGAATTTCTGCTGCGACGCCCCGATGGTGATGTAACCGTCCGTGGTCTGAAAGCACTGGTAGGGCGAACTGCCGCGATGCGCCTGACCGATACGTTCCGGTCGGGTACCGGTCGCGAAGTAGTGTGCCGATTCATAGACCGCCAGGGACGTCGCGGCCTCCAGCAGCGAGGTTTCCACATGTTGGCCCTCGCCGGTGCGATGCCTGGCCTCCACCGCTGCCAGAACCCCGAACGCCAGGAACATACCGGCGGTGACGTCGGAAATCGCGATCGGCAAACGGTGCGGCGGCCCATCGGCGGGGCCGTTCGTGCTCATCAGGCCGGACATCGCCTGGGTCACCAGATCGAAGCCGCCGCGCGAACTATACGGACCGGTCTGACCAAACCCCGAAATCGAGGCCAGGATCAGCCGCTTGTTGCGCTGGTGCAGTGCCGCCCAACCCAAACCGAGCCGATCGAGCACACCCGGCCGAAAATTCTCCACCAGAATATCGGCGCGGTCGATCAACCCAAGCAGCGCTTCCTTGTCGGCCGCCTGCTTCAAATCCATCACCACGGACCGCTTGTTGCGGTTCCAGGTCATGAACGGCGCGCTCTCGCCATTGACGAACGGCGGCATATTGCGGGCCGAATCACCCTTTGGCGGCTCGATCTTGATGACCTCGGCGCCGTGATCCGCCAGCAACATTGCGCAGTACGGGCCGGACAAGTGACTGGTCAGGTCCAGCACGAGAATGTGATCGAGAGCGCCAGCCATTTGGTTTCCTCCATTCTTGTGGGACGATCATGCCACAACGCCGGGAATCCGCCATCCTCCGCCCAAAGCCGCTGCGTTCGTCAGGCGACGCCCCCATATCCTGAAACATCGCACCCTGGAGCCAATGGATGGATGCCAATCCGACATCAACGACCGAGCGGTCGTCGGCCGACCGTCCGGTCACCGCGGCTGGCGCGTTGGCCGCGCTTGGCATCGTTTATGGAGACCTCGGCACAAGCCCATTATACACCTACCAGGCCATCGTCGGCACCGTCGGCGGCCACCCGTCCGCCGAGGACGCGCTTGGTCTTCTGTCGCTTGTCGTCTGGGCGCTCATCATTACAGTATCCATCAAATACTGCGTCTTCGTGATGCGGGCGGACAATCATGGCGAGGGCGGTATCCTCGCACTGATGGCGCTGGTGACCCACAGATCCAAACGCGGGACAGGTGTGTTTATCGTCGCCGGCCTGTTTGGGGCGGCATTGATCTACGGCGACGGCATCATCACACCTGCGATTTCCGTTCTGAGCGCGCTGGAAGGCATCAACGTCGTCACGGATGTGTTCAAACCCTACGTCGTGCCGGCGGCCCTGATCGTACTTATCGGCCTGTTCACCGCCCAGATGAAGGGCACCGCCAGCATCGGCCGTATCTTCGGACCCATCATGCTGCTGTGGTTTATCGTCATCGCGGTGCTAGGCCTGTCCGGTGTCGTGCGCCGGCCAGACGTGCTGTTCGCCCTCAATCCATTGCATGCGATCCGGTTCGTCGTCGCCCACGGCTTACACACCTTCGTGGTACTCGGCGGCGTCTTCCTGGCGATCACCGGCGGCGAGGCGCTCTACGCCGACATGGGGCATTTCGGCCGCAATCCGATTCGGTCGTCCTGGTACACTGTCGTGCTGCCCGGCCTGCTGCTCTGTTACGCCGGACAAACCGCTTTGATACTGGAAAACCCCGGCCTCGACGGCAATCCATTCTTCAAACTGGCGCCGGTCTGGGCGGTGATCCCGTTGGTCGTCCTGGCAACGTTTGCCACCATTATCGCCAGCCAGTCCATCATCACCGGAGCATTCTCCCTGACCCGTCAGGCGATGCAGCTTGGGTGGTTTCCGGGACTCAACATCCGCCAGACGTCCGATAAGGAATACGGCCAGATTTATGTGCCGGTCGTGAATTGGACGATGATGGTTTGCACGCTGTTCCTGACGTTCAGCTTCGGCAGTTCCGATCGTCTCGCGGGGGCGTACGGTACCGCTGTCTCCACCACAATGCTGTTGACGACGGCGCTGCTGTTCAACGCCATGCGCGATGTGTGGCGCTGGCCGACGGCGGTCGCGTTACTGGTCAGTGGTGCGTTCCTGCTGATCGACCTCGCTTTTTTCGGCGCGAATGTGCTGAAAATTCGCGAGGGCGGCTGGATACCGCTGCTGCTGGGCGTACTGATATTCCTTGTCATGACGACGTGGCGACGCGGGATCGAAGCGATAGGGCGGTCGCTGGTGCAAAAGCCGGAAGCTACCGGCGCGTTCCTGGCTCACCTGGCGTCGGGACGGATCGCTCGGGTACCCGGGACCGCGGTCTTCCTCAGCCGCAGTGGCACGGCAGTGCCTCCAGTACTGGTCCGCCACGTCGCCCAGATCAAGGCGTTGCAGGAAACCGTGGTGGCACTGACGGTGAAGTTTGAGGCTTATCCCCGCGTGCCGCCCGACAAGCGGGCAGAGGTCGAGAAGGTGGCCGAAGGCTTCTGGCACGTCACCCTACATTTCGGCTTTATTGAGATGCCCAATGTTGCCGCGGCGCTGGCGTGCGCGCAGGACAAAGGCTGCCCGCTGGATCTGGACGATGCGGTGTATTTCGCCGCCCGCGACGAAGTTGTGCGCAGCGTCAATACGCACAGATTGCCGGCGTGGCGGCGGGTCCTGTTCGCCGCGATGTATCGCAACGCGGTACGAACGCCCGACCGGTTCGATCTGCCGCCCGACAAGTTCCTGGAGGTCGGGCGGCAGATCGCGCTGTAGCCCTTGCCCGCACCCAAGCGGTGATATAGCACGAACGGACGGGAAAAAGAGGAAACCGACAATGATCCACCGGCGACATGTGCTGGGGGCCGGTGCGGCTGCGGCCATTATACCGGCGCGGGCGCGGGCGGATACTGCCGTGCGATTCGGGTCGGTCGGCGGGCTGACCGATGCCGGGCTGTACTTGGCCGAGGATCAGGGTTTTTTCGCGAAGGCCGGCCTGAGCGTGAAGATGCTGCGCATGCCGAGCGCTCCGGCTTTGCTGACCGCTTTGGCGACGGGACAGTTGGATGTGGCCGGAATTTCGGTCACGCCGGGCTTGTTCAGTGCGATCACGCAGGGTGTGCAGATCCGGATCGTTGGCGACAAGCAAAGCGTTCGGCCGGGCTTTTCCGCCACCCGGCTGGTGGTGCGCACCGGCTTCCCGGCGGGAATCGAGGCGCAACAGGTCGCCGCGCTAAAGGGGAAACCGGTCGCGATCTCCTCCAAGGCGGCGTCCGTCGCCATGGTGTTACGAAACTATCTGGCCGGCTTCGGGATGAATTTGGCGGATGTGCACGTTGTCGAATTGCCCTATCCCAGCATGGTTCCCGCGCTCGGCAGCGGCGCGGTGGAGGCGGCGATCGTGTTGGAGCCGTTCCTGTCGCAGGCCATCCAAATGGGGATCGCGCAGCCGTTGAACGACCTGGCCGCGGCGTCAGGCGGAACGGCAACCGAGGGCAGCACAAGCGTTCCGTTGGTTTACAGCGAAGTCTTTGCGAGGGATCGGTCCACCGCACAGGGCTTCATGGATGCTTACCTGCAAGGCGTGCGTCTCTACAACGACGCTTTCCTGCGCGGCATCGACAAGGACAAGATCATCGGCATCCTGGCTTCTCGGGCGAAGTTGGATGAGGCGATCATTCGCAACGGTTTTCCGGCCGGTCTGGACCCGAACGGCAGGGTCAGCATGCCGTTTCTGGAACAATGCCAGGACTTCTTTATCCAGCAACATTACTTGCAGGCTCCGATCGACCTGAAGCAACTGGTCGATCCGTCTTTCGCCGCTGCCTCCGTCACCCGTTTGGGGGAATACCAGCTCGGATGACCCGCGAACGGGCGCTACGGATCGCCGGTCTGCGCAAGGTGTTTATCACCCGCCGGAACGCGGTGGTGGAGGCGATTGCCGGCGTGTCTCTGGACGTTGGCAAGGGCGAGGTCGTTGCGATCCTGGGACCGAGCGGCTGCGGCAAGTCCAGTTTGTTGCGCATTTTGGCCGGATTGGACGAGGACTACGAAGGCGACATCGACTGGTCGCTGGCTGGAAAGCTGCCCGACCGCCTGCTCGGCGCGACGGTGTTTCAGGGCGACTCGACGATGCCCTGGCTGACCGTGGAACGGAATTTACAGATCGGGCTGTCGGGTCTGAAGCTGACGGCAGACGAAGCAGAGGAACGAATATCCCGCAATCTCGCACTGGTGGGACTGTCGGCGTTTCGACGCGCGTATCCGCATGAATTGTCAGGCGGGATGCGGCAACGGGTGTCGATCGCGCGGGCGCTGGCGACCGATCCGCTGTTGCTGTTGATGGATGAACCGTTGGCGGCGCTGGATGCACAGACCCGGATTGTTATGCAGCAGGAACTGATTGCCATTTGGCAGCGGACGCAATCCACCGTCGTTTACGTGACGCATGACATCGCGGAGGCTGTAACGCTGGCGGACACGGTGGTCGTCATGACCAGCCGTCCCGGGCGGATCAAAGCGGTGCGTTCGGTTCCGTTTGGCCGGGATCGGGATGTCATCGCCATGCGCCGCGAACCGGCATTTCGCGAACTGGAAGCGGAGTTGTGGACGATGGTGACGGAGGAGGTTGGTGACAGCCTGATCGCGCATGCATGATTCCGCGGAAGCCATGGCGCGCCGCAGTTTGGTCCGTCGGCGAAACCAGACGGTGGTGCGTTACGCGCTCGGCGTTGCCTGTCCGTTCGTATTGCTGGCGATCTGGCAGATTCTGGACCTGACGGGCGCGATCGACCAGCGATTCTTCCCGCCACCGACACGGGTTTTCTCCGATGGAATCGGAATTCTGGCTGATACGGACCAATGTGGTCAGTTGTTGTCCGATACAGTGATGACACTCCGGCGGTTGGGCATTGGATATGCCATCGGTGCATTTTCGGGTGTGGCCATGGGCATGGCGATGGCGCTGTACGCTCCATTGCGATACGCGTTCAGTCCGGTGGTTTACGGCACCTTCCCGATGCCGAAGATCGCGATTTTTCCTTTGTTGATCGCGCTGATCGGCATCGGCGAGGGCAGCAAGATCGCGCTGGTTATCATGGGCGTGTTCTACATGACCTGCATCAATACGCTCAGCGGCGTGCTGCACGCCAATCCGATCCATCGTGATGTCATCCGAGCATTTCGAATTCCCCGGCTGACGGGGTGGCTGCATGTGGTGCTGCCGTCCGCGATGCCGGCGATCGTGACAGGGCTGAAACTGGGTTTGGGGCAGGCGTTGATTCTGGTCGTCTCGGCCGAATTCGTCTCGTCCGACGATGGCATCGGTCATTACATCTGGGATTCCTGGCAGGTGCTGGCGATCCCGCGCATGTTCGTGGGACTGGCCGTTGTGACCTGTATCGGCGGTGTGGCCGTGCTGCTGGGATCGATAGCGGAACGGCGGCTGGTGCCTTGGGCGAGTCATTAAGGGGACAACCATGAAGGTTGCAATTGTTGGGGCCGGGATCGGCGGACTTGCCGCTGCTGCGTGCCTGCGGCGGGTTGGCATTGATGTTACCATCTACGAGCAGGCACAGCGATTTGCCCGGGTCGGCGCCGGTATTCAGCAAAGCCCCAACGCGGTACGTGTGTTGCGTCGGTTGGGTCTGGAAGACCGCCTGCGGGCCATCGCGTTTCAGCCGGCCTCCGCGCTAAACCGGCAGTCGGACACGGGCGAATTGCTGTGGGAACGGGCGATGGGGGCGGCCAGCGAGGAACGCTACGGCGCGCCTTATTTGGTGCTGCATCGCGCCGATTTGCACGCGGTGCTGGCCTCGGCGGTGCCGGAGGAGATTATCAAACGCGGGCGCAAGCTGGTTGGCCTGGCGCAGACTGGTGGAAGCGTGCGGCTGGACTTCGCCGATGGCGGCCATGCGGACGCGCACGCGGTGATCGGCGCCGACGGCGTTCATTCCGTCGTGCGGGAGACACTGTTCGGCGCGGAACGGCCGGAGTTTACCGGGCGGGTGGCCTATCGCACCGTATTTCCGGCGGCATTGCTGAACGGTGCGGCGATCGACGATCAGGCGAAATGGTGGGGGCCAGACCGGCACATCGTGATTTATTACGTAAACCCGCAACGGTCGGAACTTTACTTCGTGACCAGCACGCCGGAACCGGACTTTACGCAAGAATCCTGGTCCACCACGGGCGACATGACTGTGCTGCGCGATGCTTACCGCGACTTTCATCCAACGGTTCGTTCGGTGTTGGCGGCGGCGCCGTCGGCCCACAAATGGGCGCTGGTGGTGCGCGATCCCCTTCCCCGTTGGACCGACGGCAACATCGCGCTGTTGGGTGATGCGTGGCACCCGATGACCCCATATATGGCGCAGGGCGCCGGCACATCGATCGAGGACGCGGCTGTACTGTCACGTTGCCTGGGCGGCGTCGATCCGGACGGTGTCGCGGCGGCGCTGCGGCGGTATGAGGCGACGCGGAAACCCCGGACATCGGAGATCCAGGGATTGTCGCGCGCCAACGACATGAACCGGTTCAAAGCCGCTAACGAAATGGTTTACGGATATGACGCCTGGACCGCGCCTCTTGCGTGAACCCCGGCATCTGTAAAACTGCCGGCAACGATAGCACAGGAAGCGGCAATGGAATTTGGCTGGTATGTGGAGTTCCACCGGCAGGTGGAGCAACAATCGGACGCCGATGCGTTCGCGCAGGGGCTGGATCAGGTGTCGCTCGCCGAAGAGTGGGGCCTGGACGCCATCTGGCTCGCCGAAATCCACCAGCAGGCCGCTCGGTCGGTCATGAGCGCGCCGCTGACCGTCGCCGCAGCCATCGCGGCCCGCACCAGCCGCATCAAGATCGGCACCGCCGTGCAGGTGCTGCCGCTAACCCATCCGCTGCGGCTGGCCGAGGAAACCGCCACCGTCGATCAGATCAGCCGCGGGCGGTTGTTGATGGGCGTCGGACGCAGCGGCAATCCGGCCGCTTATGCCGCCTATGGCGTGCCGTATTCCGAAAGCCGCGAACGGTTTTTTGAAACGCTGGAAGTGCTGAAGCTGGCCTGGTCGCAGCCGAGTTTTTCGTTCCACGGCAAGTATCACCATTTTGACGAGGCGCGCGCCGTGCCGCGGCCGTTCCAGCGTCCGTATCCGCCGATCCGCATTGCCGGCGCCAGCGAGGACACGTTTCCGGTTCTCGGACGACTCGGTTATCCGCTGTTCGTCGCGGTGCGCAGTGGTTCGTTGTCGGGTCTGGCACCCGATCTGAAGGCGTATCGAGAGGCGTATCAGGCGGCCGGTCATCCCGGCAGGGGCGAGGTCTATTTGCGGGTCAGCATGCACCTGGCCGACACAGATGCGCAGGCACGAGCCGAGGCCGAACCGAGTGTCATGGCGGGCTACCAGAAGCTTATCACGCAGTTGGAAGGCTCCCCTAACGCGCGGCGACGCGCGGAACTGGCGGATGTTCTGTCGCTGACGTATGGCGACGTGCTGCGTGACAAGGTGATCGTCGGCGGGCCGGAGTATGTGGCCGAACGATTGCAGCAGTTGGACGCGGAGCTTGGGATCGACGGCATCCTGGCGGAATTGAATTTCGGGGCGGGCATTCCGCCGGAGATGATGATGCGGTCGTTGCGGCTGCTGTGCCAGGAGGTCAAGCCGAGGTTTGGATAGCCCGCCCGAAAGAGCCGAAGCGGCGCTCCGCGATACGACTAACCGCCGGTGACGCTGACATTGCGCTCTCGTCATGGACCGAGTTCGGCAGCGTGATCGATATCGTTACTTATACCTTTCGTTCATAGCGGTTCATGCGCAGCACCAGCAGGTCGCGCAGGCGTGGCCGCATGCGGTCTGTCCAAGGTGTATTCGTCGCGGCAGCCCAGGCATCGGAACGAGAAACACCCACGTCCCGCAGGTGATACAGCGACAGATATCGCCGTTCTGATTCAGTATCAGTCGCGCGATAGCGGCGCCCCGACAGAACACCTGGAACGGTCAGCAGCCCGGGCAGGTGTTCGTTATCATACCAATCGTTGAACTCGGTTTCCGCATCATGGGCGGGGGTCATCGACGCCACCAGCAACGCGCCGGCACCGGCGGCGGCCACAGCGTCGCCGGGAACGAGCTGCTCACCCTCAAACCGCATGATGCGGCCGCACATCGCCGTGACGCGCTTGGTCCAGACCGACTGGTTTTCCCCGCCGACCGCACAATACGCCGGGCTTTGCAGCACGCCGACGGTCTCCAGATCGTAGGTCGCGACGTGGATGTTCGGGTTCGTGTCGTCAATCCAGCGTTCGGCGTTCAGGAAGCCCGGAACGCGCAGACGCTCCGACACATGTTCTTTGTCGTACCAGTCATGGAACTCATCCGCACGCGCGGTCGAGAAATCAAACGCCATGAATAACAGGCCCTTGGCCATGCTCCCCTCCGGTCTTTTCGTCGTTGCCTTCAGTCTGCACGGGATGCGCCGCCGTTGCCAGCCCGCCGCGTTTGCGGCATGCATGCTGCATCCGCCCATATGCACCACGTTTCCCACGGAGACCGCACCCAATGGCCTTTCTGACCGAACCGGAGCCGGAACGCGGCGCCAAAGTTGAGATGATGCCAGGCATCAACCGGATCGTCGCCAACAACCCCGGGCCGATGACCTATTTCGGGACCAACACGTATCTGATTGATACGCCAGACGGATTGGCCGTGCTGGACCCGGGGCCAGAGGGGCACCCCGAACATATCGAGGCGATCCTGCGCCACACCGGCGGGCAAATCGCGTCCATTCTGGTCAGCCACACGCATCATGATCATGTCGGTGCCGTTCCGGCGTTGCAGGCGGCGACCGGCGCGCCGACGGTCGGGTTCCGCAAAAGCGGCATCGACTCGTTCGATCCGGACATCAAGCTGGATCACGGCGACACGTTCGCCGGCATGCTCGCGCTGCACACACCCGGCCACGCTTCGGATCATCTGTGCTTCGCGCTGCCGGCGAAAAATGGCGACAAGGTTTTGTTCAGCGCCGATCATGTGATGTCATGGTCCACCAGCATTGTCAGCCCACCCGGTGGCGACATGCGCGATTACTTCGCCAGCCTCAATCTTCTACTGGCTCGCGACGACGATGTGTACCTGCCCGGCCATGGCCCGGCCTTGCGCGACCCGCGCGACCTGGTGCGCGCGATGCTGACGCACCGTGTGATCCGCGAGCAGGCCATCGCCCGGAAGCTGACCGACGGCGCATTCGATACATACACGATTATGGACGCGCTGTATTCACAACTGAACCCGCGCCTGCGCAAGGCGGCGGAGCGCAATGTCCTGGCGCATCTGCTGAAGATGGAAATCGAAGGCAAAGCCTTGCGCGAAGGGGAATTGTGGCGCGCGGCCTGAAGCCGGGGATTTTGATGCTGCCACCCGGCCCCGGTTTCGCTAGACTGGGGCCACGTTGGGAGATCAGCCTGTGAAGCCGTCAGCGGCCCTCGACCTGAACAGAAGCGCCGTGCGCGAGGCAACCAGCCGATTTCGCGCCGCCAATCCACGCGTCTTCGGTTCGGTGCTGCACGGCACGGATCGGGACGGCAGCGATCTGGACCTGTTGGTGGACGCACTCCCCGGTGCAACGCTGTTCGACCTGGGAGGACTCCAGGTCGAATTGGAAGAACTATTGGGGGTGACCGTCGATTTGCTGACGCCCGGCGATCTACCGCCGAAATTCCGTGACCGGGTTGTCGCCGAGGCTCGGCCGATTTGAGCGACACTCCGCTCGCCGACACCCTCGACCACATGCGGCGGGCTGCTTCGGACGCCCTTACGTTTGTTGAAGGATTGAGCAGAGACGATTTTCTGGCCGACAAACGAACGCAACAGGCTGTCGTGATGAGTCTGATTATCATTGGTGAAGCGGCAACGAAAATAATGGACCGCTTTCCGGCTTTCGCGAAGCAACATACCGAGGTGCCATGGCGCAGTATGCGGGGGATGCGTAATCGTATCGCGCACGGTTATTTTGATATTGATTTGGACGTCGTCTGGGACACCGTCGAGACAGCGTTACCTGAATTACTAATAGCACTTACATTTTAGCGTCGACCGATTGGGTTTCTTCCGAATGATCAGGCATCGCGAAGCGGAACAATAAAGTCCCGCTTCGCACCGTGAATCAGGCCTTGATCAGCGGGCAGCCACCATCAGCCATCGGACGCCACGCATCAGCCGGAGCGATCGTAGCCACTTTATTGCAGAAATCGTATTTCGACTTCGCCTCGGACACCGGCTTCACCTGCCACAGATACATCGTGTGCATCACTCGCCCGTCCTGACGGATTTCCACATTATCGTTGTAGAAATCGTTGACCCGCGTCGCCTTCATCTTGGCAACGACCGCGTCAGCGTCGGTCGATCCCGCCGCCTGGACCGCCTTCAGCCAATGCGTTGTCGCGCAATAGCTGCCGGCGTGCAGAACCCCCGGCACCATGCCGCCCATCCTGTCGCTCCACCGCTTCGACCAGATGCGGGCCTTCTCCGTCATGTCCCAGTAGAACGAGTCAGTGTAGTTCAGCCCCTCCGCCACTTTTTGCCCGAGGGAATTCACGTCGCTGATCTGCATCAGCAGGGTCGCCAGTTTGGCACCGCCCTTCGTCAGGCCAAACTCGGCCGCCTGCTTGACGCAGTTCTGCGTGTCGGTGCCGGCATTCGCCAGGCCGATCACCTTGGCGCCCGACGCCTGCGCCTGCACGAGGTAGGACGAGAAATCGGCGGTCCCCAATGGCGCGCGAACCGCACCCAGCACCTTGCCGCCCGCGGCCTTGACCGCGTCCATCGTGTCGCGCTCCAGCGCGTAACCAAACGCATAGTCGGCGGTGATGAAGAACCAGGTGTCGCCGCCCGCCTTGGTCAGCGCGTTGCCGGTGCCATGCGCCAGCGCGTAGGTATCGTAAGAAAAATGCACGCCATACGCCGAACACTGCTTGCCCGTCATGTCCGACGTCGCCGGGCCGGTAATCAGATAAATCTTCTTCTTTTCACGGCAGACCTGCTGGATTGCCAGACCCGAGGAGCTCGCCGCGCCGTCAGCCAAGACATCAACGCCGGTATCATCGATCCATTGCCGCGCGATCGAGGTGGACACATCCGGTTTATTTTGATCGTCCGCCTGCATGATCTCGATCGGCCGGCCCAGCACCGAGCCGCCAAAATCGGCGATGGCGAGTTCGGTGGCAACGTGGTTCCCGGGCCCGCCAACGTCCCGATACGGCCCGCTCATGTCAGACAGCAGGCCGATCTTCACCGGTTTTGACGTGCTTTGGGCTCGGATCAAGCCAGGACGGGCCAACGGGGCGGCGGCCAGGCCACCCAGCAGAATGCGACGCGACAGTCTCGACATGAACGAAAGTCTCCAACCCGGATTGAACGCGTGCGCTTGATCTGTGGCGCCGCGCCTTGTAGCGAAACAACACCATTTGCTGTCCCCGGGGAAACTTAACATGCCGATGATGCCAGGAAAGACCGCGCTGCTCGAATTATTGAAGCAGGAGGGGGTGCGGATGATGTTTGGCAACCCCGGCACGACGGAGCTTCCGTTGATGGACGCCCTCGCGGCGGAGCACGAGCTTCGCTACGTCCTGGCATTGCAGGAAGCGCCGGCCATGGGCATGGCGGACGGGTATGCCCAGGCGTCCGGCCAGTGTGCGGTCATCAATTTGCATGCGGCCCCCGGCCTCGGGAACGCGCTGGGGATGCTGTATGACGCGCAGAAGGCCAACTCCCCCATCCTGGTGACGGCCGGACAGCACGAGCAACGCTTCAACTTCACCGAACCCCTGCTGATGGGCGATCTGCCCACCATCGCTCGGCCTTTCGTGAAATGGTCGGATGAGGTGCGCCGGTTGGAAGACCTGCCCCGGGCGATCCACCGAGCGGTCAAGACGGCGCTGGCGCCGCCGATGGGGCCGGTTTTTCTGTCCTTGCCCGGCGACATCCTGACCGACAGCGCAGACATCGATCTCGGCTCGCCCAGCCGGGTGGCGACCGGAATACGCGGCGACATTTCCGCCATTGGACAGGCGGCTTCGGTCATCGCGCGGGCCAAAAGCCCGGTGATCGTGGCGGGCGACTGTGTGCCTCAGGGTAACGCGCTGGCCGAACTGGTGGCGTTCGCCGAGGCCGTTGGCGCCCCGGTGTACGACGAATGTATGGCCAGCCGAGCGATGTTCCCGTCGTCGCACCCGCTGTATCGGGGGGCGTTGGTGCGGTTGCCGGAGGCGATCCGGGGCGTGCTGGACCAGCATGATCTGCTGGTCTCGATCGGAGCGGACATCTTCACGTTGTCGCTGCCGGGCGATGTCGAGTCGATGCCGGAGGGTTATCCGGTGGTCCATTTGGACACCGATCCGTGGCAACTGGGGAAAAACTATCCCGAGACGGTGTCGATCCTGGGCGATCCGAAGGCTACCCTGCCCGAACTGACGGCGGCGTTGCTAAAGGCTCGGTCGGCCGTTGAAAGCGAGAGCGCGGTGAAGCGGCTGGCACATGCCAAGGCCGAGGGGATCTCCAGCCTGCACAAGCTGAACGCCCTGGCTGATGCGATGGCGGAGCGGCATCCGATCCACCCGCTGGCGTTGATGCAAACCATCGGGCGGCGGTTGCCAGACGATGCGGTGGTGATCGACGAGACGATTTCATCCGGAACCGGATTACGCCGGTTCCTGAAGAGCGATGACGCGCAAAGCTTTTATGGGTTGCGCGGCGGCGGTATCGGGTGGGGATTGCCGGCGGCGATCGGGGTTAAGCTGGCGTTGCCGAACCGTCCGGTGGTAGCGCTGATCGGCGACGGGTCCGCGATGTATACGATCCAGGGATTGTGGACGGCGGCCCGCGAAAACCTGCGGATGGTGTTCATTATTATCAACAACTACTCGTATCGTATTCTGAAGCAGCGAACGAATGCGATGAAGGGGTTGGCCGCGCAGACCGACAACTACGTCGCGATGGATCTGGACCGGCCCCGGGTCGATTTCGTCTCGGTTGCGCGCGGCCTCGGACTGACCGCGCACAAGGCGACGACATTGTCCGATCTCGGCGATTTGCTTGAGGCGGCGTTGGACCATGATGGGCCGACGCTGATCGACGTGGAGGTCGATCGGTCCTGGAAGCCGGTGTAGAGCATTGTAGCCTGACGGGAATAGCATCGACCTCCCCTGATCGTCATGGCACGGCTTGTCCGGGCCACCTGTGGCGGCACCGTTCTGGCATAGGTGGCCCGGACAAGCCGTGCCATGACGGTACAGCAATGGAACCTTACGCTCGGCTCGTTGGCCCCTGGCGTTTGGCCTCCTCGGCGGCGCGATACAGATACCAGGTGGCCAGGGAGCGATGCGGCGCCCAGGCTAGCCCGATCTCGCCCAGCGCTTTCGGCTTCGGCTGCGCATCCAGGCCGAGCAGCACGCGGTAGCCCTCGCGGACGCCGAAATCGTCCACGGGCAACACGTCGGGACGGCCGAGGGTGAAAATCAGCAGCATCTCGACCGTCCAACGGCCGACGCCGCGAATGGTGATCAGCCGCTCGATCAGCGCTTCATCCGTCAGTCGCTCCGACTGGCGGCGCGTCGGCACGGTGCCATCGAGCGCCTTGGCGCAAATGTCGCGAATAGCCGCGACCTTGCCGGCGGAGAAACCGCAGCCGCGCAACGCCGTTTCAGCCGTTGCCATGACCGCGTCGGGTGCCGGGAATTCACCGGCGGGAAACAACGCGGAGAACCGGCCCAGGATGGTCTCCGCCGCGCGTCCGTGCAGTTGCTGATGGGCAACCGCACGCACGAGCGCCTCGTACGGACTGCGTTGACGCTGAATATCCAACCGGGGCGGCCCGACCCGGCCGATTAACGCAGCGAACCGCTCGTCCTTGCTCAGATGCCGCACGCCGTCCAAATTTAAGGTCCTCTCCTGCCCCGCGACCGGGTTTGCGCGAATGCGGCAGTATGGCGCATGCGGCGCTGCCTTGTCGCGCTTCCATACACTCCCTCTATGAGCTAGAAAGGCTCCGTTCCTATGGGGCATTGGATGTATAGCCATCACCGTTGGCTTGACGACACAGCGGCCGAACAAACCGCTCAACGGCAGACTGCCAGCCTGGCAGGGGTGGTCATTATCCTGTTGTTGCTGGTCGGCGGGTTGTTCCTGGTGCAGCAGTTGCGCCGATCCGCCGCTGTCGAGGATTGCTTGTTGGCCGGGCGCCGCAACTGCGACACGATGTTGACGGAAGCCCCTTGACCGTGCCCTAACGTCACCTCGGCGGTATCGGTAACGACCCGGGTCCTGTAGCCAATCCGCTCAACCCCAACGCCCTACCGCTGAGGACGTATTCGGGAAAACCGACATCGTTGCCGGCCGTCTCGCCGATCCGGACGGCGGGTGATCCGGCAGCGCGGCCGCAGTCATGTGCGCCCCAACTTGTGGTTACCCATCAGTAATTTTCCTCTGTCCGGAACGCTTGATTTCGGTTAATGACACGCGCCCGCCATCCGGTTTGGTGAGGTATAGGACGCGGATACGCCCGCAGAATGGCGATTCCACCCCTATCGAATACCGTTTTGGGGAAGGCTGACGAACATGAGCGCAAGCGCGGCGCGGCCGGGGGCAGTGACCTCCGCCAACCGACCAATGTCATCGGATGAGAAGAAGATCATCCTGGCATCGTCTTTGGGTACCGTTTTCGAATGGTACGACTTTTATCTATACGGCTCGCTCGCGGTCATCATCGGCGCCAAGTTCTTCGGCCAGTTCGATGAAACCACACGCAATATTTTCGCGCTGCTCGCATTCGCCGCCGGGTTCCTGGTTCGTCCGTTTGGCGCACTGGTGTTCGGCCGGTTGGGCGATCTGATCGGACGCAAATACACCTTCCTGGTAACGATCCTGATCATGGGTTCGTCCACCTTCGTCGTTGGTCTCCTGCCCACCTCCGACAGTATCGGCATCTCCGCCGCCATCATCCTGATCGCGCTGCGCATCCTGCAAGGCCTGGCGATTGGTGGCGAGTATGGCGGCGCCGCGACCTATGTCGCCGAACACGCGCCGCAAAATCGCCGCGGTTTCTACACCAGTTGGATTCAGACGACGGCCACACTCGGGCTGTTCATGTCGCTGCTGGTCATTCTGGGCGTGCAATCGTCCATGAGCACCGCCGATTTCGCGGCTTATGGCTGGCGCATTCCGTTCCTGGTGTCCGTGCTGCTGCTGGCGGTCTCGGTCTGGATCCGCATGCAACTCAGCGAAAGCCCGGCGTTCGTGAAGATGAAGGCCGAAGGCCGTCACTCCAAGGCGCCGCTCAGCGAGGCGTTCGGCCAGTGGAAAAATGCCAAAATCGCGATCCTGGCGCTGCTGGGTCTGGTCGCCGGTCAGGCGGTGGTCTGGTATTCCGGGCAGTTCTACGCGCTGTTCTTCCTGACCAGCACGCTGAAGGTCGATGGTTTCACCGCCAACATGCTGGTCGCATGGTCGCTGGCGATCGGAGCGTTCGGGTTTATCCTGTTCGGCTGGCTGTCCGACAAGATCGGCCGCAAGCCGATCATCCTGGGCGGCTGCCTGATCGCGGCGCTGACCTACTTCCCCGTGTTCGGGTTCATGGCCGAAACCGCCAATCCGGCGCTGACCAAGGCGCATGAGACGGTCAAGGTCGTCGTGGTGACCGATCCGGCCGAGTGTTCCTTCCAGTTCAATCCGACCGGCTTGTCGAAATTTGTCACCGGCTGCGACGTGGCAAAGGGTTCGCTGGCCCGCTCATCGGTGACCTACTCACAACAGGACGCCGCCCCGGGGACGGTCACCAGCGTGAAGATCGGCGACAAAACCCTGGACCCGAAGGCGAAAACCTTCGCGGCTGACCTGACCTCGGCGCTGACGAACGTTGGCTATCCGGCGGCGTCGAATGCCTCGGTCGTGAAGATCGCCCATCCGTGGGATGTTTTCCGGCCGCAGCCGTTCAAGATCATACTGACGCTGCTGTTCCTGATGGTCCTGGTGACCATGGTGTACGGCCCGATGGCCGCCGCGCTGGTGGAGCTGTTCCCGACCCGGATTCGCTACACGTCAATGTCGCTGCCCTATCACATTGGCAACGGCTGGTTTGGCGGCCTGCTGCCGGCCTCGATCTTCGCGATGAATGCCCAGAACGGCAGCATCTATTTCGGGCTGTGGTATCCGATCATCATCGCTGGCGCGACCGCGGTCATCGGCCTGTTCTTCGTTCCCGAGACGAAGGACGTCGATATCTATGCGGGCGACTCCTCGGTCCACCCCGGCGATCACGTCCTGGACTTCGACCCGAACGCCGCCTAGGACGCTTTGGATTCAGCACGCTCGTTCGGACACGAACGAGTCGCCGACCATGGCCCTTCCGCCACAAGCGGGAGGGCCATGTGACATTTTAGCACCAAATACTGGCCCAAAGCGGTGAATCCGAGCCATTTCCGCGGTTACCGGGCGCAGTCGCCACTATTATCTTGGCACCATCATTATATCGGACCTTGTCATTCGATCACAGACAGGTGAGGATGATGGAATGCGAAGGCAACACGATCACCGGCTGCCAACACATACGACCCGGAGTACCAGTGTCCGCGGGCACCAGTCTGACGAGGAGGGTTCATGAAAGCGTTTCGTAAGTTATTTGGTCAAAAAGACGATTTGATCGTGGATCAGGCAGACGCTCTGGTACGTGTCGCATACACCACCGCCGTCGCGTCGTTTGAACCGACGCTGGATAGATTCGCGGCCTTGCAAACGGCCTACCAGGCCAGCGACAACAAGACCGACTACATCGAGCAGTTCGATTTCCTGATGACGATCGCCTGCGTGTTTGTCGCCGTCGAGCGGCTGAAGAATGCCGGTATCGAGGAAACACGCGCGAACGAGGCGCTGGATCGGATCGAGTTTCGGCTGAACGAGTGGAATGCCATCGACAGCATCCCGGGTTTCGAACACTGCCAAAATTATTTCACAAAAGAATACGAGGCGCTTCGCAAGGTCGGCTACGAGCCGGATCATCTGGTACAGGATGCGGTCGCTTCCTGGATCGTGGCGGATGCTCTGGGAAAACCGCCTGAGGCCGAGGAAGAACGCCGGCTGGTCCGCTTCATCGGGGCGATGATCGCCCGGAAATTCGCGAACTGGTGGGTCTGAGCCGGGGCTTCACCGCCCCGAACCACCGCCGGGAATCGCTCTTTCCAAAAAAACCGTTATGCTCGGTTGTCAGAGCAAGCGGGGAACGAGCACCATGGCAACAATCCAAACAAAATCCGTCAGGCGGCGCGAAGACCTCCGCCTGATCACCGGCCAGGGCAACTACACGGCCGATGCGGCACCGGCCGGGATGGCGGTGGCGATCCTGCTCCGCTCCCCCTACGCACACGCCCGCATTGAGCGGATCGACACCGCGCCGGCCCGCGAGATCGCTGGCGTGATCGCCGTCTATACCGAAGCCGATCTGACCGATGTGCTGCCTATCGCCGGCGGCATCGGCTTTCCCCGCCCCGATGGCGGTCCCGCGCCAAAGACCGACCGTCCGCTGCTGGCCTCCGATCGGGTGCGCTTCGTCGGCGAACCGGTGGCCCTGATCATCGCGGAGTCGCGCGCGGCCGGACTGGAAGCCGCGGAAGCCATCATCGTCGATTACTCCGCCCTGCCCGTCGTCACCGAACCGGTCGCGGCCATGGCACCGAACGCCACGCCAGTCTGGGATGATGTGCCGGACAACATCGGCTTTCTGTGGAAACGCGGCGACGCAGTGGGCGCGGACGCCGCTCTGGCCGGTGCGGCGCATGTCACCAGTCTCGATTTCACCGTCTCCCGCGTCACCGCCAACTCGATGGAGCCGCGTGGCGCCTGGGCAACCATTGCCGCCGACGGACGCATGGAAGTGCATGCCTCGCATCAGTCCCCGTTTGCACTACGGAACGGCATGGCGAGCGGGAATTTTCAGGTCAAGCCGACGGATATCCGGGTGATACCGGGCGATGTCGGCGGATCGTTCGGCATGAAGTCCGGCGTCCATCTGGAATCGGTGCTGGTCGCCTGGGCGGCGCGGCGGCTGAACCGGCCGGTGCGTTGGATTTCGGATCGGACCGAGGGTTTTCTGACCGACGAACAGGCCCGCGAAATGCGGATCAGTGCCTCGCTCGGCTTGGATGCGGACGGCAAATTCACCGCTTTGAAACTGCGCTGGAACGTTAATCTGGGGGCCTATGTGTCCGGCCGCTCCGGCTGGGGCGTCGGCAATATCGGCGGCATCGCCGGCGTGTACGAGATTCCGTTCATCGCCGCGCAGGTCTGCGGCGTGCTGACCCATACCGTCCCGACCGCCGCCTACCGTGGCGCCGGACGGCCGGAAGCTACCTACGCGATCGAGCGTCTGATCGACGTCGCGGCCCGGGAACTGGGCATCAGCCCGTATGAGCTGCGCCGCCGCAACCTGATCCCGCCCGCGGCGATGCCGTATAAGACGGCGCTGACCTTCACCTACGATTGCGGCGAATTCGAAGGTAACATGCAAGAAGCGAGCACGCTGGCCGACTTCGACTCGTTCGAGGAACGGCGGCGCGAAGCGGCTTCGCGGGGCAAGTTACGCGGCATCGGGCTGTGTAATTGCATCGAGGTCGCCGGCGGCCCGTTCCTGCGGCCGGCCAAGGATTTTTCGACAGTGCGCCTGGCCGAGGACGGCACGCTGATCCTGCGCTCCGGGTCCATGTCGGTCGGTCAGGGCCTTGAAACGACGATGACCCAACTGGTGGCCGACCGGTTCGGCATCGACATCGAGCAGGTGAAATGGGAGGGCGGCGACACCGACCTGCTGCCCAGCGGCAAAGGCAACGGCGGATCAGGCGCGTTGTGCATCGGTGGATCGGCGGTGTCGCTGGCGATGGACAAGGTGATCGAGAAAGCCCGCCGCATCGCCTCGGAGCTGCTGGAAGCGGCGGTGGTCGATGTGGAACTGGCGAACGGCCGTTTTACCATCGCCGGCACCGACCGTTCGGTGTCGCTGGCCGAGGTGTCACGCGCGTCGAACGATCCGAATCACATCCCGCCGGGTGAGGAAGGCGGACTGGTGGAAAGTGGCGAATTTACTCCGACCGCCGTCACGTTCCCGAACGGCACCCATATCTGCGAGGTCGAGATCGACACCGAAACCGGAGTGACCGAAATCGTGCGCTACAGCGCGGTGGAAGAACTCGGGCGGGTTCTGAATCCGATGATTGTCGCGGGGCAGATCCATGGAGGCGTGGTCCAGGGTGTCGGTCAGGCGTTGGGCGAGATCATTACCCACGATGTCGACTCCGGCCAGATGCTGACGGCCTCGTTCATGGACTACCAAATGCCGCGCGCCGACGAATATCCCGACTTCCGGTTGATGACCCGCGAGGTTCCCACGGCGGTCAACCCGCTCGGTGCCAAGGGCGTCGGAGAGGCCGGGACGGTCGGTGCACTGGGTGCCGCGATGAATGCGATCAACGATGCGCTGGCCCCGCTGGGTATCCGGCATTTCGACATGCCGGCGACGCCGGGGCGGGTTTGGGCGGCGATCCATGCGGCGGGGCGCTGAGCTCGGCATGGTAGTGTCAGGCGCGCCAGCGGTGTAGGATGAACGCGCCATCCGGCGGGCGCGGACAGCGTGCCGGACCGGATCAACCTCGCGAAGGACGTGTGATATGGACACCGCCCCGGCCGATATTATGACCCGCTATCCGGTGCCCCGGCATCGCCTGACCCGGCGCGACTATTACCGCCTGGGTGAGGCTGGCATCCTGGGCGAGACCGATCGCGTCGAGCTCCTGGAGGGGCAATTGATCGATAGATCGCCGATCACGCCGCGCCACGCAATCGTCAGCGAAAACCTGAATGTGCTGTTGGTCAGGGCCTTTGCCGGCCGAGCCCGGGTTCGGTGTCAGGAACCGGTGGTGCTGAACGATGGGTCGGAACCGCAACCGGACCTCGCCTTGGTCCGGCGGCCGTGGCGCGGCTACCCGCACACGCATCCGGAACCTGACGACATCTTCCTGCTGATCGAGGTGGCGGACAGCAGCCTGGATTTCGACCGTACGGTGAAGCTGGAACTCTATGCCCGGGCAGGCATCCGGGAGGTGTGGATTGTCGATCTGACGACCGATTTGGTGCTGGTGCACCGGGGGGCCTCGGGTGGGTCATATGGTTCGGTGGTCCGGGTCGAAGGACAGGGGGTGCTGGATGTCGAGGTGCTGCCGGGGGTGACGATTCGGGCTGCCGAGGTGTTTGCATAAGATTGGCATGCGGCGAGGCTGAGCGATTGCGGGCCATGCAGATGCAAATTTAACGCTGCATGTAGCGCTATGAACAGGCTCAGCAGCGCCGAACGAGTCAAGCGCCGACGCCTGGGATGACCTCGGCTGAAACGCCGCGGCGACGTCGTCATGGTTGCCCTTCAGGGCGACAGCGGCAAGCCGCGTCCGGCGGTGATGATTCAGGCTGACTGGTTCGATGCGCTGTCAACCGTCGTTGTCCTGCCGCTGACAAGCACTTTGGTGGATGCAGCCGTAACCCGGATCGATGTCGCTCCGAGCGACGGGAATGGTTTGCGGCTTCCCTCGCAAATTGCGATCGATCGCCCGCAAACGGTGAGATACTTGAAACTCGGCCCAACCATCGGCCGGTTCGATAACGATATGATGCTGGAGGTTCAGCGGTCGCTTGCCGTGTTTTTCGGACTGGCATAGCCGATCGAAATTTGCGGCGGCCTGTGGCCAACCCACGCGGTTGTGCTGGTAAGTCAGCCCCTCGGTGAGGGGGGTCCGGATCATTGGCATGGCGCAAAATTCAAGAATAATGTGCTGGGCTGTCAACTTGTGCTACAATGGTGAAATGGAGCCGATTTACAGCGACCATAGACGCCTCGATGAGCGCAGCCTTGCGTTGCACCAACTGGTTGCCAGGAAGCTGCTGGGCGACCCGTTCTTGCTCGACAAGGCGCGAGCGAACGTGCGCCGATGGCAGGAGAGCCACGGCAGCCCGTCATTGGCACTCGCCGAGTGGGAACAGATTTTGGCAGGCCCCGCCGATGAGATCGCTCGGCTTTTAGTGGAGCAGTCGGAGAGGGCGACACGCCTTCGCCAATCGACCCCGTTCACCGGCATACTGACAGAACCCGAGCGCCTCGCTATTTATGAATCGTACTCAACTCGAACATATTATCCGGGCCGCCAGCCACATCTCGGGTGATACCGAGATTGTCGTTATCGGCAGTCAGGCCATCCACGCGCAGCCCATGAAGCTCCCGCCGATTGCTTTCCAGTCGGACGAGGCGGACGTGTACCCGCGCAACTATCCCGAACGTGCCGAGGAGATCGACGCGGCCATAGGCGAGCTTTCGCGGTTCCATGACACCCACGGTTACTATGGCCACGGTGTCAGCCCGGCGACGGCTATTCTTCCACAGGGATGGGAGCAACGTGTCATCCGGCTGTCGAATCTGAACACGGGTGGCGCGACCGGGCTTTGCGTGGACGTTCACGACCTCGCCCTGTCCAAGTATGCGGCGGGGCGGGAGAAAGACATCGCATTCAACCGCGAGCTTGCCCGGCACGGCATCGTCGGCAAGCGAAAGCTGACGCGACTGGTTTCGTTGATGCCGCTGGATGACGAGCGCAAGCTTCTCATCCTCGGTCGGATTAATGCTGATTTTGCTACCGTCGCGCCGCGCAATGCTACAAAACCGCCCAACTCATCTCAACGGCGGCGGCGATGAAATCCAGGGCTTCGGTTTCCTCGGGCCGTCCGCGTAACGCTATGCCTTGGCGCCCAGCCTCAATGGCAAATTCTGGCCGGCGAGGATCGGGCACCCAGATACGCAGTTGCTTCATGCCTCGGTGTAACTGCTGTTGCCGATAACGCTGGAACTTGGTCAATCCATCTGCGGTTCGCTTTGGCCGTGCCATGGGCGCCTCCGTCAGGTTGCCCCCTATTTTATCGCAATCGTCGCGCGCTACTTAACGAATCCTACGATGAACCCTTGGTTGTCGTATGCTGAGCGTCAGATATCTGGACCCAGATGAGTGCCGACACCTATCCGCGGATGACCTGCCGCCGCAATATCGCAGAACGCACGAAGGACACTTAATCCTTGCGTAGCCACTCTCCCTTCCGATTGCCTCGATTATCTATAACATACGCGTATCCAGTGTGCGCAGAGATGAGGACTCCTCGGCCATTCTTCTTATTTAGAGACCGTTTCGCCGCATCTTGGATCTGAACGAATTTTACCGCACGATGTCGCTTCAGCATGAGCGTCGTTTTTGGTACGATTTTTTCCACGTCAGATATCTTGCTCATTTCGCGTAAGGGAAATTTATAGTCGCCATTTTTTGGGTTATCGAAAGAAAAATAGTAAACTCCGAACATGCGACAAATCCTCATTCAATAGAATTAATATTGTTACTCTTTTGCCCGCTCGACGACAGGCTGTGACTGTCCCTTCGAAAGGACCACCTGTCCCTGCCAATGAGTTACAAAGACGCTTAACTCGTCTCGATCGCGGCCTATTTCCTCCCAATTATCCAGTAACTCACGCCACATTCTTGGGGATGTATTCCCCCTTCCAAGAATTCTCATGAGTTTCGCCATGGAGATCGCCACAAATCCATTTTCCTCCACCTCATACAACAACGAATGGACGTCTCTTTTTCTCAATTTTATATCTATGGGAACCTTCATCCCCTGGTCGGCGCCACTACCAGCCACAATTCACCTCCTTGGTAACTGGATCAGCCTTATGGACAAAGTTCGATATCTAGTCAAGATAGTTAGGAACCTATATCAGAAAGTTGGCTAACTTTTTTCCTTGCTCGCATGCACAAACCCTTGGATGAGTAAAGGTGGCAAGGATGACCGAGCCCAGGGTCGGCAGTGGCCCTGGTGCTAAGGACAGGCCGCTATCCCTGAGGCATCACCTTCGGCTAAATCGCTTGTCTACCTCGTGCGTTCGGTGTTCCTGCTCACAGTCGCCCGCGCTTGACCCTGCACTCACCCGGCGTAGCATCCAGCCTGCATTAAAAAGGAGGCGGACTTGACCAACTCAACCATCCCAAACCCGCCCGTCATCGGCTTTCTCGGCCTAGGCTCGATCGGCGCGCCAATGGCCGAGCGCATCTTGCAAGCCGGCTACAAGCTTGTCGTTTACGACATCCGTCCCGAAGCCATGCAACCGTTCCAAAACCGCGCCGAAACCGCGATTTCGCCGGCCGATGTGGCTCACCGAGCGGATATCGTGTTCGGATGTTTGGCGACCAACGATTCGTTCAGGGACGCGGTTTACGGACAAACCGGCCTCGTCGCGGGGCATCGGGCGCGGCTGTATGTGCATCTGGGCACGAACGGGTCGGATGTCGTTACTGAACTGGCCGAGCGGCTCGGGCGTCGGAACATTGCGACGTTGGATGCGCCAATGACGGGCGGACGGCTGCGCGCGATGGATGGGACGCTGACGGTGATGGCCTCCGGCCCCCAGTCCGCGTTCGACGCCGCCGAACCGGTCATCCAATGCTACGCGGGCAAGATCGTTTACCTGGGGGAACAGGTCGGCGCCGCTCAGGTCATGAAGGCCGTCAACAACATGATGTCGCTGGTCAATCTGGCGGCGGCGTGTGAGGCGATGTTGGTCGGCGTGAAGGCGGGACTCGATCCGAACGCGATGCTGGAAGTGCTGAATAAAGGCTCCGGCATGAACAGCGCGACGGCGGACAAAATTCCACGCCACGTCCTGCCGGGGACGTTCGATTTCGGCGGCTCGATGGCGCTGGTGATGAAGGATTCGCAGACGTTTCTGAATGAGGCCGCCGCGCGCAACATCGCCACCCCGATCAGCGAACTTGTACGCAGCATCTACAAGATCGCACTCCAGTCAGGATCGGACCACGACGACATCACCACCGTCATCCAACCCATGGAGCGTGCGGCCGGCGTCGAGCTTCGCGCCGTTGCGGACAAGCCATAAACCGGCTTACCGTCTCCACCAAGGCACAACCAGTGCCACTCGGGAGAACGAAAAAGTGGTGGATTGGTCGAGACGGCACGTCATCAAGGGTATCGCCGCCGGAACGGTGCTGACCGGCACAACAGCCCGCGCCCAACCCGCACTCACCAAAGCGACCGTCGCTGTGGGCGGCCAGGGCCTGTTCTACATGACCCTGTATATGGGCGTGGACGGCGGGTTCTTCCGCGATCAGGGCCTGGACATCACTATCCTGGATGTCGGGTCGGGCACCCGTCAGGCCGCCGCGATCATGGGCGGCAGCGCCGAACTTTCGACTATTGGCCTCGAACAGAACATGCAGGCGAATGCGCGCGGCGGCGGGCTGATCGCTGTCTGCTCCTGCTTCAACGCCTTCCCCATGAGCATCACGCTGTCCAAAGCCGCCGCGGAAAAGGCTGGCTTTGCCCCCGGCATGCCCCTGGACGACAAGATCAAACGCCTGCACGGCCTGCGGCTCGGCATTAGTTCCCCCGGTTCCAGCACGGAAGGCTTCGTCCGCACGCTGCTGCTGTCCCGTGGCCTCAGCCCGGAAAACGAGGTCAGCCTGCAACCGGTCGGCGGCGGCGCGCCCATGCTGGCGGCGCTGGAGGCCGGCGGCATCGACGGTTTCGTGTGGGGCCCGCCGTTCTCCACCACGGCGGTCACGAAGGACCAAGCCGTGGTCGTGATCGACCCGATGAACGGCGAGGTCCCGGAATTCAACAACTACGCCTACCTCTCGCTCTCAACCAGCAAGCAAACGCTGGAGAGCAAGCGGCCGGTGGTTCTGGCGGCCGTGCGGGCGCTGATGGCGACGATGAAGGCCGCGCACGCGGACCCGGACAAAGCGGCGGCGTCCATTCGCGCCCGGTTTCCCGGTATGGACGACACGCAGTTCCGCGCCGCGTTCGATATCTTCGTCAAAGGCGTTCCGACCACGCCGCTGATCGATGAGGCGCGCTACAACCGCACCCTCCAAACCCTGAATATCAGTGTGAAGCCGCCGCTCGTGGTGCCGTATGCGGCGGTCGTGGTGCCGGATCTCGCGCTGGAAGCGATGAAGGGCTAGCCGCGTGGCGGATCGCGCCCGAACAACAGGCGGCATCCTGGCCTGGCAGGGGGTGATCGCCCTGTCGATCCCGGCGGTGTGGGAGGCAACCTGGCGCCTCACCGGCTCGACCTGGATCAGCGCGCCCAGTCTGGTGGCGGTGCGGCTGGCCGCCTGGGCCTCCGATGGATTGGCGGAGCATATCGCCACCACAGCCGAGGAAATCGCCACCGGCCTGGCAATTGGTTGCGCGTGCGGCGTGCTGTGCGGATTGGTCCTGGGCCGCATGCCAATCCTGGCGGGGATTCTAAGGCCGATCATCGTCGCGCTTTACAGCGTGCCGCTGATTTCACTGGCGCCGTTATTCATCATGTTGTTCGGCCTGGGCCAGTTACCGCAGATCGTGCTGGTGGGCATCGTCGTGTTCTTCCTGATCTTCTTCAACACCTTCGCTGGCGCCGAAGCCGTGGACGAAGACCTGATCCGCACCCTGCGTCTGATGGGCGCAACGCGCTCAGAAGTGTTCCGCAAAGTGATCGCCCCGGCCAGCATCGTCTGGATCACGGGCGGCCTGAAAGTCGCCCTGCCCTACGCCCTGGTCGCCGCCACCACCGGCGAGATGCTCGGCAGCCGAGGCGGCATCGGCTTCCTGCTGAACGGCGCGGCGCAGCAGTTCGACATGACCTCCCTCTACGCCGCCCTGGTGATCCTTATGCTGCTTGGTATTTTGACCAGTGCGTCCGCTGCGCGCCTGGAAAGCTGGTTGCTACGGTGGCGTCATGCCGCCGGATAAGATCCAGCTTATCGGGGCCAGCCGCGATTTCGAGGCGCGGGGCCGTCGCGTGCAAGCGCTGCAACCGATCGACCTATCGATCCAGCCCGCCGAGTTCGTCGCCCTGGTCGGACCCAGCGGCTGCGGCAAATCGACCATCCTCAACATGGTGGCTGGCTTGCTCGGTCCCACCAGCGGGACTGTGGCGTATGACGGCCTGCCGGTCACCGGCCTGAATCAGCGCGTCGGCTACATGACGCAAAAAGACACGCTGCTGCCGTGGCGCGACGTGGAGGCCAATATCCGGATCGCGCTGGAACTACAGTGCCGCCCAACCTCGCGCGCCGACGCCGCCGCGAAAGTCAGAGAAATGATCGAACTCGTTGGGCTGAAAGGGTTCGAACATCATTACCCCGGTGAACTCTCCGGCGGCATGCGCAAACGCGCAGCCTTGGCACGGACGCTGATCTACGAGCCGGAAACGCTGCTGATGGACGAACCGTTCGCGGCGTTGGATGCACAGTTGCGGTTGGTCATGCTCGATCAACTCCAGTTTCTGACGCGATCACGCCAGATGACCGTGCTGTTCGTCACCCACGACCTCGGCGAGGCCATAACCCTGGCCGATCGCGTCGTGGTCATGAGCGCCCGCCCCGGCCGCATCCGGGCAATCCGAAAAGTCCCGATCGAGCGCCCGCTGGATGTCTTTACCGCGCGCTTTTCGTCCGTGTTCGCGAAGTTGCATGAGGAGTTGTGGGACGAACTCAAGGATGAGGTGACGAAAGGGACCGATCTATGAGCCGGATGGTCACTGGTTTCGACCGTTCGGCCCAATCCAGTCATCGCGGGCCTTCGGCCACCATCACGGTGGCAAGTCAGACGATACGGCCGCTCAGATGAGGCCTGATCTTGCGCTGACAGCTGGTACACCGGACAGCATCGCGGATCGCAGCCGCAGGTTCTTCACCGGCACCACCGGCCGCATCCTGGCCCGCATCGTGATCCTCGCCGCCCTGTTCGGCGCCTGGCAAACCCTGCCCGGCCCCGGCATGCGGTTCTGGGCGAGCGACCCGGTCTCCATCGTCGCCGCGCTGGCCGGCTGGATCATCGACGGGACGCTGTGGCGCCAGTTGCTCGCCACCCTGACGGTCATGAGCACGTCCTACGTGCTGGGTTGCGCCATCGGCGTTGGCCTGGGGCTGGCGTTCGGGCTGCTGCCGCGGCTCGACAAGATCCTGTCGCCATTCATTTTTGCCGCTTATGCACTGCCGAAGATCGCGTTGGCGCCGCTGCTGATCATCCTGTTCGGCATCGGCATCGCGTCGAAAATCGTGCTGGTGACCGTGGTGGTGTTCTTCCTGGTGTTCAGCAGCACCATCGACGGCGTGCATGACACCGACCCCGATCTGGTCCGGTCGCTACGGCTGATGGGCGCGACCCGAAGCGAACTGATCCGCAAGGTGCTGATCCCGTCGGCACTGCCCTGGATTTTCACCAGCATGCGGATCGCGGTGCGCTACGCCTTCACCAACACCTTGCTGGCGGAGTTGATCGCCTCCAACAGCGGCATCGGCTACCTGATCGCCTACCATTCCGGCATTTACGACGCGGCGGGCACCTACGCGGCCGTGCTGATTTTGGTCATTCTCAGCGTGGCATTGACCGAGGTGCTGACGCGCGTCGAAAAGGCGATGTCGCGCTGGCGGGCGTAGCGCGCCCCCTAAACCGCTTCGGGCATCGGCACCGTCGGACGGCGGCCACCGCCCGGCTGATAGCGGACCAGATACCCCGGCACGATCAGTTCCACCGGCGTCGGCGTAATGCCCAGATCGGCCAGACCGAGCGCTCCAGGGGCGACGACGTTGTCCTTGGCCAGCATCAGAAGCTGATCCGGAGTCAACGGCTTGCCCGGCACATGTTGCAGAACGCAGGCCTGCATGCGGGCGATCCCCATCGGGATGTCGATCAGCTTCTTGTTGCGATGTGTTGTCTGTAGGATGAACGCCAGGATTTCCCGGAACGTCCAGACCCGCGGGCCGCCGATCTCGAAAATCTTGCCTTGCGTCGCCGGGGAGGCCAATGCGGCCATCACCGCGTCGGCGACATCGCTGACGAACACCGGCTGCATCTTCGTGTCGCCGCAGATCACCGGCATGAACGGCGATAGCCGGGCGATCTCGGCGAAGCGGTTGAAGAACTTGTCCTCCATGCCGAACACCAGCGACGGACGCAGGATCGTGGCGGTCGGGAATGCCGCCAGCACGGCCTGTTCGGCCTTGCCCTTGCTGGAGGCATAACGACTCGCGCTGTTCGGATCGGCACCGATGGCGGAGATCTGGATCAACCGGCTGACGCCCGTCGCGGCGGCGATGCGGGCGATGCGTTCGGCACCCTCGGCATGGATCGCGTCAAACGACGCAGAGCGGCTTTCCGTCAGCGCACCCACCAGGTTCACAACGATCTCGGCGCCCGCAATGGCGCGATGCACCGTCGCTTCGTTTGCGACGGACGAATACAGGGGCACAACCTGCCCGACCGAACCCATCGGCTTCAGGAACAAGGCCGCCTCAGGATCGCGCACCGCGACGCGCACGATAAATCCCTGCTGAGCCAGCCGCTTGACGACATAACGGCCGATGAAACCCGATCCGCCGAATACAGTTGCAACCCGTCGCGTCGCCATCGTCCAAAGCCCCCTTATCCGCCCAACCGCCGGAGCGTGCGGTCTGATACGACGCGCCAGCCGGTGCCTCAAGACGCGGTATCCCGACAAACGTATCATTGGCGCGGAATTATCGCATTGAACCGGTTGACGGCGCCGTAGCGGGGGGCTACATCGCCGCCTCACCGCAGTTCGCGCCTCTCGCGGACGAACGGTTGCCCTGGTGGCGGAATTGGTAGACGCGCAGGTTTCAGGTACCTGTGGCCGTAAGGTCGTGGAAGTTCGAGTCTTCTCCTGGGCACCAATACATTCATATGAGTATGACGCAGTTTATGGCGAACGGTACTATCCACCTGTACCGGGACGACCTCCCGGAAGGTCTCTCGCTCGGTTCGGTGGTTGCCGTCGATACCGAAACCATGGGTCTGAACCCGCTGCGTGACCGGCTTTGCCTCGTGCAGATGTCGGGCGGCGATGGGCACGCCCATCTGGTCCAAATTATCCCCCCATCACGCGGCGGACGCGGGTTCGATTGTCCCAATCTGAAGCGGATGATGAGCGACACCGCCGTCACCAAGCTGATGCATTTCGGCCGCTTCGATGTCGCGGTCCTGCAGCATTCGCTCGGCATCACGGTTGCGCCGGTCAAATGCACCAAGATCGCGGCCAAGCTGGTCCGGACCTTCACCGACAAGCACGGCCTGAAGGATCTCTGCAAGGAGCTCCTCGGGGTCGATCTGTCCAAGCAGCAGCAATCCTCCGACTGGGGCGCGATGGACCTGACGTCGGAGCAACTCGCGTACGCGGCGTCCGACGTGCTGTATCTGCATGCGCTATGGGCGAAGCTGGAGGCTGTGCTGATCCGGGAGGGCCGGTTGGAATTGGCTGAGGAATGCTTTGCCTTCCTGCCGACGCGCGGCCGGCTGGATTTGTTGGGCTACGAGACGCCGGATATTTTCGCCCACCAGGCGTAGAGATCAGGCGCCTGCCGGTTCGGATTCAGCAGGATTTACTGCACAACGACCTGCCCGTGCATGTACGGATGCACACCGCAGGTGTAGGCAAAGGTTCCGGTTTCGTCGAAGCGGTGCGAATACACCTCGCCCTTACCGAACGGCGAGGCCGGCCCGCCAGGCGGCCCGAAAACCACGGAGTGCGCTACAGCGTCGCGATTGCTCCAGGTCGCCACGGCACCTTTACGGATGATCAATACAGACGGCGCAAAAGCGAATCCGTCGATCGCAACCTGGCCGCCACCGTCGGGCCAGGCCGCCTGCGACGTTGTCATGCCCAGGCCGGCCAGCAGAATCGCCGCAAGTTTTACGCGTCGCCGGTTGATCGGGTCGGTCATGCGGGCCTCCTTCATTTCGATCCCTGGTCCTCGGCGGCGCGGACACGCGCCGCCGCATGGCCCTATTTGGTTACGACGTCGTGCTGCATCGGCGCGAGTTGCTTCAGCAACACGTTCTGATACCTGAACGGCACCCCCGCATCGTCCATCGCGAACTGGAAGTCCTCGGCCAACGCGTTGAAGTCGGCGTTGCGAAGGCCCATCGCACCATGCGCCTCTTTCATCGAGCGGCCCTCGTAAACGCAGTTGCCGCCAAGCAGGGTGCAAAACTGTTCGGTCAGTAGCGTTTTCAGGCGCGGAATGTTCGCGGTCGCGAAACGCGCCTTGATGCGGTCGTCGGCGACCAGCCGATTGACGCCGTTGTCAACGATGCTGGCGATTCCGGGTTCGCCGCCAAAAGCTTCAAACGCCGGATTGCTGCTGATTGCCATCGGTGCCGCCGGCTGCGCCTGTGCCGCACCGGCAACCAGGGGCAAAACCGCGATCAAACTGAATGTGAAGCTACGCATGATGTAATCCCCCTTCAGAAACCGACCTGTGCGGACAGATAAACGCCGCGTTGTTCCTTGAACGTCGCGATCGTGCCCAGATCGACATAGGCCGCTGTCAGGGACACGTTCTTCGTCAGGAAATACGCCGCGAAAATGTCCTTCCAGTCACTCGCCCCCGTAAAACCCAGATTGCTCGGCATCGTCCGGTACTCCGCCCCGACGACGAAGCGCTTGCTGATGAGATACGCCAGCGAGGCCTCAACTTGCGGGCGATACGAATCGTCCAATGGGCCGCCAAAGCCCAGCAGACCGATCTGATTCGCCTTGGTCATGCGAACCGTTACGTTAGCCAGCAGGTTGTTATCCAGAAAGACCTTGGTCGCCGCCACGTAGAAATCCACGCCGCTGTTGCTTCTGGCTCCGACCGCGCGCAACAGGGCGCCGTGGTCGGTGGTTTTGAACTGGGCGCCGATCGCGACCTGCGGAATGAAACTATCCTGGTCGTACACCGCGTCGCCGAACAGTTTGACCTTCAGGCCCGCGACGTCTTCATGAAACGCGAAACCCCGGCCAAGCCCCAACTTCGCACCGGTGTTGCCCGTATCGAAGTCGATATGGTTGTAGGACAGTTCGACCCGGTCGTACAGACCCAGCGCGGCGCCGCCGCTATAGGCGTTGAAGTTGGACAAACCGGTGTAGGTGGCGTGCACATTGCCGCCGATCGCGTCGCGGGTGCCGTATCCGGTAATCAGTGCCCAGGTCGCAATGCCGCCGCCACCGGCGCCTTCAATATTGCTCACCCCCGAGGTAGCCAGCAATTTGCCGCTGTCAAACAGCAACGGCGCCGGGGATGCTGCCGCGTCGTCCGCCCGGACCGGTCCGGCGATACCGGCGGCCAGCATACCGGTGATCGCCGCGGTTGCGAAGCGTGCGGCGCCGCGAGATCGTCGGGCGGGAGGGTGTGGCGGTGTTGCGGCGACGGTGTCGCCGTTGGTCGTGCAATCGTCAGATTGGTGTGCCGATTTTATATCGCTGTGCTTTGCCACGCTGCGTCTCCCGCACCATCGATCGCTTCGGTGAGATCGATGTTTCCTTTACGCGGCGGGAGTGGCAGCGGATCATCTTCCGTTCATTATATTGCCACAAATGAAACTTTATCGCGCGGGTTCGGGTGAGCACGGCTGTGGTGCCGCCATATTCTTCGTGGCGCGCAACGTATTGTCCCGGATGCTGACCGGAGGGCGCCAGCTCTCAGCCGGCCGGATCGTCCATGCGTACCAGACGCGGGCGGCCGGGAAAATCGATACCGTCGTAGATCTCGGTCAAAGGCAGGTTGATGCCCAGCGAGGGCAGGTCCACCACGGCGTCAAGCCCTTCGATGATGTTGCGGGTCCAACCGCGATCCTGACCGCGCGACCAAACGACGACATAGGCTGCATTGGGCTCGACAATCAGGATCGTATCCAGGCTCTCGATCTGTTTGTATTCCGCCAGCTTGTCATAGGTGTCGAAATCGCGTGTCGTCGGCGAGAGCACCTCGGCCACCATGCGCGGCGTCGCCGCCTTGAACGCATCGGGATTGCGTGGACCGCAATCGGCGCCCGCGTCAGGGCGGCGGATTTGGCCGGGGATCGTCTCAATACTGCCATCGCCGTTGAACGGACTACAGCCGCTCCCCCTCAGCCGGGTCCGGAGTTCACCCAGAATGTTAATCACAATATCGTTGTGGATATTGCGAGCGTCCGCCTGCATTCGAACCGGGAAGCCGTTCACGAGTTCGTACCGATCCGGTTGGCGGCTTTGCCACTCGAAGAACTGATCGATTGTCCAGGGCTTCAGCACTGCGTCAGACCTCGCGGCAGCCTTCAGGATACAAACATGCCCTTTCTTAGGGCCGAAAAACAAGGCGGCGCCCGGAAATCGCGCGTGGCCGCACTGCAAAACGTAGCTTTACCAGCGTAATAGTCCTAAGTCCCGCACATGACATTCCCACTCGTCCACCCGATGCTCGACGCGGCGCTTGTAGCCCGCGGCTATCTCGAACCTACCGCCGTGCAATCCGCCGTTCTGCAGCCCGAAGCCGAGGGTCGCGACCTGCTGGTGTCCGCCCGCACCGGGTCGGGCAAAACCGTCGCGTTCGGCCTCGCCGCCGCGTTCACGCTGATTCCCGACGGCGCCCTGCCGCCCAAGGGTCCGCCGATCGCGCTGTGCATCGCGCCGACCCGCGAGCTTGCCCTGCAAGTGCAGGCGGAGCTCGCCTGGCTGTATGCCGGCGCGCGCATCGTGTCCTGCGTCGGCGGCATGGACATCCAACGCGAAGCCCGCCTGCTCTACGCCGGCTGCCACATCGTCGTCGGCACCCCCGGCCGTCTCGGCGACCATTTGCGCCGCGGCAACCTAAACCTGTCCGCGTTGAAGGTCGTCGTGCTGGATGAGGCGGACGAGATGCTCGACCTCGGCTTCCAGGAGGAGCTGGAGGTCATCCTCGACGCCGCGCCGTCCGAACGCCGGACGCTGATGTTCTCGGCAACCATCCCGCACGACATCGCCAAGCTGGCGCGCAAATATCAGCGCGACGCCCTGCGCATCGACACTATCGACCGCTCCCAGCCGCACGACGACATTGAATACCGAGCGATCACCGTTGCCGGACACGAGATCGAGGGCGCGCTGGTCAACATCCTGCGCTGGTACGAATCCCCCGGCGCGCTGGTGTTCTGCGCCACGCGCGACTCGACCCGCCGCCTGCATCAGTCGCTGGTGCAACGCGGTTTCGCTGCCGTCATGCTGTCGGGCGAACTCAGCCAGCACGAACGCACCACCGCACTGGACGCGCTGCGATCCGGCCGTGCCCGGGTCGGAGTCTGCACCGATGTCGCCGCCCGCGGCCTCGATCTGCCGGCGCTCGATCTGGTCGTGCATGCCGACCTGCCGACCAACCCGGAAACGCTGCTGCACCGCAGCGGCCGCACCGGGCGCGCCGGCCGCAAGGGCGTGTCGTGCCTGATCGTGCCCTATTCCAAGCGCCGCCGCGCCGAACAGGTGACCACGGCCGCTCGTGTGCGGGCGTCGTGGTCGAACGCCCCCAGCGCCGAGGACATCAACGGCCGCGACCGCGAACGTTTGCTGACGGACCCGATGCTGGACCCGCCGGAAGGCGTCGAACGCGCGGATGCCGAGGCGTTGCTCGCCGCCAACGACCCGATTGCCATCGCCGCCGCGCTGCTGCGCCTGTATCGCCGCCAGTTGCCGCCGCCGGAGACGATCAGCGCCGCGCCGCAACCGCGCGCGCCGGACGCCCATGTGTCGCAGGCCGTGCGTGGCTATGCCGCCCGGGACGCGGACAGGACGTCGCGGCGGGAGTCGAACGGCTCCGGGTACCAGAGGGAGGACAGCGGAACGTCCCCCTATACGCCGTCACCCCGCGCTGATGCCCCCGCGGGCGATTTCGTGCAATTCCGGATCTCCGTCGGACGCGCCAACCGCGCGGACCCGAAATGGATCCTGCCGCTGCTGTGCCGGGTCGGCAACGTCACCAAGGCTGACATCGGCGCCATCCGCATCTTCGACACCGACACCCGGTTCGAGATCAGCCGCGAGGTCAGCGACGCCTTCGCCGCCGCCACCGCCAACCTGCCGGAGCACGAGCCGCGTATCACCCAGGCCGGTGACGGCCCGATGCCGGCCCGGCCGCCGTTCCGAGCCAAAATGCATGATGGCAAAGGGGATGTTGGAAAGCCGGCCGGCGGTAAGCCGTTCCGTGGCCCGCGGACCAGTTCGCGTCCCCTGGTTCCCCGCCAGCCGCGCACCTGACGGGCCAGGCCGAACCCATTCGGGCGCCTGATTTCGCCATGGTGCGCCACCAACCGCGGCACGCGAACCACCGCGAGAAATCAAAGCCGATTGCATTTTCACCGGCGGTATCGCTAGCATAGGGCGGTAACACCGCCGGTGAAAGCCAATATGGCCAGCGTTCTGATCAGAGATGTCGATGAGGGACTTCATGCGCGGCTCAAGGCCAGCGCTGAGGCGCATCGCCGATCGATGGAGGACGAAGCGCGCGAATGGCTGCGTGCCGCGGTTGTTCGGCAGGAAAACCCGAACCGGGAGAACCTTGTCACCCTCGCCCGGCGCTTGTTCGGTTCGGAAGACGGCGCCGATCTCGGCATCCCGCCGCGTTCAGAAAACCCGGAACGGTCTCCCCCGGACTTCTCCGGTTCGGAATATGATCGGGGCGCGTGATCGTGGTTCTGCTGGATACCAACGTTATTTCGGAGTTGGCCAAGGCAGCACCGAACCAGACAGTTCTGCTGTATGTGGCCAGTTTGCCTCCTGATACCGTGTTTACCGCAGCGGTCTGTGAGGCGGAAATTCGGTACGGTTTGGCGCGCCTGCCGTCCGGGCGAAGGCGCGACGAACTCATCCTGCGGATGACGACATTCCTGAAAAGTCGCGCTCATCGATCCCTGGCAGACCAATGAAGGTCTGACCGACCCAAGGGTCCATCCGCCTTGTTACTTCGGCCGTCTCGGTTTGGGCGGGTTTCGCGGCCGGCCACACTCTGAGAACCGCACCCACTGGCACACCCCATCCCGGCGTCGTAAAAACGCCACACCAATCCACGGGGAGTCCTTCCGATGCCGGTCAGCGGCCTGCCGCCTTACGACGACACCAATATTTTTGCCCGCATCCTGCGCGGGGAAATTCCCTGCAACAAGGTCTATGAGGACGATTTCGCCCTCGCCTTCCACGACATCGCGCCGCAGGCACCGACGCATGTGCTGGTGATCCCAAAGGGTCCGTATTGCTCGTTTGCCGACTTCAGCGCCTGTGCCAGCGACGACGAGATCGGCGGGTTCATCCGCGCGGTCGGCGCCATCGCGAAGGACCTGGGACTGGAGGCACCCGGCTACCGGTTACTCGCCAACATGGGCGAGCATTCCGGTCAGGAAGTTCCCCATTTCCATGTGCACCTGTTTGCCGGCCGGCCGCTCGGCCGGATGATTCCCGGATAAGCGGCGGGACAGACGCATCGGCGATCGACCGAGACCAAGCCGTTAGGCGACGTCCAGGCAGAAAATGTGCGGATTAGCGCAGTGGGAAGGCGTTGATCGCGGGCCTTTGCCCATTAAGATGGGGGTAACTGCCGCGCGACCGGTAACGCCGCGTAACTCGGCCCAACACCGTCATGACGGGGCGATGGCCCAACACCGTCATGGCGGGCGAAGGCCCGCCATCCACGCCTTTTCAGTCGGCGAACCCGGGTATCGTCTGGCTGGAACCGCCGAAGGGGATCAGCCCGCGGCTTGCATTTGCTCGCGCAGATGGCGGGCCCGTGCCAGCACCTTGTTCTCGATATCGCCGACCGTCGACTCGGGAACCGCCGCATCGGTCCACTGGCCGTTCTGTAGCACCTGGCGATAGACATTGACGCGCAAGCCGTCGCTGCGCAGGTCCTTGCTGAGGATATAGACCGTCAGCTTGAAGCGCTCGCCGCTGGTGCCCGGGGGGGTGTGCCAATCGGTGATCAGCACGCCGCCGAACGGATCGGCCGAGGCCAACGGCATGAAGGCGATGGTATCGAGCGCGCCGCGCCACAGGAACGCATTGACGCCAATCCCCGACCCGCCACCACCACCCGTGCCGCCCTCGTCCTTGTTGGCACCTTTGCCGATGCCGAACACCGTGCCGCTGTCGTTGCCACCGAAGCGATTGACCGAAATATCGCCATTTGATCCGCTGCCCAGCCCCATGAAATCCACCGGGGTCGGGTTTGGCTTGGTCTCGGGGGACGAGCATCCCGCCACGGCCAGAACGGCAAGCAGAGCCGCGGGAAGCAGTCGAGCGGAAATTGAAATGAGTCGCATCGCGATAGCTTGCCTTGTGTTGCCGGACTCTGTGTCACGGGTCTGTCGGGTGGCGCAGTCTTTAGCCCCCGGCCTGCCCGTCAGCAATCAAGATTCGTGTCGCCGCGAGCGGTCCTGGTTCGAATTGCCCACAAAAAGAAACGGCGGGGTGATGCCCCGCCGTTGCCGTCGTCCGTGTGAACTGGTGAATTACCAGGTCAGAACGGTGGAGAACATGACGCCCTGCGCTTTGGCGTCGGCGGTCAGGCCGTTGGTGCCGAGAGCGCCGGCATTGAAGTCATAGCCGCCCTGGTGACGCGTGATGTAGTCATACTCGAGAACCAGGTTGACGCCCGGAGCAACCTTGTAGTTGCCACCGAAGGCGCCAACGACTTCGCGACGCTGCGAGGTGCCGGTCAACTGAACGGCGCCCTGCGTATCGACGATGCCGAAGTTGCCACCAACGGTGATCGGACCGTTGACGTAGGTCAGACCAGCGATCCAGGCGTTGGTGTTCACACCACCGACCGGGTCAAGAGCCAACTGGCCGTTCACATGACCACCGATGTAGGAAATCGCGGCGGTCGTGCCGAAGGCGGTCAGAGCCGCGCCAGCTTGGTAGAAGCCCAGGTTTTGGTAGTGGACGTTGTTGGCGGTAGCGCCGGCGCGGAATGCGGCGGTGCCGGGAACGGCGGCGGTGTAGCCGTTGACGTCCACGTTTTCCTTGCCGGAACCTTCGTAGTAGCCATAGGCCTTCGCATCGACGGCGCCGAAGCTGTGCTCATAGCGAGCGCCAATGCCCCACTGATTGATCCAACGGTTGGACGTGCCGCCCGTGGTCACGCTGGAGCAGTTGTCGTTCGGCAGGCCGCAAACGGCGGCGCCGTTGGCGTTGCCGCCGGTGGAGTTCTGCAGGCCGTTGCCTTGGCCAGGTGCATACTGCACGCCAAAGTCGAAGCCGAAGAACTGCGGCGTCAGGTAAACAACCTTCTGGTTGACGTATTCCGCACCAGCCTGGGACAGCCAGGGATAGGTAGCGCCACCGCCGGTCGCATTGGTCGGGGTCGTGCCCCATGCGCCCTGCTGCTGAATGCCAACGCCGGCATCCCAGCACTGGGTGGTGAACAAGCAGTTGTCATACAGACCGACGACGCCGTCGGTCTGGCCCAAACGCACGAGGCCAGCCTGATCCGTCGCCAGGTAGGTGAACGCGCGGCGAACCATGACGGTCTGGCCGGAGCTCGTGGCGCTCGGGCTCTGAACGGCCGGGGCGGCGGCGGTTGCGGCGGCGTTGGCCGGGCTGGCGCCCAGGAAGTTCTCACGCAGTTCGATCGCGGCGCCGTAACGGATGCCGTTCGCGGACAGACCGTCGAAGCCCGGATACAGACGCATATAGCTGTCGATCTGGACCGGATTGACCTTGTAGCCCGTGTACGCGCCAGCGGCGTTGGTGGACTTGTCGGCGGAGGTGAAACCGGCGACGACGTCAACTTCAACGCGGCCGTTCAGGCGGATAACGACGGTGCCCGGGGCCGGGACGGCGTTGGTGTTGGCGCCATAGGAGCCGTAGCTGCTGACGCCGCCGGCGGCTGCGCTGCCGGACACGGTGTTGGCGATGCCCCAGGTGTTGTTGTTGTTGTTGGCGGCCGGGCCGGCGCCGTAGGTGTTGGCAGTCTGACCCTGGGTCGGCGCCATCGGCATCTGAGCCTGAGCCAGACCACCGGTCGCTCCCAGAACGGCCGCACTGGCCAAGAGAAGCTTACGCATGAAAATCCTCCTTATTACACCGGTTCAACCGGCGATCGCATCAGGCCCCGCCCGTCGATTCCCGCGAATAGGCGGGGGGGCAGCCAGACCTGGACAGACTAATGACCGGAGGTTCATGTCGCCGCAACCCGCTTCGGCAGTGCAGCATGGCATTTTCGAAACACTGTGGCCAGGACGCAACGCTCTACTGCATGTACTCACGAAATCGTTGGTGTACAGCCGATTTCAGACGGAACCGGGACCCGGCGAGACCGCAGGCCCCCGGCGGTCCACGCCTGTTCGGCTGGCCGCATGCCTCCACCGGTGCAGCCGATGGTGATCGGGCGGGCACATGGATCCTGTCGCTGTGGACGCTGTTCGTGGACCGAACCGGATCGCCGGAGCGAGGATCGATATCCGCCGTCAGCACGACCGATTGGCGGACCCATCGGCGCTGGCACTCAAAGCCCCAATGGCGCCGGCGGCTCGGCAAAACCGTGCCGGCAGCCTTCTGACCGAAGTGCCGTCAATCCCCCCCAGCGCGGCAACCGCGATACCGGCAGGCGCGTGTCGGGCCATGGAGGTCCAGCGCAACGGCCCCAATGCCGGGGCACCCGGATGACTGGCCGTTGGAAACGCCGGCGACAGAAACGCCAGGCTGACACCATGACGTTTGGCCCGCGGCAGATCGGCGGCCGAATGAGCGGAACAGGTCACCACGCCGCCGGACCCGCGTTGGATGCGAACCGGGCCGGGCCAGCGCCCCGCCCGCAGATGCACCCCGGCATTCAGCGCCGCCGCCAGCCTGACATCGCCGGCAACGACCAGGACAAGCCGCCGCTGCCTGCAGATCCGCGCCAGATCGCGTCCCAGCGCCTCACGCCCCGGGTCGGAGTCGTGACGCAGGATGACCCCGGCCTTGCCTCGCGGCAGGCGCGCGACCGAGTCGCGCGGATCGGGCAGCCGGTGCGCGTCGGTGAACAGCCACAGGCGCGGCAGCGACCCGCGACACGGACGCAGGCCCCAGGCGCACAGTTTCAGGTCCATGCGCGCTTGAGCACAGCCTGTTGTAGTGCCGTCCCTCGTCCCTCACCGTCATGGCCCGGCTTGTCCGGACCACTGTTGGCGGCGCCGTGGCGCGAGAGTTGTCCCGGACAAGCCGGGCCATGACGGTGGTGCAATGGCATCACCATGACAAGAATCCCGTCAACCGTCGCCTTACCACTGTGTTCTAGACTTTCAGATAATGGTCCTTGAACTGCGTCCGCAGCGCCGTCTTCAGCAACTTGCCGGTCGCGGTGTGCGGAAGTTCGGGAACCACCAACACCTCATCCGGCAGCCACCATTTCGCGACCTTGCCCTCGTACAGCGCCAGGACTGACGCCGGATCGACAGTCTTCCCCGGCGCCGGCACGACCAGCAGCAGCGGACGCTCGTCCCACTTCTTGTGGGTGGCGGCGATCACCGCCGCCTCGGCCACGTCGGGATGCGACACGGCGATGTTTTCCAGCGTGATCGAGCTGATCCACTCGCCGCCGGACTTGATGACGTCCTTGGACCGGTCGGTGATCTCCATGAACCCGTCGGCATCGATCGTCGCCACGTCGCCGGTGGCGAACCAGCCGTCCGCGTCCAGCGCGCTGCCGGGTTCGTCACCGTAATAAGAGCTGGCGATCCAGGGACCTTTGACCTTCAGGTCGCCGAACGCGACGCCGTCCCAGGGCAACTCATTGCCCTCACCATCGACGATCTTCATGTCGATCCCCGGCAGAATGCGGCCTTGCTTCAGCATGTGCGCCGCCGCCTGATCCCTGGTCAGTCCGGCCTGCGCCGGTTTCGGCGCGTTGTAGGTGCCGACCGGGCTGAGTTCGGTCATCCCCCAGCCGTGCTCCACCGCGATGCCGTATTCATCGCGGAACGCCTCGATCAGCAACGGCGGCGCCGCCGATCCACCGGTCATAATGCGCTTGACCGTCGTCAGCTTGTCGCCACTGGTCCGCAGATATTGCAGCAGACCGAGCCAGACGGTGGGGACGCCGGCGGTGAAGGTGACGCGTTCGGCGTTCAGCACGGCCGCCATGCTGGCGCCATCCAGATGCCGGCCCGGCAGCACCAGCGCCGCGCCGGTCAGCGCGCAGGCGTATGGCATACCCCACGCGTTCACATGAAACATCGGCACCACCGGCAGCGCTCGGCTGCTGGCACTGATCCCCATCACATCGGGCAGTGACGTGGCGTAAGCATGCAGCCAGGTGGAGCGATGGCTGTACAGCACGCCCTTCGGCCGGCCGGTGGTGCCGGAGGTATAGCACAGCGCGCTGGCGGTATTTTCGTCGAACGTTGGCCAGACGTAGTCGTCGTCCGCCGCCTCCATCAGCGTGTCGTAGCAGGCCAGCGTCATGCCCGGGGCGAGCGTCACCTCCGGCATATTGTCCGGCGCCGTCAGCATGACGACGGTCTTGACGGTGGCGGCGATGTGCGGCGCGATGGCGGTGACCAGGGCGGCGAAACTGCTGTCCACGAACAGCACTTTGTCCTGAGCATGGTTGATGATGTAGGCGACGTCGTCGGGGTGCAACCGCGGGTTGATGGTGTGGCAGATCGCCTGCATCCCCGGCGCGGCGTAATAGACCTCCAAATGCCGGTAGCCGTTCCAGGCCAACGTTCCAACCCGGTCCCCTGCCCCGACGCCCAGCTTTTGCAGGACGCGGACCAGCCGGCGGGAGCGTGCCTCGACGTCGCGCCAGGTGTAGCGATGGGTGGTATTCTCATGTGTCCGGGATATGACCTCGGCCGATCCGTGGTGCCGGGCGGCGTGGGTCAGGATGGACGAAATCATCAACCCTTGCGTCTGCATGGAACCAAGCATGGCCGTTTTCTCCGGATTGTTTGTTATGAGCGGATGATAGGACAATGATCGCGCAAGAGAAGGGGGAAAGCGTCATGCAACAGGTGATGATCGTAACCGGCGGCAGCCAGGGAATCGGCGAGGCCGTGGCCAGACTGGCTGCGTCGCGAGGTTATGCGGTGGCGCTGACATACCAGTCGAATCAGGGGCTGGCCGATGCGGTGGTGACCGATATCGTCGCGGCGGGCGGCCGGGCCATCGCGGTGCGGGCGGAGATGGCCGATGAGGCCTCGATCCTGGAGCTTTACCGCGTTGTCGATGCCGAACTGGGTCCGGTTACCGCGTTGGTGAACAACGCCGGCACGCCAGGGCCGATGGGCCTGATCGACTCGGTCACCACGCAGACGCTGGACATGGTTCTGGCGGTGAACGTCCGCGCGCCGTTCCTGATGATCCGCGAGGCGGTTGCCCGCATGGCCACGGATCGCGGCGGTGCCGGTGGCGCCATCGTCAACATATCGTCACGCGCGGCCGAGATTGGCGGGGCCGGCGAGTGGATCCACTATGCCGCGTCGAAAGGCGCACTCGACAGCCTGACGATCGGCGCGTCGAAAGAACTGGCGGCGCGCGGCATCCGAGTGAACGCGGTCAGTCCCGGCCTGATCCAGACCGACCTGCATGCCCGCGCCGGTTTACCGGACCGGCTGGTCAAAATGGTGGGCGGTGTCCCGATGGGCCGCGTCGGCAGCACCGATGAGGTTGCCACGGCGGTTCTATGGCTACTCTCGCCGGAAGCGTCCTATATTACGGGCGTCATAGTGCCGATTTCCGGAGGGCGTTGAAATGGATATGAAAACCGCATTGATCGTGGGCGTTGGCCCGGGTCTGAGTTCCTCACTGGCCCGGTTGTTCGCGCGGCACGGGTTGCAGGTGGCGATGGCGTCCCGCGATCCCGACAAGTTGCAGAAACTGGCCGAGGAAACCGCCGGTGTCACCTTCGCGTGCGAGGCTACCGAACCCGAGGAAGTCGCCGCGTTGTTCGAGGTGGTGATCGCGACCCAGGGCGTGCCAGACATCGTCGTCTATAACGCCAGCGCCCGGGCACGCGGGCCGGTGACCGACCTGATCCCGGAAGAGGTGGCGCGGGCGATTTCAGTCAGTGCGTTCGGCGGGTTCCTGGTGGCTCAGCAGGCGGCGCGGCACATGGTGGCGCGCGGGTCCGGAGCGATCCTGCTGACCGGGGCGTCGGCGAGCGTGAAGGGGTATCCGAACTCCTCGGCCTTCGCGATGGGCAAGTTCGCGTTACGCGGGCTGGCACAGAGCATGGCGCGCGAGCTGTCGCCCAAGGGCGTGCATGTCGCGCATTTCATTATCGACGGCGCCATTCGCGGCGCCACGCGGCCGGACCCGAACGATAACCCGGACAGTTTCCTGGACCCGGATGCGATCGCCGAGACGTACTGGCAGATCGCCAACCAGCCGCGCAGTGCCTGGACGTGGGAGATTGAATTGCGGCCGTGGGTAGAGAAATTCTGAACCATATTTGCCGTGACTGGCTGCATTTCTCCGTCCTGTTAACCGTTTGTAAAGATTTCCTGCCTTATAAGGCCGCTCCACTACCGCGGGAGCGGCCGATGCGTATCACACGAAAAAAACGGATCCGTTCGGCGTTCCCCGCCGTCGTTGCGGTCGTATCCCTGCTGGGAGGCATCACGACGGTCGCCGTGATGAACGCCATCATCCATCCGACGGCGCATCTTGGCGACATCGTCGCGTTTACGACAGCCGGTACTGAGACGGGTACCGCGGATGTGCGCCTATTGGTTCACAGACAGGATCGCTTCGGGTGCGTGCTGGACATAAACGTGATGCGGCGATCCGGGGGCAGCCTGATTGTCGAAAGCCAGGTCGGTTCGGGACGTAATTTTCGCGTCCATTGGGCCGGTGCCCGCACCACGGACGATACCGCCAGTTGCGGCGAGCAGGCCGACCTGATCGTGGGGTCAGGCGATCTCGATACGCTGGCGCGCGCCGCTGGTGGTTCGCGTGCCGGCCGGACGCGGACGCCGTTGTCCGCCGGCACCTTCGGCGACGTATTGATGCCGTCCTTTCGTTACGTGGCTCCTCCCGGTGCGTTCGGCAGCGGGCGATAGGCTGTGTTGCGTGACAGGTAGGGCCGCCGGACGGTTGCGCTGAAGAATTGAGCCGTGCCTGATCGGTTCCGAACGGTCAATAGCGGTATTATGCGATTGTCGCCTGTGGCCGCGCCGTCTGCCGTTGACGCGGAATGCGAACCCCGCGCTGGCGCATGTCGCGCAGTTGCACGTACATCATGGCGGTCATCAGCGCGTCGTTGAAGGCGTCATGCTGATCCAGCACCGGCAAGTCGAGATCGCGCAGGATCGAGGCAAAGGACAGGTCGATCGTGGTCCCGGGCGGTGCATCGCCGTATTTTCGTTCATAGTATAGTTTGGAAACCTCGATCAATTTGTTCGGCAGTTCGATGCCTTTCAAACCGATCAGTTCTTTGTCTATCATTTTGACGTCGAAATCCACGTAGTAGCCGACCAATGGACGGCCGCCGATGAAATGCAGAAACTCCGGGATAACCTTTTGTATCCGGTTTCCCGCCGCGACGTCCATCTCGCGTAGCCGGTGGATTTTGATGGCATCGACGCCAATGCGCGCCTCGGGCCGCACCACCGCCTCAAACCGTTCGCTGGTCAGGATGCGATCACCACGGATACGAATGGCGGCGATCGTAATGATATCGTTGTGCCGCACGTCCAGTCCGGTGGTTTCGCAGTCGAAGGCCACCACTTCGCCCGGCGGACCGGGTTTGAACATGAACCGAAAGGACTGATCGCCGATGGTGGCCTGATGGAACAACCGTTTGAGCGCGCGCGGAAACATTCAGAAAGCGCCGAGGTTGAAGTGCCGCCGCACGATCTCACGGAACTGCTTCACGACATGAAAGGCGTCGCGCAACAGGTCGCGCTGCATGCTGGACAGATCGGCCGGACGCACCAGCGCGGAGGACGCTCCGGCCACGGCCAGTTGCGCATCAAGCCGCAACGTCATCAGGAAATACAGCGACTGCGTCAGTTCGCGTCCGAAATCGCGGGTGAAGGTTCCGGCCTCGACCAGCCGTTGGATGCGCTGGGCGGTGTTCGTTTCGGTCAGGCCGCGCTCCATCGCCAGGCTGCGCACGCCGTGAACGATCGCGAAGATGCCGCCTTTCTTCAGATCGACCGCGTCCCCCTTCCCGTCCGGAGTCAGCAGATTGTTGAAAAACCCGATCGGCATCGCGAACGCCTCGGTCGCTTTGGCGAAATGGACCATGAAGGCGCTGCGGCCACGAACAGCCTCCAGCAGCGCCGCCTTGGTCTGCGCCAGCAGCGCCGCGTTGCCGGCGACCGCGACCGCGTCATACAGGATCGCAACGTCCATGTGCACGTTGGCGTCCGGGATCGCCACCCATCGCCGAAAGGCCGCATCGTAGCCATCCAGAGTCTGCGACCAGGCCGGATTGCGCACCATGACGTTGCCCGGACAGGGCTCGAACCCGAAGCTTTCCAGAGCGGCGGCGAAGTCGCGCCCGAACGCCTGCAGCACCGCCGCGTCCACCGGTTCGGCCAGGATCAGGCCGTTGTCCTGATCGGTCCGGACGGTCTGCTCACCGCGCCCCTCACTGCCCATCACAATCAGGCATCCGTTGGTTCGGATCGGCGGAGGCGCGACCAGATCGAACACTTTGGCGAACAACCGGTGATTGAGATCGGAAACGATCTCGGCGATCACCTCGATCCTGACGCCCTGACGGCGCAGCAGGCGCACCTGCTCGCCGATCTCTTTGGCGGCAAGGCTCAGGTCAGCCAACCCCACCGCGCGATCGATGCGCCCGGCGACCAATTGCGCGTTGCCGGCAAGAAAACCGAGCAACTGGATGTCTTCCAGGATGCCGATGTAGTCGGTGCCGTCATGAATTGCGACCCGGCGCTTGTTGGTCTTGGTCATCAGGATCAGCGCGGAATAGATAAAGTCGCCGGGTGCCAGCGATATAACATCGAAATGGCTGATTGGCCCCACCGGCGCAGTGATCGGCAGGCGCTTCAGCACCACGGCCTTGGAGAGATTCATACCGGTAATGATGCCGACCCGGTCGCCGTCACGAACGAACAGCGCATTGGTGTCGATTTCGCTCATGCGATGGCCGGCGGTTTCGATGGTATCCTGTGCATAGATGAACGCGGCCGGAGACAGGATCATGTCGGAAATCCGTGCGCGCATCAGGGTGCCGACGCGGCTGTCCTCTTCGTCACGCGCCATGGCGTCCAGCTTGCGCGACAACTCCAAATAGAAGAACGCGGCAAACCGCGGATTAGACTGGATCAAGGCAAGCGCGACAGGCCGCGGCAGGACGTAGCACAACGTCTCCTCGCGAGCCACGAACGCGTGGCCGCTTTGGCCTTGCACCAGAGCGTGACTGTCGAACGTATCCTTGGGACCGAGCAGGGCGATCAGTTCATCGCCGGTTCGTTCTTCAACGATGCCTTTGATAACGACGTAAAGTGCCTGGGCCGGAACGCCCTGGGCGATGATCGTTTCGTTTGGCCGGTAGTATCCGATGTCCACGGATCGCCGCAGGGTTTCAAGTTCCTGCGGCGTCAGGCGATCGAAGGGTGGATTATTCTGATCGAAGGCGTTTGGCATGTGATCAGCCCCGAACGCCCATCAGAAGGCGTTCGGGACCTTTCACGGTTAGTGCGCCGAGGCGCCGGTTGCGCCGATGCCGGTCTGGCAGCGGACAAACTGGGCATCGAAGCCATCACGGTCGATCTTCGCTCGGGCGCTGTTATCCATCTTGGAAAACAGCCAGATGCCGACGAACGCAATCGTCATGGAGAACAGCGCCGGGTTCTCATACGGGAACGGCGCGGTGCCCTTGGCATGGCCAATCGTCTGCTCCCACACCGCGGGCGACAGGATGACCATGATGACGGCCGAACTCAGGCCAAGCAGGCCGCCGATCAGCGCGCCGCGTGTGGTCAGGCCACGCCAGTAGATCGACAGCAGCAGGACAGGGAAGTTGCAGGACGCCGCGATGCAGAACGCCAGGCCGACCATGAAGGCCACGTTCTGGTTCTCGAAGACGATGCCCAGAATGATGGCCAGGACTCCGAGGCAGACGGTGGCGATCTTGGACACCCGCATCTCGGCTTGCTCGTCCACGCGGCCCTTGCGGATCACGGTGGCGAACAAGTCGTGGCTGATGGCGGAGGCGCCGGCCAGAGCCAGACCGGACACGACGGCCAGGATGGTGGCGAACGCGACGGCGGAGATGAAGCCCAGGAACAGGTTGCCGCCCACCGCGTTGGCGAGGTGGATAGCCGCCATGTTCGATCCGCCCTTGATCGCGTGGGTGGCCGTGTCGATGAAGGCCGGGTTGGTCATCACCAGCGTGATGGCGCCGAAGCCGATGATGAAGGTCAGGATGTAGAAGTAACCGATCAGACCGGTCGCCACGAACACCGACTTACGGGCGGCTTTCGCGTCGGACACGGTGAAGAAGCGCATCAGAATATGCGGCAACCCGGCCGTGCCGAAGATCAGCGCCAACCCCAACGATATCGCCGAGACCGGATTGGAGACCAGCGTGCCGGGCGCCATGATCGCGAGGTGCTTGGGATGGGCCTGAACCGCGGTAGAGAACATCGCTTCCAGGCTGAAGCCGAAGTGCAGCAGCACCGCGAACGCCATGAACGACGCGCCGGACAGCAGCAGCACGGCCTTGATGATCTGCACCCAGGTGGTGGCGAGCATGCCGCCGAAGGTCACGTAGATGATCATCAGAACACCGACGATGACGACGGCCATCCAGTAATCCAGGCCGAACAGGATCTGGATCAGCTTACCGGCGCCGACCATCTGCGCGATCAGGTAGAAGGCCACCGTCACCAACGAACCGAGGGCCGCGAGGATGCGGGTCTCCGTCTGGCCAAGGCGGAAGGAGGCCACGTCGGCGAAGGTGAATTTGCCGAGGTTGCGCAAGGGTTCGGCGATCAGGAAGGTAACGACCGGCCAACCGACCAGGAAGCCCACCGAATAGATCAGGCCGTCATAGCCGGACAAGTAAACCAGGCCGGAAATGCCGAGAAACGATGCGGCGGACATATAATCGCCGGCGATCGCGATGCCGTTCTGGAAGCCGGTGATGCCACCGCCCGCCGAATAGAACTGCGCCGCGGATTTGGTCTGCCGCGCCGCCCAATAGGTGATGCAGAGGGTCAGGCAGACGAACCCGATGAACATCCCGATAGCGGACCAGTTGGTGGCCTGCTTGGGACCGCCTTCAATTCCCTCGGCATAGGCGAGCATTGGCGCCGCGGCGAGCAGCGCCGTGACAAGCCACATCTTCAAACGGTTCATCAGCGGGATTCCTCGACGATAGCGCGGGTCAGGCTGTCGTACGTGGAATTCGCCCGGCGGACGTAAATGCCGACCAGGACGAACGCGGACACGATCACAAACAAGCCGATTGGCAAACCGAGCGTCATGACGCTGCTGCCCATGGGTATGCCGAGGAACTTGGGGGCATAGCCGATCAAAAGGATAAACCCGAGGTAAATGACCAGGGTGATGATGGTCAGCGTCCAGCCGAATGCCGAGCGCGTGCGGACGAGCTCTTGATATTTCGGATTTCGCTGGATTGCTTCGTAGCCTTGTGCCGCCATGTGCCGTTTGCCCCTTGTTACGTGTATCGGCGTTCTTCATGAACCGATCGCGCGCCAGCCCTGAAGGCCGGATGCTCGTTCGGGTCACGATCCCTCCCATTTGGAACCATAGTAAAGTATTGCCAGCGGCCTCGTCGTTGATCTGCATCAAGACGTGCGGGCGCGCTGGCCGGGAAGCCAGGAGGGGCGGTTAGCAGCGGCTTGTGGACCTGACAAGGGCTTACCCTTGAAAAACACCGCGTTTGCGCCGTGGTGTTAATTATTTACGAGACTGGGGCCTCGGCCAGAAAATTCTAAACATTGGTTCGGCGTGCCTGACTGGCGACGCTTTGTGGATGTCTTGTCCGCAGGTGCGGTCAAGCGATTGTCTGGGGCTGGCCGATCGGGCTGGACTTGTCGGCAGGCATCGGTTCGCCCATCTGGGTTCCCCTGGGGGCACTGCGCGCGGGCTCGCGGACTGTCGAAAATCCATGAGCTACGACTAAAGTCGTAGTGCCTGCGGTGGCGCTGTTTTTGCTGTTCTCCATCGCGGTCTGGAATCGCTTTTCCGACGAGCGCCTCGACCGCCTGCCTTGACCCAACTTCCACACTTCCCATGCCACTCTGCCGGGAAACCCACAGAATACTGCGCGTTTTGCAAGTCTCGGCAAAATTGTGGTGCTAAACCTCGGGATTCTGTGACCGGGCAGTGGCCTAAAAT